>Ga0066388_100001237_pt1 | contig 14041 bp, 7 predicted proteins | sample PanSoiMetaGPlot6_FD_64539 | JGI IMG/M metagenome (GOLD analysis project Ga0066388, IMG submission 64539) | Tropical forest soil microbial communities from Panama analyzed to predict greenhouse gas emissions - Panama Soil - Plot 6 (Hybrid Assembly) | ecosystem: Environmental > Terrestrial > Soil... | reverse complement strand
TCGGGCTGGCTCGCCCAGTGGGAGGAGATGCTGCAGGACAAGGACCAGAAGATCGCCCGCCCGCGCCAGATCTACCAGGGCCCGTCGGCGCGGGGCTACGTGCCGGTCGAGGCCCGGGGCTGACGGCGCCCGGCCGGTCGCCCGGAGGTCCGCGCCGCGGATGAGCGAAGCCGACGAGATCCTGCGGTCCTACGTCCGCCTGGTCGCGCGGCTCAGCGGGGCGGCCTCGGTGTCCCTGTACGTTCCCCCCGCGCCCGGCGGCCAGCGCGAGATCCTGATCCACGAAGGGCGGCTCGACCCGCTGCCGGACCTCGCCGACGCGCAAGCCGCGGCCGCCTCCCATCAGCGGCTCACCGAGCACGCCGGGCCCGACGACGGCAAGGGCCACCTTCCCCGCGGCAGCGCCGAGGGCCTCCTGTATCGGATCCCGCTGCGCTGGGTGATGTCCCGGCCGGACGAGGAAGCGTCCGGCCCCGAGCGCCGGAGGCGGGAAGGCCGGTCCCCGGAGCTGTCGGCCCTCATCGGCCTGCGCTTCGACCGCGAGCGCCCGGGCGGCCGCGACCTGATGTGGTTCGCCACCGCCGCGGACGCCCTCAGCGACGAGGGCTGGTGGAAGGGCTTCCTGGGCCTCGCCGCGGCCTTCGCCGCCCACGCCCGCATGGTGTCCCGCGCGCTGTTCGACCAGGTCACCGAGCTGCCGGAGCGGACGAACTTCCAGGCCGAGCTCGACTCGACCCTCGCCCACGCCCGCGAGAAGGAGCTGCCCGTCGTCCTCCTGCTGCTCGGCCCCGACGACTTCTCGTGGGTCAACGAACGCCTGGACCGCCGCTCCGGCGACCAGGTCCTGCGGGAGATCGCGGGCGAGCTGCGGGGAGGGCTGCGGAGCGAGGACCACGTCGCCCGCTACGGAGGCGCGATCTTCACGGTGATCCTCCAGGAGACCGGGGCCGAGGACGGGCGCATGGTGGCGGAGAACGTGGTGCGCCGGCTGGGGGCCCACCGTTACCACGGCGGCCTCGTGCGCCTGGAGTTCAGCGCGGGGGTGGCGGTGGCCGATCCCGCGGCCCCGATGGGCATCCAGGAGCTGATCCGCCGCGCCGACCAGGCGCTCAGCGCGGCCAAACGCGTCGGCGGGGGCAGCGTCCGCGTGTGGGAGAAGGGCTCCGACGTGGAGAGCGCGGGCAGCCTGGACCGCCTGCAGGGCATCTTCACCGGCGACAAGTCGAAGGACTATCGCAACATGAGGCTCCTGCTGGACTCGGTGGCGGTGGTGGCGGGGTCCACCGAGCCCGCCGAGCTGGCGCGCAGCTTCACGGAGCGGCTCTTCGACACGCTCCACGCCCGCCGCGTCGGCGTGCTCGAGCTCGCGCGGGACGGAGCCTTCGAGCTGCTGGGCGGGCTCGAGCGAACGGACGGGGGGCCGCAGCCCTTCACCCTCACCGAGCGCGACCTCGCGCTCGTGAAGCGGGCATGCCAGGAGCGCGACTTCGTGGCGGAGGCGGGAAGCGACGGCGGGGAGCTGTCTCTCTGCGCCCTGCCGCTCTTCCTGCAGGACCGCTGCCTCGGCGGCCTCGTGCTCGAGGTGACCTCGGTCATCCTCTCTTTCGAGGGCTCGGACCGGCGGTTCCTCGACGCCCTCGCCTCCGAGATGGCGGTCGCTCTCGACCGGGCGCGGCTCATCGAGCGGGAGCGCGCCCGGCAGCGCGAGGAGAAGGAGCGCCTGGAGGCGGAGGTGATCGACCTCCGCCGCGTCGCCCACGGGTCCCGGCTCGCCTACCGGTCCGCGGCGATGGAGGCGCTAGTGGCCACCGCCCGGAAGGTGGGCCGCACGGACGCCACCGTCCTCGTCACGGGGGAGAGCGGCACCGGCAAGGAGATGCTCGCCCACACCATCCACGAGCTGAGCGAGCGGCACGAGAAGCCGGTCGTCGTGGTCGACTGCGGGGCGATCTCCCCGACCCTGATCGAGAGCGAGCTGTTCGGGCACGAGAAGGGCGCCTTCACGGGGGCCCACGCCCGGAAGCTGGGACGCCTGGCCCAGGCGGACGGCGCCACCGTGTTCCTGGACGAGATCGGCGAGCTGCCCCTCGACCTGCAGAGCAAGCTCCTCCGTTTCGTGCAGGAGAAGCAGTTCACACCGGTCGGGGGCGTGACCGCGCGCCGCGTGGACGTGCGCATCATCGCCGCCACCAACGTGGACCTCCGCGCGCGGGTGGCCGACGGGCGCTTCCGCGAGGACCTCTACCACCGCCTGAACGTCGTCCGGCTCCACGTGCCGCCCCTGCGGGAGCGCCTCGAGGACATCGTCCACCTCGCCAACATCTTCCTCCAGCAGTTCGCGGCCCTCTACCGGAGGCCCGCCCACCACTTCACGCCCGAGGCCGAGAGGGCGCTCGAGGCGTACCCGTGGCCGGGCAACGTGCGCGAGCTCCAGAACCTGGTGCTGAACTCCGTGCTGTTCTGCGACGCCCCGGAGGTGGATGCCGGCCAGCTCCAGTTCCATGCTGCCGGGGAGCCCGGCGGCATGGCGGCGGGGCCGGCGGCCGAGGCCCCGGCGCCGCTGGACGGCCCGGACAGGGCGGCCGGCGGGCCGGACCCCGCCGATCGGCTCCGGAAGGCATTGGCGACCGAGATTGCCCTCGCCCTCGGGTCGGACCGCGGCGCCCTCGTGCCCCTCGGCAAGTGGCTGGCCACGGATCTGGTCCTGACGGCGGACCGCCTCGCGAAGGGAGTCTCGCGCCGCGGGGCCGACCTCCTGGGCATCCCGGAAACGACGTATCGCCGGCAGCTCCAGGCCGCGGAGCGCCAGAGGGCCGCCGGCCTCGCCGTTCGCTCGCCCGGCTGGTCCGCGGTCGCGGGCATCCTCGAGGACTTCATCCGGGCCCGCCTGGGAGAGACCGACGTGTGCCAGTGGGGGGAAGCCTGCCTGCTCGCCGAGATCGATCTTGCCGTCCCAGGCAGCGTTCCGGCGGCCGCGGCGCTGCTCGGCGTGACCGAGCCGACGCTGAGGCGCCGAAAAGCTGAAGTCCGCCAATTTTAAAGATTGGCGCGCCGAAATGTTGGCGGCGCGCCGATCCTTTCCCCTTCAGAATCCAACCAAATGTACGTATAAGTGCTTTGAATTCAGCTCGATACGCCAGTGATGGCCTGCCGGGGCGACCCATGGCATCCCCGTTGCTATAAGGGCGCCCGAGAGCGAATGCCCATGACCACCATTGCGTACCCTGCACGCTGGCGTTCATTGATTGCGAGCGTCGTCCTGCTGCTCGCGTGGCTTCCCGACGCGTCCCCGAGCCCCGGCCAGAGCCCGAGGCATGGCAAGCTGAGCGACGAGGCCCGGAGGCAGGCCCAGAACAAGGGGACCACCAAGCTCGACGTCATCGTCCGCTTCAAGCGGACGCCGGGCGCGGCGGAGACCTCGCTGGTCCGCGGCTTCGGCGGCCAGGTCCGCCGGCAGAACCAGCGGGGGTGGGTGTCGGTCAGCATGCCCGCCAACGCCCTCGCGGGCCTGGCCAACAACCCCAACGTCGAGTTCGTGGCCGTCGACGCGCCGGTCTCGTCGTCGACGGCGGGCGGCGATTTCGCCCGCGACGCCGCGAACATGCCGAGGCCGCCGCTGTCCATGAGCCAGTTCAAGGGTTCCGGCGTCACGGTGGCGGTCATCGACTCCGGCGTGGCCCTGCGGCCCGAGTTCCAGTCGCTGGTGGCCGCGGTCGACTTCGTCGGGACCTACGATCCCCAGTTCTCGCCGTCGGGGAGTGTCGACCCCAACGGGCACGGCACGCACGTGGCGGGGATCATCGCCGGCAACGGCAGCCATTCGTCCAACGGCAAGCTGGCCGGCATCGCTCCCCAGGCGAGCCTGATCTCGCTCCGTGTCCTCGACGGCGACGGCCACGGGAGCACGACAGGCATGCTCGCCGCGCTCCAGTGGGTGGCCAGTCACAAGTCCCAGTACGGCATCCGCGTCGTCAACCTCTCGCTCGGGCATCCCGTCTACGAGCCCCTCGACGTCGACCCGCTGGTCCAGGCCGTGGACGACCTGTGGGACGCGGGCGTCGTGGTCGTCTGCTCGGCCGGCAACTCCGGCCGCGACGGCCACGGCACGATCAGCAGCCCCTGCAACTCGCGCAAGGCCATCACGGTCGGGGCCATCAACGATCGCAAGACCCTGACCACCGGCGACGACACGATTGCCACCTACTCGTCGCGCGGCCCGACGCGGTTCGACCTCGTGGCCAAGCCGGACATCCTGGCCCCGGGGAACAAGATCACGTCCGTCCGCTCGGTGGGCTCTACGCTCGACGCGGAGCTTCCCTACAACAAGGTGGCCGGCGATTCGAGCAAGCCGTGGGACAACGACTATTTCGAGCTGTCGGGCACGAGCATGGCCGCCCCGTTCGTGTCGGCCACCGCGGCCCTGATGCTGCAGCGGGATCCGTCGCTGAACCCCGGGTCCGTCAAGGCCCGGCTGATGCTCTCCGCGCGGAAGGCCGACGTGGGCGACCCGTTCGCCAGCGGCGCCGGCGTCCTCGACATCACGGCGGCGCTGCAGGAGACCGGCGAAGTGGCCGACGCTCTGTCGCCCCTCGTGACCACCACCACCAACGGCCAGCTCACCGTCGAGAACACCGCGGTCCTGTGGTCGAACCCGGCCTTCTCGCTGCAGTCGCTGTGGTCGAACGCGATCCTCTGGACGGACTCGTCGGTGAATTCGGCCTCGCTGACGAGCTACGCCGTCCTCTGGCCCGATACCGATGCCGCCGCGACGCTCTGGCCCGAGGCGACCCTCTGGCCGGAGGCGACCCTCTGGCCCGAGAGCACCCTCTGGAGCGAAGCCGTCCTCTGGCCGGATGAAGCCCAGGACGTCGCGATGCAGTCGGTGGGCCTCATCGACGATCCGTAGAGAGCCATCCACCGCCAGTGAAGCGCCGGGAAACGCCTTAATCATCCCGAGGACTTTGTGGCACTACCAGCACTGCCGGTGATCAATATCAGCGAAGGCGCCGAGCCGGCGCCCGGGAGCCCGCCGCGGACGCAGAGCCGGCGGGCCCTCCTCGCCGGCCTGGACGCGGCGACGCGCAAGGAAGCGACCCGTTGGCTGGCCAGCGCGGGGTTCGAGCTGGTGGTGGCCGAGGACGTGGCCCGCGCCCTCGAGCTCTTCGGCCAGCGCCGTCCCGACGTGGTCCTGGCCGACATGGCCCTCCGCGGCGAGGGCGGCCGGTGCCTGGCCGAGCTGCTCCGCCCGCAGGACGGCGCCGTGCCCCTCATCGCGCTGTGCGCGAGCCGGCGCGACGCGGGGTCGGCCCTGGAGGCCGGAGCCGACGAGCTCCTCGAGCGGCCCTTCGACTGGCGCATCGCCTCGCGGCGCGCCGAGCACCTCGTCCGCCTCGCCAACGCCGCCGGCGACCTCGGCCGCCTGCAGAAGGAGACCGAGCGGCTGCGCAAGGCCCTGGAGGACGAGCGCCACGAGCGGACGTGGCGCGACCAGTTCGACGCGCTCACGGGCCTGCCCAACGGCGAGCGCCTCGAGCGGGCGCTGGAGAGCGCGCTCGTCGCCGCCTCCGAGAAGAGCCAGGTGGCGGTGGCGCTGTTCGACATCGAGCACCTGGTCCTCATCAATACGCGGCTGGGCCGCGCGCGGGCCAACTCCGTGCTCCAGCAGGTCGCCCAGCGGCTCATCGGCGGCCTCCGCTCCGAGGAAGTGCTCCGCGCCGCGGTCGGCCCCTCGATGTCGATGGCCGCCCGCATCGGCGGCGGCCTGTTCGCGGCCATGCTCACCGGGCTCCCCGGCTGGCAGGAGGCGAAGACGACCGTCCGCATCATCCTCAACCGGCTCTCCGGCCGCTACTTCGCCGGCGACGAGGAGATCTTCCTCTCCACGAGCGTCGGCGTGGCCCTCGCCCCCTCGGATGGCCTCACCGCCGAGACGATGCTCCAGAAGGCGGAGCTGGCGGTGTCCCAGGCCGCGGAGAGCGTGGGCGCCATCCACTTCTACGGGCAGTCCTCGCCCCCGGTGACCGAGCGCAGCCGCGCGATCAACCGGCTCCTGCCCACCGCGCTCGCGCGCGGCGAGTTCCACCTCCACTACCAGCCGCTCGTCGAGGACCCCGAGAGCCGGATCACGGCCGCGGAGGCGCTCCTCCGCTGGGACTCGCCCGAGCTGGGCCACGTGCCGCCCTCGGAGTTCGTGCCCCTCGCGGAGGAGGCCGGGCTCATGGTGGGGATCGGGTCCTGGGTGCTGCGGACGGCCGCGAGCCAGCTCCGCGCGTGGCAGGAGCAGCGCCTGCCCGCGAGCCGGATCGCGGTCAACGTGTCGCTGTGCCAGCTCGTGCGGGGCGACCTCGCCCAGGCCGTGCGCGAGGTCCTCGACGAGACCGGCATCGACCCGTGCCTGCTCGAGCTGGAGCTGAGCGAGCGCGGCGTGCTGCGCAGCGATCCCGAGATCCTGCGCCAGCTCCGGGCCATCCGGGCCCTCGGGGTGCGGCTCGCCATCGACGACTTCGGGACCGGCAACTCGGCGGTCGCCTACCTCAAGCAGTTCCCCATCGACGTGCTGAAGATCGACCAGTCCTTCGTGCGCGGCGTCGGCAGCTCGTCCGAGGACGCCGCCATCACCAGCGCCACCATCGCGATGGCCCGCCAGCTCGGCCTGCGGGTGGTCGCGGAAGGCGTCGAGGAAGCCGGACAGATGGACTTCCTCCGCCGCAACGGCTGCAGCGAGTACCAGGGGTTCCTGTTCTCGCCGGCCGTCCCTCCGGAGGCGTTCGCCGTCATGCTCAAGCGCGGCACCGCCTCCGAAAACGCCTCATGAACCTTCACTGAAGAGCGTCACGATGAGACTGACCGAGAGATTTCCCGGACTCCCGGCGACCCTGACGGCGGCGGCGCTGGCCCTGGCCACGCCGGCCCTCGCGGCCCCCGTCCGGCCCATCCGCTTCGACCACCTCTCGCTCGAGCAGGGCCTCTCGCAATCGACGGTGATGGACGTCCTGCAGGACAAGCGCGGCTACGTCTGGCTGGCCACCGAAGACGGCCTCAACCGGTTCGACGGGCTCTCGTTCAAGGTGTACCGGCACGACCCGGCGGACCAGGCCACCCTGCCGAGCAGCTTCGTGTGGGACGTCGAGGAGGACGGGGCCGGCAACCTCTGGGCCGCCACCTCGAGCGGGCTCGCGATGTGGGAACGGACGACCGACCGCGTGGTGCGCCAGTCCCGGCTCAACGGCCGCAACATCCGGACGCTGAAGTACGCGGCCAAGGAGAACGCCCTCTGGATCGGCACGCGTGACGGGGGCCTCCTCCGCCTCGACCTGGCCACCAACGAGTGGACGCACTTCGGCCATGACGCGGCCGACCCCGGGAGCCTCAGCGACGACCGGGTCTACGCCCTCTACGTCGACAGCAAGCACCGTCTCTGGGTCGGCACCGACGACGGCCTCGATCGCCTGGACGCCAGCGGCAAGCGGTTCGAGCACTTCCCGGCCAACCCCGCCGACGCCGGAAGCCTCAGCGAGGGCAAGGTCCGCGCGATCATCGAGGACGACGCCGGCGCGCTGTGGGTGGGGACCTCCAGCGGCGGTCTGAACCGCCGGGACCCCGCCACCGGCCGGTTCGAGCACTTCCGGCACGACCCGCAGGCGCCGGGCAGCCTCGCCCACGACCAGGTGCGGGCGATCCTGCAGGACGCGGACGGCCGCGTTTGGGTGGGCACCAGCGAAGGCCTGGACCTGTTCGACGCCCGGCGGCGCACGTTCGCGCACTACCGCCAGGACCCGAAGAACCCGTCGAGCCTGGCCGACGACCACGTGCTTGCCCTCGCCCAGGACCGCGGCGGCGTGCTGTGGGTGGGCACCCGGCTCGGCGGCGTCCACAAGTGGAACCCGCTCAGCTGGCAGTTCGGCCACGTGGCCCCCGACGCCGACTCCCCGACCGGCCTCGGCAGCGGCCACGTGACTTCCTTCTCGGAGGACCGCGCGGGCCGGCTCTGGATCGGCACCTTCGACGCGGGCCTCTACGTGATGGAGCGGACGAGCGGGGAGATGACCGCCTACCGGTTCGACCCGAAGCGTGACCGCGGGCTGAGCAGCGACCACGTGATGGCGCTGCGGCACGACCACCGCGGCGACCTGTGGATCGGGACGCTCGACGCCGGCCTGGTCCGCTTCAACGCCGCCACCGGCACGTTCAAGCGCTACGGCAGCGATCCCAAGCGGCCCGAGGGCCTGAGCGCCAGCGGAGTGACCGCCATCCTGGAGGACCACGAGGCGCGGCTCTGGCTGGCGACCTACGGCGGTGGCCTCGAGCGCTTCGACCCCGAGACCGAGCGCTTCACGCACTTCCCCTACGACCCCGGCCAGCCCACGGGCATCAGCGGCGACAAGGTCTCGGCCCTCGCCGAGGCGGTCGACGGCCGGCTGTGGGTCGGCACGATGGAGAAGGGCCTGAACCTGCTCGACCCGCGGTCGGGCCGGTTCCAGCGCTTCGAGCACCAGCCGGAGAACCCGCACAGCCTGCCCTCCGACGCCGTCCACGCGCTGTTCGTGGACGCGGCGGGCAGCCTGTGGGTGGGGACGCACGGCGGCCTGAGCCACCTGGGCCCCGACGGCCGGACGTTCGAGACCTACACCACGCGCAACGGCCTCTCGAGCGACGTGGTGTACGGCATCCGCAGCGACGGCCAGGGCCGGCTCTGGCTGAGCACGAACAGCGGGCTCTCCTGCCTCGACCCGCGCACCGGCCAGTTCACGACCTACGGCGTCAGCGACGGCCTCCAGGCCCGCGAGTTCAACTTCGGGGCGTGGTACCAGAGCCTGAGCGGCGAGCTGTTCTTCGGCGGCATCTACGGCTTCAACGCCTTCATGCCCGACCGGCTGCGTCACGTGGCGCAGGCGCCCGCCGTCGTCCTGACCTCGGTCAGCGTGGGCCACCGTCCCCTGGGCGAGCCCGCCGACGAAGTGCACACGATCCCCCTCGGCTTCCGGGACAAGGTCCTCGGCCTGGAGTTCGCCGCCCTCGACTACACGGCGCCCCACCGCAACCGCTTCGCCTACAAGCTGGAGGGCTTCGACCCGGAGTGGGTGCCCCTGAGCGGGCGCCGCGGCGTCACCTACACGAACCTCAACCCGGGTCATTACACGTTCCGGCTGCGGGCCGCCAACAGCGACGGCCGCTGGAACGACGATGGCGTCTCGGTCGGAGTGGACGTGGCCGCCGCGCCCTGGGCCACCCGCTGGGCGTTCGGCGGCTACACCATGCTCCTCGCGGGCGCCATCCTCGGGATGGTGCGGGTCCAGCAGCGAAAGTTCGCCCGCGAGGCCGAGTACGCCCGCGTGCTCGAATCGCGCGTCCAGGAGAGGACGCACGAGCTCTCCGAGCGGCAGGTCGAGCTGGAGCGCGTGAACACGGAGCTGGCCCAGGCCAGCATCACCGACTCCCTCACCGGCCTGGCCAACCGGCGCTTCCTGGTCGAGTACATCGAGAAGGAGGTCGCCCTCCTGCGCCGGCGGTACAACCGGCTCATCGAGGGGCCGATCACGCCCGAGCTGCTCGACATCGCGTTCGTGATGATCGACCTCGACCACTTCAAGACGATCAACGACTCCGTGGGCCACGCCGCGGGCGACGCGGTGCTCCGGCAGCTCAAGGACCTGCTGAAGTCGGTCAGCCGCAGCTCGGACATCATCGTGCGGTGGGGAGGCGACGAGTTCCTGCTCGTGGCCCGCGACCTCAGCGGCGACCGGCTCACCGAGCTCGCCGAGCGGATCCGCTCGACCGTCGCCCAGCACGTGTTCGAGATCGGCGAGGGGCGCGTCGTGCGGACCACGTGCTCCATCGGCTTCGCCTGCTATCCCTTCTTCCGCGAGCAGCTCGACGCGCTCAGCTGGGAGCAGGTCGTCAGCGTGGCCGACCGCGCGCTCTACGTGGCCAAGGCCAGCGGCCGGAACGCCTGGGTGGGCTTCCATCCCGGCATCACGGCCCTGCCCATCCAGGGCCTGTTCAGCGCCATCTGCCACGGGACCCAGCAGCTCGCCCAGGGGGGCACGCTCCGCGTGTCGAGCTCGCTCTCCGGCCAGTCCAGCCTGGTCTGGGAGACGCCCGCCGAGCACCCGGCCGTCAACGGCTGAGCCGGGGGGACTCTCCGGTCCCCCCAGAACCTCCGCTCGCGCGGGAGTGAATCCCGCGCTCGCTCTTGAGCTGGGGGGACTCTCCGGTCCCCCCAGACCCCCCCGGCGGATAGAATGCGGATGAGATCGTCCGTGGGGGGTCGATGAATAAATGACCTGGCCGATCACGTTCGCTGACGTCCTCGCGGCGCGGGATCGGCTCCGGCCGCACATTCCCGTCACCCCGCTGCGGTCCTACCCGCCCCTCGACGCGGCGGTCGGCCGCGGCATCCGCGTGCTCGTCAAGCACGAGAACCACAGCCCGACGGGGGCGTTCAAGGCCCGCAACGGCATGGCGGTGCTCAGCGCGCTGAGCGCGGACGAGCGCCGGCGGGGCGTCGTCGCCGCCACCCGGGGCAACCACGGCGCCGGCCTGGCCTGGGCCGGCCAAATCCTCGGCGTCCCCGTCACGGTCTGCGTGCCGGTCGGCAACAACCCCGAGAAGAACGAGGTCATGCGCGGCTTCGGGGCCACCCTCGTCGAGCAGGGCCGGGACTACGAGGACGCGGTGGCGGTCGCGGACCGGCTGGTGCGGGAGCGCGGCCTGCGCCTCGTCCACTCCAGCAACGAGCCCCTGGTCCTGGCCGGGGCGGCCACGCTGTCTCTCGAAGTGCTGGAGCAGGCGAGCGAGCTCGACGCCATGGTCATCGCGGTCGGGGGCGGCTCGCAGGCGGTGGGCGCGGTGACGGTGGCGCGCGAGCGGCGGCCCGAGCTGAAGGTCTACGGGGTCCAGGCCGCCGGCGCTTCGGCTATCCACGACTCGTGGCACGCGGGCCGGGCGATCACGCGCGAGTCGTCGAACACGTTCGCCGACGGCATCGCCACCCGCATGCCGCCTTCCCTGACCTTCCCTGCCCTGCGCGAAGGCCTGGCCGGCTTCGTCACGGTGGAGGACGGCCGGATCGCCGAGGCGCTGCGCCTCCTCCTGCGCACGACCCACAACCTGGCCGAGGGCGCGGGGGCGGCCGGGCTGGCCGGCGTGCTCGCCCTCCGCGACACCCTCGCCGGCCAGACCGTGGCCGTCGTGGTCTCGGGAGGCAACATCGACCAGGACACGCTGCGGCGCGTCCTGAACCCGGAGCCGGCGCCCTCGTGATCATCGTGATGAAGGCCGACGTGGCCGCGGACTCCCCCGAGCTGAAGCGGGTGATCGCGCTGGCGGAGAGCTATCCGGGCATCACCACCCAGCTCCACCGGATCCAGGGCGCGAGCCGGTCGGTGACCGAGGTCTACCTCCTCGGCCCGACGGGGGTCGTGCCCTCGGCGCCCTTCGAGGAGTTCGAGGCGGTGGAGAAGGTCGTGCGGGTGACCCAGAGCTTCCGCGCGATCGGGCGCCACGACGGAGGCATGGAGGCGGTCGGCTTCCAGTACAACGGCGTCCAGGTTTCCCAGGACCGCCTCCTCGTCTTCGCCGGCTTGTGCGCGATCGACAACCTCGAGAACGTGGAGAAGACCTTCCGGGTCCTGAAGGACCTGGGGATCGTCACCACGCGGGCCGGCGCGTACAAGCCGCGGTCGAGCCCCTACGACTTCCAGGGGCTGGGCGCCAAGTGCCTGCCGTGGGTCTTCGAGGCGGCCGGGAAGTACGGCATCCGGATCATCACCATGGAGGTGACCCACGAGCAGCACATCGGCGAGATCCAGCGCGCGCTCGAAGCCTCCGGGCGGGCGACCGGCGTCATGCTCCAGATCGGCACTCGCAACGCCCAGAACTTCGAGCTGCTGAAGGCGGTCGGCCAGCAGACCGAGCTGCCGGTGCTGTTCAAGCGGGGCATGGGGATCACCCTCGAGGAGTCGCTCAACGCCTGCGAGTACGTGGCCTCGTCGGGCAACCGGCAGATCGTGTTCTGCCTGCGCGGCATGAAGACGAACCTGGGCGACCCCCATCGCAACTTCGTGGACTTCGCGCACGTGCCGGTCGTGAAGCGGCTCACCCGGCTCCCCGTGGGGATCGACCCTTCCCACTCCGTGGGCCGGCGCACCGTGGGCCCCGACGGCCTGCTCGACATCTTCCACGTGACGGCCCAGGGCGTGATCGCGGGCGCCAACATGGTGCTGGTGGACGTCCACCCGCAGCCGGAGAAGGCGCTCTGCGACGGCCCGCAGGCCCTCCTGCTGGAGGAGCTGCCCGCCTTCGTCGAGGACGTTGCGATCGTCCGCCGCGCCTACGAGGAGCGCCGAAGCCGCCGGGACGCCTCGCCCTCGTCCTGAGCGGACGGCCAGGCTCCGGCGGATCCGCGCACGGACAAACGCGGAGGTCGCGGAGATTGGCCAACGTCGGCTCGAGGACGCGGAGGGGAGAAGGATAGAAGAAAGTCGTCCTAGTCCGTTCCTCCGCGCTCTCTCCGTTACCCTCCGCGTCCTCCGCGTTGAGAAGGCCGCTCAGTACCGGTGGTACCGCCCGTTGCTGTCGTAGTACCCGTCCCGGTCCCCGCGGTAGTACCCGCCGCCGTAGTTGCCGTCGCGGTCGCCGCGGTAGGAGTCGCCGTAGCCCCCACGGCCGTAGTAGTAGCGGCCGTAGTCGCTCGAGGCGTAGCCGCGCCGGTAACCCTCGCGGTAGCCGTCCCGATAGCCCGTCGAGTACTGGAAGCGCGGGCCGAAGGACGAGTTGTAGCCGTTGTCGGCGTCCCGGAAGTCGTCGTCGCGAGCGACGTTGAACGCGCGGCGCTTGTCGCCGTCCTTCCGCCCGTGCTTGAGGCCGTCCTGGAAGCCGCGGTCGAAGCCCGCGCTCCGGGCGTACTGCGTCTGCTGGTAACCGTAACTGCCGTACGTGCCGTAGCGGCCGTACGTGTCGTACGGTCCGTCGGCCAGGGCGCGCGCCGGAAGTCCCGCCAGCGCGGCCGCCACCAGCCCTCCCACCACGACCATCCCATTCACCTTCATGGCTCCCTCCGGCCAGATTCCTGCGGCGTCCCGCGGCCGGAGCCGGCCGGGGACTCCGCACCCCTGCCTAGAGCAACCCGCGTGCCGTGAGGCCTTCTCGCGAAACGGACTGAGCCTGAGCCGGTTGGCGCCACGGCCCTCGGCCGGCGGTGTCGCCGAGCGAGGACATCGTCCTCGACAACCGGCCTATACTCCGTCGATGCCTCAGGGCCTCTACCTCGGCAAGGAGGTCGACCCCCGGAAGGGCACGCTCGGCCCGCGGCTGGAGCTGGACCCCTCGGACCTGCTGACCCACGGATTGATCGTCGGCATGACCGGGTCCGGCAAGACCGGACTCGCCATCGCCCTCATCGAGGAGACGCTGAAGCAGGGCGTGCCCGTGATCGCCGTCGATCCCAAGGGCGATCTGGGAAACCTGCTGCTCCTCTTCGAGAAGCTGGACGCCGACTCCTTCGCTCCGTGGATCGACCCGGAGGCGGCCCGCCGCGAGGGCAAGGACGTGAAGGCGGCGGCTGCCGAAGCGGCGGCGTCCTGGCAGAAGGGCCTCGCGGAGTGGGGCCTCTCGGCCTCCGACGTGGCCGCCCAGTCGAAGTGCCGGGACGCGGTGATCTACACGCCCGGTTCGACCTCCGGAGTGGCCCTCAACGTCCTCCAGTCGCTCGACGCCCCGGCCGTGAAGTTCGCGGACGCCGAGGAGGACCTGCGGGACGAGATCGCCGGGATCGTCTCCGGACTGCTCGGCCTGCTGAAGATCGAAGTCGACCCGCTGCGCTCGCGAGAGTACATCCTGCTCAGCACGCTCATCGAGCAGGCCTGGCGGGAAGGCAAGGGCCTCAGCCTGGAGACGCTCATCCCGGCGGTCGCCGACCCCCCGTTCGAGAAGCTCGGCGCGCTTCCGGTCGAGACCGTCTTCCCGCGCAAGGACCGTCAGGACCTCGTCATGGGGCTCAACAACCTGCTCGCCGCGCCCGGCTTCGAGGTCTGGCGCGAAG
>Ga0066388_100001236_pt1 | contig 14048 bp, 13 predicted proteins | sample PanSoiMetaGPlot6_FD_64539 | JGI IMG/M metagenome (GOLD analysis project Ga0066388, IMG submission 64539) | Tropical forest soil microbial communities from Panama analyzed to predict greenhouse gas emissions - Panama Soil - Plot 6 (Hybrid Assembly) | ecosystem: Environmental > Terrestrial >... | reverse complement strand
TCGAGTACGAGCGCGATGGCGTCGACGAGCCGCTTCCAGCCGGCCGTTTCAGCGTCCAGCTGGCGGCGTCCCTCCTTCGTCAGGCTGTAGTACTTCGCATCGCGGCCGCCGTCGGTCGTTTTCCATTCGGACTTGAGCCAGCCCTTGTTCTCGAGCCTGTACAGTGCGGGGTACAGGGAGCCCTGGCGAATCTGCAGGGCGTCTTTCGAGATCTGCTGCAAGCGTTGGACGATGGCGTAGCCGTGAATCGGGCCGAGGCCGGCGACCTTCAGAATCAGCATGTCGAGCGTGCCCTGCAGGAGCTCGGCGTCGGAGCCGGCCGGATGTCTAGCCATTCTAGATATGAGGATCGTAGAGGTATGCCTAGGATGTCAAGGCGTTCTAGCGTCCTGTGTGGCTGCTGAACATCGTGCGATGGCTCGCCAGCAGTACCCCTTGAAGACGATGGCTGACCGGAGTTATCCCTTGAGGAGATGAGAACGAAGCGTCCACTGCGAGAACCCGTGCGCGAGGCGCCCGGGCCGAAGCTGAAGAACTACATCACGCCCGCAGGGTTGGAGCGCCTGAAAGCCGAACACCGGTTTCTGATGAACCGCGAACGGCCAGCGGTGACCGCGGTCGTGGCCTGGGCCGCCAGCAACGGCGACCGCAGCGAGAACGCCGACTACCTCTACGGCAAGCGACGGCTTCGTCAGATCGATTCGCGGATTCGCTTTCTGACGAAACGCATCGACGCGGCCGAAGTCGTCGATCCAGCCGCGCGGCGGCCAGCATCGGCAGCCACGCGCGTGTTCTTCGGGGCGACCGTGACCTACAAGGACACCGCCGGCCATCAACACGTCGTCAGCATCGTCGGCATCGACGAAGTCGACCTGAACCGCCGCTACATCAGCTGGATGTCGCCGCTGGCGCGCGCGCTGATGAAGTCGAGCCCGGGCGACCGCGTCGTCCTGCGCGCCCCGAAGAAGACCGAGCATCTCGAGATCCTCGACGTCGAGTACGCACCCATTCCGATGGAGCCGTTCCGGGAACCACCAGGGGCCGAAGCCAAGATCAAATCGGCTACCGGGTAGACTGCGCACGTCATGGACGCCCTCATCGAACAGCTCGGCCTCGAGCGTCATCCGGAGCGCGGCTACTATCGCGAGACCTACCGCTCATCGTCCGAGGTTCAGTCCGACAGCCACCGCGGACGCCGCGCGGCCTCGACCGCGATCTACTTCCTGGTGACTGCGAGTGAGCCCGCCACGTATCTTCATCGCCTGGTCTCGGACGAGATCTTTCATCTGTACGATGGCGGGCCACTCGAAATCCTCAGGCTCTTCCCCGACGGCAGATGGGACGTGGCGGTGCTCGGAATGAATCTCGCCGCCGGCGAACGGCCGCAAGTCGTCATCCCCGCGGGCACGTGGTTCGGCACCGAACTGCGGGCGGACGCGTCGCACTGCCTCGCCGGTTGTACGGTCGCGCCCGGATTCGACTTTGCGGATTTCGAGCTGGCGGCGGGGCCGGAACTCGCGCTCCGCTATCCGGCCGCAGCCGATCGCATCCGGAGAATGTCGAGGCCGTAGAGCGTTTCTAGGGCTTGACGGACGTCTTCGCTCGCGCAATTATTGTTGAGCTAAGCAGTATCCCTAATCACAACAAAGTCTCCCCAATCCGCAGGAGCGGTTCATGAGCCTCAACGGTCAACGTGTGGCAATCGGCGTCGGTTCCGCTCTTTTTCTGTTCCTTCTCGCCGCGCCGGGGCTTGCGCAGCGCACCGCGGTCGGTCGCGATTTCCCCGTGTATGACAACGGCGGTTCGCCGGATCTGACGATCGATTCCAAACGATTCGCGTCGCAAATGGAGATCGTCGATCGATATTTCGACCCGATCGCCGATGCGTGTGTGTTCGCGGAGTACGCGGTCGGCGGTCCCGGATACCGGAGGCTGTTGCGGTTCGATACCGTGATCATCAACGGGGGCGACGGCGATCTCGTCGTCGGCGACCGATCCGATCCGAACAACCCCTATGCGGCGTGGTTCTATTTCGCAGCGTGTCACGGTCACTATCACATCCGCGACTTCTCGCAGTATCTGCTGCTGAGGCTCGACGGTTCGCCTGCCGCTGTCGGCCAGAAACAGGGCTTCTGCTTCGAGGACTCGTTCAAGTACGGCGACGCCAAGAGCGCCGGCTACGACTGCCACTTCCAGGGGATCACCTCGGGATGGGGTGATTGGTACTACAAGCAGCTGGCCGGGCAGTGGATCGACATCACGGGCGTGCCTGAAGGCGACTACATCGTGCGCGCCATCATCAACGCCGCCGGCACGTTCAACGAAGGACACGACCGGTACCCGAACGTGGTCGACGTAGCGATTCACATACCGGATCCGCGCAAGAAAGTGACGGTTGTCGAGTAACTCTCCGCGTGAACACCAAGCGTCCAGGCTAGTGGGGCCGCCCTGAAAATCCGGCGGCCCCGCGCAGCGCGTCCGCATCGAGCAGCTTGCCGTCCAGCATCACCCTGCGCGTCTGGCGCAGGTCGCCGATTCGAGCCGACGGATCGCCGTCGAGGAGCACCAGATCGGCGGCCTTCCCGACTTTGATCGAGCCGGTCTTGCCGTCCTGACCGACCAGACGCGCGGGCTCGATCGTCGCCGCGGCGAGCGCTTCGGCGGGCGTAAAGCCGGCCTGCACGTAGATCTCGAGCTCGTGCACGATCTCGATGCCGGCGCCGTCGGTGCCGGCGACGATCGGTACGCCCGCCTTGTGCATCCTGCCGAGCAGTTCGACCATCTTCGCCCAGCTCGCGCGGTAATCCGCTCGAGTGAGATCCTTGGGCACCGCGAAGCCGCCGCTTCTGAAGCCGCGCTCAGTTGTCGGCGGCAGCGTCCCCACAAACGGGGCGTACGACGGCGAAAGATCGCCGTTCTCGGGCACGTATAGGCTCTCGAACGCCACCATCGTCGGATCGCTGTAGATGCGCTTGCTGGCCATCGTGCCGATGATCGCCTTCATCGCCGTACCTTCGAGGTTCACGTCCTTCGCGTAGCGGCCCGGCCCCTCGAACCGCATCATGCCGTTCGACTGTCGAATGACGGCGTCCGGCATCGCCTGCATCATGACCCAGTTGATGTGCGTGATCTCGTCGTAGCCGGCGTTGATCGCATCGATCGGCCGTATGCCGGCTGGAATGTGGCCGTGGACGTGGAGCCCAAGATGGTGTGCCTCGGCCACGCTCTTCTGCAGCCACGCCGGGTTGAAGGTGCCGTAGAACTTGACGCCGGTGAAGCCGTTCGTCTTCGCCTTGTTCACGAGCGCGATCGCCTCTGCCTCGCTCGTCGCGACGTTGGCGACCTGCGCTGTGTACGGGCCCTTGCCGTCGATGAGCGACGATGGATAGACGTGCGGCGAGAGCAGGGCGCCGGCAGCGGCGCGTGTCCGACGATCCATCGTGCGCACATCGTCGTTGCCGGGATCGCGCACCGACGTGACGCCCATCGACAGCTCCTGGAGCCCGGTGAAGTCGTCGTTGACGTGCATGTGGCAATCCCACAGGCCGGGAATCAGCGTCTTGCCGCCGCCGTCGATCACTTGCGCGCCAGGCGGAACCGTCACTGACCCCGCGGCACCGACCGCGGCGATGACACCGCCGTTCACGATCACCGTCTGATTGGGCATGAACCGCACGGCGTCCGCATCGAACAGCCGGACGCCGGTGAATGCCACGGGACCTGAAGGGACCGAGACGAGCGATTTGACCAGCGCCGGGGCGCGCGAAGCCATCGCCCTGGCCTGCGCGTCCTGGATTTTCGACTGCTCGCCGGCGTACGCCTCGGGCAGCCACGCGAGACCGAACGTCACGCCGAAGAACGTGTTGTCGGCGTCCGCCCAGACTGGCACTGGCGACGTGCTAACGCCGTTGATGGCCCACAGTGTGATCGTGCGCTTCGCGGCACCCTCGCCGACGTCGAGATCGGTCAACTTCTCAGCGCGCGCCTTGCCGCCCGGCAGAAGGTTCATCGTCTTGTCGGGCCGTGCGAGCAGCGCCTCGAGAAACCACGCGTTCATGTCGATCGGGCCGCCCTGCGATACGTAGAAGGCGGGCGCCGAATAGTTCGCGGAGCCCGCGTCGACCTGGCTCTTCCACCGCGCGGCGCCGTTGCTGACGCTGAAGGTTTCGGCCGCGTCACCCTGCGGCGTGGCACCGCGGATGGTAATCGCCGCCGGCATTCCGTCCGGCCCCGGCTTGCCGCTCGAGTCGAGCTCGAACACCTGACCGCGCAGGTTCATGCTCTCGCGGCCCATGCGGGTGCCGTCGGCGGTCACCCACCTCCACGACTCGCCATGCCGGCCGCCCGTCGATTGGATGACGAAATGCCGCGCGTTCGCGGGCGGCTTTGCCAGGTCGGAGGCCGGCACTTGCGCGAGGGCGGCCGACGACGCGACCGCGAGAAGCGATAGAGCAACGGCGTTTCGATGCGTTTGCATCTGTCGATTATCTGGCTTTTCACGACATCCGCGATGGTCGAGCCTCTTCGGTTCGTTGCGGCCGACGCCACCAGACACGGCATGACCTTCCGGCCCTCTCAGCCGTCTAAACCCTCATGATGTCCCTGGCCTTCGATCTGCGCGATGCCGTACGCGGCCTTCGCCGCGACGCCGCGTACGCTCTCACCGTCGTCCTCACGCTCACGCTCACCATCGGCGCGACGACTGCGGTTTTCTCCATCGTCAACGGCGTGCTGCTGAAGCCGCTCGCCTATCGCGAATCGCAGCAGCTCGTCGAGCTTCGCGAGATCTGGCGCGAGCTGGCGCGGATCCCCTCGCTCGAGGTCAACGAGCAGCACTTCGAATACTGGCGACAGCGTGCCACATTGTTCGAGTCGATGGCGCAGTACATCGCGCTGCCCGCGAATCTCACCGGCGTCGGCGAAGCCGCGCAGATTACCGTCGTCCACACGAGCAGTTCGCTCTTCGACGTGCTCGGTCTTCACGCCACCGCCGGCCGCGCGCTGACGACAGACGACGAACGCACCGGCCGGCCCGCAGTGACCGTCATCACCGATGCGTTCTGGCGGCAGCGATTTGGCGCCGACCCGGCCGCCATCGGCCGATCGATCGCGCTCAACGGCGTGCCGCATCTGATTGTGGGCATTCTCCCCGCGGGTTTTCGTCTTCCCGGTGCTGCACGTCCGGTCGCTGCCCCGCCTGACGTCGTCGTGCCGATTCGGGTCGACGACGATCACGTCGGCTGGGTCGGGGATCACAACAACGCAGCGATCGGTCGGTTGCGGCCAGGCGTCACGCCTGAGCGTGTCCGTGCGGAGCTCGACGTGCTGCAGCGGCAGATCAGCGAGCGCGCCAGCCGCGACGCGCACGAGGCGGTGACGCTCAGCAGCAAGGTGACGCCGCTCGCCGAGTCGATTGTCGGCACGGCCCGCAGCGGACTCCTGCTGCTCCTCGGCGCGATCGTAGCGGTGCTGCTCATCGGCTGCTCGAACCTCGCGAACCTGTCGCTGACGCGAACCACCGAACGGCTGCGCGATTTCGCCGTCCGTTCCGCGCTCGGCGCAGCGCGTCATCGGCTGATCGCCCGTGCACTCCTCGAGCAGCTGCTGCTTGCGGCCGTGGGAGGGGCGCTCGCGATCTGGTTCGCGTCGGCGGCGCTGACGCTGTTCGTGACAACCGCACCGATCGATCTGCCGCGCGTCAACGAGATCGCGCTCGACGGCCGCGTTCTGGCGTTTACCGCCGCCGTGTCAATCGGCGCGGCCGCGCTCGTCGCGCTGTCCTCGATGTGGCGCATCGGGCGCGGCGACATGCAGACGCCGCTCAAGGCCGGCCGCACGCTCGCCGGCGATCGCCACGGCGTCCGCACACGCGCAGCGCTGCTCACGGTGCAGATTGCGCTGTCGGTAACGCTGCTGGTCGTGACCGGACTGCTCAGCGCGAGCTTCGTTCGCGTGCTCGACGTCGACAAGGGATTCACGCCTGAACAGGTCCTGGCCGTTGGCGTGTCGCTGCCGGCGGACCGGTATGCGGCGCCGTCGCCTCGCCTGGCGGCCTACGATCGCGTCATCGCCGACGTTCGCGCGCTTCCCGGCGTCGCGAGCGTCACGAGCGCGTCGATGCTGCCGCTGACCGGGCAGGCGCAGGTGAACTTCGTCGCCGTCGAAGGGGACGAACGCCCCCGGGCGGAACGGCCGTCTGCCAACTTCCGGTTCATCGCGCCCGACTACTTCCGCACGCTCGGGATTCGAATCGTGCGCGGCCGGCCGTTCACCGATCGTGATCGCGCACTCGACCGTCCGGCGCCCGCGCTCGTGTCGGAAACCACCGCTGCTCGACTCTGGCCCGACACCGACGCCGTCGGCCGCCGGTTCAGCCGCGGCCTGACTGGCGATCAGGATTTCGAAGTGGTGGGCATCGCAGCCGATGCGCACACGACGTCGCTGACCGGCGAGCCGCCGCTCATGGTCTACGTCCCGTACTGGTGGAACAGCCCGGCGGCCAACCGACCGACGACGTCGCTGATGATCAGAACGGCGGTCGATCCGGCGTCGGTCGTCTCCTCCGTCCGCCGGGTCGTTCGCGCGTACGATCCCGACATCGCCGTCGGCGACGCGCGACCGCTTACCGAGTTCGTGGATCGTGCGCTCGCGCCACGGCGCTATCAGGTGCGGCTGTTCGTACTGTTCGGATTCGTCGCGCTCGTGATCGCCAGCGTTGGGGTCTACGGGGTGATGAGCTACAACATCTCGCGGCGTCGTCGCGAGATGAACATTCGCGTCGCGCTCGGCGCGGACCCCTCGCAGGTGCTCGGCCTCGTCCTGCGCCAGGGCGCCGCGCCGATTGTCGCGGGCCTCGCGGTGGGCGCACTCGGCGCACTCGCGCTCGGCGGCGTAGTCGCCGGGCTGCTCTTCGACGTGCCCGCCCGCGACCCGCGGATCATCGGCGCCGTCGCCGTAATTGTGGGCGTCGTCGGGCTCGGTACGGCGTACACTGCGGCGCGGCGCGGGCTCGCCATCGATCCGGCCGCGGCGCTGCGTGACGAATGACGGCACTATCAGAGTCATGAGCAAGACGCCACGTGCGTCGCGAGCGACGTCTCAGGAATCCCAGCTCGACCCGCGGCTGTCTCGCGTGGCGGCGGCCTTCAAGACCGACAAGACGGTCACGATGGGTGGCAAGGGCTTCGGCTCGACGGGTCTGAAGACTCGCGGGAAGATCTTCGCGTTCATGTCGTCGAACGGGGAGTTCGTCGTGAAGCTGCCGCGCGCGAGAGCGGAGCAGCTCGTGGCCGCCGGCGACGCCGTCGCCTTCGATCCCGGACACGGTCGCGTGATGAAGGAATGGGTCGCCGTTCGGAGTTCACCTCGCGCGTGGGTCGCGTTCGCGAAAGAGGCATGCGAGTTTGTGGGCAAGGCGGTCAGATGACATGACGGGTGGTCCGGCACGGCGCTGCGGCTCCGATCGCGCCTCACACTCTAGCCTCGACGGAATGATTGGCCGCGAGCCGACACCCTGCTGATGGCCGAGCGGCCTGGCACCGATATTCCCGAATGACCCGTTCGGTGCGTTCTCGACAATCCAGTTTCCCCGCACACCGATGGTAAACTCTGCTGCCCCCGAACCGGAGCGCCTATGAGCAATCCGTACGCGCCGCCCCTAGCGGTCGTCCAGGATATCGTCGACCCGTCGGCCGAGATCGTGGCCGCAGGTCGCGGCACACGCCTCGGTGCGGCAATTCTGGACGGCATCATTTTCGGCGCTCTGGTGTACCTGCCGGTGATGTTGGGCCTGATACTGAACGGCGTTACCGACCGCATCTTCGGGGGAGAAAGCACAACCGAGGGTTTGGGCATCGGCCTGGGATTTGGTGCGCTCGGGTTCGCGACCTGGCTCGTTCTGACCATCCGCTCCCTGATACGAAACAGCCAAACCCTCGGCAAAAAAATTCTCAACATCAAGGTGGTGCGAGCCGATGGTTCGCCGGTCTCGCTCAGTCGGCTGTTCTGGCTCCGCAACGTCGTCAATGGACTGCTCGGGCTCATCCCGCTCTACGCGCTGATCGACCATCTGTTCATCTTCGGCGAGTCGCGGCAGTGCCTGCACGACAAGATTGCCGACACGATCGTCATCCAGGCCTGAGGACCTTCTGAGCTCGCCCGACGTTCTCGATACCATCATCGTCGCCGAGACACCCGAAGGCATCCTGCTCGAATTGCGGCCGGCGGGACTGACGGCGCGTTTGTACGCGTTCATCCTCGACTGGATCGTCCGCCTGGCGATCATCTACGCGGCCGCGATGCTCGCGTCGTTTGTCGGAGGCCTCGGCATCGCGTTCTGGATCCTCCTGCTGTTCGCGCTCGAGTGGTTGTACCCGGTCGTGTTCGAGCTGCTGCCGTCGGGATCCACGCCAGGCAAGGTGGCGTTCGGGCTGAAAGTCGTGATGGACGATGGACTGCCGGTGACACCGGCCGCAGCGCTGACGCGCAACGTGCTGCGGGCTGCGGATTTTCTCCCGTTCCTCTATGGTTTCGGCGTCGCGAGCATGCTCTCGCGGCGCGACAGCAAGCGTCTTGGTGACATCGCCGCGGCGACACTGGTCGTCCACCACGTTCCTGCCGCGGCGCGGATCGCTCCGCTCGATGTCCCACCGGTGGTCCCGGCGAAGCTCTTGGCGCCGGAAGATCAGGCCGCGGTGATCGCGCTCGCCGCGCGCGCACCCCGTCTCACGCCCGAGCGGCTCGACGAGTTGGCGGCGCTCGCTGCCGCCGTTTCCGGCGATGCGGGTGGCACCGGGCCGCAGGTCACCCGTCGCGTGCTTGGCGTTGCGCAGTGGTTCCTCGGGCGCCGGGCATGACTCCTCTCGCCTTCGAAGAGTTGTACGAAAACGAGTGGGCGGAGCTCGAAACCCTGCTCGAATTGCTGGCCGGCGGGCGCTTCGGGGCGCCGGCGCCCGGCGAGCCGGAATCGGCGGCGCGAGCCGCCGCCCTGTACCGGCGCGCGTGCGAGCAGCTCGCCCTTGCCCGTGCTCGCGCCTACCCGGCCTACATCGTCGACCGTCTCGAGCGGGTTACGGCCACCGCACATCGGCTGATCTACCACCGCCGCGAGATCGACTTCGCACGTCTCAGGCGCTTCGTCGCGGCGGCATTTCCAGCGGCGGTCCGCAAGCATGCCGCGTACGTGGCAGTTGCCGCCGCGGTCTTCCTGGTGCCGACGATCGCCCTCGGCCTTGCGGTGTATCGATCGCCGGAGTTGATCCTGTCGATCGTCGGTCCCGAGACCGTCAGTGGCTTCGAGCAGATGTACTCGCCGACCGCCGCGTCGATCGGCCGCACACGCGACGCCTCGACCGATTGGGTGATGTTCGCGTACTACATCCGCAACAACATCGGCGTCGCGTTCCAATGCTTCGCCGGCGGGCTGTTCGCCGGAATCGGGAGTCTCTTCTTTCTCGCCTACAACGGGGCCTTTGGCGGCGCGGTCGCCGGTTACCTCACCGCGCGCGGCCTCTCGTCCACGTTCTTTCCGTTCGTCTCGACGCATTCCGCATTCGAGCTGACGGCCATCGTGCTGTCGGGAGCAGCGGGGCTGCGGATCGGACGTGCGCTGTTCGCGCCACGCGATCGGACGCGTGTGCAGGCGCTCATCGAGGCCACACGGGACGCGGCCGTGCTCCTCTACGGGGTCAGCGCAATGCTGGTGGTGGCGGCCGCGATCGAGGCGTTCTGGTCGTCCGCGGGCTGGCTGCCGCCGTCGGTCAAGTTCGGCGTGGCGGCCGCGTGCTGGACCGCTGTCCTTTGCTATTTTGCGCTGCAGGGCACCCATGCAGATTGACACGCTCGCGCTACGGCTGCGGCCCCGAACGCAGATGGAAGCCGCCGATCTCGGCGCGCGCCTGTGTCAAAGCGCAGCAGGGTCGACCTTCTCGTGTTACGCCATCGCGGCGGTGCCGGTAGTGCTGCTGACGCTCGCATCGAGCGAGGTGGCGGCGTGGCTGCCCGTCGTCGCGATCTGGTGGGCGAAACCATGGCTCGATCGCACCATTCTCTTCGTGCTCGCCCGGGCGGCGTTCGGCCAGCGCACCACGCCTGCGGATCTGATGCGTGAACTGCGCGACGTGTGGTGGACGCGGCTTGTGTTCACCATGACAGTCCTGCGTTTCTCGCCATGGCGGTCGTTCACCGCTCCGGTGTATCAACTGGAAGGTCTGTCGATCCGCGCCGGATCGCGTCGCGCTCATCAGATACGGCGCCGTAACATCGGCTCTGCGGCGATGACGACGTGCGCCTTCAGCCTCTGTGAGCTCGCGTTGACGACTTCGCTGCTGTCGCTGCTGTTCTGGTTCGCCCCGCCGGGCCGGACGCCGGAGCTGGGCGACCCGTTCTTCGGCGACACGCCTGGGATTCTGGCCCTCGCGCTGCCGATCGCGTACGGGCTTGCCGTGGCGTATCTCGAACCGTTTTATGTGGCGGCCGGTTTCGCGATGTATCTGAATCGCCGCGCCGAGCTCGAGGCGTGGGACATCGAGCAGGAGTTCCGACGTGCGTTCGCGCAGTGAGGCGATGAGCCGGTGGGCGGGCGCGATCGCGATCGCGCTGATCGTGGCTGCCCCGCGCACCGCCGTGACCAGCCAACCGCCGGCGGTGTCTGGACGCGGCGATGGTCCGACGTGGCAGGAAATCTCGCGCGCCCTGGAGGCGGTCAAAGCCGATCCGAATATTGCGGCGGAAAAAACGATCAAGACACTTCAGTGGAACCGCTCCAGGCAGTCCGCCGAGCCGAGCCGCCTCGCCTGGTTGCAATGGATTGCGGATTTCTTCGCCTGGATCGCTCGGGGAACGCGACTGGTCGTCTGGGCGGCCGCGATCATCCTCGCGGGCTTGCTCGTGGTCTACGTCGTGCGCGTCGGCCGCGCTCGCCGGCTGCCGGTTCGCGAGCGGGTTTTCGTCGCGCCGACACACGTGCACGACCTCGATATTCGTCCCGAAGCGCTTCCGCCCGATATCGGCGCCGCGGCGCGACGCCACTGGGATGCCGGCGAGCACCGGACGGCGCTGGCCCTCCTGTACCGCGGACTACTGTCACGGCTGGTCCACGGGCACCGCGTTCCCATTCGGGATTCGAGCACCGAAGGCGACTGCCTGACTCTGGCGTACGCACATCTCGAGGGCCGTTCCCGCGAGTACACCTCCCAGCTCGTCAACGTGTGGCAGCGGTCGGTCTACGGTCGGGAACAGATCGAAGCGGGCCTTGTCTACGCGCTCTGCGACGGATTCAAGCCGGCGCTCGAGCGCGGCGCCGACGCGGTCGTGCGTCGAGGCACGGCATGAGACGCCCGGCCCTCATTACGGCATCGATCGGCGTGCTGGTAGCCGCGCTGATCTGGTGGATCGCGTCGAACACATCATGGGTCGAGGTGAAGGTGCCTGCGCCTCTGCGCGGCGAAGCGCGCGTGAACCCGTTCTATGCCGCGCAGCGATTCGCGGAGGGCCTGGGCGCCCGGACGTCGTGGGACCACCGGCTCATCGTGCCGCGGAGTGACGCCGTTGTCGTGCTGTCGGCCTGGCACTGGACCGTCAATCCCTCTCGGGAACGCGCGCTCAAGGGCTGGGTTGAATCCGGCGGCCGGCTTGTCGTCGACGGGACGCTCATCGGCGGCGACGCCGCATTCGAGGATTGGTCTGGCATTCGCCGTCGAATCGCAGCGGTCACCCCCAGCGCCGACTCCGCGGCACCTGAGCCAACGGATCGATGTATCACCGTTCAGGAGCAGGCCGGCTCGCCGCGCGCCGCGCAATCTGACGCGTTACTGTGCGACGTCGAGGCCGCCTCTTCGCTGACGACGAACCGCGACACCTTGTGGGGGCTGCGCGGCACGGCGGGGTTGCAGGCGGTTCGGGTGCGCGTCGGCGCAGGGACCGTGACGAGGATCAATGCGCCTCTCGTCCGCCACCTGAAACTGTTCGACGGCGACCACGGTGCGGTATTCGTGGCCGCCAGCGGACTTCGGCGCGGCGACGACGTCCATTTTCTGTCGGAGGCCGACTACCCTTCGCTACTGACAGTGCTCTGGCGCTCCGCGGCGCCTGTCGTGCTGCTTGCGCTCACGGTGGTCGCGCTGTGGGTGTGGCGGGACGGCATGCGATTCGGCCCGGTTGCCGCACCTCCGGCGCGAGGCCGACGCTCGCTGGCCGACCAGATTCGCGGCACGGGCCACTTCGTGAGCCACTACGGAAGCGCGCACATCCTTTACGCGGCGGGGATTCGCGCGTTCGAGCACACCGCTGGGCGGCGGGTGCCGGGCTACGCGCGGATGTCCCGTGAAGAGCGCACCGCGACGCTTTCGCGGCTGACACGCATGGATCCTGCGGAGCTCGCGGGGGCGTTCGACGAGCAGCGCTCGCGCTCGCTCCACCAGATGCGCGAAGCGATCGCGGTGGTTGAGACCGCGCGGCGCGGAACGCTCGCTGCGCAATCGAGACGACGTCATGGACTCTCCTGAAACGAACGGGAATGCGCACGCGGCCGAGCAACTCGCCGCGCTGCGCTCGGCCATCGGCCAGGCCGTGGTCGGACAAACAACGGTTGTCGAACAGGTGCTCGTGGCGCTGGTCGCGTCCGGGCACGTCCTCGTGGAAGGCGCGCCGGGCCTTGGCAAAACGCTGCTCGTGCGGGCGCTGGCTCAGGCGACGCTCCTCACCCACGCCCGCGTGCAGTTCACGCCCGACCTGATGCCCTCCGACATCACCGGCCACGCGGTGCTCGATACCGCGACGCGTGAGCTGCGCGTCGTCCGAGGGCCCGTGTTCACGCACGTGCTGCTCGCCGACGAGATCAACCGCGCTCCGGCGAAAACGCAAAGCGCGTTGCTCGAGGTGATGCAGGAATACCAGGTCACGCTGGAAGGGCGTCCCGTATCCCTGCCGAAGCCGTTCATGGTGCTCGCCACGCAGAACCCGCTCGAAACGGAAGGCACGTATCCACTGCCCGAGTCGCAGCTCGATCGGTTCCTCTTCAAGATCGAGATCGACTATCCGTCCAGCGAGGAAGAAGTCGCCGTCGTCGTGCGTGCGACCACGGGACAGGCAGGGGATGAGCTTCCGCTCGCGAATGTGAAGCCATGCCTCGACGTCGCCGCGGTCTCGACACTGCAGGGGCTCGCTGCCCAGCAGCACGTCGACGAGCAGGTCGTCGAGTATGCGGTGCGCATCGTGCGTGCGACACGTGATTACACAGGGCTGGCGCTCGGCAGCGGATCGCGCGGCGCGCTGGCCCTGGTGCGCGGGGCACGGGCGGCCGCGCTGCTGAACGGCCGCGGCTACGTGACCCCCGACGATGTGAAGCAGGTCGCGCTGCCGGCGCTCAGGCACCGCGTCGCACTCACGCCCGACGCGCTGCTCGAGGGACGTCGCGTCGACGATCTGTTGACCGACGTAATCGCAGGCGTCGCGGCACCGCGAATGTAGTCAGGTGGGTAGCCAGTGACGCGCGCACGCGTGGTCCCCGGGCAGCGGGCTATCGCCGCGGTGGCCATCCTGACGGCCGGCGTCGCGGCAGCGATCATCATCGGGGTCCCCGCGCCGACGGCCGCCCGCTTGGCCGCGTTTGCCGTCTCCATCCTGCTCGCAGTGGCTGTGTGGGACTGGTTCAGTTCGCTTCGCGCCTGGCGGCAGGCCGCGCCGACCCTGACGCGGCGCCTGCCGGCAGCCTTCGCGATTGGCATCGCACGAAGCGTACCGCTGACGGTCGTGGTTCAGGGCGGCGGGACCTGGCGGTGCACGCTGCACGACCACGCGGACGCCAGCCTGCTCACCCAAGGACTTCCTGCTGCGCTCGTCGCGCCAGGCGGAAAGCGGGTCGAGTTGGAGTACACAGTCACGCCGACGAGGAGAGGGGATGTCACCTTCGCGCCCGCCCACATTCGCGTCCGCTCGCGCTGGGGCTTGTCGGAGCGCCTCGATCGTCTCGGCGCAGCTGAAACACGGCGAGTCTATCCGGACTTCGGACAGGTCGCGAAATACGCATGGCTCGCGGGCGACCACCGGCT
>Ga0066388_100001235_pt1 | contig 14048 bp, 11 predicted proteins | sample PanSoiMetaGPlot6_FD_64539 | JGI IMG/M metagenome (GOLD analysis project Ga0066388, IMG submission 64539) | Tropical forest soil microbial communities from Panama analyzed to predict greenhouse gas emissions - Panama Soil - Plot 6 (Hybrid Assembly) | ecosystem: Environmental > Terrestrial >... | reverse complement strand
GTACTGGTAGGCGAGCGGGTAGCCGATGAGCGGGTTGTCGGTTCCGTAGCGGCGGCGCGCGAAGGCCCCGAACACCGGCGGGATGAGACCGACCTGGAGGTCGAAGTCGCGACCCGGCCACGGCCGCACCCGCGCGTAGAGCGCGTAGACGTGCGGATGGTCGAGGTTCTCGGTCCTCGCCTCGCCGAGCAGCGCGAACTGGTCGCTGACCCGCCACTCGCCGGTGAGGCTCAGGCGGGCGAGCCGCAGCGTGCTCTCCTCGTAGGAGGTGTAGTTGAAGTAGCCGTGGTCCTCGGAGCCCATGGAGCCGCTCAGCTCCACGCCCACCGCGACGCGGCGCGGTCCGCTGGGCTCCTCGGCGGCCGCCGGGACCACCGAGGCGAGGGCCAGGGCGAGGGCCGCCAGACGGCTCATCCCGCTCCTTCCATCTCCCGGAGGATCGCCCGCGCGGCGGCGGCGGGGTCGTCGGCTTCGGTGATCGGCCGGCCGACCACCAGCAGGTCGGCGCCCGCCGCGAGGGCGGCGGCGGGCGTGGCGGCGCGCGCCTGGTCGCCGGCCTTCGCGCCCGCCGGCCGGATGCCCGGGGTGACCACGAGGAAGTCGGTCCCGCAGGCCTCGCGGATGATCGGCACCTCCTGGGGAGACGCCACCACCCCGTCGAGCTGCGCGGCGTGGGCGAGGAGGGCGAGCCGGCGCACGGAGGCCGGGGGATCCGCGGGAAGGCCGAGCTCGGCGAGGCCGGCCGCGTCGTGGCTGGTGAGGACGGTGATGGCGACGAGGCGCGTGCCCATGGCCGGCATCGCGCCCGCGGCCGCCTCCATCATCGCCTTGCCCCCGAGGGCGTGCACGTCCACGAGGGACACGCCCAGCCGGCAGGCGGCGCTCACGGCCCCCGCCACCGTGTTGGGGATGTCGTGGTACTTCAGGTCGAGGAAGACCTTCTCGCCGCGGCCGACGAGGCCGCGCACGACGTCCGGGCCGGCGGCGGTGAAGAGCTGGCTGCCGACCTTGAACATCCCGACGAGGCCGGCCAGCCTCTCGACGAGGGCGGTCGCCTCGGCCGGCGTCGGGACGTCGAGGGCCACCACGAGGCGGTCGCGGGCGTTCATGCGCAGGGACCTCCCGGCTCGTCCCCGGAGGGCGAGCGCAGCGTGCCGATCACGTCGCCGATGTCCTCGAGCGCGTGGCGGCGGAGATAGGCGGCGAGCCCCTCGAGCACCCTCTCATAGACGCCGGGGTCGACGAAGTTGGCGGTACCGATCTGCACCGCCCGGCAGCCCGCGATCAAGAACTCGAGGGCGTCCTCCGCGGTCGTGATTCCCCCGATGCCGATGACGGGGATGCGGACGGCGCGCGCCGCCTGCCAGGCCATGCGCAGGGCCACCGGCCGGATGGCCGGACCCGAGAGGCCGCCGGTGCCGAAGGCCAGCCGGGGGACCCGCCGCTCCACGTCGACCGCGAGGCCGAGGAGTGTGTTGATGCAGGACAGGGCGTCCGCTCCTGCCTCTTCGCACACCTTCGCGAAGACGGTCACGTCGGCGACGTTGGGGGAGAGCTTGGGGACGACGGGCAGCCGGGTGACCCGGCGCACCGCCGAGACCACCTCGTGGGTCATGCGCGGGTCGCCCCCGAAGGCCATGCCGCCCTTCTTGACGTTGGGGCAGGAGATGTTGACCTCGAGGGCGGCCACGCCGGGCGCGTCGGCGATTCGCGCCACCTCGGCATACTCCTCGACGGTGTCGCCGCAGACGTTCACGAAGACCGCGGTGTCATGGCGGGCGAGCCGCGGGAGCACGTCCTTGACGAAGGCGCGGATGCCGACGCCCTGGAGCCCGATCGCGTTGAGCAGCCCCGACGGGGTCTCGACGATGCGGGGCACCGGGCACCCGTCGCGGGGCTCGAGATAGAGGCCCTTCGACACGATCCCGCCGAGGAGCGACAGGTCGAGGATCCCTTCGTACTCGACGCCGTAGCCGAAGGTGCCCGAGGCGGCGATGAGGGGGTTCTTGAGGCGGAGCCCCGCGAGATCGACCCCGAGCCTCACCCTCGCACCGCGGCGCTCTCGCGGCGCGCCCGCGACGAGACCTCGCCCGGCCACAGCACGTCGCGGGAGTCGAAGACGGGGCCCTCGGTGCACGCGCAGCGGTACTTCGCCCGCGGGTCCTCGGAGCGCTGGATGCGCACCACGCAGCCCAGGCAGGTGCCGACGCCGCAGCCCATCCAGGGGTCGAGGCTGACCTGCGCGGAAACGCCGCGCTCGGCGGCCAGCGCCGCCACCGCGTGGAGCATGGCGTCCGGACCGCAGGCGTAGATCGTCGCCGGCCCTCCCCGGCGGTCGAGGTGGGTGGACAGCGGCTCGGTCACGCGGCCGCAGTGGCCAAGGCTTCCGTCTTCGGTGGAGCAGGCGAGGGGCGCCTCCCCCGAGTCGAAGGGCGCGCGGAGCTGGAGGTCCGCGGCGGTGCGCCCGCCGTAGAAGACGCGGCTCCGGCGTCCGGCGCGGCGAAGCTCCTCGCTGAAGAGCACGAAGGGCGCGATCCCGTACCCGCCGGCGACGAGGAGGGCCTCGTGGTCCTCCGGGGGGAGGGTGAAGGGGCGGCCGAGGGGCCCGAGACAGCCCGCGGTGTCGGCGGACCGCAGATCGGCGAGGGCCCGGCTGCCGGGGCCTACCACCTTGAGGAACAGCGTGAACGTGTCGTCACGCGGCGTCACGCTCATGACCGAGAAGGGCCGGCGGAGGAGGGGCTCGGCCACCGTGCCCGCCTTGATCATCACGAACTGGCCGGCGCGGGCGCGGCCGGCCACTTCCGGATGCCGGAAGGTGAGCAGCACGTACGGCCCTTCCAGCGCCTGCCGCCCCACGAGGGGAACGTCCCGGTTGACGGGCGCGGGGGGGCTCGTCGCCGTCGGCATTCGGGGGATGATACCGCGGGCCCGCGTATAATCCGCGCGCGCCGACCCCATGCTCCTGCGCACGATCGCCAGCGCGTCGGTGGCGGCGTCGATCCTCGCCGCCGACGTCGTCCTGCTCACGCTTTTCCTGAACCCGGAGGCCACCTTGCGCCGGGACGGGGCCGCCCTGGTGGTCTCGCTGCTCTTGCCCTGCCTCGTCCTGGGGGCCGCGGGCTTCGCGCTCCTGGCCCTCGTGGGCGCGGCCTTCCGGGGCTGGCCGCGCGCTCCCCGCCCGCCGCTGCCGGGGCTTCCCGGGTTCGTCTCGCTGTCGTTCCTCGCCCTCGCCGCCGCGGCCGGCCTCTTCTGGCTCAACCTCTTCAGCTATCGGCACTCCGTCCCCGCGGAATCGCTGCGGGGCCTGGCCGCCTCCGCCGCGGCCTTGACCGCGGGCGCGCTCGTGATGGTGGCGGTCGGCCTCGATGCCCTGCTCTTCCCGCTGCGCAGCCGGGGCGCGGCGGCGGCCCTGGTGGTCCTCGCCGCCGCGGGGGGGGTGGTGCTGCCGCTGGCCCTGCGCCCGGAGCCGGCGGCGGCGCCGGCGCCGGTACCGCTGGCGGGGGAGACCGTCTCGCCGCTGCGGCGGGTGGTGCTCATCGGCATCGACGGGCTGGGGCCCGACGAAGTCCGCGAGGGGGTGGCCCGGGCGAGCCTGCCCGCCTTCGCCCAGATCCTCCGGCGCGGGGCGGGCGGGCCGCTGGCCACGCTGCGCCCGACGGAAGGCCCTCCGGTGTGGGCGACGATCGTGACGGGCCGCCGTCCCCGCGACCACGGCGTGAAGAGCTTCGCGACGTACCGGCTGCGCGGCTCGCCCACCACCTTCGACCTCCTGCCCCGCGGGGCCTTCGTGGGCGTGCTCGAGCGCGCGGGGCTCGTCTCCACCGCCGCGGTGACGTCGGCCTCGCGGCGGCGGCGCGCGCTTTGGAACGCCCTCAACGCGTTCGGGATCCCCACCGGCATCGCGCGGCTGTGGGGGACGTTTCCGCCCGAGCGCGTGCAGGGGTTCATGCTCTCGAACTACTTCCACCTCCTCCACCGCGATCCCGCCCGGGCCGCGGAGAGCCTCCATCCCCACGACCTGCTCCCCGAAGTCCAGGCCCGGGTGGTCGAACCCGCGGACGTGGACCCGGCGCTGCTCTCCGAGTTCGTGGACCTGTCGGTGGAGGTCCCGGGCGACCGCCTTCCGTGGCGGCGCGAGCTCGTGGAGCGCGCGCTCGCCCCCGACCTGACCTACCAGCGGGCGGGCGCCGCCCTCCGGGCCGCGTACGACCCTCCCTTCTTCGCCACCTACTTCTACGGCCTCGACGTCGTCGGGCACTCGTTCCTGCGCTACGCGGAGCCCGACCGCTTCGGCGACGTGCAGCCCGAGGAGGTGCGCCGCTACGGCCGGGTGCGGGACCGCTACGCGGCCCTGCTGTCGCAATGGGTCGGGGAGGCGGCCCGTGGCCTGCGGCCGGGCGAGGTCCTCATCGTCGTGTCCGGCTACGGCATGGAGCCGGTGCCGCTGTGGCGGCGCGCGGCGGAGGCGCTCCAGGGGAGTGGCTACCGGAGCGGCTCCCATGCCGGCGCCCCCGACGGGTTCTTCATGGCCGTCGGCGACGGCGTGAAACCGGGCGCCGCCCTCACGGGCGCGTCGGTGCTCGACGTCGCGCCGACCATCCTCTATCTCATGGGCCTGCCGGTGGCGCGCGACATGGAAGGGCGCGTCCTGACGGAGATCCTGGAGGAGGACTTCACGCGCGCGCATCCCGTCACGTTCATCCCCAGCTACGAGAGCCTCGCGGTGACGCCGGTGGCGGGGCGCGCGGCGGACCTCCCCCCGCTGCCCGACGAGGAGCCGTGAGCCTACCTGGACGCCGAGGGCTCGCTCGGGTTACCATCCGCCCGCCTTGGCCACCGTCGACGAGCTCCTCGCCCTCGACCTGCGGGTCGGGACGATCGTGGGGGCGGAGGTGCTCCGGGGCGCCCGCACTCCCGCCTACGCCCTGAAGGTGGACTTCGGCTCCCTCGGCACGCGGGACTCCAGCGCGGAGATCAGCGAGCTGTACGAGCCCGACGACCTGGTCGGGCTGCAGGTCGTCGCCGTCGTCAACCTCCCGAACCGTCGCGTGGCCGGCCTCGAGTCCGGGGCGGTCGTGCTGTCGGTGGACACCGGGAGGGGCGAGCGGGTGCTGGTGATCCCGGAGCGGCCGGTGCCGGACGGGGGCCGTGTCGGCTAAGGGGGCCGGCGTGCCGGCGCCCCCCGGCTACCGGATCCGCCAGGAGCTGATGGACGCGGAGCGCCTCGCCCGCGCGCTCGCCCGGATCGCGCGCGAGATCGTCGAGCGGCCGCATCATGCGGAAGGCCTCGTGCTGGTGGGCGTCCGGACGCGCGGCGTGCCCCTGGCGCGACGGCTCGCCCTCCTGGTGGGGGACGCCGGCCTGCCCCCGCCTCCCGTCGGCGCGCTCGACATCACGCTCTACCGCGACGACCTCACGACCGTCGCTCCCCAGCCCGTCCTCCGCGGCACCGAGATCCCGGTCTCCATCGACGGGCGCACGGTCGTGCTGGTCGACGACGTCCTCTACACCGGCCGCACCGTGCGGGCCGCCCTCGACGAGATCATCGACTTCGGCCGCCCGGCCCGGGTGAAGCTGGCCGTGCTCGTCGACCGCGGCCACCGCGAGCTGCCGATCCGGGCCGACTACGCGGGGCAGACGATCACGACCACGCGCGACGAGATCGTGCAGGTGCTCCTCAGCGAGGAGGACCGCCAGGACCGCGTGCTGCTGCTGGAGAAGGAGCCGGCGCGGCCGCGCCCGGCGGCGGGACCGCGGGCCCGGCCCCCGGCCCGTCCCGCCGCCCGCCGCCCGAAGGGCAAGCGGGGGCGGCGGGCGTGAGCGCGTACCCCCACCGTCACCTGCTGGGGATCGAGCGACTGGAGCCGGACGAGATCACGAGCATCCTCGACACCGCCCAGGGGCTGCGGGAGATCCTCGACCGGCCCATCAAGAAGGTCCCCGCCCTGCGGGGCAAGACCGTGGTGAACCTCTTCTACGAGCCGTCCACGCGCACCCGGGCGTCCTTCGAGGTGGCGGAGAAGGTCCTCTCCGCCGACAGCCTCTCCATCGCCGCCGCCGCGTCCAGCGTCCAGAAGGGCGAGACGCTCCTCGACACCGCGAAGAACCTCGAAGCCATGAACCCCGACATGATCGTGATCCGCCACTCGGCGGCGGGGGCCCCCCACTTCCTCGCCCGCCACTGCCGGGCCGCCATCGTCAACGCAGGCGACGGCGCCCACGAGCACCCCACCCAGGCCCTCCTCGACGCGCTCACGCTGCGCCAGCGGAAGGGCCGGATCGAGGGCCTGCGGGTCGCGATCGTGGGCGACGTCCTCCACAGCCGGGTGGCGCGCTCGAACGTCTGGCTCCTCTCGAAGCTCGGCGCCCGGCCCGTGCTGTGCGCTCCCCCGACGCTCGTTCCCCCCGGGATCGAGGCCCTCGCCCCCGTGACCCACCGGATCGACGAGGCGGTGGAGGGCGCCGACGCGGTGATGATGCTGCGCATCCAGCGCGAGCGGATGACGGGGGGCTACTATCCCTCGGACCGCGAGTACCACGTCCGCTTCGGCCTGACCGAGGAGCGCGTGAAGCGGGCGAAGAGGGACGTGCTGATCCTGCATCCCGGCCCCATGAACCGCGGGGTGGAGATCGCCAGCGAGGTGGCCGACGGGCCCTATTCCGTGATCCTCGACCAGGTCACCAACGGCGTGGCCGTCCGGATGGCGGTGCTCCTCCTCCTCCTCGGGGGAACGGGGGAGCCGTCGTGAGCGGGCGGCTCCTCCTGAAGGGCGGACGGGTCGTGGATCCCGCGCGGCGGGTCGACGCCGCCCTGGACGTCCTGCTCGAGGACGGGCGGGTGGCCGAGACGGGGGCGAAGCTCGCCCGCCGCGGCGCGGAAGTCGTGGACGTCGCCGGCCTGGTGGTCTGCCCGGGCTTCATCGACCTCCACGTCCACCTGCGGGAGCCGGGCCGCGAGGACAAGGAGACGATCGCCACCGGCACCCGCGCGGCGGCCGCGGGCGGGTTCACCGCCGTGTGCGCCATGCCCAACACGACCCCCGTCAACGACAACTCCGGGATCACCCGCTTCATCGTCGACAGGGCACGGGCGGAGGGCCTCGTTCGGGTCCATCCCATCGGCGCCATCACCCGGGGATCGCGCGGCGAGGAGCTCGCGGAGTACGGCGACCTCCAGGAGTCCGGCTGCGTGGCCGTGTCCGACGACGGGCGCCCGGTGGCCAGCGCGCGCGTGATGCGCCGCGCCCTCGAATACGCGCGGACGTTCGACCTGACCGTCGTGGACCACTGCGAGGAGCCCACGCTGTCCGAGCGGGCGTCGATGAACGAGGGGCCGGTGGCGACGCTCCTCGGCCTGCGGGGCGCCCCCGCCGCCGCGGAGACGATCGTGGTGGAGCGCGACGTCCAGCTCGCCGAGCTGACGGGCGGCCGCCTGCACATCGCCCACTTGAGCACGGCCGGCGCGGTGGAAGCCGTGCGGCGCGCGAAGGCGCGAGGCCTGCGCGTGACCGCCGAGGCCACCCCGCACCACCTGCTCCTCACCGACCAGGCGGTCAAGGACTCCGACTACGACACCTCCACGAAGATGAACCCGCCCCTGCGCTCGGAGGCCGACCGCCGCGCGGTGGTGGCGGCGCTCGCCGACGGGACGATCGATGCGATCGCCACCGACCACGCGCCCCACACCGTCGACGACAAGAAGGTCGAGTACGACGAGGCCGCTTTCGGCGTCGTGGGCCTGGAGACGGCGGTGAGCCTCGGCCTCGACCGCCTCGTCGGTCCGGGCCTGCTCACCCTCTCGCGCTTCGTGGCCCTGCTGTCGGCCGGACCGGCCCGGGCCTTCGACCTCCCCGGCGGCACCCTCGCCCCCGGCTCTCCCGGCGACGTCACCGTGCTCGACCTCGACCGCCGGCGCAAGGTGGACCCGGCGCGCTTCCAGAGCAAAGGGCGGAACACGCCCTTCGCCGGCTGGACGCTCAAGGGAGCCGCGGTGATGACGATCGTGGGCGGCGAGATCGTCTGGAAGGATACGAAGTAGATCCGCAGAGAGCGCAGAGGAAGACGACGACCGGCGAGCAGAGCACGCGGAGGGCCGTTGCGGACTACAACCGCCTCCTGAGGGCCGACCCGCGGGCGGCCATCGAGCAGGCGGGCGCGCTCGACGACGCCTTCACCGCCGCCGGGATCACCTTCGCGGGCCGCCCGATGCGCACGTTCCTGCGCCCGCACTTCGTGACCCGCCGGGAGTGGATCCGCCTGCGCGACGACGCCCGCGCACTGCTCGAGCTGTCCGCGCGGGTCGCCCGCCGCGCGTTCGCGGGCGACACCGGCCGCCTCTGCGCCTGGCTCGGCACGCCCGCGGCGGAGGTGCCTTGGATCCTCGTCGACCACGGCCCTCCGGACGTCGTGCTGTCCCGCCTCGACGCGTTCCTCGGCCCCGCGGGTCCCCGGTTCATCGAGATCAACAGCGACGCGCCCGCCGGCTTCGGCTACGGCGACCGGATGGCGGAGGTGTTCGAGCGGCTCCCCGTCTTCCGCGCCTTCGCCCGGACGCACGCGGTGGCGTACGGGCCGTCGATCCCCGCTCTCGTCGACGCCGTCCTCGGCGGGGCCCCCCGCGGCCCGTCGACGCCGACGGTCGCCATCGCCGACTGGGCGGACGTGAAGACCCGGGCCGACCAGCAGATCCTCCAGGAGGCCTTCGCCGCCCAGGGCGCGCGCTGCGTCCTCACCGACCCCCGGGCGATGGAGCTGCGCGGAGGCCGGCTGTGGGCGGGCGCCCACGCGGTCGACGTCGTGTACCGGCGCGCGCTGCTCCAGGAGCTGGTCGAGCGGGAGGACGAGGTGCAAGGCTTCCTGCGCGCGTACGCCGAAGGCGCGGCGCGGTTCGTCAACTCCTTCCGCTGCCGGCTCTCGGAGGACAAGGCGTTCCTGGCGCTGCTCACCGACGAGGCGTTCTCCACCCTGCTGTCGGACGACGAGCGGGCGCTGGTGGCGCGGACCGTCCCCTGGACGCGCAAGCTGGAGGAGCGCCGCACGACGAAGGACGGTCGAGCGGTGGACCTGCCGGCGTTCCTCCGCGACCACCGCGAGGAGCTCGTCCTCAAGCCGGCCCATGCCTACGGGGGCCGCGACGTGCTCGTGGGCTCCGAGACGGACGCCGCCGCCTGGGAGGCCGCCCTGCGCCCCGCCGGCGGAGCGACCTGGGTCGTGCAGGAGCGCGTGGCCATCCCCGAGGAGCCGTTCCCGACGTGCGAGGACGGCACGCTCCGGTTCGAGGACTACAAGGTCAACGCCAACCCGTTCTACGTCGCGGCCGGCGATGTGGGCGCCGTGGCCAGGGCCTCCCGGCACGCCGTGATCAACGTGAGCGCGGGCGGGGGCAGCGTGCCGACTTTCGTCCTCGGCTGAAGTCCGGGCGCGTTTTTTGAGATGATGCTGCCCTTGAAACGGACAGCCTTCATACGTTTGCCGCAGGCGGGAGCGCTCGTGGCCGTTGTCGCCTTCGCCGCGATGGCGCGCGCCCAGGATCCCGTGACCGCGACGCTTCGCGGCCTCGTGACCGACCCCACCGGCGCCGTCGTCTCCGGCGCCCGCGTGCGGGCGGTGCGGCGGGCCACCGGGGTCGTCCGCGAGGTCGTCTCGGACGCGCACGGGGGCTATGTCATCACCAATCTCGCTCCGGGAGACTACGCGGTCACCGTCGAGGCCGACGGCCTGACCGCCCGCTCCTTCGAGCACGTCCCGCTCGAGGTGGGCCGCAGCCGGGACCTCGACGCGGAGCTTTCTCTCGGGGGCCGGCAGGAAGAGGTCACGGTCGAGGCGGGCGCGCCCCCCCTGTCGAGGGACCGCTCCGCGGTGGAGGACGTCATCGCGGCCCGGGCGATCGAGAACCTGCCCCTCAACGGCCGCAACTTCCTCGAGCTGAGCTTCCTCGTCCCGGGCAACGCTCCGGTGGCGAACTTCGATCCCACCAAGACCAACAGCGTCCCCGTGTCGTCGGCCGGACAGCTCGGCCGCGGGGGGAACATCGTGATCGACGGCCAGGACAACAACGACGACGCGGTGGGCGGGCCTCTCGCCAACCTCCCGCTCGACGCGGTCCAGGAGTTCCAGATCGCCACCAACCGCTTCTCGGCGGAGCAGGGCCGGTCGGGAGCATCCGCCATCAGCGTCATCACCCGGTCGGGGGGTGACTCCTTCACCGGCGCGGCGACGTTCTTCGTGCGCGACGACTCCCTGCAGGGCGTTCCCGCCACCTACGACCGCCGCCTCGGCGAGGCGCCGCCCTTCGACCGCGAGCAGTACGCGCTGAGCCTGGGCGGCCCCCTCGCGCGCGGGAAGGCCTGGTGGTTCGCCGCCGGCGAGTACCGCAACCAGGACGCGGTGGCCCAGGTGGGGGAGCGGGACCCGGCCACGAAGACGATCCTCCGGGGATTCGCCCCCGCGCCCTTGAGCGACATCATGGCCGTCGGCCGGATCGACCTCCGCGCCTCGAGCCATGACGACCTCGCCCTCCGCTACTCGTTCGAAGACGCCGACGACACCGGGGCGAGCACGCTGGACCGCGCGATCGGCTCGGCGAGCCAGCGGCAGACCAGCCGCAACCGCTACCACATGGTCGTGGGGAGCTGGGTGCGGACGCTCGCGGCGACGACGCTCAACACCCTGCGCGCGAGCTACAGCGACTACGACAACCGGATCGACCCCGTCGCCCCCGGCCGCCAGCTGACGTTTCCGAGCCTGCAGGACGGCGCGAGCTTCCGCGTGCCGCAGGGCACCGCCCAGCGCCGGGTCCAGTTCGCCGACGCGCTCTCCCTGGTCCGCGGCGGCCATTCGCTGCGGCTGGGCGCGGACGTGTCGCGCACGGTGGGCGACTTCGTGCTCGGCGTGTTCCGCGAGGGTCGGGTCGAGTTCGTCCAGGACTTTCCGCAGTTCGACCTGAACCACGACGGGCGCGTGGACGACGACGACCTCCTCTTCGCGGTCACCCTGCGGAGCGGGAAACCCGATCAGGACCTCCGGCTCGAGGACTGCTCCAGCACCTACCTCGCCTTCTTCGTCCAGGACGACTGGCGGGTCTCGCCGCGCCTGACCCTGAACGTGGGCCTCCGCTACGAGCTCGACACGAACGTCAAGAACATCTCGGGCTACGGGGACATCAACCCCATCGTGCGACCGTTCCTGCAGGGCGACCGCGGCCGGGACGGCAACAACTTCGGGCCTCGCGCGGGCTTCGTGTGGACGAACGGGGGCGGCGGCGTCCAGCTCCACGGGGGCTACGGCATCTACTACGACCGCGTGATCCTCGAGCTGATGTCGCTGGAGCGGGGGCTCGACGGGCGCGCCCTCCCCATCGAGGTGCGGGCGGGCAACGTCTTCTTCCTGGACCCGGCGACGGGAACCGTGCCGCCGTTCGCGCCGACGTTCGCCAACCCCTACACCGGGTTCATCCTCCCCGGGGCGGGCGCCTCGGGGATCAACATCATCGACAACCGCCAGGAGAACCCCACCGTCCAGCAGTTCAACCTCGGGACGCAGCTCCGCCTTCCCGCGGAGACGGTGTTGAAGGCGGACCTCGTCCATGACCTCGGCACCCACTTCATCATCGGCCGGCCGGTGGGCGAGGTCTTCAACCCCGTGGTCGGCGGCCCCGACCGCGTCGTGAACCTCGAGTCCAGCGTCAACACGAAGTACGACGCCGCCCTCGTCACCCTGGAGAAGCGCTTCGCCGGCGGCCAGCAGCTCCGGGTGTCGTACGCCCTCTCGCGGGCCCGGAACTACACCAACGACGACCAGATCCCCTTCGGGGCGGGACCCGTGTATCCGAACGACCTGTCGAAGGAGTACGGGCCGACCCCCAACGAGCAGCGGCACCGCGTGACCTTGTCGGGATCGGTCCTCCTCCCGGGCCGCGTCCGCCTCTCTCCCCTGTGGACGCTCGCCTCCGGCGTGCCCATGGACATCCTGATGCCCGACGGATCGCAGAGGGTCCCCACGCTGCCGCGCAACGCCGGCGGCCGGAAGTTCCGCACGGCGGCCGATCTCGACGCGTACCTCCGCGAGCTCAACGCGGCGGGCGGGATCGCCGGCGTGCCCCTGCCGCTCGTCCCCGACGACGCGCGCTTCAACGACTCGTTCGACTCGCTCGACGTGCGCCTCTCCCGCACGTTCGCGCTGGCGGGCCGCCTCCGTCTCGAAGCGATCGGGGAGTGCTTCAACGTCTTCAACGTGACCAACATCCTCGGCGTTTCGAAGACGAACTACTCCGGCTTCACCAACGTCCTCGCGCGCGACAGCTCCGACCCCTCGAATCCCGACTTCCTGCGCTCGTCGTCGTTCGGGCAGCCGCTCACCACCGCGGGCGGAGTCTTCGGTTCCGGCGGACCGCGGGCTTTCCAGCTCGGCCTGCGACTCGTGTTCTAGTGGAGGCCTCCCGCCAGCTCCGGCACCGCATCGGCGTCGGGCCCGCCGCGGGCCTCGTGGTCGGGGGCACGATCGGGGTCGGCATCTTCCTCACGCCCGCGGGGATGGCCAAGGCCCTGGGCTCGCCGGGCCTGCTCCTCCTCGTCTGGGCGTTCCTGGGGCTCATGGCCCTGTCGGGCGCGCTCTGCTTCGGCGAGCTGGCCAGCCGCTACCCGGAAGCGGGGGGCGGCTACGTCTACCTGCGCGAGGCCTTCGGGCCGGGCATCGCGTTCCTCTACGGCTGGGAATGCCTGGTGGTGATGGACCCCGGGCTCACGGCGGCCCTCGCCACCGGCCTGGGAGCGTACGCGGCGGCGGTGGTGCCCGCCCATCCCAAGGTGGTGGCCCTGGCGGCGATCGCGGGGGTGGCGGCCGCCAACGTCGCGGGCCTCCGCTGGGCGGCGGGAGTGGGCCAGGGGCTGACGTGGGCGAAGGTCGCCGTCCTGATCCTCCTGGTGGCGCTGAGCCTCGTCGCGGGGGCGGGAGATGCGACGCACCTCCGTCCGTTTCTCGCGCGTCGCGCCGGCTCGCCGCCGCTGGCCGCGGGCCTGGCGGGGGCGATCGTCTCCGGCTTCTTCTCGTTCGGGGGCTGGTGGGAGGCCAGCCGCCTGGGGGGCGAGGTCGAGAACCCGACGCGGACGCTGCCCACGGCGCTCGCGGCCGGCGTGGTCGTGGTCACGCTCCTCTACGCCGCGGTCAGCGGGGCCTTCCTGCTCCTCGTCCCCCTGGAAGCCGTCGTATCCGGCGAGACCTTCGCGGCCCAGGCCGGGGAGGCGCTGTTCGGCGCCTCGGGGCGAGCCGTCCTCTCGTCGATCGTCTTCCTGTCGGTGCTCGGCGCCCTGCTCGCGTTCATGACGGCGGCCCCCCGGGTCTACTACGCGATGGCGCGCGATGGCGCGGCGCCGGCGTGGGCGGGCCGCGTGGATCGGCGAACCGGCGCTCCGGTCCGCGCCATCCTCGTCCAGGCCGCCCTGGCCGGCGCGCTCGTGGTCCTCGGGACGTTCGACACGATCGTGGCCTACTTCGTCTTCGCGACCGTCGCGTTCCTGGGCCTCACGGTGGCCGGGCTGTTCGTCCTGCGCCGCCGGGACCCCGCCCCCCCGGCCGTCCCCACCCCTTTCTATCCATGGACGCCGGCGTTCTTCCTCGCGACGATCGTCCTCGTGCTCGTCCTGCTCGCCGCCGGCCGGCCCATCCAGGCCGCCCTCGGCGTCGCCATCGTCGCCCTCGGCTGGCCGCTTTACCGCGCTCGTTTCGAGAAAGGAGACGTTTGACCATGGCCCATATCAGAATCCCCGAAGGCCTGCCGGGTATCCGCGGACTCCTCGCGTTCCGTTCCGAGACCGCCAAGCCGCTCTCCGATCTGGCGGACGCGCTCCTGCGGGGCCCGAGCCCGCTGACTCCGGCCGAGCGGGAGCTCATCGCGACCCACGTGTCGGCCCGGAACGGCTGCGACTATTGCCGGGCCTCTCATGGCGCCATCGCCGCGGTCCTCCTCGGAGGGGACGAGTCGCTGCCGGCCGAGGTCGCCGGCGACGTCGAGCGGGCGCACGTCTCCGAGAAGCTGAAGGCCCTCCTCG
>Ga0066388_100001234_pt1 | contig 14052 bp, 11 predicted proteins | sample PanSoiMetaGPlot6_FD_64539 | JGI IMG/M metagenome (GOLD analysis project Ga0066388, IMG submission 64539) | Tropical forest soil microbial communities from Panama analyzed to predict greenhouse gas emissions - Panama Soil - Plot 6 (Hybrid Assembly) | ecosystem: Environmental > Terrestrial >... | reverse complement strand
GTCCCGATTGGGATCTCCGAGAAAAATTTGCGGGCAGCCTCCTCGGGCAATCGAATGCAGCCGTGTGAGGCTGGATAATTTGGCACGATGCCGGCGTGCATTCCGAAATCGAGACAACTCAGACGCATGAAATAAGGCATCTCCACATGGTAGATGGTGGAACGATGGTTTCGCTCCTTGTTCGTAATTACGAAATCACCTCTGCGTGTGGAGTAGCCCTGACGTCCGGTGGAACATTGCGTTCGGTATATCGGTACGCCGTTCTTCACCAGCGCAACCCGTTGCAACGCGAGAGAAATTTCGACGCGCAATTGGTCCGGAGAAGGCCCACCGCCGAGAAGAATCTGCGAGGAGCGCCAGTGACCAGTTTCCGCGGCGATGTCCAAGGCAGACATTTTATCGCGACTTGTCAGTTGGTTCCGCTTAGCGCCTGCCGAAAGCAAGGCGCGCAGGTAATCTTCCCGATCGAGGCCCGCCGCCAGCATAAGGACCGTCAGACCTTTGTCTCCTTCGACGTAACTGCTAAATCCTTTCGACGGGAGCGCCGCAAGGAACTCCTTATCACAACGCGATGGCAGAACCGTGTTGGGATCGGCGCCGCCAGCCAAAAGCGTGCTAAAAAGAGAGGAATCGTTTCCCGCAATTGCGTACGCGAGCAGCGGCACATTCTTCCCCTCGGGTGTTGGAGGCGCGTCGTGCTTGCTGAGGAGCAATTGGATTTCGCCTTTGTCTCCGGACATCAAGGCTTCTTGAAGAGCGCGACGGGTGCTGCTTCGCCATTGAGGCATTGCGGGCAAAAATTCCAAAGTCGACCTGACAATTTCCCGGTTGCCGCCATCGAGCGCCATTCCCAGCAAATCTGTGCCATCTTTGCAGCGGGTCTCTACGTGAAGGTTCGTTGACCGCGCTAGCAACTGCCGAAAGATTTCGAGATTGCCATGCATAGCGGTGGCCATGAGAGGCGTAAAACCATTCTTGTCAGCAAGATCGACAAGCGCGCCGACGCCCATCAGGCGCTGGGCTGTTTTCCAATCCTGCTGCGACGTTGCAATCAGCAACGGCGTTCGGCCCCGGGAATCGTGTCCGTTTGGATCGACGTGGTCGATCAGGCATAATTCGATAAGCGAGTCGCGCTGGATCGTAACAGCGCGAACAAGTTCATTAGGCGAAATGGAAATGCGCGCCCGAGGCTCTGGTCCAAGCGCCGTCGCCCAGAACAATATCAAAAGTACGACGCCAATCCGAAAGACGAATCGCCTCTTGAACACGCGCATACCTACGAGTGGGCCAGTTATTACAGGGGCCGTGTCCGGAACTGTAATAGGGGCCGGATGGAACTGCGAACCCACCTTCGAGCACACCGGGATTGGACGTATCCAGTTGAACGTTGCATGTTCCCTGCTGTCCAAATTCCAATCCATGCGTTTATCCATTTTGACCCTGTGCGTTGCACTCAGTACATCGATCGCCGCGCAACCTGAGGCTGTCCAGACGCCGACCATTCCTGCTGCTGTTGCGGAGGCGGGCAAAGATGTCGTTCATCAGTTAAACAATGCTTTTGCAAAAGTCTTCGAAACCGTCGCACCGAGTGTTGTCATTATAGAGGTTTCCAAGAAAAATGACATCTCAGAAAGTTCGCCACTGGACGACCTGTTCTTTCAGGGACCGCCCGATGAGAATAATCCAAGGCGTAATCAAGGTGGGCCACGCGCGATCCAAAGCGAGGGCTCCGGTTTTATCGTTCGGCCAGACGGCTACATCTTCACGAACTTTCACGTCGTCGAGGGCGCAGACAAAATCGACGTAAAATTGAGGGATGGTCGGAATTTTCCGGCCAGAATCGTAGGTACCGATGAGAAGACTGATATCGCCGTCATCAAGGTGGACGCAAAAGATTTGCCGGTCGTTCAGTTGGGGGACAGCGATGCGGTACGGGTAGGCCAGTTTGCATTTGCGATCGGCGCGCCATTCAAGCTCGATTACACCTTCACTTACGGCGTAATCAGCGGCAAAGGCCGCAGCAAATTGCTTCAGACAGGCGCTTACTCGATTTCAGATTATCTGCAGACTGACGCGTCGATTAATCCGGGCAACAGCGGAGGACCGCTGTGCGACATTGACGGCAAAGTAGTCGGCATGAACACGCTGATTAACGGGATGAATCGCGGCCTGGGCTTCGCAATCCCCGTTAATATGGCCAAAGAAATTGGCACCGAGCTGATCGCTGGCCACAAAATCATGCGACCCTGGTTGGGGATCCGGATCGAAACACTCGGAGACGACCCGACAATCCGCGATTTGTTTAAGGGCGCCGACAAAGGTGTTGTGGTACGCACAATAGAAGCCGACGCGCCTGCTTCCAAAAGTGATTTACGCCCGTTCGACGTCATCACGCATGTGGACGGAACGCCGATTGAATCGGACTCACAGTTGCAGCATGAGATTTTGAAAAAGAAAATCGGCCAAAGTGTGCAGCTGAGTATTTGGCGCAAAGGTCAAACCATCAATGTCCCCATTAAAACTGGCGAACTGCCCAACGAGATCGCGCAAGCTTCAAATCCGTTGCCGATTCAACCGACACCGCCGACCAAGGAAAATGTCGGCAAGTTCGGTCTGCAGGTCCAAGAACTGACCAAAGACGTTGCCGAGCGTCTTCATCTGCCGGTCCACCAAGGCGTAGTCGTCACCGACGTCGAAGACAACAGCATTGCTGCAGGCCAGGACATTCAACGCGAAGACGTCATCACAGAAGTGGACGGCAAACTGGTCACCAACGTGAAGTCGTTCCGTGAGGCGCTGACTAAAGCTGATCCGAAACGGGGAGTTCTCCTCTATCTCGATCGCAAAGGCACCAAGACTTTCGCAGTGTTAAAGGCCGGCGATTAGCTCTTTCGACCGCCGACGACGATCAACGCAATTCCGCCAATCAGACAGATCCCGCTCGCGATCGGCGGAAAGGCGATGCCGTGGCTTTCCTTGTGAGTAATCTCAAGAGGACCGAGTTGCGCGTCTTTCTTTTCTGTCGTCCAGCCCAATCCGCCCCAGGCAAATCCGATGATGCCGACGATAATAAGGATGATGCCGATGACGACGGCCGGTTTCATTCGGGCCAACCTTACAGTGGGCGCCGGCCTTGGATCAAATTGATAATCAGCACCACAATCGCAATGACCAGCAGGATGTGAATGAATCCTCCCAGCGTGTAGGAGCTGACCAGCCCAAGGAGCCAGAGCACCAGCAAGATTACGAATATTGTCCAGAGCATAACATTCCTTTCAGTTCGGTCACATGTTCCTTCGTGGGATAGGGTTCCGTTGCGCTTATGGAAACCAAAATTTCTGCACAGATCGCCCGTTTCCAGCGTGCTATGAATCAACTAGAGTTTCTCCACTATGGTGCGCAGGTTCCAGTCCGCTGATTCGAGTTGTCGACGCGCAGAATCGTAATCGCATTGTGCCAACTCGGCCACAACTCGCACGGCGCGATCGCGCAGCTTGGCACTGGTGGTGTGTAGATCAATCATCAGATTGCCGCGTACCTTGCCAAGTGCGACCATCGCACCAGTGCTGACGATATTAAGCGCCACTTTTGTTGCAGTTCCCGCTTTTAACCTTGTCGATCCGGTCAGGACCTCAGGGCCAACGGCGAGCCCGATTACAAGGTCGACACTGCTGCAGCCACGGCCCTGTCTGCTGTCGCTCGAACCGTCCACCGGTCGGGGGTTACAAAGGGGATTGCAGGTGAGCAGGATGGTTTTTGCGCCTAACGACTTTGCGCATGCGAGCGCGCCGAGCACAAAAGGCGTTCGACCGCTGGCGGTAATCCCAATGATAACATCGCTATTTTTTATTCCCCTCTCCCGCAATGCTAATGCGCCCGCGCTCTCCTCGTCTTCCGCGCCTTCCACGCTGCGATAAAGCGCGGTGCTGCCGCCAGCAATTATTCCTTGCACAAGATCAGGCGACACGCCAAAAGTTGGCGGGATTTCGCTCGCGTCGAGAACCCCAATTCGCCCGCTGCTGCCAGCGCCGACGTAAAACAAGCGACCGCCAGTCCGAAGCGATTCGGCGACTATTTCAACAGCTTTGGCAATGTCCGGCGTTGCTCCGCGCAACGCTTCTTCAACGAATTTCTCCTCGTCGACAAAAAGTTCGACCAGTTCACGGAGGCTCATTTTTTCCAGGCTCTCAGAATGTGGATTGCGTTGTTCAGTAAGCGCAGAAGCAAGATGTTCGATCTCTCTTTCAGAAAGCTTTGGTTGAAACACGACAGGATCGCGCGTCTCTGCAGCAAGCCAGGCAGCGCCCAATTCGGGGGGTCGCTCTGCAATTGTGACGCGAGCGTCGGGAAGATTCTTTTTTAGTCTGCGTCGAAACGCGTGCGTGTAGATAGAGTCGCGATGAAATAGGCCCCCCATCAACGCGACTTTGGGAGCGAGCAGATGAAGACGAGAAGCGACTGCCTCGGTGTATTCGCAGAGAACGCCCGCGCCTTCCTCGATGATCTCTTTCACCGCCGCGTCGCCACCGGCTGCTGCTTCAAAAACCACCGGAGACAACATCGCGATCTCGTTTTTGTCCGCCGTTTGCGCCCAGCGTACGAGCTCATCAAGATTGTTCAACGAAAGTGCGTGCAGAATTTTCGCAGTGAACTGCATCTCACCGCAATGCAAGTCGTGCTCGCGCAGGATGAGACGCAGCGCTTCAATGGACAAAAAGTAACCACCGCCGGTATCTCCCAGGATGTGTCCCCACCCACCTGCTCTCTCGATTCGGTCATCTCGCCGGCCAGTCACCGAAGAACCGCTTCCCGCATTTACGACAATGCCGTCTGCGTGCTCGAGGGCGGCCGCCAGCCCGGAATCACGATCGCTGCCCGTCACGATTTTCGCGTTTGGCCAGACGTCTTTGCAAATGAGCGCGAGCGATCCGCGATCTTCCTCGGTGCCACAACCTGCAAGAAAAACTCCCGCGCGATCGACTTCTCCCGGCAACCCGGCAAGAATTTCGCGCAGCCGCTCCGGAGTCGTTAGGCGCAGGTTTGACGGCGGCAACTTCCCATGATCGAGAATTATCCATTGCGAACCGGGATCAGCGCCCTCGGCTGCAGGCACTTCAACCAACGCCCACGCGGTTTTAGTTCCGCCTCCTTCGACGCCGAGGATGCGCTCGCCGGGTTTCACCACCTACTATGCTTAGCTGTTCTTCCACGAAATTGAAAGATGGATCGACTTGAGGGGAATGCGTTCCACCTTTGCCGAGATTTCGCCCGCCGGTATGATGCAACAATGGCCACGGATGCAAAGGCGGCAAAGCGAACGGATCAATTGCGAGAGGAAATCCGCAAGCATGACCGGCTCTATTACCAAGAGGCTGCGCCGGTCATTAGCGACCGCGAATACGACCGCCTATATAAGGAACTCGTCGATCTCGAGACGGAGTTTCCCGATCTCGTTAGGCCCGATTCGCCCACTCAACGTGTAGGCGGAAAACCGCTAAAAGCGTTCGAGCAGGTGTCGCACGTGATCCCGATGCTCAGTCTCGATAACACCTACTCGGAAGATGAAGTAAAGAATTTTTACGCTCGTATCCAGCGGCTTTTGCCTAACGAAAAGATCCCAGTGGTGATCGAACCAAAGGTAGACGGCGTTGCGGTTTCGCTCATTTACGAAAACGGCAGGCTGCGCCAGGCAGCAACGCGGGGAGACGGAAATGTAGGCGACAACATTACTCAGAATGTTCAAACGATCCGTTCAGTGCCGGAGCGACTGCACGGCGCTGCTCCCAAACTCTTGGAGGTCCGCGGCGAAGTTTACATGGACATACGTGGCTTCGAAAAACTAAACGACGAACGGCGCAGGGCGGGTCTGCCGCTGTTCGCGAATCCGCGCAACGCCGCCGCCGGTTCACTTAAACAACTCGACCCGTCCATCGTAGCGAAACGACCGCTCGGAGTGGTGTTGTACGGAACCGGGGCGACCGAGGGAGTAGACATCGATGTTCACTCGGAGATTTTTCCGCTGCTAAAAAGGCTGGGCCTGCCAACAACCGAACGTTGGTGGGTCGCGGGGTCAGTCGAAGAAATTTTAAACGCTATTCACGAACTGGACGACATTCGTCACAAATTTGCCTACCAGACCGACGGCGCGGTAGTGAAAGTGAATTCATTTGCACAACGGGAGCGCCTGGGGTTCACCGCGAAGTCGCCGCGTTGGGCCATCGCTTACAAGTACGAGGCCGAACGTGTGGAGACGCGCCTCAACGACATCGTGATTCAGGTCGGGCGCACCGGAATTCTCACGCCGGTGGCAGTGTTGGAGCCGGTGTTCGTGAGCGGAAGCACGGTTGGACGCGCAACGCTGCATAACGAGGATGAAATCAAACGCAAAGACATCCGGATTGGCGACACAGTGGTGATTGAAAAGGCCGGCGAAGTTATCCCGGCAGTTGTCGAGGTGGTGAAATCAAAACGGCCGCGCGATGCGAAGGCTTTCGATTTTGCCAGACACATTCACGGCAAATGCCCTGTTTGCGGCAGCCCGATCCGCCGCGATCCGCAATTCGTCGCCTGGCGCTGCGAAAATCTTCAGTGTCCGGCGCAAACAACACGGCGTGTCGAATTCTTTGCGGCGCGCAGTGCGCTCGACATCGAAAGCGTGGGCGGCATTGTGGCGGACAAGCTGGTCGAACGTGGGCTTGTACGCGACCCGCTCGATCTATTCGAGTTAAAGACGGAACAGCTGGCCAAACTAAACCTCGGAACGGACGAGGAGCCGCGAGTTTTCGGCGAGAAAAATGCGACCAAAGCGATCCGTGCCATTGAGCGGGCCCGGACCCTGCCGCTTTCGCGGTGGCTCTTTGCGCTTGCCATTCCGGACGTAGGAAGAACGACGGCAATGCAACTTGCTCGTTTTCACGAGACGATTGAAGGCGTCGCCAATTCGCCGCTGCTCAAGGATGTTTTGCGGTACCACGAAAGGCGGGAAGAAAATGAGGACGCAAAAGAAATTGCCGACCGACTCATCCAAGTCGGTTTCGCGAAGCCATCCAAAAGCAAAGCCGAAAAAGGCCGCGGCGTTACCACGGAAGTGGGTCCTGTGGTTGCACAAAGCGTCCTGGATTTCTTTGCCTCAGCCACGCGCAAAAAAATCTTGCGCCGGATAAAAGAACTCGAGATTTGGCCCAAGAGCGAAAAAGTTTCCGCAAAAAAAGCGGCAGAGTTGCCGCTCACTGGAAAGACGTTTGTGCTCACGGGAACACTGCCGTCGATGACTCGAGAAGAAGCGACAGAGAAAATCGAAGCGCTTGGCGGTCACGTCACTGGGAGTGTAAGCAAGAGAACTGACTACGTACTAGCCGGTGCGGAACCCGGAAGCAAACTCGAGAGGGCGAAGGAACTCGACGTCCGCGTCATCGATGAGCCCGCGTTTCGCAAGATGTTATGATGTCCCGTTGCGGCGTTCGGACAACCGCGCGCTATCCCAGGCTTGAATCCCAGGCTACGGCGTGGGCGGCCCGTCGGAACCAAGCGAGAGTGGGATAGCCTGCTGATTCATCGCTGGCGTGCCGGGAGCGGCAAGTAACAGCCCAGTCTTGCTGGCAGGGTGAAGAGTCGCCTGCACTTCGAAAGTCATTCTTTGATTCCCACGCATCACTGTGATCGGGACAACGTCGCCGGCAGTAATGAAGAATGAGGCATCGAGCACGTCTTCCGGTTGAGTCACCTTCTTCCGGCCGACTTGTAAGAGAATGTCACCGGCTTTGATTCCGGAACGGGCTGCCGGTGTGTCCTCCATAATCTTTGTCATTTCCGCGACGGATCCTTCTACTGGCTTCGGGGCCATGGAAACATTGATCCCTACCCAGCCATGCCTAGCCTCGCCGAAACGCATGAAATCGGCCCGAATTTTCTCGGCTGCCTCGATCGGCACCGCGTAACATGCCGAGTTGTTTTCGAGACTGCTGACCACGATACCAACGACCTCACCCCTCATATTCAAAAGGGGCGCGCCGGCTTCTCCGCGCTGTGACGGAAGATTAAGACGCATGTGGGTTGTGGAAAAATAACGGCCCAGATATTTCCGATCGAACCCTGCCACCATGCCGAAATTGGGCGTCTGCGGCAAATCCAAAGGGAACCCGATCGACACAACAGGCGTTGCTACTTCCATTTGCTCGGATTTGCCAATCGGCAGCGCCGGGGTGGCCTCATCGATTTTTAACATCGCTGTTCCGCTGCGGATATCTGCCAAAAGCTGCCGCGCCGGGTATTTTTTACCGCCGAATTCGATTGTAAAATTTCCCGCTTCACCTCCAACCGTATATGCGGTGTAAAGGGTCCCGGTCGGATCGATAAAAAATCCGGTACCGCAAATTTCGCTGTGTTCATCGACCCCATGAATCTTGACCACTGCCCTGGCCGCGCGCGCGAAGATGTCTTTGACCTGATTGCTGGCCGCAGTTGCTGACGCCGCTTGGCTCAAGGCACGCTCAAACCTTTCCCTAATCTTATCGTTAATTGCTTTGGCAGACTGCTCCTCCGCGAAGAGCGCATTGGAGCTTAAGCAGAAAATCAGCGCGAACGCGGCGTGACGGGACATAATAGGGCCGAGACTTTTAACTTGCGATACCGGGACGCGCAAGCCGCGTGAGGTATGTCGCCCTATACCTTGCCTAAAACCTGAAAGTTGGCTCATAACTCACAGGGACGCTGTCGAGCACATAGCGCGGAGGTGCTGCGGCTCGGTGAGTCTGGGCGCTTCCATTAAAACTGCGAACCGGCTGCGTCCTGAAAATCTGAGTGGCCACCGGAGAAGAAAGGCTCCATTCTCCTTCTGCAGTCGCCGGTGCCGACAAAACCGGCGGACTCTGGAGAGCAACGTGAGCCGTCTCCGGTTGCTGATAAATCTTCAGTGAAACTACCGCAGCGCAGACCAGGACTGCCGCGACGGCAGCTGGATACGAGGCAAGAGATCGAGTATCGAGGCGAAGCATGAAACTGTGAGCGCGCTCGAGACAGATGCGCCACAACGGCTGGCGGAGCATTTCATCGCGCTGTCGGCGATGAAATTCATGCAGGAAATTCTCAAAATAGCCGGGCGGCGGCTGTTCATACCGCTTCAATCGAAGCAGCCTTGCGATTTCATTATCGTCAAACTCGTCCATTTTTTTGCGCGGATTAGGAAACAGGATTTTTCCGAAATTCGTCCAGATAATTCTGTAACTGCCGATTCGCGTAGAAGAGCCTCGAACGTACCGTTCCTTCCGAGACGCGCAAGATTTTACTAATCTCTGCGTGGGGCATCCCCTGGATGTGGAACATGGTAACCACGGCTCTGTGTTCATCAGACAATTTCATCATGGCCTCGTTCAATCTTCTCTGCAGCTCGGACAAGTCTGCTTCGCGCACCGGGCTGCTGGTGGCCGTGCTTTGCAGGAACTCTTTGTCATTTTGAATGCTGGCGTCGACGTCATCCAGGCTCAGTTGAAAACGCCGGCCGCGTTTCTTTAGAAAATTGAGCGTCATGTTCACCGCGATGGAATGAACCCACGTGTAAAAGGAGGACTTGCCGCGGAAGCCACGTATCGCGCGGTAGGCTTTGGCAAAAATATCCTGCAAAAGGTCATTCGTGTCCTCATGATTCGAGGTCATGTTGTAAACCAGGCCGTACAGACGCGGGGTATATTTGATGACCAGTTCATCGAAAGCGCCGGCATCGCCCGATTGCGTACGCTTTACCAACTCCCGATCTGGATCGACCCGCGGCTGGTCCATTGTCTCGCGCCTAGACTTAGCACGAGCCCCGAGACCAGACGACAACAAATCGGAAATGCGTCGAGCAGGTAACGCGAGGGTGTGATCCATCTAAGTGCAGTCGATCACCGACGATCGCGGATCGACATCAGCCAGAGCAAGTTTCCGAGCGCAGCGATAAATGCCGCGACGTATGTGAGCGCCGCCGCGTTCAGCACCTTGTTCACCCCAACTACTTCCTCCCCGGGCTGGATGATACCCATCTGTTTCAAAATGATTTTCGCCCGTCGCGAAGCATCGAATTCCACCGGCAGCGTGATCAATTGGAAGACGAGCAAGATGAGATAGCAATAGATGCCGAGGGTAATCAGACCGGTAATGTGAAAGAACAATCCACCCAGGATCACGAATGGCAGCATTTGCGAAGCCACCATTGTCACGGGCACGATTGCCATGCGCCATTTCAATGGCGCGTAAGCCTTGGCGTGTTGGATCGCGTGACCGGTTTCATGCGCAGCAATACCCAACGCCGCTACCGAAGGGGTGTTGTACACGCCGGTGGAGAGGTGCAGCCTCTTGTCTCTCGGGTCGTAATGGTCCCCCAGAAAATCGTTCGTCTCCACAACCTCGACATCGCGAATCTGGGCCGCCTGCAGAATTTCACGCGCGCATTCTGCGCCGGTGATGTTTGAGCTCGCCCGCACTTCGCCCCATTTATGGAACGCACTTTTGACCCGAAACTGTGCCCAAACCCCGATGATCAACGGGACGCCAATGTAAAGCAGCCAATTAGATCCAAGACCGAAACCGGATGACATACTAAGGTAATTTAATGTATTGAAATCAGTTGTCACTTTTCTGGCTGGAAAAAATTAGACGCCAAATCGGGCGCTTCGTTCATTCAGTAAGGAAGACGGGTTTGAGGGGTGGGGCAACTGAGGCGCCTGGTCTTTCATAACCGGGTTATCAGTTATCTGTTCTGTCTCCGGTTGGCGAACCGCACGGACAGCCAATCCTCGAAATCAAGCAGTCGCCAGAGCGGGTTCGCCAGAAAACGCCGGCTCCAGTCGGCAATTTTTGTCTGTGAAGCGGTGGCGTTTTGGTTCATCCAGGCCGCCACTTCCGCGTCATTTGCCCCAGTCGCGACGAATTCCCGCAGTGACCCCGAGTCCAGTCCACAGACATCAAAGAACTTGCGGTCCATTGGACAGTTGTAATGATACGAACCGCTTCTGCCGACGAGTTCCGCCCGGCATTTGTCGACCAACCGCGCAGCCACAGCTGGAAAGTTTCCGAGTGCCGCCCGGGGGCTTCGAGGTGCGCTCCAGTTCAGGTCGAGCGCAAGCGCACGCACTTTTTCAGTGTTCACAATTTCGCTCAAATCTCCAGTTGCTTCGGGAACCGTGACAGGATTTTGCAACCTGTCTTTGTCACCAGGACGACGTCTTCAATTCGCACGCCACCGAGTCCCGGATAATAAAGACCAGGCTCAACGGTCACAACCTGTCGGTCCTTTAAAACAACCTTCTGCAGTCGCGGATGCTCGTGAATTTCCAGCCCGAGGCCATGCCCGGTGCCGTGAAAGAATCCCACGCGCCGGCCTTTGCGTACTTCAGTCGGAAAACCGCGCTCACTGAAAAATTCCTGAATTGCTTTGTGAATCGTCATCCCATCGACGCCCGCCTTGATTTTCTTCAAGGCAAGCGCCTGACCGGCTTTCACCGTCTCCCAAAGCTTGCGCTGGGCTTCGGTTGCGCGTCCGCGCAAGACCGTTCGCGTCATATCGCCGAAGTATCCGCTCTTCGCATCGCGTGGAAAAACATCGAGGATAATCAGAGAATCAGCGTAAAGCGGCCCGCAGCCGCGGTCATGCGGGTCACACGCCTGGTCGCCGCCGGCAACGATCGTCCCGCCGGCAATGCCGCCCGCGCGTAAGATGGCGGAGTCAATTTCCGCTCGGAGCATTTCGGAGGTCAGGGTTTTGTCGTTCCAGCGCAATCGTTTTCCGGGTCCAGGCTTGGACGCTTTCAAAATTTCATTGGCACGCTTGAGTCCTCTTTCCGTGATTCGCAGCGCATGACCCATCATTTCCACTTCTCTCTCCGATTTCCACTCGCGCTCCGGCCAGAAAAAGCCGTTCGTCGCGCGCACACGGATTTTGTTCGCAGACAGTTCCTCCGCGTAACCAAGTCCAAAACTTGCAGGGACAATTACGGATCTTACGCCTCGCTTTTTTAGAAAGTGCGCCAGAACTTTCTCGTATGGCGGTGCCTTTTTCGATTTTCCCTGCACTTCGCGCTCGAGTTCACTGAACATGACAAATTCGTCCGCGTCTGCTTGCTTGCGGCCGCGATCAATTTCCAAGTCGCTCAAAACAAGCGTGCGCCTGCCATTGCGTTCCAGAAAGATGAATGGATCGGGTGCCCAAAATTTCGTAGCGTAAAGCATATCGGCATCTGTCTCGCTGGCGGCGACGATGAGGCGGGCTGGTCTCGTTTTTGGCTTACTCATTTGATTCGGTTTCCTTGAGGATTCTCACTAACAGCTGCCTCCAGCAGGCTGTCAACGCTCGCCGCCCGCTAACTGCTTGAGCAGGCACCCCGGTTGGACAAAAAACAATTAGAAGCGGTTCTGGTCGCGCCACTCGAAAAGCGTCGGACCAAAGCGCGATTAAGGGGACCGCGTCTAGTTCCTACGTACTTTGAGTTCTCTTCGCAAAATCCAGTGCAACAGCCCAAGCAATCCAAGCGCTGATAGAATCAACACCGCAGTGTTGAAGAAAAATACTCCAAACTTTAATCCGAAATAACGTTTCTGTGCGCCGAAAAATACGTTCGGCTTGTTCCCGCGACGATAATCGCTCTGATCCATCTCGGCGTTCGACATTAAGTCGGACACTTTCTGGTTCACATAGATTTGCTCGGCTGTGATTGGACCGTCTGCGTTCTTGAAAAGGGCGCGATCAAAGGGACGCTTGCCCTTGAGGGTTTGATCGACCAACCGGAGGTAATGATCCAGTTCGTTGGCTGATTTTGCTTCGAGGCCCGAGAGCAGGGCGAGCGTTTCCTTGAGGTCATCCAGGCGCTTATTCGCTTCTGGATCTGCCCGGTGTTGCGCCACAAGTCGGTCGATTTCGCGTTGCGCAAGATCCTGTCGCCGCGTAAGCGGATTGAGCTTGGCCTGCGCCACAATCATCTCTTCGTACGACCAGCGCATGGCGATGAATTGACAAACAAACGGAACTTGCAGCTTGCTCTCCGTCTTTCTGTTTTTGTCTGCACTCGGATGTTCGGAGAACCAATGTGAGAGGGCGTACAGCAGAGCAAGGTTACGATTCATGTCCTCGTATTTGATGAGGGCGCCCCCCATTATGATCTGTGGAATCAAGACAAGCGGGACGATGTTTGCCGCTGTTTTTGGATCGGCGACCAGCGAAGAGATAAGCAGACCCAGCGCCACGCCACCCATGGCGGTCATGAACATAATCGCCAGATCGATCCAAAACATTCCCCTGATTTGTAGAACGTAATTGCCGATCAGGACAAAAAGAATGCATTGAACGAGAGCGAACACCCCGAGTGTGAGAGTCTTCGAGACGACGTAGTACGATAAACGAACGTTGACATTCCGCTCGCGCTGCAACACGGGTCGATCCCGAATGATGTCGTCGGCGCTATTGGTCAGGCCCAGGAACATCGCCACGATCAGGCCGAGGAACAAAAACGTCGGAATGTGATAAGCGGACGCAAAATCGTACGTCCCGTTCTCTGAATAGCGCAAAATGGTCGCAATCAGCAGAGCCAGCACGGGCGAGACCCCGATGGTGATGACCAGGTTGGCCCGGTTGCGCAGCTTGCTTACAAAAGCGCGTCTCAGCACTGTGCAAAATTGCGTCCACTCATCGTGCCAACGAAGTGGCAGCCGTTTTCTCTGCACGGGGGCCGCTGGCAACGCAGAGGGCTCTTCTTTGCGGAGAGAAACCTGTTTAACGTCCTGGATCAGGCGAAACGCTTCATATTTATCGCGCCAGAATTCGGGCGAATAACGGCGCGCTGCGACGAGTTGGCCACGGCTGTTCTCTTCGTAAATGATATCGCCACTCAGATCGCGCAGCGGCGTCTCCAGCACATCGAAAATAAATTCCGGGCGAGTTGTACCGCAGGCTGGACATGCCCCCAGTTCGGCACCGAATTGATGCTGGTGTTCCGCCTCAGCGAAATACCGCAACATGTCGGAAGGCGCGCCGAAAAAGACCAGGCGTCCGCCTTTGTCGAGCAAGATCGCCTTGTGAAACATCTG
>Ga0066388_100001233_pt1 | contig 14062 bp, 15 predicted proteins | sample PanSoiMetaGPlot6_FD_64539 | JGI IMG/M metagenome (GOLD analysis project Ga0066388, IMG submission 64539) | Tropical forest soil microbial communities from Panama analyzed to predict greenhouse gas emissions - Panama Soil - Plot 6 (Hybrid Assembly) | ecosystem: Environmental > Terrestrial >... | reverse complement strand
GCAATCCAAGGTGCGCTCGACGTATGCGCGCTTCAGCGAGGTCCGCTCCGCCAGCGGCAGGACCGGGCGCGAGATCGCCCAGGCGATCCTCACCGCGAACGGGATCACCGACGTCGCCGTGCAGCCGGGACAGGGATTCCTCTCCGACCACTACGATCCGATCCACAAGGTGGTGAACCTCTCGCCGCAGAACTACGAGGAGGACTCCGTGGCGGCGATCAGCGTCGCGGCGCACGAGTGCGGCCACGCGATCCAGCACGCCCGTGGCTACGTGCCGCTCCAGGCGCGTACGGCGATCTTCCCGCTCGCGAGCGTCGGATCGAACCTTGCGTGGATCTTCATCATCGCGGGCTTCCTCTTCGCGAACCGCGTGTCGGTCTTCGGCGTGGGGCTGCTCGACATCGGCATCTTTCTCTTCACGTTCGGCGTGCTCTTCCAGGTGATCACGCTCCCCGTGGAGTTCGACGCCAGCCGGCGCGCGCTCGTGCAGCTCGACCGTCTGGGCCTGGTCGCCCCCGACGAGCAGCGCGGCGCCAAGAAGGTTCTCGATGCGGCGGCGCTGACCTATGTGGCCGCGGCGGCCGCTGCGATCCTCCAGCTCGTCCGGCTGCTCCTGATCCGCGACCGGCGCTAGCGCCGGTTAACCCGAGGAACAACAGAAAAGGGACACCCGACCGGGTGTCCCTTCTTCGTTTGCGGCGTTGGCGCGTCAGACTTGCGCGACGATGTCCTTCAGCTCTTTCGAGACCTTGAAAACCGGAACGCGGCGCGGAGGGACCGGAACCGACTCACCGGTCCTCGGATTGCGCGCCAGCCGGGATTTCCGATCCTTCACCTTGAATGTGCCGAACCCGCGAATCTCGATGTGCTTGCCCGCGGCGAGCGCTCTGGAGACCGCCTCCAGGAACTGATCGACGGTGTCCGCCACATCCTTCTTCGTGAGGCCGGTACGCTCCGCAATCTCGTCCACGATTTCTGCCTTCGTCATTCATCGCCTCCTGAGAGATCCAGCTTTCGGCTGGGCCGGGCGGATGTGAGTTCTACGCAGAACCCGCAAGCGCGCGCATCGCGGAGCGCCTAACGCGGAGTTGGCATTGGACATAAGCGCCGCGCGGTGCGCGATTGGCCAATATAGAGGGCGGAAAAACCGTGTCAAGGCTTTTTCCCGCTGTGGTTTCCGGGCGCGCCGAGAAGATTGCAGCGTCCGAGGGTGCAACATGCCCCGGTCGACGGCGGAACGGGCGTCCGTGCGCGGTGCAATCTCACAATCGGCTGTTCAACAAAGGCTTACTGGGTCTCCTCTCCGGCACTAATGGCACGGCCGTTGCGTTGTCGGAGGATTCTCGGGAGCCGTCTAGCGAAGGTTCTTGAATTGCGTCGCCGGCCTGCCACGACCTTACGCTAGTCTCGCGGCTCCCGTTTTTCTTTCCCCACGCGCGACGGCTATACTCGGCACTTCCATGAGCCCCCGCTCCGCATGACCCACGTGCTCCTCTTCTTCATCGACGGCCTGGGGGTGGGCGTGGACGATCCCGACCGGAATCCGCTCGCCACGGGGGAGTTCGAGACCCTCACGCTCACCGAATCGAAAACCCCGGCCGCGGACTCGATCCGCCCGCGCATGGCGTGGGGCATCGACGCCTCGCTCGGGGTGCCGGGGCTTCCCCAGAGCGCGACCGGGCAGACCGCCATCCTGACCGGTGTCAATGCGCCGGCGGTGCTGGGACACCACGCGTCCGGATTCCCGGGTCCCACGCTGCGACGGGTGCTCTTCGAGCATTCGATCCTGAAACGGCTGCGCGAGCGCGGGCGGAGCGCGACCTTCCTCAACGCCTTCCGGCCCGAATACTTCGAGGAGCCCTCCGCCCCGCGGCGGCTCTCCGCGACATCGCTCGCGACCCTCGCGTCCGGGTCGCGGTTCCGATCGTGGGAGGATCTCCTCGCCGGAAGAGCGGTGACGCACGACCTCACGCACCGGCGCCTGCGCGAGCGGGGCTACGACCTCCGGCTTCGTCCCGCAGAGGAGGCCGGAGCGATCCTCGCCGCCGAAACGGCGCTCGGCGACTTCTCCCTCTTCGAGTACTTCGAAACCGACCGCGCCGCGCACGCCCAGGATCGCGCGCGCGCCGACGAGTGCCTGGGCGATCTCGATCGGGCGCTCCGGACGCTCCTCACGAGCGCCGACCTCTCACGCGTCACGGTCATCGTGGCGAGCGACCACGGAAACCTGGAGGACCTCTCCGTGGGAACGCACACGAGGAATCCCGCCTTCTTCGCACTGTGGGGTCCGGAGGAGCCTCCGGGCGGAGGGGCGTGGCCCGCCCCCAGGAGCCTGACCGACCTCGCCCCGCTCGTCTTTCGCGCGCTCGGCCTCGAGCCGGACGGAGCTACTTCAGGCGGCGGATGATGTGCCAGCCATACGGGCTCGCGTTCGCGTCGAAATCGGCGATGCCGATGTTCCCGGGGCTGATCGCGAATCCGACGTTCCCGAACGCGGGCACCATGCGGTCGCGCGGGTACTCTCCCTCGCCGGGGGCGACACCGATCCCGCTCATCCCGTAGATCCCTGGAGGAGAATCGTCCGTGTACTGCCGCACGAGCTCGTTGAAGTCCTCGCCGCGTCGGGCGCGGTCGAGGATCTGGTAGGCGAGGGTTTTCGCTTCCGCCTGGGTGCGCGTGATGTTCTTTCCCGGGACCGACCCCGAGAATCCGATGAGGATGTGCTGCACCTGGATGTGCTCCGGCGTCGTCTCCGGCTTCACCGGCATCGTGCCGGGCTGGATTCCCGCTTCCATGGTGGCTCCGGTTCCTTTCCCGCCCGCGGCGGCTTTGGCCTTCCCCTTCTTGGCCTTCTTGGCCGGAGGGGTGTCTTTCTTCGTGGAGGCGTCGTCGTTCTTCGCGGCGGACGTGGTGGTGTCCGCAGCGGCCGTCGTGAACGCGCGGGCCAGGGTCGGTGTGGCGAGGAACGTCGCCGCGAGGGCGAGCGGCAGAATTCGGTGTCGCATCGGTCAGGCTCCGGGTGAGGTGGAAGAGTGGATCAGAACAGGAATACGGCGCTCGCGACGACGGTGGTCCAGCCCTTGGCGGAGATCACCGCGGACTGGGTGACGTTGAAAGTGCGGATGATCTCTCCCGAAATCTTGAAGACCTGCTCCTTCTCGTCCCAGTTCGCGCTCTCGTCGAATTCCACGCCGAGCGTGGAGGCGAGCATGGAGGCGGCCATATCCTCGGCGAATTCCCCCGCGTACTCGTCCGTCTGCCCGTACGCGTGGTGCTCGCTCAAGTAGCCGTACGTGCTCCGGTCGGCGGGGATGGCGCAGCCGATGGAGGCGGCGATGAGGCGGCGCATCTCGCTCGACGCGAGCCGAGCCATGACGCAGAACGCGATCGCGCCCGGGGCGATGAGCTTCACCCCTTCGTCCTTCGGGATGATCTTGCAGTTCGGGGGAAAGATGCTCGAGACGTGGACGAGGTTCAGCTTCTCGATCCCCGCGTCCTTGAGCGCCAGCTCGAAGGAGCGAAGCTCGTCGCGGTGGCTTCCGACCCCCTTCGTAAAAAATACCCGACTCGGCACCAAACTGAAGCCGCCGTTCCTGCGGTCGACGATCAGCGTCCCGGTCTGCTGGTCGGTCGCCGTGCCGCCGGGAACGCTCGGGTCGGTCGTTCTCTTCATCGCTTGGGGTCTCCTCTCCGGATGTCCGTATCAGCGCTTCCGCGCGGCGCCTGAGGCGGAGTCGGGCTCCGCCCTGGTCAAGCGAACAGTGACCAGGCACCGCCGCGTCTCGAGGTTCGCCAGGTTCGGCGGCATCGCCAGCGCGACCTGGCGCTGGATTTTCTCGCGTTCTCCCGTGATGTCAACTGCGACTGTATACACGGTGTCCGCTTCTTGCACGAGACGTGCCGGTCCCATCACCCGGACCGAGTCCGGCTGGACGTTCGGCTCGCCGCCGAGGATGTAGCCCGGCGCCGGACGTCCCACGACGCGCGCGCGCACCGGAAGCGTCCGGGTGGCCTTGGGCTCGATCGTGAGGTCCACGCTTCGCGGATCGAGCACCTCGGTCACGGTGACGGCCTTCGTGAGCTCCGGCGGAAGGGCCCGCCGCGCGATGTCGTCGGCGGTGATCGACGTGCGAAAGAGGCCGGGATGCGCCGTGGCGAGGTCGATCGAGAGGAACGGGCGGGTCAATCCTAGCCGGATCAGATCCTTCCACTTTCCGCGCACCCGCACCGCGACGCGCGGCGGAAGCTCCCCGACGCTCGTGAGGGAGTCCGCGAGCCCCACGGCGGCGATCGGGATCTGGACCACCGATTCGCGCTCCTGATCCGTGACGACGTGCGCGTAGAGGAGCGAGGCGAGGACCAGCGAGGCGAGCTTGAGTCCCAGGTTCTCGAAGAGAATCTCCCGGACCCGGCCCCACATGGCCGTTCAGAAGCCCGAGGCTTCGGCGGGGCCGAGCTCGATCCAGTACTTCGTGTCCATGGGATCGGCCTCGTCCACGGAGCTGCCGCTGACGACCGAGAAGCTCACGTTCCGGTTGGCATCGGTGTCCGGGAAGTAGATCCAGCCGAGCGCCCCCGCCTGCGCGCGCCAGCGCAACTCGAACGTGTCGATCGTGAGGGAGCCGCCGTCGGCGACGGTCGCGATGCCGCGGTCCCTCTGCCCCGGGAAGACCCAGAGGAAGTTGGGATGCTCGACGTAGTAGAAGTAGCGGAGGGAGTCCCTGGCCCCCCCGGCCCCCGAGATCCCCTCGATCGGGAGCATCGCGGCCGAGTCCCCATGTTTACGTAGGAGCAGGATGTTCCCGTGCTCGAGGCGAAGCCTCAGCTCGTGGAGCCGTCCGAGCGCCTGGCGGTCCGATTCGGGGACTTCCTCGAGGAGACGCACCAGGCGTACCTGGGCCCTGCTCTCCATCGCCACGCCGCGGAGCGGACCGACGACGACGAGCAGCGCGCAGGAAAGCGCGCCGAGAACCGCGAGGAGGATCGGCACCCGTGCCGGAGACATTCGTTTCATGGCGTGCGCTTGGGGCGAAGGTGAGCCTAGGTGAGGCCTCTCCCGAGATGGTAGAACCGGCGAAGCGCCTTGAAGTTTCCCATGCGTCCGGGGGAGGGTCAACGGAAACCCCTGTCCCCGCGAAAGAAATTGACCCGCGCGTTCCGGGACGCGAGGCTATCCGGATGCGCCACGCCCTGCCCGTTTCCGGCCCCCTCGATCTCGACCTGACGTTCACCTGCGGCCAGGCCTTCCGCTGGATCCCTTCCCCCGGGGGATGGCAGGGGATCGTGGGCGGAGCCGAGCTCACGCTCTCCTCGGAGGCGCCGGGAGTGCTCCACGTTCGGACGAGAGGGAACGATCCGGGCCAGGAGGCGCTCGTCCGATATTTCCGTCTCGACGAGGACCCGCTCCGGCATCTCGAGGCGGCGCCCGAGCTCAAGGCGCTCCCCGGGATCCTTCCGCTCTTCGGGCTGCGGCTCCTGCGCCAGGACCCCTGGGAGACGGCGGCCTCCTTCATCTGCTCCGCGGCTTCGAACATCCCGAAGATCAGCCGCTGCGTCGAAGGCATCGCCGCGCGATGGGGCGAGCCGATTCCGGGAAGCCCGCGTCGCGCGTTCCCCCCGGCGGAGCGGCTCGCCGAAGCTCGCGAGCGCGACCTCCGCGCGCTGGGGCTCGGCTTTCGCGCGCCGTACCTCCGCGACGCCGCGCGGGTCCTCGCCGGGGAGGCTTGGAGCTGGGACGAGATCCGAGCCGCGCCCTTCGAGGAGGCGCGGGCGCGGCTCACCCTGCTCCCCGGTGTGGGGCCGAAGGTCGCCGATTGCACGCTCCTGTTCGGGCTCGACCGGCTCGACGCCTATCCGGTGGACCGCTGGATCCGGCGCGCCACGCTCGAGCTGGCCGCGCGGAAGAAGGCGAAGGACGGAGAGCTCCTGCGCTGGGCAGAGCGCTTCGGACCGGCACGAGGGTATCTGCAGCAGATCCTCTTCCATCTCCGGCGCACCGGGGGGCCGCTTCCCCCCCTCATCTCTTGACCGGAGCCTCCGTCGCGCTCTTCGCGAAGACGCCGCGCGCCGGCCGCGTGAAAACCCGGCTCGTGCCTCCACTCACGCACGAGGATGCGGCGCGCGTCGCGCACGCCTCGATCGTGGATACGATGCGCCGCATCGTCCCCTCGGTTTCCGCCCGATGGACCCTCTTCCTCGAAGGGGAGCGGGACGAGGCCATCGAGGCGCTCGCGAAGGAGCACGGCGTCGCGACCGCCTCGCAGCGCGGGGAAGACCTCGGCGAGCGGCTGTGGTCCGCGTTCCAGGAGCTGCGCCTGCGGAGCGACGGCGCGGTGCTCGCCATCGGTTCCGATTCCCCGACACTCGATCCGCAGCGCATCGAGGAAGCGATCGAAGCGCTCCAGGTATGCGACGTGGTGCTCGGACCGACGGAGGACGGGGGCTACTACCTGATCGGAATGAGCGGCGACCACGGCGCCTTGTTCCGGGACATTCCGTGGAGCAGCGGGGGCACGGCGGCCGTGACCCTCGAGCGGGCGCGCGAGCGGAGCCTCGAGGTGAGACTCCTCGCTCCGTGGTACGACCTCGACGACCCGGAATCGCTCGCGCGCGCGCGCGGCGAGATCACGTCCGAGTGGGCGCTCCACGAAGTGCTCGAGGGGATCGGGGGGAAGCTGGGCGGATTCGCGTGAGGGAGCCGTCAGCGAACCGTCTTCAACCTCGCGACTTCCTGGCGGATGGCCTCGGAGCGCTCGCTTTGCGGCTCGATCTTCAAGTACTCCTCCCACGCCCGGACCGTCATCGCGCGATCGCCCATCGACTGGGCGATCACCCCGAGGTTGAGCCACGCGTTCGCATGGGCGGGGTTCTCCTTCGTCACCCGCCGGAGCTCGGAGATCGCGAGCGGATCCTGTCCGGTGCTGTGGTAGGCGACGGCGCGATCCACCCGGACGTCCGCGTTCTTCGGGTCGACCTCGAGCGCTTTCGTGTAGTAGTCAGCGGCGGCCTTCATGCGTCCCGCGTCGAACTCGAGATTCCCCATTCCGACGTTCGCTTCGAGGTTCTTCGGGTCCTTCTCGAGCGTGGCTTTGTACGAGCGGACCATCGCGAGGATCTGGGGGGGCATCCCCCCTTGCGCCGGTCCGCCCTCTCCCATGCCTCCCGTCGCTCCCCCCTGCTCCGGGGAGGCGCCGGCGAGGAGATCGGCGGGCCCCTGGGGCGAGCCCCCCTCGGCGCGAGGTCCAACCGCGGAGCGGAGCGCGTAGCCCATCATCCCTCCGACCGCGAGCCCCACGACGAGAAGGAACCAGGCGATGCCCGGAATCGCGCCCGACGGCGCGGCCGCTCTTGGCTTCGGCCCGCGCGGAGCTTTTCCGCGACGTCCGCTCGGATCCGGCATCTCCCGTCCGAGCGCGCCGGCGGGAGCCGCCTTGGGGGGATCCGCGGCCGAAGTGAGATAGGCGCCACACGCGTCGCAACGCTCGAGTGTGATGGGAAGCAGCTCCCCGCAGCGCGGGCAGCTCTTGCGGTCGCTCGAAGCCATCGAGCGAAGTGTACGGGGAGCCAGGCAGCCGGATCAACCTTGCCCGCCGCGAGCCGATCGGCTAAACCGTCGTGATGATCCTCGCGCAGATGTACGGCCCCCGCGCCCTCGTCTGGGATGGAGGGCGCATGCGCCCGGCCCTGCTCGCCGCCCGGCTGAAGCGCGGGCCCGCGGAAGCCTCGCTCCCGGCCGTCGGCGACGAAGTGGAGGTCGAGGATGGGGAGACCGATGAGCTGCGGGTGATCGCGGTGCGCCCGCGCCGCACCGCCCTCGCGCGCGCCGGGGATCGGGCGCACGGGCGCCGCGCCGTCGCGGTGAACGCGGAGCAGGCGGTCATCGTCTCCTCCGCGGCGAGCCCTCCGTTCCGGCCCGGCCTCGTCGATCGGTGGGCGCTCCTCGCGCACCGCGGAGGGATGACGCCCTTCCTCTGCGTGAACAAGATCGATCTCACGGACCGCGACGAAGCGGAGCGCGCGGTCGGCGAGGCGGCGATCCCGCTTCCCCACGTGTTCGTCAGCGCCCGCACCGGGGAGGGGCTCGACCGCTTGCGCACGCAGCTCACCGCGAGGATCTCGGTCCTGGTCGGACACTCGGGCGTGGGCAAGTCCTCCCTCTTGCGCCTGCTCGTGCCCGAGGAGGAAATCGTGACCGGGGACCTGAGCCGAAAGTCGGGCAAGGGGCGCCACACGACCACGAGCGCACGCCTGTATCCTCTCCCCGAAGGGGGCTGCGTCATCGATACCCCCGGAGTCCGCAGCGTCCCGCTCGGGAAGGCGACGTGCGCGGAAGTGGCTGCGCTCTTTCCCGAGGTGCGGGACGCGCCCCCGTGCCGCTTCGACTCCTGCACCCATCGGGTCGAGCCCGGATGCTCCGTCCTCGAGGGGGTCGAGTCGGGATCGGTTCCGGAGCACGTCTACGCCCGCTACCGAAAGCTCCTCCTCGAGGCGGATCTCCCGTGAGCGCCGCGCTGGAATCGCGCCTCGGCGAGCTCTTGATCGTCGGCTTCCCGGGGACCTCGATGACGGACGAGGTCCGCGACCGGCTGCTCCGGATCCGCCCTGCGGGGGTCATCCTCTTCGCCCAGAACCTCACCGACGCCGGCCAGACGGGAAGGCTCACCCGTGCGATCCAGGACACGATCGGCTCCCCCGAGCTCCCCGCGCTCCTCTGCGCCGATGAGGAGGGGGGCATGGTGTCGCAGCTCTCCGGATTCTGGGAGGTCGCGCCCTCGGCGCGCGCGCAGGCGCTCTCGGGGGGCGCACCGCTCGTGAAGGAGCTGGCGCAGCGCACCGCGCGCCGCCTCCTCGCCCTCGGCTTCAACCTGAACTTCGCCCCCGTGCTCGACATCGACTCGAATCCGGAGAACCCGGTGATCGGGATCCGGAGCTTCGGCTCGACAGCATCGCTCGTGACCTCGTGCGGCCGCGCCGCCTCCGAAGGGATCCTCGCCGCCGGGGCCATCCCCGTGGTGAAGCACTTCCCCGGGCACGGAGACACGAGCCTCGACTCGCACGTGGCGCTGCCGGTCGTCTCGGCGGACGAGGCGCGCCTCACGCTCCGCGAGCTGCGTCCCTTCGCGGGAGCCATCCAGTGGTCGGCACCGGTCATCATGAGCGCCCACGTCCTCCTGCCCGCGATCGAGCCCGACCCGAAGCGCCCCGCCACGATCTCTCCGCGCGTGATCACGGGTCTCCTTCGGGAGCGGATGGGATTCGGCGGGGTCGTCGTCACGGACGCGCTCGAGATGGCGGGGGTGGCGGCGCTCAAGTCCTTCGGCGAGATCGCGGTCGACGCGATCGAGGCGGGCTGCGACCTCCTGCTCTATTCCAAGCTCACGCCGGGTCCGGAGGAGGCGCTCGCCGCGCTGAGGGACGCGCTTCGGAGCGGCCGCCTGTCCGAGGAGCGGATCCAGGCGTCGCTCGAGCGGCTCCGCTCGCTCCGCGCTTCGAGCGCGGCGAGGCCGCGTCCCTGGGGAGATGCGCTCGAGCGGGAAGCACGCGACCTTCTCTCCCCGACGGAGCTCGAGGGGATCTCCGAAGGCGCGTTCCGCGTCCTGCGCCAGGGAGCGGGAGGGATTCCGCTCCGGGGGTCGGTGGATGTGCTCGAGGTGAATCGGCCGACCTCGCGCGCCGCGATGGCGGAGCTCCTGCGCGCGCACGGCATGACGGTGCGGGAATGGGATGCCGACGCGGGTGCCTGGCCCAAGCGGATCGAGGGGAGCGCCCTTCTCACGGTGGCCGCCCGCTCCACCGTCTCGGCCGAGGACGAGCGCACCGCGCGCGAGTGGCTTCGCCGCTTCCCGGAGACCGTCACCGTGGCTTCGCTCCATCCGCACGTGGCGGACGGATGGCCCGAGACGCGGACCCTGCTCGCGACCTTCGACAACATGCCCGCGAGCCGCCGCGCGCTCGCCAAGAGACTCGCCGGCGCGGGGGAGCCCGCCGCCAAATCGAGGCGCGCCCGCCCGCCGGCCGCATGATAAAAACGGGCGGCGCACGAGGCGCCGCCCGTTCGATTCATCGCTGGGATGTCAGCCGATCAGACCTTGTCCTTCGCCTTCGACGACGACTTCATGGCCGGGCAGGACTTGGCGTCCCCGCCTCCCGCGCTCGCCGACATGACCTTCATGAGCTCGGCCCGGACCGCGGGACCCTGATCCTTGTAGGTGCAGCGGTAGCCCGCGGCGACGATCGCCTTCGAGATCTTCTTCTGGTCGACGCCCTTGGCCGTCACGACGTACGCGGTGTGCGTGTCGAGGTTCACGTGCGCGCACTGGACGCCCTTCTGGGCCAGCGCGGCCTTCTGAATCGCGTGGACGCAGGTCTCGCATTCGGCGCTCGGCACGGCGAAGCTGTACACCGCGCTGTTCGCGCCGATCGCGCACTGCTCCTTGCCCTGGCCCGAAGCCTCTCCCATGCAGTGGGAGCCCGCCGCCATCTGCTTCGACGCACCCTCCGATTTGCCGCTACACATGCCACCGCCGGCCCATGCCGTCGCGGCGAGGCTCAAAGCCGCCAGGATCACGGGAACCATCTTTGCGCTACGCGTCATGGTGTCTGTCTCCTTCTCTGGGGGTGCGTTCGAGGTGCCTGACCTGAGGAAGTGTACACCGGCCTCCGGATACCGCTCCATCGCTAGTTGGAGGCCGTACGGGGGTGGGTCCGGAGGTACGCGCCGACCCCTTCGGCGAGGTGCTCCGCCACCTTGGACTGGAACTGCGAATCGCGAAGCATCGACGCCTCACGAGGATTGCTGATGAACGCGGTCTCGACCAGAACGGCCGGGATGTCGGGCGCCTTGAGCACCACGAATCCCGCCTGTTTCACGCCGCGGGTGCTCAGGCGGTCCTCCTCGCGAAGGGCGTCGGAAAGGCGCTCCGCGAGATCGCTGCTCCGCCGCAACGTGTCGCTCTGACGCAGATCGAAGAGAATGCTCAGGAGATCGTTCCCGGTTTCCGCGGGAACGCCCCCGACCAGGTCCGCGGCGTTCTCCGACTCCGCCAGCGAGCGGGACGCCTCGTCGGTGGCTCCGGTGAGCGAGAGGAAGTAGACCTCCGTCCCGGTCGCCTCGTGATTCCGGCTCGCGTTGCAATGGATGCTGATCATGATGTCCGCCTGATACTTTCGCGCGATCTCGATCCTGCGCCGCAGCGGGACGAAGTAGTCGCCCGTCCGGGTCAGGAACGCGCTCACGCCGGGAATGTCCTCGAGCTCGGCCTTGAGCTTCTTCCCGATCGCGAGGACCACGTCCGCCTCCGCGAGCCTTCGGTACCCGACCGCGCCGGTGTCGTCGCCGCCGTGCCCCGGGTCGATCGCGACGACCAGCCGCTTCGACTTCTTCATCTCGCTCATCTGCTGCTGGAGCTTCGCGTCCGCCTGTGGATTCGGCGGAGCGGGCACGTCCACGACGATGCGGTCAGGAACCCCGTCCGCGGCCGCGAGGAGGAAGCCGAGCGGGCTCGTCGCCTGCTTGAGCCCGACCCGCACCGCCACTCCGGAATCGGAGACCGCAGGGAAGATGTCCGCCACGAGGCTGTCCCCCACGAACTCGGGGGTGACGCCGGGCGCCTTGCGGACCCGCGGGAGGAACACTTCGAAGCTCGTCGGCCCCAACTGGCGGTAGCGCGGCTCGACGGGCGGCGGGCCGCTCAGGTCGAACACGAGGCGGGTGTGGTCGGGAGCCGTCCAGAACCGGATCCGGGTCAGCTCGGGCGCGGGACGCGCGGGAGCGGTGCGCACGGGCGGCCCTGCCGCCGCGGACGCGAAAAGGAGAGCCGCCGCGAGGATGAAAAGGCCCGGCCGGAGGCTCCGCGATCGGGTCCTCCGGCCGGGACGACGGATATCAGGGCGCCGCGTCTTCAAGGAGCCGCGTTCATCCTTCCGGATCCACCGCCACAAACTGAGTCCCACCACCCCTCTTGATCAGGAGAACGATCGGCTTCTTCGGGTTCCTGGATTTCGACTGATCGATCGCCGCATTATAGTCGCCGACGCTCCTGATTTTCGCATCATTCACTTCGAGCACGATGTCCCCGCGCTCGAGGCCCGCGTCGTCCGCCGGGCTTCCCTGCGACACGTCGGTCACCACGACACCCGTCTTCTCGCGGATGTTGTTGTCCTTCGCGAAATCACCGGTCACCGGCTCGACCGAAAGGCCGAGGATCTGCGTGGCGGGGACGCTCTGCTGCGCGACCACTTTCTCGTCGGGGCGCTCCCCCAGCCGCACGAAGATGTCCCGGGGCTGTCCGTCGCGAAGCACGTGCACCTTGACCTTCTTGTGCACCGGCGTGTCCGCCACGAGCAGGCGGAAGTTCTGGACGTCCGAAACCTTGCGCCCGTCGAATTCGGTGATCACGTCCTTCACGTGGAATCCCGCGCTGTCCGCCGGCGTGTTCGGATTGATGCTCGCCACGAGGATGCCGCTGACGTTCCGCATGCCCCACGAGTCGGCGAGCTCCGGCGTGAGCTCCTGCGGCGCGATCCCGAGCCAGCCGCGAGTCACGCGGCCGTGCGCGATGAGCTGCCCGGAGATGTGCTTCGCCATGTTGATCGGTATCGCGAACCCGATTCCCTCACCCGAGGGATTGATCGCGGTGTTGATCCCGATCGCCTCGCCGCGGATGTTGAGCAGCGGACCCCCGCTGTTCCCGAAGTTGATCGACGCGTCGGTCTGGATGAAGTCCTGATACGCGGGCGCGCCGCCGACGATCGAGAGGTTCGAGCGGCCCTTGGCGCTGATCACGCCGACGGTCAGCGTGCCCGACAGCTCGCCGAGCGCGTTCCCGATCGCGACCGCCCAGTCCCCGATCCGCACTTCATCGGAATCGCCGAGCGGCACGGTGGGAAGGTTTCCGTCGGAATCGATCTTGATGACCGCGACGTCGGTGCTCTGGTCGGCCCCGACCACGCGGGCCTTGAACTTCCGCTTGTCGTTCAGGATGACCGTGATGTCCGAGGCGTCCTTGATGACGTGGTTGTTCGTGAGGATGCGGCCGTCCTTCTCGATGATGAATCCGGAGCCGCTGCTCGGGACCTTCATCGTGCGGGGGGATCCGCTCTTCGGCTCATCCGGGAAAAGACGTTTGAAGAAGTCCCCGTAGGGACCTTCGAAATTGAACTGCTGACCTTCAGCGCCGCCACCCTGCACCGTGCGCTTGGTCTCGATGGTCACCACCGCCGGGAGCACCCTGTCGGCAATCTGCGTGAAGGGACTTTCGAGCGAGGTGACCGCGGGGACGCCTCCCTCCCTCGCCTGAGAGACGGGCGAGAGGTTGAGATTCCCCGAGAGAATGAACCCCACGACGATGCCGAGGAGCACGAGCCCGCCCGCGACGAGCAAGACCTTCGCGGCTCGGATGGTTTCCTTCGATTCCATTCTTCTACCTCCGTGATTCCGATGCGTCCGCGCGACCGCGGACTCTAATGGCTCGACGGCTCCGAGGCGCGCGCACGAAGCGCCCTGAGCTCGTCCTCCTTCGCTGCGATCAGACCCTCGATCGACTGCACGAGCGCCTTGAGGCGAAGCGCCTCGGCGTCCTCCGTGAATGCATCGATCGTTCCTTGCGACCAGAGCGCGAGGACGCGTTCTCCCAAATTCGCGTGCGCCCGATTCCGGTCCCGCCGGAGCGAGACCAGATCCATCTGAAGAACGCCCGAGCGGAGCGCCCGTTCGGCTTCCTTGCGCGCCCGCTCGGACGCGCTGCGGACCTCGTCGTGAACCCGCTCCCAGAAATTCGGAGTGCTGGTCATAAGCCCTCAAATTGCAATGTCTTGCCCTGGATCGACTCTAGGGAGGCGAGGCGCCCGCTGTCAAGTTTGTAGTACCGGAGTCGGTCCGCCGGGTTCCCGATCGGGGGAGCGGCCGAACCGCGCTTTACCGTGGCGTCGCGCTGTTTATACTGACGCGCCATGCCGGAGCCCCGATGCGCCTATTTCGTCGCCGACGCACACCTCGGACAGGGTTCCGACGAGTCCAGCCGTGAGCGCGAGCGCGACCTGCTCCGTCTGTTCGACCTGGTTC
>Ga0066388_100001232_pt1 | contig 14065 bp, 13 predicted proteins | sample PanSoiMetaGPlot6_FD_64539 | JGI IMG/M metagenome (GOLD analysis project Ga0066388, IMG submission 64539) | Tropical forest soil microbial communities from Panama analyzed to predict greenhouse gas emissions - Panama Soil - Plot 6 (Hybrid Assembly) | ecosystem: Environmental > Terrestrial >... | reverse complement strand
ACACGCAGCGCGAGGTCGCGCAGGAGCTCGGGCTCACCCCCCAGCTCGTCCGGCAGACCGTGACGTTCTACACGATGTTCCACCAGAAGCCGGTCGGGCGGCATCTCGTCCAGGTGTGCCGCAATCTCTCCTGCTCGCTCCTCGGCGGCCACCGGCTGCAGAAGCAGATCGAGGACAAGCTCGGGATCGCCGAGGGGGAGACCACGGACGACGGTCGGTTCACCCTCCTCTCGGTCGAGTGCCTCGGCTCGTGCGGCACCGCCCCCGTCCTCATGGTGAACGAGCGCTATTACGAGAGCGTGACGCCGCAGGAGGTCGACCGACTCCTGGACGAGCTGAAGTAGCGGCGTGGATACCGCCTTCTTCCTCGTCACCTCGCTCGTCAAGGTCCTGATCGTGCTCGGCTTCGTGCTCCTCGGCGTGCCGTTGATCGTGTGGATGGAGCGCAAGGTCCTCGGCCACATGCAGGATCGGATCGGACCGCAGCGGGTCGGCCCCTACGGCCTGCTCCAGACGATCGCGGACGGGATCAAGCTCTTCTTCAAGGAGGACGTGATCCCCGCGCAAGCGGACCGGGTCGTCTTCTTCATCGCCCCCGCGCTCTCGGTCATCACGGCGTTCGCCGCGCTCAGCGTCGTTCCCTTCGGGGATACGGTCCGCGTGCTCGGACGCGATGTCCCGCTGTACGTCGCCGACGTGAACGTCGCCATCCTCTGGGTGCTCGGGACCACCTCGATGGGGGTCTACGGGATCGTGCTGGGCGGATGGGCCTCGAACAGCAAGTACCCACTCCTGGGCGGCCTCCGCTCCTCGGCGCAGATGATCTCCTACGAGCTCGCGCAGGGAATCTCGCTCGTGAGCGTGATCCTGATGGCCGGGACGCTGAGCTTGACCGCGATCGTGAAGCAGCAGGAGCACCTGTGGTACATCGTCCCGCAGTTCTTCGCGTTCGCGATCTACCTGACGTGCGGCATCGCCGAGACGAACCGCGCGCCGTTCGATCTCCCCGAAGCGGAGACCGAGCTCGTGGCGGGATTCCACACCGAGTTCTCGTCGATGAAGTTCGCCCTCTACTTCCTCGCCGAGTACGCGAACATGATGGTCGTCTCGGCGATCGCGATCTCCGTCTTCCTCGGGGGCTGGCGCGGGCCGTTCCTGCCGCCGGTCGTCTGGTTCCTGATCAAGCTCACGCTCTTCCTGTTCTTCTACATCTGGCTCCGGGCCACGTTCCCTCGGCTGCGCTACGACCAGCTCATGTCCTTCGGCTGGAAGGTGCTCCTGCCGGCCTCGCTCTTGAACCTCACGGTGACGGCGCTCGTCGTGGCGCTCGGGCAGGGATAGGGCGGCAATGATCGAAGCGTTCCTCTTCGCGATGTTCGGCGCGGGCGCGATCGCGTTCGCGCTGGGCATGGTCTTCCGCCGGAACCCGGTCCACTGCGCGCTCCATCTCGTCGGCGTGCTCCTCTCGGTCTCCGGCATGTTCGTGCTCCTGAACGCGCAGTTCATCGCCGCGATCCAGATCCTGGTCTACGCGGGCGCGATCATGGTGCTCTTCCTCTTCGTGGTCATGCTCCTGAACGTCCGCGGAGAGACGCCGCTCCTGACCCCGGGGGCGGCCAAGGGCTTCGGCTTCTTCTTCGCCCTGATCGGCTTCGTGGAGCTCTTGTGGGTCGTGCTCTCGCGCGGCGGCGACGAGGCCGTCCCCGAGCGCCTGCCGGCGCTTCCGTCCGGCTTCGGCTCTCCCGCCGAGATCGGCCGGGTCCTCTACAGCACCTGGCTCTTCCCGTTCGAGGTCACCTCGATCCTGCTCTTGATCGCGGTCGTCGGCGCGGTGGTGCTCGCGAAGAGGAAGTTCTTCTGATGGCCGGCCAGACCATCCCGCTCGAGTACTACCAGCTCGTCGCCGCGCTCCTCTTCACGATCGGGGTCGTCGGCGTCCTCGTCCGCCGGAGCGCGCTCGTGATCTTCATGTCGATCGAGCTGATGCTGAACGCGGTGAATCTGAGCCTCGTGGCGTTCTCGCGGCTGCACGCCCAGATGGACGGGCAGATCATCGTCTTCTTCGTGATGTCGGTCGCCGCCGCCGAGGTGGCGGTGGGGCTCGCGATCCTGGTCGCGATCTTCCGCAACCGCGAGACCGCGAGCGTGGACGAAGTCCACCTCCTGAAAGGATAGCGCGTGGGCCTGAACCTCCTCTGGCTGGTGCCGGCGCTCCCGCTCCTCGGGGCGATCGTGAACGGGGTCGGCGCGGGGAAGATTCCGAGGAAGATCGTGAGCGCGATCGGCGTGGGCTCGGTGGGGCTCGCGCTCCTCGTCGCGATCGGCTGCTGGGGCGATCTCCTCTCGATGCCCCCCGAGGCGCGGCGCTTCGTCCAGGGGCTCTTCACCTGGGTGCGGTCGGGCGATTTCCAGGCGGAAGTCCGCTTCGCGCTCGACCCGCTCGGCGCGGTCATGATGCTCGTCGTGACCGGAGTGGGTTTCCTGATCCACGTCTATTCGACCGGCTACATGGGGCACGAGAAGGCGTACGGGCGGTATTTCTCGTACCTCAACCTCTTCACCTTCTCGATGCTCACGCTCGTCCTCGCGGACAATTTCCTCCTCATGTTCCTGGGGTGGGAAGGCGTCGGACTCTGCTCGTACCTCCTGATCGGATTCTGGTACCAGCGCCCGGCCGCGGTGGAAGCGGGGAAGAAGGCGTTCGTCGTGAACCGAATCGGGGACTGGGGGTTCCTGCTCGGAATCTTCCTCATCTTCGTGAACTTTGGCACGCTCGACTTCGCGACGGTCTTCGCCCAGGCGCCCCAGCGGCTCGCGGTCGGGAGCGCCGTGGCGACCACGATCGCGCTGCTCCTGTTCCTGGGGGCGACGGGGAAGAGCGCCCAGCTCCCGCTCTACGTCTGGCTTCCGGACGCGATGGAAGGCCCCACCCCGGTCAGCGCGCTCATCCACGCGGCCACGATGGTCACGGCCGGGGTGTACATGGTGGCCCGCTGCCACGTCCTCTACCTGCTCGCGCCGGCCGCGCTCCAGGTGGTCGCGATCGTGGGAGCCGCGACCGCACTCTTCGCGGCGACGATCGGACTCGTCCAGAACGACATCAAGCGCGTCCTCGCCTATTCCACGATCAGCCAGCTCGGGTACATGTTCCTCGGCTGCGGCGTGGGGGCGTTCGCGTCGGGAATCTTCCATCTCATGACGCACGCCTTCTTCAAGGCGCTCCTCTTCCTCGGCGCGGGGAGCGTGATCCACGCCCTCTCGGGGGAGCAGGACATGAGCCGGATGGGCGGTTTGAAGTCGGCGCTCCCGAGGACGCACCTCACGTTCCTCGTCGGCACGCTCGCGATCGCGGGGATCGTTCCCTTCGCGGGCTTCTTCAGCAAGGACGAGATCCTCTACAACGCCTGGCTCCGTGGCGGCCCGGTGCTCTGGAGCGCCGGGGTGCTGGGCGCCTTCCTCACCGCGTTCTACATGTTCCGCCTGTACTTCCGCACCTTCCGGGGACCCTCGCGGGTGACCGAGGAGGCGAAGCACCATCTGCACGAATCGCCGAGCAGCATGACCGTTCCGCTCATGGTCCTCGCGCTCCTGAGCCTCGTCGGCGGCTTCGTCCAGATTCCGCTCATGGCCGGGGGGCAGCGGTTCGACCGCTTCCTCGAGCCGGTCTTCGCCGACGCGGCGCGGGTCGCGGGCGCGGAGGCGCAGGCGCACGCCGGCGCGGGCGCCGAGGTCATGCTCATGGTGATCTCGCTCGCCGTCGCGCTCGCGGGCATCTTCGTGGCCTACCGGTTCTACATCGCCGATCCCGAGCTCCCGGTGCGGCTCGCGGAGCGCGCGCGCGGGCTCTACCGGCTCCTCTTCCACAAGTACTGGGTGGATGAGCTGTACGACTCCGCCGTCGTCCAGCCGATCTACCGCGGCTCGGTGGGGCTCTGGCAGCGGTTCGACGCCGCGGTGATCGACGGGATCGTGAACGGGGTGGGGAAGCAGATCGAGCGCGGCTCCGGTCTCCTGCGTCAGGCCCAGGTGGGATACGTCCAGGTGTACGCGCTCCTCATCACGCTGGGGGCGGTGGTCGTGGTCGGCTACCTGGCGCTGCGATGATCACGTACACGATCCTCGGCGTGCCGATCCTCACGTTCCTCACGTTCTTCCCGACGGTGGGGGCGCTCTTCCTCCTGCTCCTTCCCTCGGGACGTCCGCGGATCGTCCGGAACGCCGCGTTTCTGATCTCGCTCATCACCTTCGCCGCATCGATTCCGCTCTTCACGGAGTTCGATGCAACGCGCCGCGGGATGCAGTTCGTGGAGCAGGCGCGGTGGGTGCCTTCGCTTGGGATCAGCTACCACCTCGGGATCGACGGAATCAGCCTGCTCTTGATCCTGCTCACGACCTTTCTCACGGCGATCTCGATCCTGGCCTCGTACGACGCGATCCAGAACCGGGTCAAGGCGTACATGGCCACGTTCCTCCTCCTCGAGACCGGGATGATCGGCGTGTTCGCCTCGGTCGACCTCGTGCTCTTCTACATCTTCTGGGAAGTGATGCTGATCCCGATGTACCTGCTGATCGGGGTCTGGGGCGGGCCGCGCCGGGTCTATGCCGCGGTGAAGTTCATCCTGTACACGGTCGCGGGCAGCCTGCTCATGCTCGTGGGCATCCTCTACCTGTACTTCGCCCACCATGGGGCGACCGGGGTCTACACCTTCGACCTCGCTCAGCTCTACGACACCCCGCTCGGCGCGCAGGCGGCGCTCTGGCTCTTCGGGGCGTTCGCGCTCGCTTTCGCGATCAAGGTCCCGATGTTCCCGTTCCACACCTGGCTTCCCGACGCGCACGTCGAGGCGCCGACCGCGGGCAGCGTGATCCTGGCGGGCGTGCTGCTCAAGATGGGGGTCTACGGATTCCTGCGCTTCGCGATGCCGCTCTTCCCGGACGCGGCGATGACCTACACGCCGTGGATCATCGGGCTCTCCTTGGTCGGCATCGTGTACGGCGCGCTCGTCGCGATGGTGCAGCGCGACGTGAAGAAGCTCGTGGCGTATTCCTCCGTGAGCCACCTGGGGTTCGTGATGCTGGGGCTCTTCGTCTGGAACACGCAGGGTCTCCAGGGGGGGATCCTCCAGTCGATCAACCACGGGCTCTCGACGGGGGCGCTCTTCTTGGCGGTCGGGATCCTCTACGAGCGCCGTCACACGCGCGAGATCTCCGAGTTCGGCGGCATGTCGGAGGTCCTGCCCTGGTTCGCGGCGCTCTTCCTGATCGTGTGCCTCTCGAGCCTCGGCCTTCCGGGACTGAACGGGTTCATCGGCGAGTTCCTGGTGCTCCTCGGCGCGTTCCGCTCGGCGGAAATCGGCACCCTGGCGCCGCTGGTGAGCGCGGTCGCGGCCACGGGGGTGATCCTCGCGGCGATCTACCTCCTGTGGATGTATCAGCGCGTGATGTTCGGGCCCGTGACGAATGACAAGAACCGCGGTCTTCGCGATCTCACGCGCCGCGAGTTCTGGACGCTGGCGCCGGTCATTCTCTTCATCGTGTGGATCGGCGTGTACCCGAACACCTTCTTGCGCAAGCTGGACGTCTCGGTCTCGGAGCTTCTGGGACGCATGCGCGCGCATTCCCTGTCGCTGAACGCTCCGCCGAGGGGCGCGATCGAATCCGCGGCCGCCGCGGCACCGCCCCAAACGGAGGAAGCGCGCTGATGCCCGATATCCCGATCCAGGCGCCGATCGCGATGATCTCGCCGCTCCTCATCATCTGCGGCTTCGGGTTCCTGCTCCTGATCCTCGATCTCGTTCTGCCGTACGGGAAGAAGCACTGGAGCGCCTACGTCGCCATGGTGGGCGTGGCATGGGCCTTCGCGCGCGCGGCGGGACAGTGGGGGATGGAAGAGCGGGGCTACGCCAACATGATCGCGCTGGACGACCTCTCCACGATCTTCAACCTGCTCTTCCTGGCGAGCACGTTCATCACGATCTTGCTGTCGGAGCCTTTCCTCAAGCGAGAAGAGGTGGAGCAGCCGGAGTACTACGCGCTGCTCCTCTTCTGCACCTCGGGGATGATGCTCCTTTCCTCCGCGCTCGACCTGGTCTCGCTCTTCCTGGGAATCGAGGTGCTCTCGATCTCGCTCTACATCCTGGCGGGGTACCGCCGCTCCTCCGACGCCTCGAACGAGGCGGCGATGAAGTACTTCCTGCTCGGCGCGTTCGCTTCGGCCATTCTCCTGTACGGGATCGCGCTCACGTACGGAGCGACGGGGACCACGCACTTGAACCGGATCGCCGATGCGTTGACGAACTCCGAGGGACCGTTTCCCGCAGGACTTCTGCTCGCGGGCATGGCGATGATCCTGATCGGGTTCGCCTTCAAGGTGGCGGCGGTGCCGTTCCACATGTGGACGCCCGACGTCTACGAGGGGGCGCCGACCCCGATCACGGCGTTCATGTCGGCGGGTCCCAAGGCTGCGGCGTTCGCGGCGTTCCTGCGCACCTTTTTCGTGGCGTTCGGCCCGATCCACGCCGACTGGAACGCGCTGCTCTCGGTGATCGCGGTGCTGACGATGACGGTGGGGAACGTGGCGGCGATCGCCCAGACGAACGTGAAGCGGATGCTGGCGTATTCGAGCATCGCGCACTCGGGTTACGTGCTGATCGGGCTCGTCGCGGGCGGGAACGCCGGCGGGACGGGGGCGATCTTCTACTTGCTGGCCTACACCGCGATGAACCTCGGCGCCTTCGCCGTGGTGATCCTGCTGGAGCACCGCGCGGGAGGCGGGGACGAGCTGCGGGACTACGCGGGGGTGGGGTTCCGGTATCCGGTGATCGGGGCGATGCTCTCGCTCTTCATGATTTCGCTGTCGGGGATCCCGCCCACGGTGGGGTTCGTGGGGAAGCTGTACCTATTCGGCGCCGCCGTGCAGACGGGACACATCGTCCTCGCGGTGTTCGGCGTGCTGAACAGCGCGATTTCGGTCTTCTATTACTTGAGGCTGCTCGTGCTGATGTACATGCGCGAGCCCGGGGAGGAGCTTCCACCCTTGCGCATCCCGATTCCGCTCGCCGCGGCGCTCGTGGTGACCGCCGTCGCGACGCTGTTCGTGGGGATCTTTCCGGGGCAGTGGATCGATGCGGCGCGGGAGGGCGTGCGGGCCCTGTTTTCGTAGGCCGTTTCCTGCGATATGACACTTCTTCGTTCAGTCTCGTTCCATATGCCCGCCTTCCTCTGCGCCCTTCTCCTCGCGGCTGCTCCGGTGTGGGGCTACACGGGCGGACCGGTTCGAGCGGAGCTGCTGGGATACGAGCCCTCGGAACGAAGGGTCTATTACCAGCTCAAGGCCTACGACGAATCGGGGGATGCGCCGAGGGTCTTCTTCTTCGACCTCGCGGGTTCAGCGCCTGCCGTTCCCGTTCGAGCGGCCGACCTCGAACAGCCTGATGCGTTTCACTCCACACCGGAGGTCAGCAAGCGCCAGTATCGCTTGGAGGAGCATCTCGTTGCGCTCCCGATGGTCCACTCGATGGCCACGATGACGGCGGGGTGGGATTCCCTGCGGATCGATCCGGTTTGGGAGCGCCCGGTATACGCCTTCCGTGTCGCGCTCCAGAAGGATGGCATTCGAGGAGCGCATGCGGATACGGCTTACTGCAGCCCTCTCTTCCGGCAGATCGCCGCGTATCGAATTCCGGGAAGGCAGGAAGAGATCGCTGTTCTGAGCTTCATCGGTCGCGCGTACGGCTGCGAGCCGGTGCAGCTGCCGGTGCTCTTGGTGCCGAGCGGGAAGCGCGCGAAATGAAGCTTATCCACCCACCTTCACCGGATACGCCGCCAGCGCGCCCTTCAAGATCTCCATCGACTTCTTGAGGGCATCGCACTCGAGCACGTACGCGAACCGGATCTCGTTCTTCCCGCGACCCGGCGTCGCATAGAACCCATCGCCGGGCGCGACCATGATCGTCGCGTTGTCCTTCCGGTACTCCTTCAGCATCCAGATCACGAACTCTTCCGCGTCGGCGACCGGGAGCTCGGCCATCAGATAGAACGCGCCCTCCGGCTTTCGCGCGAAGGCGCCCGGGATATCCGCCAGCCCTTCCAACACGAGATCGCGGCGCTTCCGGTATTCGGCCACGACTCCCTGCGTGTACGACGCCGGCACCTTGTCGAGCACCGCACCCGCCCATTGGCCGAGCGTCGGCGGGCTCAACCGGGCCTGCGCGAACTTCAGCGCCGCCTCGCGCACCGGGGCGTTCTTCGCCACGAACATGCCCACCCGCGCGCCGCACATGTTCAAGCGCTTCGAGATCGAATCCACCAGGACGACCCGATCCGCGACCGCGGGCCGCGTCATCGGGCTCTCGTGCTTCGTGCCGTCGTAGATGAACTCGCGGTACGCCTCATCGGTGATGATCCAGAGGTCCTTGCGCTTGGCCAGCTCGCAGATCGCGTCGACCTCGGCCGCCGTGTACGCCGTCCCGGTGGGATTCGAGGGAGCGCACAACAGAATCCCGCGCGTCTTCGGCCCGACCGCCCGCTCCACGGCCTCGATCGGAGGCAGGTGGTACCCGCTCCGCCCGTCGCAGGGGACCGGCTTCACGTCGACCCCGGCGAGGAGCGCCATCGTGGCGTAGTTCGTGTAGAACGGCTCGAAGAGGATCACCTCGTCGCCGGGATTGAAGAGCGCCCAGAACGCGAACTGGAGCGCCTCGCTCCCGCCCACCGTGGTGATGATCTCCGAAGGCTTCACCTCGAGGCCGCACTGCGCGTAGTAGCGCGACATCCCTTCCACGAACTCCGGAATACCGCCCGACGGGCTGTACGGGACGAACTTCCCCGGATAGTTGTGGATCCGCTCCATCACGATTTCGGGCGTGGGAATGTCGGGCTGGCCGATGTTCAGGTAATAGACCTTGGCGCCGCTCTTCACCGCCGCGTCGGAGTACGGCGCGAGCCTGCGAATCGGAGAAGCCTGGGCCTTGAGCCCTCGGGTCGAGACGTTCATCGCGAACCTTTCTCTCCCGTGTAGGGAGTCGTTACGATCTGCCGGATCAGCTGCACCGTCTGCTCGAGATCCGCCGCGTGGATCAGCGTCCGCGGGCCGCCGGTCCTTCTCGCCGGAATCGCGACGAGCGCGGTCGGCACGCCGGCGCGGCTGGCGCGCACCGTGCGCGCGTCGCTGCCGCCCGACTCGCGAATCAGCCACTGGGGCTGGATCCGCGCCGCCTTGGCCGCGCGCTTCACGTATTCGAGGGCGAGCGGATGGGGGAGGTAGCCCTCTTCCTTGAGCCCGACGCAGGGCCCCTTGCCGAGCGCGATGTCGCCGTGACCTCTCGATTCTCCCACGAAGGCGACGTCCACGACCACCGCCACGTCCGGCGCGATGCCGAAGGCGCTCGTGGCGGCGCCGCGCGCGCCGAGGTCCGACTGGGCGCTGAAGACGACGTGGAGCTCGTTCCGCGGAGATCCCGCGGCCTTTCGCCGGGGCGACCCCGACCCCTTGAGCGCGGCGACGATCGCGGCGCACCCGGCCCGGTTGTCCAGATTCGACCCGCACCAGAGCTCCCCGATCCGCTCCGCGCGGTCGGCCAAGGCACCCACCTCGCCGACCGCGATCCGCTTCGCGGCTTCGCGTCCGCCGAGGCCCGTTTCCAAGAACAGCTGATCGGGGTCGATCTCGCGCGAGTCCTTGCCGTCCTTCGGGCGGTCCCATCCGATGACGCCGCGCGCACCCCCGCCGTTCAGGGCCACGGACGCGCCGATGAGGTCGGCGGCCGACACGATCCCGAGGATCGACACCCGCGCGAGGCCCGCCGGATCGACGCGCGTCACGATGATCCCGGGGGCGTCCATGTGGGCGGTGAGGAGCACGCGCTTGCCCTTGCCGCCCAGGCTCAAGTTCAGGTTGCCGAGCGCGTCCTCCTTCGCCGAGCCCAGGCCGCGGATCGCGCCGCCGAGTGCGCGCCGGATGCCGGTCTCGCGGCCGGGGGGGCCGTACGCCTCGCTCAGCGAGGGGAGAAGCGTGTCCAACGGGGATGCGCTCGAGCGGGGACTCACGGCCACTCCTTTCTCAAGGACTCCAGCGTGCGCCAGACCAGCGACACGGTGTGCTGCGCGTCACGGACGTCGAGGTACGCCGCGGGCGCGTGGATGTACCGGCACACCACCGAGACGACCGCCGAGGGAACTCCCGTACCGGAAACCGCGATCCGCCCGGCATCCGTGCCGCCGATGCCGGGACGCTTCCACTGCGTGGGCAGCCGGTGTCGCTTCGCGGCGCCTTGGATCGCGTCGAGCAGGCGCGCGTGGGCCATGAGCGAGCGGTCCTGGACCGTGAGCGCGGGCCCACGTCCCATGGCGGGGTACTGCTCGTCGCGCGGCGCGCCGGGCGCTTCCCCTGAGGCAGTTCCCTCGAGCACGATTGCGAGGTCGGGTCCGACCCGCCGCGCGGCCGCGGTGGCGCCGCGAAGCCCGACTTCCTCCTGCACGCTCCAGACCGCGGTGACCGGGACCGGCGGCCGCTTCTGGATGAGGCTCGCGAGGACCGCACAGCCCGCGCGGTCGTCGAAGGCCTTTCCCTTGCGCACGCTCCCCCACGCCTCGTACGTCGTGTCGAAGACCGCGAAGTCCCCGACGCCGATCTTCGCTTCGGCCTCCTCGCGCGACCGCGCGCCGAGGTCGAGGTAGAGATCCTCCGCCGCGGTCACTTTCTCGCGGTCGGGGCGGGAGACGAGGTGCGGCGGGAGCGATCCGACCACGGCGCGGACGCCGGAGGGTCCGATCCGGAACGCCTGTCCGGGGAGGATGCGCGGGTCGATGCCGCCGACGCGGCGGAATCGGGCACGTCCTTCCTTCTCGATCGCGGTGATCATGAGCCCGACCTCGTCCATGTGCGCGCAGAGCATGACGTGCGGGCCCGCCCGGCGCCGGCGCGCGGCCCCGTTCGAGGCCTGGGGCGCGATCCGGGCGACGAGGCTGCCCATCGGATCGATCTCGAGCGAATCGACCTTGTCGCGCGCGTAGGCCGCGAGGATCGCTCGGACCGCTTCCTCGCCGCCGCTCACCCCGGGCGCGTTCGAGATGCTCTCCAGCAGGTCTTCCCGGAACTCGGGGACGCCGTTTCCCCTCACTTCAGCACCTCGACGGACCGCCATTCGGGCGTGAGCTGCGCGAGGTAGTGCGCCAGAAGGTGCGCGCAGCGGTCCACGTCGCGCGGCTCGACGGTCTCGACGCCGGTATGCATGTAGCGGCAGGGGATCCCGACCACGGCGGTCGGCACGCCCTGGCTCGCGATCTGGATGTCCATCGCGTCGGTGCCGGAGCTCATGGGGCACGCTTCGATCCGGTAGGGGAGGCTCAGCGACTTCGCCGAGCGCTTGAGGTCCTCGAGCACGCCGGGGTGGATGTTGCCTCCGATCCCGAGCGCCGGTCCGCTCCCGAGCGGGACGGTGTCCCCCTCGCGCGCCCCCGGCATGTCGCCGTGCGAGACGTCGATCGCGATCCCGAGGTCCGGCGTCAGGTTCTCGGTCGCCGTCCGGGCGCCGAGGCAGTAAAGGCCGAATTCCTCTTCCACGGTTGCGACCGCGACCACGTCCCACGCCGGGCGGTTCGCGCGGAGCAGCTCGAGTGTGCGGAGCATCACGACCACACCCGCGCGGTCGTCCATGCCCGGGGCCGCGAGCCGGTCGCCGAGCAGCTCGATGGGAGGCTGGCGGAGCGTGACCATGTCCCCGATCGAAACCCGCCGGCGCACCTCGCGCTCGGGCCGGCCGGTGTCGAGGTACAGGTCCTCGAGCGCGATCGTGCGCTCCTGATCGCCGTGCTTCTGCAGATGAGGAGGCCGCGTTCCGAAGAGCGCCGCGATCGGAGGCTTGCAGTGGATCACCACTTCCTTGCCGGGAAGGGTGCGACAGTCGAACCCTCCGACCTCGCTCAAACGCAGGAATCCGCCCGGCACGATCGCCTTGACGAGAAAGCCGATCTTGTCCATGTGGGCCGCGAGGAGCGCGCGCGGGCGCGGGGCGGGTGCCGTGCCCTCGATCCACGCGTAGACGCTTCCCATCCGGTCTCGCTCGACGCGATCGGCGACGCCGCGGAAGGAGCGGAGGAGCTCGCGGGCGACCGCATCCTCGTGCCCGGGAACGCCCGGCAGCGACGTGATCAAGCGCAGCCAGTCCGCCGAGGAGCGATGTCCGTTTTCGCGAGCCATAGACCTGCAATTTAGTGCAGCCACCGAGTGCGCGCAAAGGTAAACTCCGCGGTCCGATGGGGTCCTTGCGCATCGCGATCGCTCTCCCGCATCTCGGCGTGTACGGCGGCATTCGACGCTTTCTCGAGCTGGGGGAAGTCTGGACGCGTCGTGGTCACTCCGTCGGGATCTTCACACCCGAACCCGAGCGCGAGCCCTGGCTGCCGTTCTCCGGGACGATCGCATCGTTGGGTGCGCTGCCCCTGGGATCGTGGGACGTGATCCTTTCACCGGATCCCGCGGTGTTCCTGCGCGCCCGCGCTCCGGGCGCGCTCCGGGTGTTCTACGCGGTGCTCGAGCGCGCCCCCGGGGAGCGCCAGGCGTTTCGCGCGGCCGATCTCGTCCTCGCGAACTCCGCCGGGATGCGGCGCTACCTCGCGCGGCGGGGCGTGCGCGCGCACGACGCCGCGGGGGGCGTGAACGTCGCGTGGTTCCGACCCGCGGAGGGACGGCCCGCGCCGACGTCCGGACCGGTTCGCGTGCTCGTCTACGGTCGCGTATCCCGGCGGCGCAAGGGAACGTGGACCGCGGTGCGTGCCGTGGAGCGCGCGTCCCTTCACACGGGCGTGCCGGTCGTGTTGACGCTGTTCGACGCGCCCCCCGACGGGGCGGGGGAGCCCGCGCTCCCGCGCGCGCTCCGCATCCCGCACCGCTGGGTCTTGAATCCGACCCAGCGCGCGCTCGCCGACCTGTATCGGGAATCGGATCTCTTCGTGAGCGCCGAGCGGCGGGCGGGGTGGTGCAACACGGCGGCCGAGGCGATGGCGTGCGGGGCCGCGGTCGCCTGCACGCGGAGCGGCACCGAGGACTTCGCGCGCAACGGGGTGACCGCGCGCGTGGCGCGCTGGTCCTGGGCGTGGCTCCTGAGCCGGAGGGTCGCGGCTTTGCTGCGCGACCCGGCGGCCCGCGCGGGGATGGCGGCACGAGGGCACGACGCGATCCAGGCGTATTCCTGGGAACGGACGGCCGACCGCATCGAGCGGGTGATCGAGCCGAGAAGGGGAGGGCACACTCATGGAACGACGCACGCGTGGGCGCAAGCCCGGGCATGAGGCGGTCGTGATTCTCTCCGCCTATCCGCGCGGAGGCGTGGCGAGGCGCGCGGCGCTGGCGCTGGTCCGGGACCGCATCCTCGCGTGTGCCACCGTGAGCGCCCCCGCCCGAGCCGTCTATGTCTGGAAAGGCCGCGAGGTGAGCGAGAGAAGCACCCTTCTTTGGGGGAAGACGACGGCGGCCCGGGCCGAGGAAGCGGTCCGAGCCATCCGCGAATCGCATCCGGACCAGGTCCCCGAGATTCTCGTGCTCCCGGTCGTCACCGGCGAGCCGCGGTACCTCGAGTGGCTCGCCGGGGAGGTCGGCCCCAAGCGGCAGCCACGCCGAGGAGGACGCCGCCCATGAACACCCGCCGCCGACGCACGCTTTCCACGCCCCCCTCGGCCTGGATCTTCCACGGAGGGCGGATCCTCGATGCGACCCGCGCCGTCGCCAAGCGATCGCCGGCACGCTACCCCGACGCTGTGCTCGTCCGCGGTGACCGGATCGAGGCGGTCGGAGCGCTCGCCACGATCCGCCGCCGGGCGGGGGGCGGCGCCCACGCCGTCAACCTCGAGGGGGGAACCCTCACGCCGGGTTTCGTGGATGCGCACATCCATCTGCTGACCTGGATCCGAGCCCTCGGGGAGCCCTCGATCGCGGAGCAGACACCCGACGGGATCGCCCGGGCGGCGCGCGAGGCGGCCGATGGCCATCTCTGGATCCAGCTCCGCGGCTGGGTCCCCCGCGAATGGCCGCGTGAGCTCCGCCGCCGGTCGACCCTGGACCGGATCG
>Ga0066388_100001231_pt1 | contig 14069 bp, 7 predicted proteins | sample PanSoiMetaGPlot6_FD_64539 | JGI IMG/M metagenome (GOLD analysis project Ga0066388, IMG submission 64539) | Tropical forest soil microbial communities from Panama analyzed to predict greenhouse gas emissions - Panama Soil - Plot 6 (Hybrid Assembly) | ecosystem: Environmental > Terrestrial > Soil... | reverse complement strand
TAAAGACGAACGCAGCAATTCTGCCGCGCACCGGGGTGGTCGTTTGGGGCCGACTCTGGGTCGCCGGAATTGTATTCGAGACGGGTTCGCCGGCCACGGACTGCAAGATCAAAACACACTCCCTTTGCTCTAAATCAATTCTTCGTTCGAAAGCTGCGTCGGCTTTCAGGCAGATTTTGCATAGTACGGTTCGAGCTCGGAGGACCTCTCAAAGCCATTGAAGACGTATTTCCCAAAGTCAGCATCCGCTCGTAGCTGTTCCGCCAGCATTCCAACTTGCTGTAAGGCGCGAATCCGCGCGGCAAGCACATCATTTCGTGTGCAGCCCAGAAGAACCGAACAATCCTGCAGGGAATAGTCTTCGAGAACCGACATCACAAAAACGAAGCGATCGAAGGCTTGAAGCCGGAGTACAGCAGCAATCTCGACGTGTTCTGCCGATGGCTGCTCACTCGCTTCACCTGAGATCCGGTTCAACACGCTATTTCCCATGGCTGGTCGGGGACCGATCATGCGAAGTGCATTTTGAATAATTACTCTACGTGCCCAACTGCGCGCCCACTCCTTGAAGACCCGATTGCGGCCGGTTGCGTCTTCCAAACCTGCGACGAAGCATTGCTCGGCTTTCTCACGATCACCAGTGAGCAGCAGTGAGAGCAGGTATAGGCTGTTGATATCTTTATCAAAGATCCCGCAGAAGTCCGCGGCAGTCGCGTATTCTGCGTTCTTTGTTTTTGCGGCTTGGTCTACCTTGAACATCGCTACCTCCGTTAAGCTTCGCTTTTTCCCGCAACCGTTATCAAAATGTCTCGAAACTTGCTCCGGCTCCTGTGTGCAAGCCGTTTGAGCACGTGCTTGGTCAGCACACCGCAACAGGAAAACTTCGCCCCCTCTCTCATCAACTCGAAGAGGATTTCCTCTCCCTCGGGGCTGATCGCCGTTAGGTTTCCCAAATCAATCGCGAGTTTTCGTCCCTCAAGGTCACGGCCTGCTTCGCGCCAAGCCTTTTGGAGTTCAGCTGTCCAAGGTGGGATGAGCTTGCCTTCGATCAGTAAAGTCCTCTTCGAGGGCGCGTCCTTGATTGAAATCCTGAGCATGCGCTTGCTGACAAATCACACGGCAACTGAAATGCCATCGCCAAACGCAAACTAAGCGGTCTGCTAAACTGCTGAGCCTATTGAATTACAGGGATCCGACAGACTGTTTGGTGTCGAAATGTGTCGAATGCATTTCGACACTGTCGAGAATGACGACAGACGCTCGCTAAGTCAAAGGGGGCGTAGCGGTCAGGAGACCCGTCGCGGATCGATTCCCAGCTTTTTCATCCGCGAGATCAAAGTCGTGCGCTTGAGGCCCATGCGCGCTGCCGCTCCCTCCGGACCTGCGACGCGGCCATTGGTCTCCTTCAAGATTCGCAGTATCTGGTCGCGGTCATTCGCCTCACGCGTGCCGACGAGGGGGGTAGCTCTGCCGTTGTTTTCGAGTTCACTGATAGGGACCTTCAACGCGCTGCCGTGCGTGAGGATTACTGAACGCTCGATGAAATTCTCCAGCTCACGAATATTGCCCGGCCAATGCCAACCAGCAAGCTTCTTCATAGCTGCAGCGGGAATGGACTCGATCCGCCTCTCCATGCGGCGCGCATACTTTTGAGTGAAGTAGCGGACGAGGAGGGGGATGTCATCAGGGCGCTCCCGCAGCGGCGGAATGCGGATGGGGAAGACGTTCAGCCGATAATAAAGGTCGCTGCGAAATTCGCGGTCCTCTACCATCGTCCCAAGGTCGCGGTTGGTCGCAGCAATCAAGCGCACGTCAACTTTCTTGGTATGAGGACTGCCCAGCCGCTCAAACTCGCGTTCCTGTAGTGCCCGCAGCAGTTTCGGTTGAATCTCGATAGGAATGTCGCCTACCTCGTCGAGAAACAACGTCCCTCGGTCAGCTAATTCGAGGCGCCCAACTTTTTGCGTGATCGCGCCAGTGAACGCGCCGCGTTCGTGACCAAAGAGTTCGCTTTCCAGGAGTCCGGTTGGAATTGCGGCGCAGTTCAGCTTTACAAGAGTCCGGTCCTTACGCCGGCTGCGGTCGTGGATGGCCCGCGCAATCAATTCTTTTCCTGTTCCGGTTTCGCCCAAGAGTAGTACGGTGGAATCGCTCGGTGCGACCGTCTCTACGAGATTCAGAACGTGACGCAGCGCCGAGCTTTGGCCGACGATTCCTTCAAAATCCATCTCACCGCGAATCTCATCTTCTAAATACAACTTCTCCTGCGCCAGCCGGTCCTTGAGATCGGCGATTTCGCGATACGCCAGCGCATTCTCAAGAGCGATGGCCACCTGTTGCGCAACCTGGGACAGAAAGGCAACTTCACCCGCATCGAAGGTATTCTCTTCCCGGCGCGCCACCGCCAGGACGCCGAGCGTGCGATCGCGGCTCACCAGAGCGACGTCGCAAAACGATTTCATCCCCTCGGCTGAGGCCTTGGCATACATCTCAGGCGGTACTTCGGCAGGGTCAAGCCTGTTCACTACAGTAGGCCCGCCGTTCTGGAAGGTCTTACCGGGCATCGAACTCTCGATTGGTATTGTGACTTCTTCCCTGAAAAATCCCTTGCTGTCCGGAAAATCGAGAGCGTGAACGCGCAACTGCTGGCCGTCGGGCTCCGGCAACATGATTGCGGCCGCGTCGCAACGCATGACGCGACGAACGCTTCCTGAGATGACGCGCAGGAGTTGCTGAAAATCCAGATTGGAAACAACTTGATTCGTCAGGTCGAGGATCAACTTCAGCCGGTCCTCTGCCTGTTGTGACAAATAGGAACTAACCGCTGCGTCGATGGCCAGCGCAAGCTGGTCGGAGACTAAGCGCAGAAAGCTGACTTCATCGTCAGAATATGCGTGACGATGCGCACTGCCGACTTCCAGCACCCCGAGGCGGCGTCGCGCTCTGGCGACTGGCAGCGTGCATGTGGAAGCTATGCCTAGTTCATTTAGAAATATCCTGTGCTCCCAAAACTTCGTTTCGCTAGACCAGTCCGGTGTGACAAGAATCTCTTGAGATTCATGAGCCAAACCGATCGGCGTGCCTTCGAGACGAGCGTCAGCAAGCGCCGGCTCTCTCTTTTGACCGTTGGCGTACAGCAGCCGCCACCCGACTGCTTTCGTTTCATTCTCAAACGCGACAAGCTGGAGGTAATCGAATGCGACGACTTCACGAAGCTCTCTGAGTAGGACATCAGCTGCCGTGTCGCAATCACTACAACTGGCAATCGCGTTCGCGGCGCGAACCAACGACTCGTAACGCCGCGTGGGAGATTCGACCTCTATCGCGGGAAATGCATTCATGAAGTATGCAATGCCTCACACGTCTACTGCGACGAACCGGCGCCCGGCTCGCCACAACAGACACTGAGTTGTTGAGCACATTTGATCTGATGTACGTCAGATGCAGAAGGGTGCCACAAAAATGTCGCACTCCTCGACAGCCGTCGAAAAACATGTCGAACTGCTCGACAATCAAGCAGTTCTCTTCTTGGCTGTCGTACTCACAAGTTCCAATCGATCAAATAGTTCAAGAATGTGCGACCGATGTAATGGAGTTGGCAGGTTGCATGCCTCATTCGAGTCAGGGCTGTAGGTCAGCCAAGACAGTCAACATACCCCGCTGAACCGAAGCCAAAGCCAAACATGGAGGGTTGCACATGCGCCGCACTGTAACAAACATTGCTGGTATCGTTCTTCTCTTATCGCTTGGAGCTGCAGCTCAGGAAATTCGTTCTGAAATCGGCCTGCAGGGAACCGGCTTCTTCACTAAGGACACAACCGGCCAGGGCACAACCCAGCGTGGCACTGAGAACGGTGGATTGCTGGTTACCTACCGCTACCACATCAATCGTTGGCTCGCAGCTGAAACCGCATACGGTTATGGCCGCAATACACAGGAGTATTTCGGTTCAGCCGGACTGTCGAGGGTCCAAGCCAATATTCATCAGGCGACGGGCGGATTCGTCGTGAGCTTGCCGGCGCCGGCAAGGTTCAGAGTGAGCCCGTACGTACTGGCTGAAGGCGGTGCTCTGGTGTTTGACCCTACTGGCAACAGCTTCGGAACGGTTGCAGGAGCTGAGCGGCAGGCCGTGGGTGCCTTCGTGTACGGTGGCGGCGCCGACTTCCCGGTTGTAAGACATGTTTCGTTGCGCGCGGAGTATCGCGGTCTGGTGTACCACGCGCCGGATTTCGGACTCTCGGGACTAAACACGGACAAGGTAACGCACACCGCTCAGCCGTCCGCTGGAATCGTGTTCCGATTCTAGTCGAGCGACTGGCGGGTTGAGCTTGCTACTCGCCAGTCACTTTCCCTTCCACCCGAATTTCTCAGCTGTTCAATCAGAGATTTCTTAACCTCTGCTCTTGTACGTGAACGTGACCTTGGTCTCCTCATTCACTACGAGCGGGCGAACGAAGTGAAATGCGGTGCCGGCGTGAGGCACTTCGACTGCGATCGGCAGGACACCTGCAACTCGCTTTTGAAGGTTGAAGACGTTTTCGGAGGGTTGGCTTTGGGCAAGTTGGGCTTGCTTCTTCTCTAGCTTCGCGTACTGCTCGAGCCTGTCATATTCCCGCTCGTCAACGGTACCAGCACTTGCTTCTACTGTCTCCGAAACAGTTCCGGCCTGCAAAGACGTAACGACTGGTTGCGGCGCGTTGGTGTCATAGATGTAGTTTTGAGCTTGGCTTTTGAATCCCGCAGCATCCACCTTCACCTTCACCGGCCCCCCCAACGACAAACCGTTAGCGAACCATTCGCCTTGGGCATTGGTCCGCAGATTAGTTTGCGCGCCAGTGGGATAGGTGATCGATACAGTCGCGTTGGGAACGACTGCGCCGCTTGGATCAACAACGATACCTCCGATTTGTCCGTGGAAGAGGCGTTGTGGCAGGGGTTTCGGTGCGGCATTGAAAACAAAAGCGCTGGCGGAAATAGGTCCGGAGCCGAGGCGTTCGATGCCAGCGGCGCCAGCTTCCACGAAAGGCGTCGGCACCAGATCAGCCGCCATCACATCGCCGCCGAAATCTTTCACTTTGTACCGCGCAGGCAGAAAGACCTCCCAATTCAGAAGATCAACCGGAATATCCATTCCCGGAAGCGCGAGTTCGGATCCACCTTTCTTCGCAAACGGCGCGCCCGAATGCATGAACACAAATGAAACTTCGTATGGACCATTTGGCCGGAAACCGGGTCGCAACAGCGGCACGCGATTGCCATCGGGGCCTTCGACAGGTTTAACTTTTTCGCTCGCGACATCGGCCGAAAGAATCGTGGCGCCCTGCGGCAGAGCGACTTTCAAGAACGGCTGTGCCTGATTTTTTACGACAAGTTTTATTTCAGTCAGCGATTTGCCTTCCGAGGTTACGAGTGTCGTGATGGTTGCATTTTCGGCCACCGCCGCGAGAACGCTACTATCGGGAAAGTGGACCCATTCAAGGGCGAGCGTTGGCGCCTCACTCGGCTGGCGGTGATAGCGAAACGCTGCTTGCGGCGGATAATGGGCCAGCGAGCGCAAATAAGGATTCGCCTCTTTCACGTCCATACGCTTCAGGCTTCCCCCTTCGATGGCCGTGATCTCCATGCTGCCCGTGCCTTCGACCAGCACCTCGCCAGTTTCGCGCTGCGCGTTCTTGAAGGTGAGAAATGGCGCATCGGCCTTGGTTGAGGAGAGCGGCCGCTCCATCGAGATCAGGAATTCGTGACTGCGCTGGGCCGCTGAATTTACCTTCAGCACCAGGACGCCGGGCTGGATTTCAGTTTGATCGAGCGATGCGCCGGTAACGCCTGTGATTTCGTATCCATTGGGAATTGCAACTTCGAATTGCGCCGGCTCGCCTTGAACGACGGTCACGTCAGCCAATGTCGCGACGGAGAGGTCGGATTCGTTGACTGAAACCAGTGTCTTCAATTGGGAAAGGAAGCGCACCTCTTTGGGAATAGCAAGCGTTGGAGTTTCGCGAGTCGCCCACCAGATGTTTGCTGGCTGGCCAGGCACAAGGGTGGCTTCGATGTTAGTGTGTCCGCTCTCTGAGGTTCGGCTGGTAATCAAACCAGGGTTGATGCCAACCAGTGTGTGCTCGCCCGGCACAACGAGTGAGAGAGTCACACTGCCCGCGGCGGGAGCGGTCAGCGACAACAGCGCGCGTCCAGCGTCAATGCGCAGGGGCATGCCGGCCTCGAGTTGGATGGAAAAGTCATTTGGGCCGGAGAGCACTGCGGTCTGAGCTCCATCGGCAAGCTGCAAGGGAACGGCTTTTCCTTCGCGGTGTGCGTCGAACACGGTCACGCCGGCCATGAGTGGGACCTTGATTGTTGCTCTTTTCAACACCTCGCCATCGAACTGAATCGTTCCTACGGCGGAGTCATCACCGGCTTTCAACTTGAGAGCAGCGTGCTTCAGGGAGTAGGGAAGAGGCGGCAGGTCGAGCTTTTTCGGCGGTTTGCTCGCAAGTTCGCTCAAGTGATTGAACTCGTCGAGAGTGAGGGTGACGTGGCCCGGTTCGGGCGTCGGCAGTGCTTCTCTTTCTTCTGCCAGAACAGCAAACGATGTCAGAAACAGAATGGAAACCAGAACAGTTTTCATCTCGCGCCTCCTTTTTTCTCGCGCTGATAGTTCAATGACGACGATGGGACTTGACCGGGGCTGGTGAGTTCAGCCACCAGAAATAGCGATGGCCCGAACGCGGGGAAGTCGACGCGAATCGGGAGGATTCCTTTTGCTCGTGAGCCTTGCGACTTGGCGAAGAACTTGTCGACAAGTTCGCGGGTGTTTGCTTCTTTGCGGTCTTTTTCCTGGCTTACGAGATCGGAAGCTGCGATTCCTCCACCAGATCCAGCCCCTATGCCGCCGCTTCGTGTCAAATTGAATACAGGAGCGGAGGGATTCTGGTACATCTCCGTTCGAAAGACGCCAGGTTCGGCCGTGACTTTGAATCGCGGCGGAAAGTAAACCAATAGACCGGTGCGGGACACGGGCAGATCGAGGGCAGGCAGAGCCAGCGGGAACTTGCCTTTGTCATCCCATTTGGACGCGCGCGTGAAGTAAACGAGCTCTACTACGAACTCGGGCGCGTCCTCTCCACCCCGCGATTTTTCGAGCGGGATCAGAAGACTGCCATCGGGTGACTGGCCGGGGCGAACCGGCCTGCCGGCGAGCGCTGCGCTCCAAACGGTAGCGCCCGCAGGCATCGCAACTTTTACGAAGTTCCTCTGATTGTTGCGAACGGCGTATCGTGCCTGCACCAGGCTCTTGCCATCGTTGCTGAGCAGAACGCTGTAACGCGCTTCTTCTACGTTCGCCAAGAGTACCGCTTGCTGTGTGTAGCGCGCGATGTCTAGCGTGAGAGCGCGAGTGGCGGGATCTTCATTGCGAAAACGAAACGCTGCCAATGACGGAGACTGACGGCTGGAGATCATTTCGCCGAGATCGCTGGCATCAGCCTCTTCAAGGCCCTTCGACTTTGGTTCCTTGATCTCGCCGGCGCCGAGAACTTCGACCGCTACGCCTCCGGTCTCACGCTCGGCATCAACCAGCCGGAACAGAGGTATTCCAATCTCGCCATCGCGGGCGAGACGAGTCTCGCAGTTCACCACAAATCGTGTGCTGTGCTCGACTGGTTCGAGGAATGTGACCGCTAGATCGCCGCCGCGGATCTCCCAGTCGGCAACAGCTGCGCCAGAGACTTGGTTGACGTTGATCTTTTCTGGAAGGTGAATGCGAATTTCGCGCGCCTCGCCCTGGGTAACTTGAATGTCGCTCTCGGCAACGATCGCAGTGGACTCTTCGCCAAGACTGACTAGCTCCGTGAGTGAGCCGCGATAGCGCAAAGGCATGGTGCTGTGGTGATCTTCAGTTTTTCGCTTCCATGTGAATTTGAGCGGTTCTGTACCTTTGCCATACGCGAGCCACTTGCTCACGCGGTATTCCTGTGATTTTTCTGTGAGCAGGCCGCCGCTCACTTTCACATCAACATCCGGACGCGAGAGCTGTACGTACGCCCGCGTGGTGCCGGACTCAGTTGCGGGTAGCGCAATGCTTTCTTCGCCGGGAGCCGATGAGACAGGCAAGACCACGGTGAGAGTAAGAACGGCGCGGCCGGCGTGCGAAAGCAATGCTGACATTTTCCCTTTGTCACTCGCCGCGAGCGCGACAGGCTTGCCGTCGAGCTCCGCCTCACGCACCAGCAACCCAGGGGGAATGGGCACGCGCACCCAGCCATCTTTCAAAACGTCAACCGTGAGACTCGCCTTGCCCGTCGCGACTTCATTGCCGATCCGCAGATCGTAGTCAACGCGAGTGAGGGTTGCGTCCACGCTCGGTGGCTCAGGCTCGTGGTCTGGGGGATAGGCTCGTGTGTGCAACGAACGGTAGTCATCAATCGGAAGCACTACCCATCCGGGAGAATGCGGCGTCTCTTCAGCGATGCAGACTGTCGCGAACGAAAGGGCCAGCGCGGTGAAGAATGCGGCTAGCCGTGCTCGCTTTGATCTAAATCTGTTTCCTGACTTCTTCATTTTGTCTCCTTCCAGCGTTGTGAGGGAGAGTCCAGCAGAACGAGAAGAAAGGACACTCCCGGATAGCAGTTGCCTTGCAATGTGTCTCCGTACGCGCAGTTGGCTTGCGTGGCACAGGTGCCTCGCTTGTGGGTTTGGCAGAGTTCTGCGTGTGGCGGCCCGAGCTTCGCTCGGCAAGGCAGGCGAGACCCATTCGACTCCGTGCTTCGCTTGGTCGCTCAGGGCAGGCTCTGTCCCACCTTGCGGCTATTGGTCTTGTGGCGGGGGCTTTGAGTCGAAGAGCGAATCGCGCGGCGATAGCAGAGGATCACAAGGCGCCGCGATCCAACAGGGGCCCTGACGGCAGCGTGGCATGCATGCCTCCCCAACTGCTGAGTTGGAACCAGAGCGCAATCGCAAACGTTGCCTCACGCGCGAAATTTCTGTCACTCCGCTCACTGGGAGGATTTAGCGGCCTACCTTGAGAACGCGCGCCGGGCAAGGACTTGCGAGGGAATTCGCGTGCGACGGACAAAGTCGCCGATCGATAAAGGCGGCGATTTCGCCGCGTATATGCAAAGCCGACGAAGTCCGGCCGAACTGCTCGGCATTGTACGGCCGAGCCGGCTGTACCACGTGAGCAGCCAAGTGCCCCCAATTTCTATATGCCGCCTGCAAGGCAAAAAGTTACGGCGGGCTGCGATGAAATGTGATCGGAAGTAACCTCGGTAAACAGCAGTATACTTTTGCGATGACCACAATAATGAAATACCGAAATCGCCCAGCCGATGCGAGGTCGGTGGCACAGATCGCGCGTGTGCCAGCGCTCCTAGTGTTGTTTCTGGCTGGCACGGTCGCCGCACAGATTCCCGATACTCACATGATGCGCCCGGTGATACGCGGACGACACGCCGCGGTGTCATCCATGAGGGCGCAAGCGACGGAAGCGGCCCGCAGAATCCTCGACAGTGGTGGGAATGCTTTCGATGCGGCAGTTGCGGGCCAAGCTGTTCTCGGAATTACGGATTTCGCCGACAACGGGATCGGAAGCGATGCAGTCGCGCTGGTGTATGTCGCCCGAGAAAAGAAGGTCTACTCGATTAACGCTGAGCCGCGCGCGCCCAAATTGGCGACGATCGAATGGTACGAGAAAAATAACGGCGGCAAAATTCCCGAGAGTGACGGATTGCTCTCGGGTGGTCTGCCTGGAGTTGTTGACGCCTGGTACCTCATGCTGGATCGATGGGGCACGATGAGCTTCGAGCAAGTGCTTCAACCGGCAATCGACCTGGCGGAAAATGGATTTCCGCTCGGCGAGTCCAGCGCAGGAGACATTGCTAGTACCAAGAAGATTCTCAAGTACCCGACCACGGTCAAGATCTATTTGCCGAATGGTGAGTTGCCGAAGGCAGGTGACATCTTTCGCAATCCCGATCTTGCGCGCACACTGCGAAAGCTGGTTGAAGCGGAACAGGCGAGCAAAGCAAAGGGAAGACATGAAGCTCTGAAAGCCGCACGGGACCGATTCTACAAAGGCGATCTGGCACGAGAGGTGGCGGCGTTTTCTGAGGCGAACGGCGGATTGTTTCGCTATGAGGATTTTGCGGAGTATACCGCCGAAATTGAGACGCCGGTTTCAATTGATTACCGGGGATATCGGATCTTCAAGAACCCATCAGCTACCCAGGGTCCCACGGAACTGATTGCTTTGAACCTGCTTGAGGGATTCGACTTACAAGCTCTCGGACACAATACTCCCGACTTCCTTCATACAAACGTGGAGGCGATGAAGCTGGCAATGGCCGACCGCGAGAAATATTTGGGAGACCAGGACTTCATAAAAATTCCTTACGACGGATTGCTCTCGAAAGAATACGCACGTGATCGCCGAAGCCTGATTGATCCTCAAAAGGGTTCGCTCGAGTTGAGGCCTGGCTCCGCTGAAAAGTTCCTGAGTAATGCGTTAGTAGGGGATTCACAGGTGCATCCTGTGCTCGCGGGAAATGCCAAACACGACGGTGATACCAGCTACATTGCGGTGGTGGACAAAGACCGAAACATGGTGAGCTTCGAGCCCAGCCTGCACAGTTCGTTTGGGACGGGCGTGGTCATGGGCAATACGGGTTTCATTCTGAATTGCCGTGGCGATTATTACTCGCTGGTTCGAGGTGAGGCGAATGCACTCGAGCCGGGCAAGCGTCCGCGCAGCACTTTGCAAAGTACGCTTGTCATGAAGAATGATGAGCCGTATGCGATTCTCGGCAGTCCGGGCGGCGATGATCAGGTGATGCGGACGATGCAGACACTCATCAACATGGTGGATTTCGGAATGAACATCCAGCAAGCGATTGAAGCTCCACGCTGGTCCACACGGAGTTTTCCCGCCTCGCCGTTTCCACACACAATGCATCCTGGGGACATGGCAGTCGAAGCACGTATTCCCGACGCTACTCGCGACGCCCTGGTCGCGCGTGGTCACAAACTGCGGGTTGTCCCAGCATGGTCCTTGGGTTCAAATGCAGGGATTGTCCTAGATTCCACTACCGGCGTGTTAAGTGCCGGCGCCGATCCGCGCGTTGAGGCGTATGCCTGGGCCTGGTAGCTCTGCTCGCGGGATACCGCTACTTGATTACTAGGCGACTCCTGACACACTTGGCGCTGCCGAACCGACTGCTTTGGCTTCAGAATAATGGTGGCCAGGGACGGAGTTGAACCGCCGACGCCAGCCTTTTCAGGGCTGCGCTCTACCACCTGAGCTACCTGGCCACATTGACGCTCACTGACTTCACCTGGCGTCGTTCGTGTGGGAGCCGCTAGGAATCAGCGAACTGAACGACAGATGCGAATGAAAGAAGCGAAGCGCTGGTCGTTCTCGATTATAACAATCGCGTCAGAATCGCTCAAAGCTGGGGGAAGGGAAGAACTCGCCATTAGCGATCACTGCTTCACAAAGATTGGCTGCCATCCAGTAGGCGATCTCACGATAGTCCTTCACCTTGACGATGGCGAGGTCGGCATCTTTTCCGGCTTCGATTGAGCCCTTCCTGCTCTGGAGTTGCAGCGCACCTGCTCCGTTGATGGTGGCAGCAGCAATCACTTCAGCCGGCGACATCTTCATTTGGGTGCACGCAAGCGAGAGGACGAATGGCATGCTCGTGGTCGGAGAAGAGCCCGGGTTGTAGTCAGTCGCGAGGGCGACCGCGACTCCGGCACCGATGAGTTTGCGTGCAGGCGGATATTTCCCTAGGCCAAGAAAGTGATTCGATCCCGGAACCAGCGTGGCGACTGTGGAACTGCGCGCAAGTAGTGAAATGTCGGTATCATCCACGTGATCGAGGTGGTCAAGCGACACGGGGCCGAAGCTGAGCAGGTGTTGTAGTGGTGTTCGTGCAAGTTGCGAGACGTGCGCGCGGACCGGAAGGCCATTGCTCCGAGCAGCCTCAAAAACGCGCAGCGAGTCCTCTTCGCTGAATGCGCCGCGATCGCAGAAGATATCTACAAAACTTGCAAGTTTGCGTCGGGCGGCTTGCGGAATCATCTGCTCGCAAACCAACTCCACGTAGTCCTTCGGATTTCCCTCGAATTCGAGGGGGACGGCATGCGCGCCCAACAAGGTAGGAGCTACTGTGCCGGGCCATTTGGAGGCGGCGTCGCGGATCGCATTCAAAGACTTCAGCTCTGACTCGAGCGACAGTCCGTAGCCGGATTTAGCTTCAACTGTGGTCGTGCCTTCGCTCAGCATCGAATTGAGTGCTGACAAAACCTTTTGCTCGAGCAAGTGCTTTCCTGCCTTGCGCACGCCGTCAACGCTTGACCGGATTCCTCCACCGGCCGCGGCTATCTGCTCATAGGTCGCACCTGCGGTGCGCTTTTCAAAATCTACCAGGCGCGGAGCAACGAAGGCGGGATGAGTATGCGAATCAACGAATCCTGGCACAACAACCTTATCTCGACAATCAATTTCGCGGAGTCGTTTCTTGTTTTTGCGGATCCAACCATCACGCACAGCATCTTTCGTCTTGCCTACAGCGACAATCTTGCCTGCGTTACAAAGCACCGCACCATCTTGAATGATTTCGAGATTGCCGAGCTCCGGTCCGCGGCGGGGGCCCGGATGGCCCGACCGGAGCGTCAGCAGCTGCTCGATGTTGACCAACAGCAACGGTGGTGATCGTCTGGAAGTATTCAAGTACTCGGGTCCCCGACCCTTGAGTTGGTGGCTTGAGAGTGCAACGTGAATGATACAATCTCTGGCTACTTCCACGGTTCTGCGCCGGTAGCTTGCTAGTGGGAACAAAGCCTTGCAGTAATTTTGCCGCTTAGCGCCGGGTAGGAATTCTCACCCCGTTGTTTATTGCGAATTTTGTCGCGTCCTCATATCCCGCATCTGCGTGCCGAACGATGCCCATCCCCGGGTCTGTCGTGAGCACACGCTCAATTCGTTTTGCCATAGATTCGGTGCCATCCGCGACTGTGACTTGTCCTGCGTGAAGAGAGTAGCCAATGCCCACTCCGCCGCCATTGTGAATTGAAACCCAGGACGCGCCGGCGGCCGTGTTGAGCAAAGCGTTCAGCAATGGCCAGTCGGCTACTGCATCGCTTCCATCTTTCATGCTTTCAGTTTCGCGGAAGGGAGACGCCACTGAGCCGCAGTCGAGATGATCGCGTCCCATCACGATTGGCGCCTTCAGCTTTCCCTTCTTAACGAATTCATTGATTGCAAGCCCGAATTGCGCCCGCTCGCCATAGCCGAGCCAGCAGATGCGCGCCGGCAATCCTTGGAACTTAATGCGCTTGCGGGCGAGATCAATCCAGCGGCGCAGGATGCGATTATCGGGGAAAAGCTCGAGGACAAGTTCATCGGTTACCTGGATGTCTGATGGCTCGCCCGACAGCGCCACCCAGCGGAATGGACCTCGTCCTTCACAGAATAGGGGACGGATATAGGCGGGAACGAATCCAGGGAAATCGTAGGCGTTCTGCACGCCTCGATTGAAGGCAAACGTCCGGATGTTGTTCCCGTAGTCGAATGTGACAGAGCCCATCTGCTGCAAGCGCAGCATGCCTTCGACGTGCCGCGCAATTGAGTCCAAAGATTTCTCTTCATACGCTTTGGGATCTCGTTTGCGAAGTTCGAGCGCTTTGTCTAACGACATTCCATTCGGCACATATCCATTCAGCGGATCGTGTGCGGAAGTTTGATCTGTCAAAATGTCGGGCAATACGCCGCGTTCCGCCAACTCAGGAATAACGTCTGCGCAATTTCCTACCAGCCCGACCGAGACGTTCTCTTTCTTGCGAACGGCATTCTTTAGAATGCGCAAAGCTTCGTCGAGCGTAGTGACCATGAAATCGCAGTAACCAGTCTTGAGGCGCTTCTTGATGCGCTCTGGATCAACATCGATTCCCAGAAACGCTGCGCCGTTCATGGTGGCCGCTAGCGGCTGCGCTCCGCCCATGCCTCCCATGCCGCCGCTGACAATCAGTTTGCCCGAGAGATCGCCGCCAAAATGTTTTTCGCCTGCTGCCGCAAA
>Ga0066388_100001230_pt1 | contig 14088 bp, 7 predicted proteins | sample PanSoiMetaGPlot6_FD_64539 | JGI IMG/M metagenome (GOLD analysis project Ga0066388, IMG submission 64539) | Tropical forest soil microbial communities from Panama analyzed to predict greenhouse gas emissions - Panama Soil - Plot 6 (Hybrid Assembly) | ecosystem: Environmental > Terrestrial > Soil... | reverse complement strand
TCCGGTAGCTGCAGCGCAACGACTTTGGCATGTGGGCGCCCTCGCTTGGTACAGCCCGGATCTCAAAGCCATTGCGCGAGCGTTTGCTGACGAAGACGTGCTCGGCTCCATAGGACGAGAGAAAGACGTGATATGAACGCGTGTCGATTGTCTGCGCGAAGCCTCGTTCGATCGGGATTCGGGCGCGGCCATTGACAAGACGCGCCTCGCCGAAGTCTTCGAGCCAGCTTTCCGGGCTCTCGACGCAATACAGGAGTGTATGTGCGCCGCCGGCCCGCGGAACTGCGGCATGTTTGGTACCCGTCACGGTGAGGTTACCCTCGATGAAGACATTCCCTTCAAAGAAGGCGGCGGCCGGACCTGTTCGTGTTCCGGCGAAAAGGCCAATGCTGGTGTTCGAGCCGGTAGAAACGCCAACCCCGCTCTCCGAGCGGGCAATGACGCCGAAACCCTGTTGACTGGTGCCGTAGAAAGCCGCTTGGCCGCCTTCAGCGTAGATCGCGTACTTCTTCGGCGCGTATCCGTGTACGGCAACGTTTTCATCCGATGTTGCATAGACGCCGGGGCCGTCCTTCGACTGTCCGTGCATCCCCATGCCGGCTGCTGTCGCGACGCCGGCAACGGCCGCGTCAACGCCGGGAGTTTGGGTATCAGTTACGCCCAGTACACCGCCCCGATTTGTCGAGAAACCAATGACGCCGTGCCAGTCGTCAGAAAACCCGTAGACCCCCGGCCCACCGACCGACTGGCCCATGACACCGGCGCCGTCGCCTTGTGTTTCGCCGAAGACTCCATTTCCAGCCGCGCTGAATCCGGCGACGCCATTTCAAGCCGCACTGAATCCGGCGACGCCCGGGCCGGAGTTGCTGCTCCCCGTGGCGCCATTGCCGGATGTGCTGCTGCCGGCGACACCGGTCCCCGCGCCGCTCTCGCCGACGACGCCGAAATCGCTTGCAGATCCGAAATCCAGGGCTTTGCCGAATACGCCGACCTTACCCATGCCGGCGACCCCTGTGCCCCCTTCGGTCGCGGTTGCGGAGCCGAAGACACCCGTGCTGATGGCGGTCCCGAACACACCGAAATCGCCGGGAACTGGCGTCCTTTCGCCGAAGCTCGCAGTACCGAACACCCCGATGCCCCCCGGAGCTGCGCGTCCAACGATGCCGTCGCCGCTCGACGTGCCGTTCCACCCGATCAGGGCCGGGTCCAAACCAAGTCGAATTGGTTGCTCCACAGTCAGGTCGCCGCTGCCGAAGTCAGCGGACGCCGACGGTGGCACGCTTTCAATGATTGTCGTTCCAGATCCCCAAGTTCTGTTACCTACACGCACAGGATCACCATTTGCCATGATCGTCCTCCGAACTTTTTCGTGGGGCTGCGGCTGATCTCGGAGCAGGTTTCCGCGCTCCCATCAGCGCTGAAATGCCGCTACGGAAGCAAACAATGCGACGTTCTCTATTATCGCAATTCAAACACACGGAACACATGGAAAGTTGGTTGGCTGCTCGTAGCGAACGACGTCCGCTTCGGATCATAAGAAAGTTCGCGTCGATTGTGCTGCAAGGTGTGGAAACTTCGGAAGCGGGACCCTCGCGCGTGACCTCGCGCCGTCACGCGCGCTAGCGCATCGCGGCCGCGATATTTCCGCCGTCGACCGTGGTGACGTCCGCGGTCGTCTTGAGCGCGATCGCCTGGGCCAGAAACGCCTGGGCAACGTCGTCCGCCGTCACCTCGCGGCCCAGCAAATTACCGCTCATGTACTCCTGTTCGCTGACCCCGCGCGACTTGGAGCGCGCCGCGATCATCTCTTCGGTGAGCAGCCCGGAGCGGACGCGGTCGGCGTTGACCGCATTGGCGCGGATGCCGTCGGCGCCGTAGTCGAGCGCGTATTGGCGCACCAGAAACAGCGTTGCCGCCTTGGGCAATCCGTAGGGACCGAAGTTCGGTCCCGGATTCACCGCCTGTTTGGAGACGTTGAACAACAAACAGCCGCCGGTTCCCTGCGCCAGCATGATCTTGACCGCGGCCTGGGCGACGCGCTGGTGGCCGTAGAAGTTGAGCTCGAAGCTTTGGCGAAGGACAACCTCATCGACGTCGCCGATGCGTCCCTGCCAGGCAGCGCCGGCGTTCGATACGACGATATCAACGCCGCCGAAGGTTTCGGCCACTTTTGCGAAGGCGGCGGCGACCGAGGCGGGATCGGTGACGTCGCAACGAACCGCGATCGCTCGGCCGCCAAGGCGGTCGGCGAGGACGCGGGCCGCGGGCTCGTTCACGTCGAGGAGCGCAACTTCCGCGCCGGCCGCGGCAAACGCCCGGGCGGTCGCGCTGCCGATCGCTCCGGCCGCGCCGGTGATGGCCGCGATCTGGCCTGCCAGCGGCTTTTCGGGCTCCTTTCCGAGCTTGGCTTGCTCCAGCGACCAGTATTCGACGTCGAACATGTCGGCTTCGGAAATCGACTCGAAGCGTCCGACCGCTTCGGCGTCCGTGATGGCTTCGATTGCGGCTTCGGCAAGATCGGCGGCGACGCCGGCGTCCTTCTTGCTGCGGCCCAGCCCGAACAATCCGAGCCCGGGCACGAGCACGACCCGGGGGAGGGGATCGAGCATGCGCTTTTGGCCGTTGCAGCGCGCGTTGTTGCGCTCGAAGTAGGCCCGGTAGCGCGTCGCGAACTCGGCGACCGCGCTCCTCACACTGTGCCTGAAGTCGTCTTCCTCACCGTCCTGCGGGGCCGGAGCCACGAGCGGCCAGTTCTTGGTGCGTATTGTGTGATCGGGGGTCACGACGCCGGCCTTGCTGTAGCGCATGACCTCCGCGCCACCGACGTAGTTGAGGATCGCGGCGTTGCTTCGAAACTCGAGCACGAGGCGGCGGTAGGCGCCGGCAAGCTTCGGGTCGGGCTCACTGCACGCGCCGCGCACGATCGGAGCTACCCGCGCCATCGGACTGACGCGCTGCGGCAGTTGCGCGGTTGCGAACACGCTGCGACGACCGCGCCGCAGATACGCCTCCGCCAGCGTCACCATTTCGATCATGCGTTCGTAAGCCTCGCGGGCGCTCGCTCCGAAGGTGAAGATCCCATGCTTGTGCAGGATGAGGCCCTCGGCGCCCGGCGTTGCCTCGAACACTTCGGCCGCCTTCTTGGCCAGCGCGAAGCCCGGCATGATGTAGGGCACGATCCCCATGCGGCCGTCATAAAGGTCGGCTGACCGCGCCTCGCCGTCGGGCTGGTCGATCAGGCTCAACACGGCGGTTGCGTGGGTATGGTCGACGAACCGATGCGGCACAAATGCGTGCAACAAGGTCTCGACCGAGGGGTTGGGGGCGGTCGGGTCGATCAGGTTGGCGCGCTGAACCGCGATCATCTCTTCATCGGATAGGGCATCGCGCGCGCGCAGCCGGCGCAGCGGTTCGAGCCGCACCGCCGGCAGTCCCGGCGGCTCGATGTGCCCCATGTCCCAACCCGAACCCTTGACGCAAAGCACATCGACCTCATCGCCCATGAGATCGGCGACGCACAGCTTCACCGAGGTGTTGCCGCCGCCATGCAGGACGAGTTTCGGGTTTTGGCCCAGCAGCCGGGTCGTATAGACCCGCAACGCCAGATCACGTGCCACACCGCGCGCAGCGTAGTGCGCCACCATCGCGGCGGCGTCAGCTTCGACAAACCGGCTTTCCATCGTGCGCGTCCCAGCTGCCGCCGCGGCGTGCGGCGGTCAGCCTCTGTCACCCAGCAAACGCTTGGCCCACCAACCGGTCCGCCGCGGCCTGTCCGCGTCCTCGGCGGCTGGATGGTCCGGGACCGATACTGGTGCATGCTCGGTTACTTCTGCCGCCGGGACGGGAGCCGGGGTCGATCCGCTGCTGCCACCATTGGTCGGGAAGCTAACCGGCTCGCGCACCGTTGAGCGCCGGCGGGGCGGTTCGGGCGCCGCTGCCTCGGCGACGGGCGTTTCCGGCTGCGGCGGCGCACCGCCGAAATCCGCGACCGCGCTCACAAGCTCGGGCTCAACCGGCGCGACGTGCTCGACGGGCGCGACGTGCTCAGCAGGCGGAGCGAATGGATCGTCAGCTTCGTGCGACACATGGTCGATCGGCGGCGGCACGGACTGCTCCTCGTGCGGACCTTGCCCTTCCATGCCGCGCCGATTGCGACGGCCGCCCCGGCGCCCGCGCCGCCTGCGCCTGCGTCCCTCACCGCCGGCATCCTCGGCTTCGCTGGCAGCATGCGGGGCGTCGGCGGCGTCCGCCTCCTCGGCCGCGTCCTCACCGGCGTCTTCTGCCTCGTCGGCAGCCGCTGCCGCCGGAGCGTCAGCTACGGGTGCGGTTGCAAACCCGTCCGCGGGGCGCCCTTCGCCGCCGCGACGACCACGTCGGCGTCGCCGGCGCCGTCCGCGACCGCCTTCGCCGGTCTCGCCGCGGGCCTCCTCGCGCTGCGGCTCGAACGCCGGCACCTCGCCGGCGTCTTCGCCTTCGTCCACGGCGTCCTCGGCCTCGGCATCCTCAAGGCTTGCGTCCGCCGGCTCCTCGGCTTCCTCGGCGTGCACCGCGGTCGGCTGCTGCGCGATCGCACGCGCCTGTTCGACCGTGAAGACCTGCTCGCCCTTCTCGATCGCGAACGGCTGTTGTCCGCCCATAGCCGCATCGGCGTTGATGGTGATGGCAATCTGGAAGCGCTGCTCGAGGTCACGCAGGTGCGCGCGCTTGTGGTTAAGGAGGTAGAGCGCGATGTCGGTGCGGGTGCGCACGATCAGATTGTGGGTTCCCCCCTTGAGCAGCGTCTCCTCGATCAGACGCAGCAGCTGCAGCGCCACCGACGAGACCGACCGGACGTGACCGGTTCCGCCGCACAGCACGCACTTGTCGGTCGAGCTTTCAAGCACACTGGCGCGAATGCGCTGGCGCGACATTTCCATCAGGCCGAAATGCGAGATGCGGCCGACCTGGATGCGGGCGCGGTCGTTTTTGAGCGCGTCCTTGAGGCGGCGCTCGACCGCGCGGTCGTTACGCTTCTCGTCCATGTCGATGAAATCGATCACGATCAAACCGGCCAGATCGCGCAACCGCAGCTGCCGCGCGATCTCGTCGGCGGCCTCGAGGTTGGTCTTGAGCGCGGTATCCTCGATATGATGTTCGCGCGTTGCCCGGCCGGAGTTGACGTCGATCGACACCAACGCTTCGGTCTGGTTGAGGACGATGTATCCGCCGGATCGCAGCTGCACGACCGGGGAGAACATCGCGTCGAGCTGGCTTTCGATGCCGAAGCGCGAGAACAGCGGCTGGCTGTCGCGATAGAGCTTCACGTTGCGCACGTGGCTCGGCATCAGCATGCGCATGAATTCACGAGCTTCCTCGGAAGCCTGCCCGCCTGCGACGACGATCTCGTCGATGTCCTTGGTGTAGAGGTCGCGGATCGATCGCTTGACCAGCGACCCTTCCTCATAGACCAGGGTCGGAGCGGTCGATCGCAGGGTCAGATCGCGAACCGTTTCCCAGACCCGCAGCAGATATTCGAAATCGCGCTTGATCTCGATCTTGGTGCGCGAAGCGCCGGCGGTGCGCAGGATGACGCCCATGCCCTCGGGCACTTCCAGATCCTGGGCGACTTCCTTCAACCGCGAACGGTCGCGCACGTCGGTGATCTTGCGCGAGATACCGCCGCCGCGCGCCGTGTTGGGCATGAGCACGCAATAGCGTCCGGCGAGCGACAGGTAGGTCGTGAGCGCCGCGCCCTTGGTGCCGCGCTCTTCCTTGACGACCTGAACCAGGAGCACCTGGCGGCGTTTGATCACTTCCTGGATTTTGTATTGCCGGCGCGGCCGCGCAGGACGATCCGAAACCTCTTCGAGAGCGTCGGCGCCGCCGACCGACTCGACGACCTCTTCCTCTTCGGTGACCTGGACATGGTCGGTGTGCGCTTCCGGCTCGCCCTCGGCCGCCTCGCTGGCCGGCACCGGTGACTCGGCCGGCAACGCATCGGACGCGTGCTCGTGGGTGGACGGCTCGTCGCCTATGGTCGGTTCAAACGTTTCCGGCGCCTCTTCAGGGGCGCCGTCGAGGTCGGGACTAGCTTCAACCGGCAGTGCTTCGACATCACTACCCGGATCGAGGGGAGGCGGCTCTTCGCCACCATGGTGGTCGTCGACCTCGTGTTGATCGAGCTCGGTGAATGCGCTGGTTTCGGTGGCGTCGCCGGCAAACGCCGCTTCTTCGGCGGCGGCTTCCGCGACCTGGGCATCGAGCAGCAGGGCGTCTTCCGAACCCGCCTCCGGCTCTGCCACGGGCTCGCTTTGAACGGCGTCCGAGCGTCGCTCCGCGCCGCGTCCACGTTGCCAGCGCGGACGGCCGGCGCGCCGTTCGATCTCGGCTTCCGCGGCCCGGTGGGCCCGCTCTTCCTCCTCGATCAGCGCCTGCCGGTCTGCGACCGGGATTTGATAGTAATCGGGATGAATTTCGCTGAATGCCAGGAACCCGTGGCGATTGCCGCCGTACTCGACGAACGCCGCCTGCAGGGATGGCTCTACGCGCGTTACTTTGGCGAGATAGATGTTGCCGCGTAGTTGTCGGCGATGCGCCGACTCGAAATCAAATTCCTCGATCCGATTTCCGCGCAGCACCACCACACGAGTCTCCTCCGGGTGGGCCGCGTCTATGAGCATTTTGTTGGCCATTGACTTGTCTCTGTGCGGCGGATCGGGCGCGCACGACGTACCGGTGACACCGGACCTCGCGCGATGCGGGACGCGCCGAATTGGGGTTGATCAGTAAAAGACGTGCGTCTTCCGATTGTCGGATGACCCGAGGCGTCGAGCACCGGCGCAGCCCGTAGGCTGCAACACGGTCGATGCCGCTCGGGAGATAAGCCTGCGGGGACCTGAAATCCTGGCAGGATCCGGAAACTCGAAAATCCTGCTGGTCTGTCCTCTTCACTACCTACGCCCCTTGCTGGCGGCGTTACGCGCCGCCCCGGGTTTCTTGTTGCTGACGGCACGACTTGAGCAGGCTGGCATCAAGCGCGACCCGTAATCCGGTTCCGGCCGACGATGGCGCCGGAGCCTGCGCACTCAGGTATCCGCGAAGGGGGACTTGCCAGCCGAGCGCCTGTGGCGTCGATCTGAGGTCTCTCAACCGCCGGCTAGCTGCCTGAGTGCGGCAAAACCAGAATCGGGAACCGTCAACAACCCTAAATAGGGCCAGCGCAGCCCTATTGGCAAGTCGCCTTGCGGCGTCTGCCGCGATCCTTCCGGCCCGGCGAGAAGTTTGATCCAGTTTAAATCTTCTACCTTAATTTCTTACTGTAAATATATGAAATATAACAATTTATGAGATGGTATAGCCGCGTCCGTTCCGGTGTCCAGCCGTGCCCGCGGACGGACCGTGTTTCCGGGTCGATCCGTCTTCAACGCCTGATTTGTGCGGTTCAACCGGTTTGAACGTTACCTTGGTGCCGGGCGTAACCCAGACATCACACCCCCCGGCAATCCGACGGCGGCAACTTAGGACACGATTAACCGGCCCGGGCTATTGGAGTAAAACTGCTGCAACGACTGCTCTTTCGGCCCGAGCCGCTGCCAAGAGCAGGAGAATCCTGGGTTTGTGGCTTCTGTTCGAACTTCACCACGTCCTCAACGGTTGAGGGGCTCGCGTGATCATTCGGCTGACCGGGGTTGTGGTTTGGGCGGTCTGCTGGATCGGTTGCGCGTCGACATGGGCGCAGGAGGCGGCTGCCCCTGGCATAACTGCCAAAGCCGCCGTTGCGCCGACACCGCCGGCTTCGGCTGCCGACACGCTCGCAAACCGGTATCCCGTTGCCGTCGATCCTTATCCGGCCGTCACCGGCGTCCGCCTGGGCGGGGACGAGCACCAGACGCGGGTCGTATTCGACCTCAGCCGTGGCCTTGCAGCGCGGGTGTTCACGCTCGCGGATCCCTACCGGCTCGTCGTCGACCTGCCGCAGGTGAATTTTCAGCTTCCCGCTCGCGCCGGCGAGACCGGCCACGGGCTGATCAAGGCGTTCCGCTTTGGGTTGATGGCGAAAGGCGGCTCGCGCATCGTGCTCGACCTGGCGGGCCCAGTCCGGGTGGAAAAATCGTCGGTGCTCGAACCGGCCGGCGATCAGCCGACCCGACTCGTTCTGGAGCTGGCGGCGATCGGCCGGGAGGCGTTCCTGCACGCCATTGCGCTCGACAATCGCGTGGATCCGAGCCGCGACGCGAGCCGCAAGATCGAACGCGACGCGCCCCCGCCGAGCAACGACCCGCGCCCGGTGGTCGTGCTTGATCCGGGCCATGGCGGCATCGACGAAGGGGCGCACGCGCCGGCCGGCGAGGCCGAGAAGACAGTGGTGCTCGATTTCGCCCTGATGCTGCGGGACAAAATCGAGCGGATGGGCAAATACCGGGTGGAGATGACGCGCAGCGAGGACACCTTCGTGGCGCTCGCGGACCGCGTCCAGATTGCGCGTGCGCGCCGGGCCCAGTTGTTCATATCGCTGCATTGCGACGCGCTGGCGCGGGGCGAAGGGGATGCCCAGGGTGCGACCGTTTACACGCTCTCGGACGATGCCTCCGACGCCGAGGCGGCCCGCCTCGCCGAAACCGAGAATCGGGCGGACATCATCGCCGGTGTCGACCTGTCCCGGGAACCGAACGCGATTGCCGACATTTTGATCGACCTCGCGCAGCGCGAGACCCGGGCGTTTTCAGCCCATTTCGCCCGCGGGGTGGTCGACGACCTCAAGACCTCGGTCCGGCTGCACAAGCCCCCCCTGAAATCGGCCGGTTTTCGCGTCCTCAAGGCCGCCGACGTGCCATCGGTCCTCATTGAGCTCGGATTCGTTTCGAATCGCGCCGATTTCAAGCAGATGACGTCGGAGACCTGGCGCGCGCAGGCAACCGATTCCGTCGCTCACGCCGTTGACGCCTATTTTGCGACCCGGATGGCGGCCTCGCCGCGCACGGGGCACCCGGAATGATGGGGTTTTGGCCTCAGTTTAAACATAAAACGGCGCGACGAAGCGTTCGGGTGGGGTATAGCGGCATCTGGTTCGCGGAGCCGCAAAAATCACCGGTTCATTGTGAGCACAGGCGACGCGATTTACGCGCGTCGGCCAGATGGGATGGCTCATGAAACTGCTGTTCCGCTTCTTCGGGTTCCTGTTCGCGGCGGGCACGATTTTCTTCCTGGTCGGCGTGGGGGCCGCGGCCGGTCTGCTCTGGCACTTCTCCAAGGACCTGCCGGATTATTCGCAACTGCGCGACTACGAGCCGCCGGTGATGACGCGCGTGCACGCGACGGACGGTTCGCTGATCGCCGAGTATGCCCGCGAGCGCCGGCTCTACATTCCCATCCAGGCGGTGCCGAAACTCGTCACCAACGCGTTCGTCTCCGCTGAAGACAAGAATTTCTACGAGCACAACGGTCTGGACTTCTCTGGCATCATTCGCGCCGGCCGGGTGTTCGTCGAGAACTACGGCACCCACCGGCGTCCACAGGGCGCCTCCACGATCACCCAGCAGGTGGCCAAGAACTTTCTGTTGACCAACGAGGTCTCGCTCGAGCGCAAGATCAAGGAAGCGCTGCTCGCGCTCAAGATCGAACGCACCTACTCGAAGGATCGCATCCTCGAGCTCTATCTCAACGAAATCTATCTCGGCTTCGGCGCCTATGGGGTGGCGGCCGCCTCGCTGCTCTATTTTGACAAATCGGTGAACGAGCTGACGATCCCGGAAGCCGCTTATCTGGCGGCACTGCCGAAGGCTCCGACCGAACTACACCCGTTCCGCAATCGCGACCGCGCCATTGAGCGCCGCAACTACGTCATCGATCGCATGCGCGAGGACGGCTATATCACCGCGGCCGAGGCCGAGAAGGCCCGCAAAGAGCCGCTGAACGTCACGGTTCGCACGCGCGGCGCGCACATTTTCGCCAGCGAATACTTCGCCGAGGAAGTGCGTCGCACGATCATCGAGAAGTACGATGAGAAGCGCCTCTACGAGGGCGGCCTGTCGGTGCGCACCACGCTCGACCCCAAGCTGCAGGCGATGGCCCGCAAGGCGCTGGTCGACGGCATCGTCGGGTTTGACGAGCAACAGGGCTATCGCGGCCCGATCTCGAAGATCGACATTGCCGGCGACTGGGGCGTGAAGCTCGCGGATGTGCACGCGCTCAACGATGTCGCGCCGTGGCGGCTTGCCGTCGTGCTCAACGTCAGCGATCAGGCAGCGCGAATCGGGCTCCAGCCCGGCCGCGAGCCCGGTGGCGCCGTAGTGCGCGATCGTCAGGTCGGCAACATCGCGCTCGACGGCGTGAAATGGGCCAAGCAGGCGTCCGACAAATTCAAGCCGGTCGCGCGCGTCAGCCAAGTCCTCAATCCCGGCGATGTGGTCTATGTCGAGCCAAGCGCCCAGGACGCGACGCAGTTCCGACTGCACCAGGTTCCGGAAATCTCGGGTGCGATGGTGGCGATGGATCCGATGACGGGCCGCGTGCTCGCGATCGTCGGGGGGTTCTCGTTCGACCAGAGCCAGTTTGATCGCGCCACCCAGGCGATGCGTCAGCCGGGGTCCTCGTTCAAGCCGATCGTCTATTCGGCGGCGCTCGACAACGGCTACACGCCGTCGACTGTGGTGCTCGACGCGCCGCTCGAAATCGACCAGGGCCCCGGCATGCCGGTATGGCGTCCGGAAAACTATGAGGGCCATTTCTACGGACCGCGCACCCTGCGGTTCGGCATCGAGATGTCGCGCAACGTGATGACGGTGCGCCTCGCCCAGGATGTGGGCATGCCGATGATCGGCGAATATGCCCGCCGGTTCGGGGTCTACGACAACCTGCCGAACTATCTGGCGTATTCGCTCGGAGCCGGCGAGACGACCGTGATGCGCATGGTCACGGCCTATTCGATGTTCGCCAATGGCGGCCGGCGCATTCAGCCGACCCTGATCGATCGCATCCAGGATCGTTACGGCAAGACCATCTACCGGCACGACCAACGCGAATGCCGCGGATGCGATGCCAAGCAATGGAGCAACCAGGCGGAACCCACGCTGGTCGACCACCAGGAAATGGTGCTCGATCCGATGACCGCCTATCAGATGACATCGATGTTGCAGGGCGTGGTGCAGCGCGGCACCGGCACTGCGCTCAGGGCTCTCGGCAAGCCGGTCGCCGGCAAGACCGGCACGACCAACGATGAAAAAGACGTGTGGTTCGTGGGCTTCACCCCCGAAATCGCAGTCGGCGTCTATCTCGGTTACGACAAGCCGCGGCACATCGCGCGCGGCGCCACCGGCGGTCATCTTGCCGCTCCGGTGGTACGTGATTTCCTCAAGCTGGCGCTTGCCGACCGGCCGGCGCTCGAGTTCCGCGTGCCGCCCGGCATCAAGCTGATCCGGATCGATCCGAAGACCGGGCTGCGTGCGCCGCCCGGCGCGCCCGGCGCGATCCTCGAAGGGTTCAAGCCGGGCACCGCTCCGCCGGACTACAACACAGTCGCCGGCGCCTACAATCCGGATGGCTCGCCGATCGCAGTCAGCCCGGAGGCCGATCGCGCGGTGCGCACCGGATCGGGACTCTGGTAGCGCGCCTCACCGCGTCGCGGGGCGCCGCGGCTTAACTCAGCCAGTTACTGAACCGCGCGACGGACCAGCGGCACGCCGAACAGGCTGCGGTTGGTCGTCGGAGGCGGGACCGCGGGCGCGATCACTTCGTCGGTCCGCACCGCAAAACGCTTGAGCGTGTTGGCCCCGAACGTCGTGCTGATCGCAACGTCGGCCGCGTCGCGACCGCGCGCCACCAGCACGCGACCAATACGCGGGGTGTTGTGGCGCGCGTCGAACGTATGCCACCGGCCGCCCAGGAACACTTCGAACCAGGCGCTGAAATCCATCGGATCGGGATCGGGCGGCACACCGATGTCACCCAGATAGCCCGTGCAGTAGCGCGCCGGGATATTCATGCAACGGCAGAAGGTCACCGCGAGGTGCGCGAAATCGCGGCACACGCCGCGCTTCTCCGTCAGCGCATCAGTGGCCGCCCGTCTCGGAGCGGCGTGCTGGTAGCCGAATTCCATATGCGAATGCACGAAATCGCAAATTGCCTGCACGCGGCGCCAGCCGCGCGGCGTCTTGCCGAACAATTCCCACGCCTTCCCCATCAGGCGATCGGTTTCGCAATAGCGACTGGCCAACAGGAACACCAACGTGTCATGCGGCAGGTCGGCGATCGCATGCTCCTCGGCGTCGAGATCGACGTGATCGGGAAGACCACTGTCCTCGACGATCGCATCCGAGGTGACGCGCAGCTCGCCGGCGGGCGCCAACATCCGCGTACATTTGTTGCCGAAGCCGTCGATGTAGCTCGTGATCGCGCGCGCGGGCGTTATCCGCAGCGAGTCGGGCGTGACCAGATCGGCGGCGCGCGAGGGGTGCACGTTGACCATGAAAATCATTGGCGTGGGTTGCGGGCAATCAAACGCCATGTCGAAACCAACATGAATTTTCATGTCATCCGTTCCTTGAAATCCGCCGGCATCCATGGTCCGCGCGCGGGGGCGCGAACAATCACGCCATCTAAGGCAACACTGTGGTGGCGCCTGCCCAAATAAGTAGCGTTTTGAACAATTTAGTAGTTAAAAGCGGCCGTTAAAGCCGGTGCATAACCGGATTGCATAGTCATTGCGCATCCCTTACATGCGGTGTCGCATCGCACAATCGCCGAGGCGGGACATCCATGCGGGCTGAGGCTCAAAATCTCGTTGACGACATCAAGCAGTCGCTCGGACTGCTGAGGAGGCATCTTTGACGTCGACAAGGCGCGCGCGCGACTTGCCGAGCTGAACAAGCAGGCCGAAGACCCCAATCTTTGGAACGATCCGCAGCGCGCCCAGCGTGTGATGCAGGAGCGCACGCAGCTTGACGATCAGCTAACATCAATCGAGCGCGTCGAACGCGAGCTCGACGATCAGGTCACCTTGATCGAGCTTGGCGAGAGCGAGAAGGACAACGCCGTCGTTGCCGAGGCCGAAGCCGCGCTCCGGATGCTCAAGACCGAGGTTGCGCGCCGCGAGCTCGAAGCGCTGTTGTCGGGCGAGGCCGACGCCAACGACAGCTACCTCGAGGTCCACGCCGGGTCGGGCGGCACCGAGAGCCAGGACTGGGCCAACATGCTGCTGCGCATGTACACGCGCTGGGCGGAGAAGCATGGCTACAAAGTCGACTATTTGGAGGAAACCCCGGGCGAAGAAGCCGGGATCAAATCGGCTACCGTCGAGATCAAGGGACACAATGCGTTCGGTTGGCTCAAGACCGAGGCCGGCGTGCATCGGCTTGTGCGCATCTCGCCGTTCGATTCAAACGCGCGGCGGCATACGTCGTTCGCCGGCGTCACCGTCTATCCGGTGGTCGACGATCGCATCGTCGTCGACATCAAGGAGGCCGACGTGCGAACCGACACCATGCGGTCGGGCGGGGCGGGGGGCCAGCACGTCAACAAAACCGAATCGGCCATTCGCCTGACGCATATTCCGACCGGCATCGTCGTCGTCTGTCAGAACGACCGCTCGCAGCATCGCAACCGCGCGCAGGCCTGGCAGATGTTGCGCGCCAAGCTCTACGAGGCGGAGCTTAAGAAGCGCGAGGAACAGGCGGCGGCCGAGCAGGCCGCCAAGACCGACATCGGCTGGGGCCACCAGATCCGCAGCTATGTCCTGCAGCCCTACCAGATGGTCAAGGATCTGCGCACCGGCGTCTCGACCTCGAACACGGGCGCCGTGCTCGACGGTGATCTCGACGAGTTCATGGGCGCGACCCTGGCGCAACGGGCATTCGGGGAGGCGCCGAAGGACGTCGAGGACGTCGACTGATCGGCCCGGGGCACTGGCGGATATCAGCCATCGGGTGCTGTGGGTTGACGCTGAGCGCCGACACCTGATTACTGATCCGTGACTGCCAAAATCCGGTCCGGAGGACGCCCATGTCGAAACTCGTCGCCGCCTTTGCGTCGTCGCACAGCGTCATGCTGACCTGCACGCTGCATTGAGACATTGATATTATTCAGTTTTCAGCTTTCCTTCGTCGCAAACCCACA
>Ga0066388_100001229_pt1 | contig 14089 bp, 17 predicted proteins | sample PanSoiMetaGPlot6_FD_64539 | JGI IMG/M metagenome (GOLD analysis project Ga0066388, IMG submission 64539) | Tropical forest soil microbial communities from Panama analyzed to predict greenhouse gas emissions - Panama Soil - Plot 6 (Hybrid Assembly) | ecosystem: Environmental > Terrestrial >... | reverse complement strand
GCGTTATCGAGCTTGTCGCCGCGGAACGAGTTGCTGCAGACGAGCTCGGCGAGCTTGTCGGTCTTGTGAACTGCCGTGGGGTGGGCCGGACGCATCTCGTGCAGCGTCACCGGCACGCCGCGCCACGCGGCCTGCCACGCGGCTTCGGCGCCGGCGAGGCCGCCGCCGACGATACGAACGCGCATCAGTGAACGGTCTTCGAGGATGCAGATTTCCGGACGATGCGGGGTTTGGCGGCGCTCGCTTTCGGCGACGCCTTCGTCGCGGCGCCCTTCGAGACGGCGCTCTTCGTGGCTGCGCTCTTGGCTACGACACTCTTGGGGACGACACTCTTGGGGACGACACTCTTGGCGGCGGCACTCTTCGCAGCGATCGGCTTCGCAGGGCGGATCTTCGGCGCGCCAGCCTTGGCCGCACGCGGCTGAACGCCGGCTGGAGCCGCGACCGCTGCCACTTCCACGCTGACGCCACGCGGCGCACGACGCCTCGGGCTCGATCGCCCGCGACGCTCGCGGGGCGGCGCGCCGCGACGCGCCTCGATCAACGCACGCGCTTCGTCGAGCGACAGGGTAGCCGGATCGCTCCCTTTTGGAATCGACGCGTTGATCTCGCCGTCGCTGACGTACGGACCGTAACGCCCTTCGATCACTTGAATCGGCGCCGCGCCGTCGCCCGACTCGATCTGGCGGATCACGCGCTTGGCCATCTGGCGGCGGCCGCCGCGCTTCGGCTCGGCGAACAGCGCGAGCGCACGCGCGAGATCGATCGTGAACAGATCATCGTCCGGTCCGAGCGACCGGAAGTCGTCGCCGTGCTTCACGTACGGGCCGAAGCGTCCCAGGCCCGCGACGATCGTCGTCCCCGACTCGGGGTGCGCGCCGAGATCGCGCGGGAGCTCGAGGAGCTTGAGCGCTTCGTCGAGCGTCACCGTCGACTCGGTCAGTCCACCGGTGAGCGACGAGCGCTTCGGCTTCTCCTTGGATCCTCGTTCCGGCGTCTCGCCGAGCTGCACGTAGGCGCCGAACCGACCGTGAATGGCGTACACGTTGAGACCGGTTTTCGGATCGACGCCGAGCTGTCGCGGACCCTCCGCCTTGGCGCGAATCAGCGTCGTCGCCTTCTCGACGGTGAGATCGGCCGGCGCCACGTTGGGCGGCAGCGATGCGGTCCTGCCCGGCCCCCCGTCGCCTTGTTGCAGGAAGGGACCGTAGCGGCCGATGCGAACGCGAATCGCTTCGCCCGACTCGGGATCGACGCCGACGTCGATCAGCGGATAGTCGGCCTCCTCTTCGGCCTGTCGAACCGCGTCCTCGAGCCCGCGATGATGGCGGTCGCCGCGGTAGAACTGCTTGATGAAGTCGAGCCACTCGCGCTCGCCGCGCGAGATCTGATCGAGGTCCTCCTCCATTTCGGCGGTGAACTCGAGATCGATCAGATCGCCGAAATGGCCGCGCAGCAGCCGCGTCACCGCGAATGCGGTGAAGCTCGGGACGAGCGCCTTGCCCTGACGGAAGATGTAGCCGCGACGCTCGATGGTGCCGATCGTCGCCGCGTAGGTCGACGGTCGGCCGATACCCTGACGCTCGAGCTCCTTGATGAGCGACGCTTCGGTGTAGCGCGCGGGCGGAAGCGTCTCGTGACGCTTCGGCTCCAGCGTGAGCGCCTTTACCCGCGCCGCCGCGCCGACGTTAGCCCGCTCCACCCGTTCGCCGACGGTCAGCTTCGGCAGGACGGTCTCCTGCTCTTCGAGCTCCGCGATCGGATCGTCGCTGCCCTCGACGTAGGCGCGACGGAAGCCCGCGAACTCAATCGCTTTTCCCGAGGCCGTGAACACCGCCTCTTCGCCAGTGGTGCCGCGGCCGGTGATCTCGACGGTGGTCCGCAGCACGCGCGCGTCCACCATCTGCGACGCCATGGTGCGCTTCCAGATCAGCTCGTAGAGCCGCGCATCGTCGCGATCGAGACCGATCGTCGAGGGCGTCGCGGCAAAGTTCGACGGCCGGATGGCTTCGTGCGCTTCCTGCGCGTTCTTGACCTTCGTCGCGTAGCGGCGCGGCCCGTCGTAGTACTCGCCGCCGAACATGCCGCGGATCGCCGCCGCCGAATCGGCCAGCGCCTTGTCGCTGAGCGTCGTCGAGTCGGTGCGGTGATACGAGATGTGGCCCTCCTGGAACAGCCGCTGCGCCGCCTGCATCGTGCGCTCGGTCGAGAATCCGAGCTTGCGGCTGGCTTCCTGCGTGAGCGTGGAGGTCGTGAACGGCGGCGCCGGCCGTTCGACGCCGGGTTTCTCGTCGACCGCGGTCACGGTCCACGGGATGTTGGCCCAGAGCGCGTCGACCAGCACAGTGCTGTCGGTCTCGGTCAGCACGCGCGCGTTGCGGCCGGTGAGAGTGCCCTTCGCGTCGAAGTCTTTGCCGCTGGCGACGCGGTCCGCGCCGAGCCGCGCCAGTGTCGCGACGAACTCGCGGCCGTCGCCCGACAGCTTCGCTTCGAGGTCCCAATAGGTCGCGGCACGGAACGCGAGCCGTTCTTCCTCACGATCGACGATGAGACGGACCGCGACGCTCTGTACCCGTCCCGCGCTCAGCCCGGTCTGGACTTTCTTCCACAGCACCGGCGAGATCGTGTAGCCGTAGAGCCGATCGAGAATGCGCCGGCTCTCCTGCGCGCGCACCAGGTTCTCGTCGACGTCCTGCGCCTCGCGTACCGCCTGCTTGATCGCTTCCTCGGTGATTTCGTGGAACACGATTCGTTTCACCGGGACTTTCGGCTTGAGAATCTCCTTCAGGTGCCAGCTGATCGACTCGCCTTCGCGATCCGGGTCGGTGGCGAGGTACACCTGCGAGGCGCCCTTCAGCGCCGTCTTCAGCGCCTGCACGTACTTTCGCTTGTCGTTGGGAACGACGTAGTACGGCGTGAAGTCACCTTCGGTGTCGACGCCGAGGCGTCCCCATTTCTTCTTGCGAATCTCGTCCGGGATCTCGTCGGCCGACTCCGGCAGATCGCGCACGTGGCCGTAGCTGGCCCGCACTTCGTAGCCGTCCTTGAGGATCCGCTCGATCGTCCGCGCCTTTGCCGGCGACTCGACGATCACTAATGTCTTCGCCATCCCACGTCACCCTAGCACGGTTTGTCAACGCGGACGAATCGGCCGCCGCCGACTCGCGCGATCGTGCCCTGGAGTTCGAGCTCGAAGAGCCGCGGCAGCAGCGTCGCCGTTTCGAGACCCGATCGGTCGGCGATCTCGTCGAGATCGCTTGGTTCGCCCGGCGTCAAACACGCGAGAATCGGGTCGGCCGGCGACGCATCGTTGCTCACGATGGCACTCTTTCGCGCGGCCAGACCCAGCTCCTCTAGGATATCGTCCGCGCTCTCGACAATCTTTGCACCGTCCCGCAGCAGGGCGTGGGCGCCTCGATTTCGTCCGGTGAGCACGTTTCCCGGCACCGCGAGCACGTCGCGACCCTGGTCCAGCGCGCACCGCGCGGTAATCAGCGACCCGCTCCGCTCGTTCGCCTCGACGACGACGACGGCGCGTGAGAGGCCGCTGATGATCCGATTGCGCAGGGGAAAGAAGAACGGCGTCGGCGGCGTGCCCGGCACCAGTTCGCTGACAACGGCGCCGCGCTCGTCGATCGCGGCGGCGAGCGAGGCGTGCTCGCGCGGATAGATCACGTCGACACCGGATCCGAGCACCGCGACCGTGATCCCGCCGGCTGCGAGCGCGCCGCGATGCGCGGCCGAATCGACGCCGCGGGCGAGGCCGCTCACGATCACCACGCCACGCGCCGCGAGATCGCCGGCGAGCTGCTCGGCCACCGACAAGGCGTACGGCGACGCGGCCCGCGATCCGACAATCGCGACGGCGACCCCATTCAATGACGCGCTCGAGCCGCGCGTCCACAGCAGGGCCGGCGGATCGACGATCGTGCGGAGAACCTCGGGATACGCGGGATCGTTCCAGGCGACGCTGACGATCGCGGCGGCATGCGCGCGCGCAATCGCCGCGGCCGCCTTCGCGCGGAGCGTCGCCACGCGCGACGCCGCGTCGGGCCACCGCGCCGCAACCAGTCGCGCCAGCACACACGACGGCGGCTCTCGCCCGCGCATGCCGTCCGCCGCCAGGCGCCAGAGGCGGGTGGGCAGCAGCGAGATCGCGGCGAGATCGAGCAGATCGCTCATGGCGCCACCTCACGTCGGTGCGGCGACGCCTCGTACGCACGAAGAGGTCGGAGCCGCCGCGCCGGTGATGCGCGGGACCCGACCTCCGGCTGAGGATTATAGGACAGTGCGGCAACGTTTCGTAAGCGGCTGCGGACGAGATCGTGCAGATTTGGCCGGATTTTTCCGCCGAGCCCTGGCATATCGCTTGCTCGGTTGGCCCGGAAGGTACGGTATAGTGACCGGGAAATCCGTATGAACACGCCGGTGATCGCGTTGGTCGCGTCTGCAGCGGTACTGGCCGCGATTCCGGCGTCGGCCGACGCAAAAAAAGACGCGAAGTCGCAGGTCGAGTTCGGGATCAGCGTCGCGCAGCGCGGACTCTGGCGGGAAGCGATCTACCGCTGGGAGAAGGCGACGCAAATCGATCCGACCTACGCCGCCGCGTACAACGATCTCGCCATCGGCTACGAGCACGAGGGACAGCTCGACAAAGCACGCAAGGCCTACGAGAAGGCGCTGGAGCTCGACCCGAACAATTCGCAGGTCCGCCAGAACTACGAGCTCTTCAAGGAAATCAATGATCGGACCGCTCAGAAAGACAAGTAGCGGGCCGCGCCGCGTCGCGCTCGCCGGCATCACCGCGATGCTCGCGGCGTTGGTCGCCGCGTGCGGCACCGACTATTTCGAGATTCCCATCGAAACGCCGATTCAGCCGAAGCTCGACGTGTCGCCGTTCCAGCGCGTGCTGGTGATTGGCTTCGTCGCCGGCGGGACCGACGACGTCGATGCGAATCAGGAGACCGTGCGGCTCCTCCGCAGCCAGCTCCGGACCAAATCGTCGCTCAAGGTGATCGACGCCGACATCATCCCGCTCATCGACGTCGCCCGCGATCAGAGCCAGGGCAGCAGTGAAGAGTCGAACGGCCCGCGCAGCGAAGGCGGCGCGCCGCCGCGCGCGTCCAACGGGAATGGCGGCGGTGATCGCACGATCCAGGGGCTGTCGCTCCCCGCCAACATCAAAGACGAGAAGGATCTCGAGCCGTACGAGCGGCTCTTCGCGAATACCGCCTACTGGAAGCGAATCGGCGAGGAGTTCCAGAACCCGCTGATCGTCACCGGCACGGTGCTGTTCACCAACCGATCCACGTCCGGCTTCGTGCAGCGCGATCAGGAGACGTTCGACAGCCTCGGCCGCCGCCGCGTGATGCCGATGCGCACCTACATGGAGCGCAAGGGCTTCATCCTCAGACCGAAGTTCGTGTTCATCGACGGCCGCACCGGCGCGACGATGTACTCCGAGAGCTACCGCGAAGAGATTCTCTACAACGCGCAGCAGAACACGCCGGCGCTCTCCTCCTACTTCGAGCTGATGGATCGCCTGGTCCCCAACTTTCTCAGCGCGCTCAGCAGCCAGAAGATCCGCGGCACTCGCGTCCTGCTGAAATGACCCGCGTCGCCTTCCACCCATCGACGCTGCTCATCACCGCGTCGCTGCTCGTCGTGTTGTGGGCGGCTGTGGATCACCGGTCGGCGGTCGCGACGGTCGCGGCGGTGATCGTCTGGGGTGTGCTGTCGTTTGCCGGCGCGCTCGGCGCCGGACGGCGCTGACGGCCGCTAACCTGCTTCAAACTTTACATTTACCGTGAGCCGCCGGTAGAATATCCCTTTTGCGCAGGTGTCGACTATGTACGCAATCATCAAGACCGGCGGCCATCAGACGAAGGTGACGCCTGGCGGCTTCGTCCTCGTCCCGGGCTCGGTCGCCGAGCCGGGTACCAACGTGACCCTCGAAGAAGTGCTGCTCGTCGAGAAAGACGGCGGCGAGGTGCTCGCGGGCGCGCCGTTTGTCGCCAACGCGAAGATTCACGCGGTCGTCGAGGGCGAGGCGCGCGGACCCAAGATTCGCGTGTTCAAGAAAAAGCGGCGCAAGGGCATGCGCCGGACGAAAGGTCATCGCGCCGTCTATACGCGCGTCCGGATCACTGACATCACGGTGTAGCCATGGCACATAAGAAGGGACAGGGCAGTTCACGCAACGGCCGCGACTCGAACTCGCAGCGGCTCGGCGTGAAGGCGCATGACGGCAACGTCGTGACCGGCGGCACGATCATCGTGCGACAGCGCGGACGGCGGTTCCGCCCCGGCATCAACGCCGGCCTCGGCAAAGACGATACGATTTTCGCGAAAGTCGACGGGCGCGTGCGGTTCGAGGACCACGGCGCGCGCGGCCGCGTGATCAGCATCCTGCCGGTCGAATCGCAGTAACGGATGACTTGTTCGTAGACGAAGTCGACATTCACGTCGAAGCGGGCCACGGCGGAAAGGGCTGCCTCGCGTTCCGCCGCGAGAAATTCGTCCCGCGCGGCGGCCCCAGCGGCGGCGACGGTGGTCACGGCGGATCGGTCTATGTCGTCGCCAGCCCGCACATCAATACCCTGATCAACTTCCGATTCCATCCCGAGTTCTCCGCCGAGCGCGGCGAGCACGGGATGGGATCCAATCGCACCGGCCGCGGCGGCGCCGATCTCGATCTCGACGTGCCGATCGGCACGCTCGTCTACGAGAAGGCCGCCGACAGCGACGGCGCGCTGCGGCTGATCGCCGACCTCGCCGAGTCGGGCCACAGAGTGCTCGTCGCCAAGGGCGGCCGCGGCGGCCTGGGCAACGCGCATTTCGCGACGTCGACCAACCGCGCGCCGCGCAAGGTGCAGCCCGGCGAACCGGGCGAGATCAAGGATCTGCGCCTCGAGCTGAAGCTGCTCGCCGACGTCGGGCTCGTCGGATTCCCGAACGCCGGCAAGTCGACGCTGATCTCGCGCATCTCCGCGGCGCGGCCGAAGATCGCCGATTATCCATTCACGACGCTGACGCCGAATCTCGGCGTCGTCCGACTCAGTGACGACCGCAGCTTCGTCGTCGCGGACGTGCCCGGCCTGATCGAAGGCGCGCACCGCGGCCTCGGTCTCGGTCATCAATTCCTCCGCCACCTCGAACGCACGAAGGTGCTGGTTCATCTGGTCGACGTGTCCGGCGCGAGCGGGCGCGATCCGGTCGAGGACCTCGACACCGTGCGACGCGAGCTCGAGCTGTTTCAGCCGGCGCTCGCCGCCAAGCCGCAGCTCGTGGTCGCGAACAAGATCGACGCCATCGACCCGATTCATGACCAGTCGCTCGACGCGCTGAAGCGCCGCGCTTCGTCGTTGGATCTGCCCTTCCTGCAGGTGTCGGCCGCGACCGGCGCCGGCGTCCCCGATCTGCTCGAAGCGATGTGGCGGCGGCTGGCCTCGTCGCGCCAGACGGCCGCGTAACGCATGCTGCACGCCGCGCGTCGGGTCGGGATTCTCGGCGGCACCTTCGATCCGATCCACTGCGGCCACATCGACGTCGGAAACGCGGCCTGCACCGCGGTCGGGCTGACCGAACTTCACCTCGTCACGTCGCAGTACCCACCGCACCGGCCGCAGCCAGAGACGTCGTCGTTTCACCGTTTCGCGATGGTGGCGCTCGCGGCCGTCGATCGCCCGGCGTGGCGCGCGTCCGACCTGGAACTGCGCCACGAGTCGCCGTCGTACACCTCGCGCACGCTGCACAAGTTTCACGATCGCGGCTACGAGCCGACGCAGCTGTTTTTCGTGATTGGCGCCGACGCGTTCGCCGACATCGCCACATGGCGCGACTATCCGAACATCCTCGACGCGTCGCATTTCGTCGTCGTCTCCCGGCCGCACGTGCCGGCGGCGACGCTCGCAGAGCGTCTGCCGCGGCTCGCCGGACGAATGGTGACTGACGCCAGCGGGCCACTCACGTCGACCGGACCGCTGATTTTCCTGATCGATGCCACGACGGCGGATGTGTCGTCGACTGCGATCCGCAGCCGGATCGCCACCGGTCAGTCAATCGACGGGATGGTGCCGCCGCGGGTGCAGCAACACATTGAACAGCACGGACTTTACCGGTCGAGAACGCCGGGGCGCCGCGCGACCGATCACGTCGCGCAGCCGCCGGCAGGCAGGTTGCATGGCCAAGACTGAAAAGCGACGCAAGACCGCACGGCTGCCGGATCAAGTGGACGTCGCCATCGCCGCGGCAGAAGACAAGAAGGCGGTCGATCTCGTCGTGCTCGATCTGCGGAAGGCAGCTGGATTCACCGACTTTTTCCTGATTGCGTCAGGCACCAACCCGCGGCAGGTCCGCGCGATCGCGGACGCGGTGATGGAGTCGCTCGCCGCTGACGGGACGAAGCCGGCGCACGTCGAAGGCTACGACCGCTCCGAATGGGTTCTGATCGACTACTTCGATTTCGTCGTGCATGTCTTCGCGCCGGAGACGAGGGTCTTCTACGGCCTCGAGCGGCTGTGGGGGAACGCCGAGCGCATCGAGGTGGCCGCCGGCCGCTGAGGTCCGCGTAGATGGGTCCCGGGGGACCCGTCTTCGCACGGGTCATCGATGCCGTGGCGTCGGTCGTGCTCGCGCCGGCGTGCGCGGCCTGCGATGCCCTGCTCGAACATCCGACACGCGGACCTGTCTGCGCCACCTGCTGGCAGTCGATTCTGCCGCTGACGCCGCCGCTCTGCGATCGATGCGGCGACGCATTGCCGACGTGGAGAGCTCTCAGCAGCGCCGTGAGCTGCTGCGCACGCTGCCGCCGGACGTTGCCGGCAGTCGATCGGGCCAGGGCTGTGGGCGCCTACGACGGAGCGCTGCGTGCGGTGATTCACGCGCTGAAGTACGACGGCCGGCGATCGCTGGCGCGGCCGCTGGGCGCGTTGATCCGCAGGCGCGGCATCGAGATGATCGACGGCGCCGCGTGCGCCATTCCCGTCCCGCTGCACGGCTCCCGCCGGCGTCTGCGCGGGTTCAATCAGGCGGCCGATCTCGCGCAGCACGTGGGGCTGCCGGTGGTCCACGCGCTTGTGCGAACGCGCGCAACCGCTACGCAAACGGCGCTTCCGGCTGCCCGTCGTCACCGCAACGTGCGCGACGCCTTCGCGCCGACTCGTGCGGCCCGGTCGCTGACCGGACTGACCGTCGTGTTGATCGACGACGTGAGCACGACTGGGGCCACGCTCGATGCGTGCGCGCGTGTGTTGAAGGAGATCGGCGTGACGGAAGTCCGCGCGCTGACGGCGGCGCGAGTCGTCGGTCGCGTCCCCGAGGTCTTGACCGTCGGGAGGACCTGAAGGTCGTCCCCAACGTACGTTTCAAACGTCGTCCCGTACGGACAGTCGGAACTCGTCAGTTGCCATTGGAATCGCGGCGCCAACGTAGGGAACGGCCGTCAGGCCGTTCCGTTGACGACTCGCCGCGCCGCCGCGTAGACGTCTGCGGCGACCTCGTCTTTCGAGCGCTCTCCGTCGAGGACGATCCAGCCTTCCTCGGCGGCCTGACGTCGGTAACTCTCGCGGACACGCCCGAGCAGCGCGAGATCGCGCTCGAAGCGATCGCGATCCGCGGACTTGCGCTTCGCCGCGGTCTCCGGGGCGATGTCGAGCATGATCGTCAGCGATGCGCGCGGCAGGAACTTCTGGATCTCGGCCAGCCACGCGCCGTCGAGGCCGAACGCCTCACCGTAGGCGACGCTCGACGCCCGGTATCGATCGCAGACGATGACGAGCCCGCCGTCGAGCCAGCGCAGGAGATCCGGCTTGCGCTCGTACCGGTTCGCGACGTAGAGCAGCTGCATCACGTCGGGGCCGTACTCGCGCTCACCCTGCAGCGCCCGCGCGATCTCCTCGCCGATCGACGTGCCGTAGTCGGGAAACGATTCCAGCCGCGACTTATAGCCATCGATCCGCAGCCGATCGCGCAGCAGTTCGGCCTGCGTCTGCTTGCCGCTCTGGTCGAGGCCTTCGAAGGCGATGAGGTGTCCAGACATTCGGAACGGGTTCAGCGTTCAGCGTTCACAGTTCAGGGTTCTCGTTCTCGTTCAAGTTCGCGTCACGTTTGAAGTCGGGCCGGGATTCTGGTCTTTGTTCGACGCTCAAGTCTTGAGTCTATCCGGATCTTCGAAGCAAGAACGAGAACGAGAACGAGAACAAGAACTCTGAACGTTGAACTCTGAACGCTGAACTCGACAGGTCTCAGCTCTCGAGCGCCAGCTGATCGTCGATCGTCTGCCGGCGCCGGATGACGCGCCACTCGTGATTGTCGACCAGCACTTCCGCCGGCAGCGGACGGCGGTTGTAATTCGAGGCCATCACCGCTCCGTACGCGCCGGCGTCGCGGATCGCGACCAAATCGCCTGCGGTCAGCGGCGGCAGGATCCGGTCGCGCCCGACGACGTCGCTGCTTTCGCACACCGGTCCGACGACTTCGTAGCGTCGGTCGGCAGGCGCGCGGTCGATCACCGGCTCGATCCGGTGGAACGCGTTGTAGAGCGCCGGCCGCAGCAATTCGGTCATGCCGGCGTCGATGACCGCGAACTCGGACTCTGCATCGCGAGGCTTGATATCGATCACCCTCGCCACCAGCGCGCCGGCCGGCGCCGCGATCGATCGGCCCGGCTCGAGGACGACCGGGAGGCCGCTGCCGCGCACTTCATCGAGCAGCGAAGTCACGTAGGCGGCCGGCGACGGGACCTCGCCGCCGTCGTACGACACGCCGAGACCGCCGCCGAGATCGACGTACTCGATCGGCGCGCCATCGTTCTGCAGATCGAGCGAGACGCCGGCGGCGAACGACGCCGCGCGCCGCAGCGGCTCGAGCGACGTGATCTGCGATCCCACGTGCACGTGCACCGCGACGAGGCGCAGGCGCGGCCGCTGCTTCAGTTGGAACAGGAGCGGCACCGCCTCGTCCATCGCGACGCCGAACTTGTTGATCCGGAGCCCGGTCGAAATGTGCGGGTGGCTCTTGGCGTCGATGTCGGGATTGAGCCGCATCGCGACGCGCGCCACGCGATCCAGCCGTTCGGCAATCGCTTCCACCCGCGCGAGCTCACCCGCCGATTCGACGTTGATCGCCTTGACGCCGAGCGCGACGGCGCACTCGAGCTCCGCCGGCGACTTGCCGACGCCGGTGAACACGATCTGCGAGGGCTCGAACCCGGCCCGCCGCGCCGCTTCGATCTCCCACACCGAGTTGGCATCGACGCCGCTCCCGAGCCCGTGCAGCAGGCGCGCGATCGCGAGCGTCGAGTTCGCCTTGAGCGCGTAGTGGAGCGCGTGCGGATAGCCGTCGAACGCGTCGTCTATCGCGTTGTAGCGATCGCGGATCGTCGCGGCGCTGTAGACGTACACCGGCGTGCCGATGGCCGCGGCGATGTCGGCGAGCGGAACGCCATCGCAGACGAGATCGTGGTCCCGGCGCGAGAATCCGGGCGGCGGCAGCGTGGGCTGGGGCAACGTGGTACGCTATTCTACTCAACCCTCATGACGCCGGAGCCGGGAGACGCCGTCGAAGCGCTGATCCAGCGCTGTCTGCAGGGCGATCAGGTCGCCTGGGAACAGATCGTTCGCCAGTACTGGCGCAAGGTGTTCAACGTCGCCTATAAGTTCGTCGGCAAGCACGACGAGGCGGAGGACCTGACCCAGGATATCTTTCTCAAGATCTTCAAGTCGCTCGACACGTTCGATCGCCGCGCCAACTTTCAGACCTGGCTGATCAGCATCAGCCGCAATCTCTGCATCGATCATTACCGCAGCGTCCGCAAGGAGCGCGAGACGATCGACCGCGACGTCGACGCCAACGACCTGTCGCCGTTGTCGCACGATCCGGGTCCGGTGGCTGCGCTCGAGCAGCAGGATCGCGTCCAGCTGCTCAAGCAGGCGATGGCGGCGCTGCCCGAGACCCTGCGGACGGCGGTGCTCCTGCGCGACATCCAGGAGCTGTCGTACCAGGAAATCGCCGATCGGCTGCGGCTGCCCGAGGGCACGGTGAAGTCGCGCATCAACCGCGGCCGCACCGAGCTGGCGCGTCAGATCAAGAAGCTGCGTGGCGATGATTTCGGTCCAACCGGAGCGGAACTGAAACGCACGGGAGCGTACTGATGAATGTGAAAACTGAGACCTCCGGCGACATCGGCATCGTCCGCGTCGGGGAGACGCGGCTGATGTATCCGATCCTGTCCGACTTCTCGTCGGCCGTGGCCGGCCTCATCGCCGCCGGCCGCAAAGACATCCTGATCGACATGACGCCGGTCACCTACGTGGACAGCGCGACGATCGGATGCCTGATGGACCTGTATCGGCAGGTGCACAACGCCGGGGGACATCTGAAGCTGTCGAGCGTTCAGAAGCGCGTCGAGACGATGCTGACCATGACCGGCGCCCAGAACTTCATCGAGATACACGCTGACGAGCCCAGCGCCGTCAAAAGCTTCGGGGCTTAGCGATGCGCACCATCAAGACGACCAACGGCGCACCGGTCGATCTCGACGGCGATCTGCTGTCGATCATGGAAGCGCTCTACAAGGAAGTGACGGCGAAGCGCGAATTCGAGCGCTCGTTCGAGGACATGGTGAAGGAGATCCACCACCTGATCGAGCAGATGGACGAGGGCGAGCGCCGCGCCTATCTCGCCGAGAGCCTGTTTCTCAACACGGTCAAGTACGAGAACGACAAGCTCGAGGCGTACATGAAGAAGCTCACGAGGAAATAGTGCGGATCACGAAATGCGGAGTGCGGATCGCGGACGACGAAATGCGGATTGTGGATGAATCGGGATCGATGTCCGCGGAGTGACCCGCGTTCATTCCCCATTCATCCATTCATTCCGCATTCCGCGTTCTAGTTGGCCAGCCGCGGCGCAGCGGCCGCCTTCATCGCCGCGGCGAGCGGGACGGTCAAGGCCTCGGCCGGCGATTCCACCAGCTTCCACGACTGCGACTCTTCCAGGATCTTGGCCGCGAATTCGGTGTGGAGCGCGTGGCCGGCGCGATGCGCGACCAGGTGGCCGATCACCGGGTAACCGACCAGCGCGAGATCGCCGATGGCATCGAGGATCTTGTGGCGGACGAACTCGTCTTCGAAGCGGAGCGCGTTGTTCAGCACGCCGGTCTCGCCGAGCACGATCGCGTTGTCGAGCGAGCCGCCGAGCGCCAGCCCGTTCTGGCGCAGCATCTCGACGTCCTTCAGGAACGTGAACGTCCGCGCCGGCGCGACGTCCTCGACGAAGCTCTCCTCGGTGATGCGGATCGTGCGCGACTGGTGGCGCAGCAGCGGGTGGTCGTAGCTGATGCTGTAGGTGACCTTGAAATGATCCGACGGATACAGCGCGATGCGCTTGTCGCCGCGCGAGATGGCGATCGGGCGGATGATCTTCAGATATTTGCGCGGCTGCGGCAGCCGCTTCACGCCCGCCTCATGGACCAGGTAGACGAACGGCGCGGCGCTGCCGTCCATGATCGGCACTTCGGGCGAGTTCAACTCGATGGCGACGTTGTCGATCCCCATGCTGACCAGGGCGGCCAGGAGGTGCTCGACCGTCTCGACCGAGACCTCGTTGTGCGCGAGGCCGGTCGCCAGTTGGATGCCCGCCAGATTGCGCACGTTGGCGGGCACTTCGAAGTCGCCCAGATCGATGCGACGAAAACGAATACCGAAATCGGCGGGGGCCGGCTTCAGCGTGAGGTTGACCTTGTTGCCGGAGTGGAGACCGATTCCGACGCAGGAGATTTGCCGACGTAGGGTGCGCTGTGCGTCCATTAGCCTCTCGGGCGACGGGGGACGATCAGGCAGCTCAGCAAAGACGATGCCTGGTAGAGCGACCCGCCGGCCGAAAGGTTAACGCGTTGAAAAAACAGCAACTTGGACGGTGACGGCACGATGCGGCGCGATCTCGAGGACCCGCGTTTGTGGTACGAGGGCCACAACGGCGGGCGCGAAAATTGTGGCCATCTTACCACAACACTTCAACTCGCCGCCGAGCGTCTTTGACGCTGCACCGCAGCCGCCAGGAGGTCTGCGAGGAACCGCCCGGTCGCCGA
>Ga0066388_100001228_pt1 | contig 14091 bp, 13 predicted proteins | sample PanSoiMetaGPlot6_FD_64539 | JGI IMG/M metagenome (GOLD analysis project Ga0066388, IMG submission 64539) | Tropical forest soil microbial communities from Panama analyzed to predict greenhouse gas emissions - Panama Soil - Plot 6 (Hybrid Assembly) | ecosystem: Environmental > Terrestrial >... | reverse complement strand
CTGGCCTTGCGCGTACTTCAACGCGTCGTCGGGGCCGGTGATGCGGTTACCGAAGATCCAGGCATCCACCGACCAACTAGTGTGGATGTGCTCCTCGCCGAAATAGGCGTTCCGGTCAGGGTTTTTCTCCCGCGCAAATGCTGATGCGGCCAACGACAACAGCGTCAATGCCGCGCACAGGGTCGCGGGCCATTGAAGTAATAGTTTTTGTTTCATGCTCACCCCTTTCGATTTTGGTTTTCGTTTACCAATTCGCTCAAAGAGCTCAGGCAGTAAGCGCAGTTTCCCTGAGCGCGCGGTGACCGTCTATAGGACTTTGGTGCTGGGGCGAACCCAGCTCACCCGTGACTTGCTGCGCGAATGAAAATGCAGCCGGCCCGATCAGAGGGTAATTTCGATTCATATTTTTTGGCTGCTTGCGCAATTCTGTTGCGTGAGCGACTAGCAAACAACTGCCACGCAAAATCGCGCGTCAGACCTTCGTCGTACCGAAGAATTGCAGAGTACGCAAAACCGAACGCCACAAATCTTATTTCTGTCAGGCAGCAGTAACGCGCTAACACTGTTCGTTAGGCGCGTTGCCGGCGCTAATACTCGGCCCTCGGTTGGCTAAAATGCGTCTCCGCCTTTTGGTGGTGAGAGCTTCTTCCGGCTAATTTTTCGCTAGCACCATCTTCTGCCCCTGCCAAATCGCGGTAAACGAATAGGTTTGCCCGGACTGGACGTTTATCTCTTTTTGCCAGACCGGTGAGTAAACCAAATTTGGAACGACTGTTGCAGAGATCATATGCCGGCCAGGCGTTAAGTAGCCGTCATAGCTCCGACCTTCGACCAGGCGGGCAACTTCCTTCCCATCCACTGAGAGTGAAAGGGAAACGCGTTCTCCGAAGTTCGCGACGCGCTTGACCATCAAACGTCCGCCTTGGGCTGAGTAGGATGAAGTTGCACCGATCAGGACAATTGAAACAATGACAACAAGAAAGATATTTGCGATTGATTTAGATTTCATAAATGAAGGGGACTTGCCGCTGTTTTGCAGCGGCTCCTCCCTGTAAATTTTTTCGCCGCGGGTTCCGCAGTTCCCTGATTATTCGTCGCCGAATGGATCCATTGGGCCGAAGCCGTCGAATTCTTGAATTCGGACGTGATTAGGTCCGGCGCCTTCAAAGACCATATCCGGCCGATCCTGCATCTCTTGTGTGACTCGGCTGGTATTCTCTGCCGAGGCAAGCGCCTGCTTGTAAGTATCGAACTGCTGCTGTTTACCGATCAAGACCTGATCTTTCTGCGTGGTCCGATAGACGTAGTACAACTTGTGTTGATACATGATCGCGTGCACTTGTCCTTCCGGCAGGCTTTCGATTTGTTCTCTTTGTCGCTGAGTTGTCACCGTCTTGAGACGGAATCCCGACTGCGAAAGCAGCCTTTCTTTGGTGGCACTCCCTCCGGCCAACAGGGTTGTCGCTGTTCCGAGCCCGACGATAACCGCGACACTAATTACGACTAACGTGCTTAATAACTTCATAGTTTATGCTTTTTGTTTGGTCTCTATTTGTTGGTTGTTGAAGATTTAGTAGCCAAGGGCGGCAGCAAGAGCAGGGTGATAGCAGACGCCGGGGTTGTTAGGGTCATAGCAGGGCTCCGAGGCCGCAGCCGCAACCGCCGTAGTTGCGGCTCCGGCCGCAAAACCGGCGCCGTAGTAACCGCCGTAGTGGTACGGCCCGTAACCGCCGCAGTGATAGCCGTTATATCCCCCGTAATGATAGGCGCTCCCGCCGTAGTGATACGCCCCACCGCCGTAATGGTAGGCACCACCGCCATAATGATAAGCACCTCCACCATAGTGCCCGGCTTCCCCGTGAAACTCGCCACCATGAAATTCGCCGGCACCGCCGTGAAAGCCGCCGGCGCCACCATGAAAGCCACCGAAACCGCCGCCATGAAAACCGCCACCACCGTGGAATCCTCCGCCTCCGCGCGCTGATGTTTCGAATGGCACGGCGATCAGAGCCAAACAGCTAATGATAGCGAAAAACAATATTTTAGAGTTCATAATTGTTAGTTCGTTTCGGATGAGGAAACAGACTTGCCGTTCGGAGGAAAGCTGCCGACCCGCTTCATCTTTACTTCCTTTGTGTCCGGCAGCGGCTTGCCGCCTGCGGTGCGATCTTTAGAAGCCCATGTCACCGTGTTCGCATCTACCGGTGTGATGATGTTCGTCGCAGTAACTGCGCCGCCGTCGGCAGTAGTCGCCTTTGTTTTCACGACCCATTTCGATCCATCCTTGTTCCAGGTGGATTCGCCAAAACCGCCGTCCGCTTCAAAACTCCACGACCGAATTTGCTTGGCCGCCGGGTCCCAGCCGATCATTTGCATGCCGTTATCCAGGACAGCGTCGGTAAACTCAGCCGTGCGAGTCGCGATGATAAAGTTCTCGGTAGGCGACCATGCGAAGGCGATATGCCCTGCCGGGCCCGCGCCGTCGTTGCTCTCGTCGGCCCAGTCGCCAATCATCCAATCGAGCCCACTTAGAAAATGATGATTACTGGGGTCGGTGTAAGCCGCCTCGCGGACATTCGAGAGCATCCATTTACCGTCTTTCTTAATAAGTACATTGCTGTAGCGAGAGCGGTCCGGCGCGCTTCCGTCTGCGGACATCACCGCCGCTGTGCCATCCTCAATCGCGACATCAGGTGTTGGGAATCGGATGGAGGCAACATCGATGCGAAGCTTCAGGCCCTTGTTTGTGGCAAAGAGCTCCGCGTACATGTCCTCAATCGCCTTGCGCCCTTTGAATACTTGGCCGTGCTCAGTGACATAGTCACCGTCCGGCAGCCAGAAGTTAGCAACCGCTTTTGCGTCTCCTTTATGGAAGGCGTCCACGAAGGACTTGGCCGATTCGGTAATAGCCGCAGTCTGCTGCGAGTCAGAATCGGCCGCCCGGGTCGGAAGATTCGCTAGCGTCACCATACAAGCTGCGAAAAAGATGGAGATTTTCATATCAGGTTTCGATGATGGCTGAGTTTAGGAAAGTTTGACGTCGTCCCAGGAAAAGAAGTCCGAGAAAAAAGAAAAACGCCGGTGACGAGCAGGTAGGAGAGAACGACGGCGAAAACAGCCAGAAAAAAAGCGCCTCCTTTACCGGTCTCATATGGTTCTCGTAAGGGAGAAACCTGAACCGAGAGAGCCGTTTTGCGTGTAAGACCTTGGCCGTATACGGAGAAATTCGATCGAAGCAGACCGAGAGTTCAGACAAACGAAAGGCGAGTGAGCGAACTCGGCCGGCGTCGATCAATCCGGCTGGCAGACTTAGAAATTGATTCCGCCCTGAATGAACGGGCCGTTTAATGCGGTGTCGTTTGTGAAGCCGGCGGTGTTGTAGTCGTACTTTAGGTAGCGCCACCCGACCTGTGTCCAAATCCGGCGCGTGACCTGAAATTCAAGCCCTCCCTGGACTTGATAACTCCAGTCGGAACTGTCGACCGGCGTCTTTACAATTGTTCGTCCCTGCCTGTGAATTTCGTAGGCAGAGCCAGAATTGGCGTCAAACCCGCCGACATCGCCTTCCGCGTAGAGAGATATAGCTTTCCAGATCTTCACTTTCCCGCGGGCTCCGATGACGGGATCGACCCAACCGATCGAATCGGAGAAGTCCAACTTTTTGGAGAGTCCCAGTAGCCTGCGGAGGATGACAAGGCGAGCGTCGCCATTATCGAATATGCTTAGATCGGCCCCCATATATGCATAACGCACGCCGGCGAAGAGCGAGAGCCATCCTTTCGTGCAGTTGACCACTCGGTAGCCGAGGAATGCTCCGAGCCCCCCGGCCTTAAGGTGCATATTGGCATTGGTAAAAAGTAAACCAGGCAAAGTAACAGAATCACCTACCTCGATATACTCACCATCTCCGAAGAACTCCCAGCGCTGATAGCGAATGTCAGCGGATAACGATAGGGGGACATGAGTCAGGTGGTCGAGTATTTTGTGGAAGGGAACGTCAATGTTCGCGACGACTCCCTTTACGCCAGTATCGCCAGAAACGCCTGATAGCCAACCAGGGATACCGATGCGGATCTCGAGCGGTGCGGGCGTTTCGCACCAGCTTTTTTCGATCGGCGGCGGTTCTTTGGAGTAATCCTTTCCGTCGTTACCGGTCAAAGGTTCCGGTCCGGCGCGCAGATTGGCCGCTGTCGATACTAAGAACGTTAAGAGAAACCAACTGAAACGCTGGTGGGTCACATGACAGTTCATGGTCCTTTTTTAACCAACTGCCGGTGGATTTTGCCAGTTTATTGTAGGGTCGAAGAAGCACGATTCTTGATCCCTGTAGGCCAAGGCCTACCAGGATGGCGCTTTACTGGCTGATTGCTACCGTCATCCATTACCTGGAGCAACTCATCGATTTCTCCCGGCGTTTAAACACGCGTTCATTTGCTCCGAAGTCGATTGGACGCACCTTCTCTCAACAACAGAATTCAAGAGCAGAAAAGGGTCTGTGATTAAAGTGCCCTAGGTGGGGCTAGAACTTAATGGCAAAGTTGATGCCGTAGGCCTGACCTTGAAGTCGAGCGGTCGCAGAAAACTCGTCGAGCGAGTGGAATTCCAGCGCGGCGTTCCATGGCGCGTACACAAGACCAACCTGCTGAACCGCCGAAGATTGATCTTTAGGTGCTTAGGCGAGGGCTGGCTGTCCGGTTGTTGCGAGAACTGATCGCCACCAGCCACTCGCCCGATCGAGACGCTTCGTATGCGTGGCGAGCAACTCGATTGGCACATGAATGAAACGCTCATGCAAGAAACCAATCACGACGCCGGTCTTACCCGCCATCGCCGCGTGCACGGCGTGTCGCGCAAACAAATCGCAAAGCAATGCGTCTTCACAATTCGCCGGTCGGCTTCTTACCTGGTAACTCGGATCGAAATAGCGAACTGCAACCGGAATTCCTTCGGCTTTGAAAAATGTTTCGATTTTTTCGCGAAGAAACGGACCGATATCCTTGAGCTTCACATTGCCGGAAGCGTCGCGTTTTTTCGTGTCAGGCGTGAGCAAGTCTTGGCCTGCGCCTTCGGCAACCGCGATCACCGCGTGCGATTTATTGAGCATCCGTTGTTTCAACGCAGAAAGGAAGATGTTGATCTTGAACGGCACTTCGGGAACGAGCGCGAAATTCACGTCCTGACTCGCGACCACTGCGCCGGCCGTGATGAACCCGGCATGGCGACCCATCAATTTCACCAAGCCAATTCCACCGGCAACGCTGCGTGCTTCCGTGTGAGCGCATTCGAGCACGCGCTTCGCTTCCTCCACCGCGCTGAAAAATCCGAACGTGCGGGAAACGAAACCAACATCGTTGTCGATTGTCTTCGGCACACCGACCACCGAAAGCGCGTGCCCATGTTTGCGGGCGGTTTGATAAAGATCGTTCGCGCCCCGTTGCGTTCCATCGCCGCCGACAGTGAATAGGATGTCGATCTTGCGTGCGATTAAATTCTCAACCGCGCGTTGAATCTTGACCGGGCCGCGCGACGAACCCAGAATCGTACCACCCTGCTGATGAATTCCATCGACGAATTGCGGCGTGATGGTTACCGGCTCGAAGACACATTTCGGATCGAGTCCGCCATAACCGCCACGGAATCCGATTACTTCGCTCACGCCGTAGCCGTAATGCAGCTCGAGAAAGAGAGAGCGAATCACGTTGTTGAGACCGGGGCAGAGCCCGCCGCAAGTCACGATGCCGGCGCGCGTTTTCTTCGGATCGAAGAAAAGTTTCGCCCGCGGACCGGCCAGCTCGAATTTCAATCCCGGATGGGAACCGACTTCAATGCGTTCGGGAATATGAACGTCGTCGCTAACCGTGTGAGTCAGATTCGAAGGAAAACGTGGTTGACCGAGGGATGGCGTGTTCATCGGAAAAGGACAATCGCCAGAATTTGAGCCGAGAGAATCCGCAACAAAGTCGTTAGCGGATAAACCGTGGCGTAGGCAACGGTCGGCGAATCCGAGCCGGCGACGTTGGTCGCGAAAGCAAGCGCGGGCGGATCGGTCATGCTCCCGGCGATCAAGCCACTAAGATCGACAAAGTTCAGTTTCCAAACGGCGCGCGCGAACAAGCCGATCAACAAGATCGGCAGAATCGTCACGCAAGCGCCGGCGAGCAACCATTGCAAACCGGTTGGGCTAAAAACCGTTACAAAAAATTTTGCGCCGGCATTGAGTCCGACCGCCGCAAAAAAAAGCGCGATGCCGAATTCGCGAAAGGCAAGGTTCGTGTTGATCGGCATGTGCCAGACTTGCCGGCCGATTCGGCCGACGCGACCGAGGATAAGCGCAGCGATGAGCGGTCCACCAGCCAGACCGAGCCGGATCGGATATGGCAAACCGGGAACTGGGATCGGCAATGTCCCAAGCGCGATGCCGAGCACCAGCCCGATGAAAAGCGGAACGAAATGTGTTTCATTCAATTCCTTCAGCGAATTGCCAACCGCACCGGCTGCTTTTTCGAGATCGACATCTTTTCCGACGATTTGCAATTGGTCGCCAAACTGCAAACGCAATCCGGGCACGGCGGTCATTTCGAGGTCCGCGCGACTGACGCGCGTGACCGCGACACCGAAACGGTCGTCGAGATTTAGTTCGCCGATTGTCTTGCCGAGGATATTTCTATCCGTTACGACCACGCGCCGAAAGGTGACGTTGCTTTCGGCCAAAACGAGATCCTCCTCGCTACGACGACCAACGACGCGCTCGAATTGTTCCAGGCCTGCAACTGTGCCGACAACCGCCAGACGATCGTCGCGATGAATCACGGTAGCATCGGTTGCGGCGACGGTTTCAGCGCCGTTGCGCACACGGGAGATGGTGACCCGAGATTCGATCCGTCCAGGAATCGCATCGATGCGCACGCCGTCGAGGTTAGCATTGGTAACAACGAGCGTACGGCGCTCGAGTGGTTCGACCGTTGCACGATTTCTGTTTGAGAATTCAGCGGACTCGCGCGCAGGATCGATCCGGAAAATTTGTTTGAGAACCAACAATGTTCCGATGATCCCGACGATTGCCGTCGGATAAGTGACGGCGTAAGCGAGCGCGGGCAGCGTTTGTCGGTCTGGCCCGACGCCGGGGAGCGTGGCAAGTGTCTGGGTGGCCGCGCCTAACGAAGGCGTGTTGGTCGATGCGCCGGAAAAAATTCCGAGCACAGCGGCAAAATCAAAACCAGAGAGCCCGCCAATAAGAGGCGCCAGCGCGGCGCCGAGGAGAACGATCGTGGCGGCGAGGACATTCAACTTCACGCCTTGATCGCGAAGGGCCGCGAAAAATCCCGGACCGAGTTGCAGTCCGATGGTGAAGACAAACAGGATCAATCCCAGTTCCTTGACGAAATCGAGGGTCTGGTGATCGACCGGGTTGCCGAAATGTCCGACGATGATTCCGGCGAAGAGCACGCCGGCGGTGCCGAGGCCGATGCCGCGAAACTTCAAACTGCCAAGCGCCATTCCGAGCACACAAACAAACGCAAGCGCGCCGATGGCGTACGCGATCGGTTGAGTTCGATGCAACTCAAACAGCCAATTCATTACGGTCGAGCAAAGCCTCTTCGGATTCGATTTTGTTGGCCATCGGACTTTCGTCCAACGGCGCTTCACGTTGGCGCCTATCAACTTCAGGAGTTACAACACGCCAGTGGCCGAAATCAGTCAGCTGCGAAATATGTTGAATCAGGAATGGACTTTCGGACGACTGGTTGATCTGTGACAATCACAGTTGTACCGGGCTTGATTTCATCGGCCAGTTTCTGACCAAACTCGGTATTGAAGTGGAGTCGCGAAGCAAGAGTGTCGGCGTCAATGCCACGGTCTTCGCTGGTCACTCGCATCCAATTGCCTGCCTCATGCCCAGGTGCCAAGCGGCTCGGTTTTCCGGTGGTACCTTCCAGCCGCGTGAAAACGTGACTACCCAAACGTTCGCGACCCGTCAGACCGCGGCCGCTGATTTGAACGGCGGCCCGGCCAATTGGATCTCCGTTGCGATAAACCCACATCATTCGATCAGCCGAGCTGAGCACAATCGTAATTGGCCCCTCAGGACTTCGCTCCGGATGCCATTCATACTCGTTGGCCGCGAGTTGCCGGAGCATTTCCGGCGTCAAATCTTTCGGTGCGAGCATCAATCCAGGATTCGAAGCAAGGTGGGGCGTCGGCGTCTTGCCATCGCCGACCACAACGGTCCCACCATTCGCAGTCACTGCGAAAAGCAGCTGTGAAAAATCGTACGGCAGACGGATGCAACCGTGACTCGCGGGATAACCGGGGAGTTGCCCTGAATGCATCGCGATGCCGGACCAGGTCAGCCGCTGCATGTTCGGCATCGGCGCGTTGTCATATTTTTTCGAGTAATGTTCGCGTTTTTTCTCGAGAATGGTAAACACGCCGCCGGGCGTTCTGCCATTCGAACCACTACTGATCGTCGAGCGCCCGATCAAAATGCCGTTTCGATAAACGTGCATCGTTTGTTGCGGAATACTCACCAGGACGACGACGGGACCTCTCGGAGAAAGTTGCGGCTTCCACCAATACTCCCCGGGCTTAAGCGCTCCCGTCGGCTTGCCGGTCGGGCTCCCCTTGGTGTGGAAGGAAGGTTTCTCCATTGCCTCGGAAACGGTCAGAAGCGCGGCGATGGCAGCGAGGACGAAAACGACCTTCATAGTGCTTTTGGAAATGCCAGCTGATTTTATGCTTTTGGCGCCGCAGCTCTAACTTCGGCGCTAACGCCGGCCGCGTAGGCTTCGAAATTCTTGTTGAACAGGCCAGCCAGTTTTTTCGCGGCCGCGTCATAAGCCGATTTGTCACTCCAGCTTTCGCGTGGCCGCAAAATCTCCGAGGGCACGCCTGGAATCTCGGTAACGATGTCGAAACCAAAAATCGGATCCCGCTCGACTTTCGGATTGGCGAGCGCACAAGTGTGAACGGCATCGAGAATGGCGCGCGTGTTCTTCAGTGAGATGCGTTTGCCAACTCCGTGCGGTCCGCCACCCCAGCCGGTGTTCACCAGCCAGACGCGCGCTTCGTGTTTGCGCATTTTTTCCGCAAGCAGCTCGGCATATTTATTTGGATGCCAGACTAAAAATGGTCCCCCGAAACAAGGAGAGAATGTTGCCTGCGGTTCGGTCACGCCCATTTCGGTGCCGGCGACTTTCGCCGTGTAACCGCTGATGAAATGATACATCGCGTGGGCCGGCGAAAGTGCGGCCACCGGCGGTAACACGCCGAACGCGTCGCAGGTGAGAAAGATCACATCGCGCGGATGGTCCGCGATGCACGGGATCTTCGCGTTGCGAATGAATTCGATCGGATACGCGCCGCGCGTGTTTTGGGTGATGCTGACGTCGGTGTAATCAACGCTTCGGTCATCTTCCAGGACGACATTTTCCAAAACCGCGCCGAAACGGAGCGCCTGGAAAATATCCGGCTCGCTCTCCGGAGTGAGGTTGATAGCTTTCGCGTAACAACCGCCCTCGATATTAAAAATGCCGTCGTCGCTCCAAATATGCTCGTCATCGCCGATGAGATGACGTTTCGGATCCGCCGAAAGCGTCGTTTTGCCGGTGCCACTCAATCCGAAGAGCAATGACGACACGCCGGAATTTTTGTCGGCCGTGGCCGAGCAATGCATCGACAGTAAACCGCGTTTGGGGGCGAAGTAATTCGCGACTGTAAAGACGCCTTTCTTCATTTCGCCCGCGTACTCGGTCCCGAGGATGACCAATTGTCGATCCTCCAAACTCAGGTCGATACTCGTAGTCGAATTCATCCCGGTGGTCAGGCGATTCGCCGGAAACGCGCCGCCATTGATGATGACAAAGTCGGGATCGTCGAAGTTCGCGAGCTCTTCCTTGGTCGGCCGGATCAGCATCGTGTACATGAAGAGCGCGTGATACGGCCGGGAACAGATCACACGAACTTGGATTCGATATTTCGGATCCCAGCCGGCAAATCCGTCGAAGCAGTACAGCCGCTCGCGCGTATTCAGATAATCGAGCGCGCGCTGGCGATTGATCTGAAAGGTCCGCTCGTCGCACGGAATGTTGACCGAGCCCCACCAAATATCCGCTTTCGATTCGGCCCGCTCAACGACGCGCTTGTCTTTCGGGGAACGTCCGGTTTTGACGCCCGAATAGGCAACGAGCGCGCCGTTCTCGGCGATGCTCGCGTCTTTCTCGAAACGGATCGCGTGCTCATAAAGCGCGCTCGGCGTCAAGTTGCGATGGATTTCACCGACGGTCAGTCCCTGTTGATTAAGATTAAACATTGAAGCTGCAGCGGTGTCCATTTTTGCGAGGGATTGCGGCCCTGAATGTCGGGCGCAGATAAGTGGGGCGTCTATCGGACCAACGTCTTAGACCAGCAACGAGTTTGCAGTACGGCCGTAGGGCTCCATTAAACTAAGACGACTGCATTCCGGTCGCGTCAGCTTTGCCCTCAACCGGAGAACCAGTTTCATCGACGTTCCTCCGGAAAAAGATTCTGCGTATCTTTTGTTCTCCGAACACACGTTCAATTTCCTTCACAGTGAAAAACGGCAGGAAAGCAACAATGATCAAAACGTACCAAGCGAGCAATCCTTGCCAGCCTGTGGCTGTGAGCTCTGCGATCCCCTCGGAGACTTTCTTCCCATGAAGCAGCGCGCCAACAACGTGCTCGAGCACCGAGAACAGCACCACGAACACACTGAAAACAATCGTGCGATAGATGGTGGTTACGGCCAACGGTTTATTCCGAAACGCGCCTCCGATATGCAAGATGTCCCCAATCATGATGACTTTGGCTAGGACCGCCGCCTCGATCAGCGGCGCCCAGTAGCCGAAGTACTGGATATGATAAGAGGCAAGCAGCAGACGACGATACCAGGCAAATGCGACAAGAAAGAACGCCAGGAAGGCGAAATTGAAGAAATACTCGAACATTTCATGGACGAATATCTTCTCCCACTTACGCGATTTAGTTTCGTTTTTAGGAGCCATGCGCTCGTGGACTTAAGCCTTCGAGTTCCTCGGCCAGCATCGGCACACCGAGATTGCAGGCTTGCACACCTTGCGCGACGCAGAGTTTCAACACTTCCATAATCTCTTCGATCGTCGCGCCGGCTTGGAGCGCGTTGTGAATGTGCCGCCGCGTGCCAGGCGCATACATGTGGGTGAAGGACACATCGAACGCGATGCTTAATAGTTCGGTTTCCTTCGCGGACATCACGCCACTGCCATAGATTCCCATCCCGGTTGCCATGAACTCATCCGTCCAGACCGGATCGAGTTGGTAAAACGGGTCCCAAGCTGTGTTCCATTGACCGATGCCTTTCATCTTGTCGCAGGCGGGAGTTGCAACAGCAGGCTTTGGTGCCGGTTGCTTGCCCGCGGCTTTGGCTTCGTCGAGCAGAATCGGCGCACCGAGGCTGCACGAGTGAATCGACATCACCGAAGCGCACTTCAGGACGAACAAGATTTCGTCGCGCGTGGCTCCCGCATCGAGCGCGGCGCGAATGTGTCGACGCGTTCCATCCGGATTCAGGTTTGTGCAAGCGGCGTTTATTGCCACGCCAATCAACTCGACGAGCTTGCGCGACAGAACACCGCTCGTCCACGGATTCGTGGTCATCTTCACGCACGCTTCCGCCCATTCTCGATCCCACTCGTGGAGTTGTTCCACTGAGGCATCCCAAGGGCCGGTCGCCGCGCTTGTCGCTTCTTCTTTCGCCGTCATCGCTTGACGCAAAGTCCCGCCCTTACATTCAAGGGCGGGACTTATCAGAATCGGCGGCACTAATTAATTCTTGCCAGCCAAGACCGGTTCTTCTTCCAACTTGCGGACCGGTTCGGGTGACTTCTTGGAAGCCATGATGGCGTTTTGCGCCTTGCGAACCGGCTCGGGTGCGATCATGCATGCCGCAATCGGATGCGAGTCGCCACCAATTACAGCCGGCTTAAGCTTCCCGTCGGTTGGCCAGGTAAGGAAGCCCGGATTGAACTCGGTGGGATTGGGCGGCATGCCCGCATTTTGCAACGTTTCTTCGACGCTATTGTACCAGACGCCGACCTTGCAGATCTTGCGCGCCTCTTGGGCCGTCGCCACTCTGCGGCCGAACGCCTTGCAAATGCGTACCACGCCTTCGATCTGCTCGACGGTGGTTTTGCGTTTGCGATCCGCGCCCCAGAGGTTGTCCTCATTGCCGACACGCACATGTTGGCCGAGCACGATGGCCATCGCGGAGTAGGAAATCAAACCCCGCATACTGGACCAGAACGTGTTGACCGAGCCTTGCGGCACGCGTGACAGAAAATGCATCATATCAAATGGATTCCGTCCAAGCGTACCGCCGCCGTAGGCGCACAGAGCCATGTTCAGCGGCCCCATGTACACTCCAGCGCGAATTAAACGCTCGATGAGTTCCCATTGATGGACGTGCGCTGGAACGAAGTACGGCAGGATGCCGTTCTTGCGGAGACGTTTGAGGTGCTCGACATAGAAAGCGGGCGTTGAGTCCACGACCATACCGCCCCACGCCGCTTGCACCTTCGGGTCTTCCATGTGCGTTCCCTTGACGTCCTCCGGTAAGAACATCGAGGCAATGTCCCAAAGCGTCGTGCCCGTTGTGACAGTCACAAACTCCGGTTTGGGATTCAATTCCGTAAGCATGTGGCGGGTGTCATAGTCCAGCCACTTTGCTTTCGCGTCGTCCGTATGCGGAGCGAATGAAATCGAGCCGCCCACCTGGATAATCATCTCGGGCACGGCCTCTTTGACTCGCTTCAATAAATAATTGTATTGGTCGAAGTCTATCGAACCCATGCCAGTGGCCGGGTTACGAACGTGGAAGTGGAGCATGGTCGCTCCAGCTTTGTAGCAGTCCACCGCCGCTTGAACCTGTTCGTCCCAAGTGACGGCGATGTCCGGTGCATCACCCGGTAGCCACGCCGGGCCGTACGGTGCAGCCGTGATGATTAACGGCTGCATGTTCTCCGGGAGAATTGAGTTGTCGGTATAATACATTCTGTGAGTTTCTCCTGTTGGATCTGTTGTTTACGTCAGTGACTTCACAGGTCACGTAGAGCACGAGTCTGGCATTAATGACTAAGAGAGAGAGTTGGACCTTAGTCCCAGGGGTGAGATCTCATGCGCTCGCACGAACATGCGGTAGCAGACTTGTGAAAAAACCGAAAAAGTAGGTAGTTTCTTTATAGCTCTGTTTGGATTTAGTCCGGCTCGGGCATCGGAAAGGCATTCGGGTCAGCCTGCCACACGCCGAAAAGGTTTTTCGCCGGATCGGCTACGATCGTGACCCAGGCGGTCTTGGGTACCGCGGTCTTTGGGCGAACGATCGAGCCGCCCAACTTCTGCACAAGCGCTACTGTCTCATCGAGAGAAGTGACGTTGACGAACAGTATCCAGCCATTCAGATCTGGAATCGCGCGGTAAGTCAGCCCGCCATTCAACGTCTGCGGTTCCGCCGAATTCGTTTGAATTCGCCAATAATTGACGCCCGGCATCTGCTCGACTTGCCAGCCAAGCGCCTCGCGGTAAAAGTCGGCCAGAGTCGCCGGTTGCTCACCATAGATCTCAAAGTGAGTCACGGAATTTGTCATTTTCTGTTTTGCGGCTGCTTTAAGAGCGGCCGGGCTGAATTTTCCAAACCAGTTTGCAATAATCGCGGATCGATCGGTCGGAAGAAAATTTTCCCATCCGTGCGCTATTCAGAATGGATGCGCGCGTCCATGCTTGTCGATCTTGCCAGAGCGCGCTCACTCTTTCCTGTGCGTCGATATAGCTTTGATAATCAGCCAGCAACAGAAACGGATCGTCGTTGAGCAAATTCTCGACGATGGGACGAAACAGGTCGGGATCTCCGCCGCCGAGCTTGCAGCTACCAACGAAATCAATGACACCGCGCAAAGTCGCATTTTGCTCGTAGACGTCGCGCGATCGATAACCGGCCGCCTTTAATAGCGCGACTTCAGCGACCGTCAGCCCAAAGAGAAAGAAATTTTCCGGACCGACTTCCTCGCGAATCTCCACGTTCGCGCCATCGAGCGTGCCGAT
>Ga0066388_100001227_pt1 | contig 14091 bp, 11 predicted proteins | sample PanSoiMetaGPlot6_FD_64539 | JGI IMG/M metagenome (GOLD analysis project Ga0066388, IMG submission 64539) | Tropical forest soil microbial communities from Panama analyzed to predict greenhouse gas emissions - Panama Soil - Plot 6 (Hybrid Assembly) | ecosystem: Environmental > Terrestrial >... | reverse complement strand
AGCTGGATCTGGACCCGATCTGGACCCAGCCGGGCGACGCGACCTACGGACAGCAGTCTCGGTGACCTACGTGGGGGTCTTCTTGGGAGATGCCAGATCGGCGGAGGAACGTTCTCGCTTCCTGCCGGCACAGGGTGCTCCACCGGGCCAGGCTGCGTGCGGCGTGCTGGCGCACGTGGGGCCGGACTCGGTTGTCGTGCAGGAGGTCGCGGGCGACGGTGGCGGCGGTGTCGCGCTCGTCGCGGCGGAGTGTTGCGAGGGCGGTAGCGCAGCGCAGGCGGGCGACCGGGGGCAGGGTCTGGTCCTTTGCCATTGCGCGTAGCTGTGGGAGCGCGGCGGCTGGGTCGAGGGGGCCGAGCGCGAGCAGTACCGCGTGCCGGTGCAGCGGGTTGGCGGTCTCGGCGAGGCCGCGCAGGGTCGCCACCGCTTCCGGGATGCGGCCGGGACTGGTGTCGGCGAGGGTGCGGGCGGCCAGCGCGCGTGCGGTGACCGGCAGGGTGGGGTCGGTGCTGAGCGCGCGGAGCCGGCCGGCCGCGCGCTGCCGGCCGCGGGTGCCGAGATGGGCGAGGTCCGCGGCGGCCCGCCAGCGCAGCGCGGCCGGGACGGTGGGATCGGTGGCGATCGTGTCGAGCACGTCGGCGGCGGCGGCGCGGTCGGCGGGGCCGAGGTCGAGCAGTCGGGTGGTGATCTGCCAGCGGGTGGCCGCCGGCGTGCGCGGGTCGTCGCGCAGGGCGCGGGCGGGGTCCAGGCCGTACCATCGTCCACATCGGACGAGCGCGGCAGTGCGCTGCGGAGCTGGTGCGTCCGGATCGGCGGCGACCTGCCGGATCAGTTCCTGGCTGCTGTCCGTGGCGGCGCCGAGCTGGTCGAGCAGCAGCGCGGCGAGCAGGCGTTCGCGTCGGGGCAGGCCGGTGTCGGCGACCTTTCCCCGCGCGAGTTCGGTGGCCGTGCGCCATTCGCCGGCGCCCAACGTGGCCAGCTTGGCAGCAGCCCGGTCGGCGGTGTCGCCACGGCCGCCGGCGAGCCGCTCCAGCTCGCCTGCCGCCTCCGGGACGAACTCCGGCGACAGTGCCGCGAGCGCGACCGCTGCGTCGACCCGTTCGGCTGCGGTGGTTTCCTCGGCTGCAAGTGTCTCGCGCATTGCCTCCGCTGTCTCCGCCGCCAGCGGTCGGCCCGCGGAGTAATAGCGCTCCGGTACCCGCAGCGTAATCGGCACGCAGTGGTCGGCGAGAAGAACGTGGTCCGCGTCCGCGCGGGCTTGCCGCGTCATGTGCACCGTGACCCAGCGCCGTTCGTACGATTGCGCCACCGGGTCGTGCAGGATGCCCCGCGCGATGCGGGTGGCTTCGCCGGTGGACACGGCCGCCAGATTGGTGAGAGTGGCGAGGATCGTGTGCTGGTCGGCCGGAGCGGTGAGCGGGCTGGCCGACAGCCGGCGCATTGTGGCGACGGCCGTCTGCCAGTGGGTGGGTTCGAGGCTGACGAGAGATTCGGCCGCCCTGCAGCGTTCTTCGATGGGCGCGTCCTCGTCGTCCAGCACAGTGGCGAAGAGGTCGGCAGCCATCGTCCGGCCGGGGCTGTCGAGCACTGCCAGCCGCATCGCGGCGTCAGCGCGGTACCAGAAGCTCAGGTGCTCATCGTCGAGCTGGGAACGCAGCTCTGCGACCGCCTCGCCGGCCAGATCGGGCCGCAGCCGAACGAGAACGGACGCGGCAACCTCCCGGACGATGTGTTGGGCGTCCTGGTCGCAGAGCGCCGCGAGCGCTGGCGCCACGACGTCGTAGCCGAGCAGGGCGAGGTCGAGCAGCACCGCCTCGCGCTGGTACGGCCACAGGTCGGTGCCGAGCAGAGCTTGCAGGGCGGCCACGGCGTCCGGCAGCGCATGGTCGTCCAGCCGGGCCAGCATAGTGGCGGCGCCGTGGACCGCGTCCGCTTCCGCCGTCGGGTCGGTGAGGATGCTGTGCAGCGCGGACCGGACCTCGGGCATGTCCTCGGCACCGAGGCGGACCAGGGCGCGGGCGGCCTGCCAGGTCAAAGCAGCACCAGCGCCGGGCAGCAGCGCGCGCACGGCGTCGGACAGCTCGCGGCGCAGTGCCGGTCCGAAATCCAGGAGGTAAGAGAACGCGGAGCTATCGAACAGCTCCGGGTCGGCAGCCGGGTCCAGCAGCGCGATGAATCCGGCCGTGGCGGCGCGGTGGTAGTCGCGCCCGAGCGGAATGAGGCTGCCGGCCGCCATCGCGCGCAGCCGGGCGCTCAGTCCAGCGTCGCCCAGCAGGCCGAGCAAGACGTGCGCGAGTCGCTGCCGCTGACCTGGCTCCAGCAGGTCGGTCATCGTGGTGACGGCGTTGTGGAGGGCGTAGTAGTCCTCCAGGCCGATGGCGGACTCCAGGCTCTTCCAGGCTGCCGCGACCGCGCTGTCGCGGTGCTGGGAGCCGAGGCGTGCCAGTAACCGGGCCGCCGAGATGACGTGATCCGGCTCCGCTCGCATAGCGATCACGTCGGCCAGCGCGACCGCAGCCTCTCTATGGTGGTCCGGACCGAGATCGATGAGTTCGCTGGCCGTCCAGATGCGCAGCTCAGGATCGGTATTGTGGTTGCCGAGATACGCCCGCAGCTGCTGAACAGCCGCAGCGCCGTGCGGAGAGCCCATGCGGGCGAGCTGGCCGTGACTCATGGCGCGTTCCATTCCGGTGGCCCTGGGATCCGCCAGCAGCCGGTCGAATCCCTCGGCCGCCTCGGCGCGGAACTCCGGGCCGAGGGCGTTCAGGTCCCGGACGGCCCAGAAGACTATATTCCGGGAAGCAGACGGGTCCGCTGAGACCCGCCGCATCTGAGTCGCGGCTTCCGAGTGGAATTCGGCCCCCAGACCGGCCAACGTCCGGGCGGCATGCCGGTGTTCGAAGTCTGCTATGCCTGGCTCAGCCAGGATCGCCAGGAGGTATCGGGCCGCAGCCTGCCGGTACTGCGAGCCCATCTCCGGCAGGACTCCGGCCGCAGCCATCCGATCCAGCCGATCGAACCCGAGATCCTCGGCGATCGCGGTCAGTGCGTCGACCGCTGCGGCAAGGTGGGGGGTGCCCAGCGCGGCGAGACCGACTGCGGCCTCGTGGCGTCCGACCATGGTTCGGGCCCGGCTGGTCAGTACCGCGCGCAGGACCGCGGCGCAGCGTTCGTGGAACTCCGTCCCGATCTCGGCCAGCCCGGTCGCGGCCTGGACGAGGTACTCGACCGGAGTGTCCGCGTCCTCCAGCAACCGCACCAGGGCAGCCACCGCGTATTCGCGACCCTCCGGGCCCAGGCCCGCCAGGACGACCGCCGCGGTACGGCCTCGGTATGCCGGCAGGGCCGGGTCTGCGAGCAGGGCACGCAGACAGCGTTCTGCCGCCTCCCGCTCTGCCCGGTCGCAGTCGGCCAAGCTCTCCGCGGCCGCGAGCCGGTCCTCGACCGGCACCGACGCGTTCTCCACCACTGCCCGCAACACCGCCACGGCCGAGCCCGAGTGGGCGCCGCGCACGCGGGTCGCGAGCGCCGCAGCAGCCTCGATCCGGGACCGCCAGGGCGCGTGGTCTTCCCACATGATGCCGGTCAGCCACGGGATGAGGCCGGGATGGTGGGCGGCCCGGCTGACTCCCTGCAGGATCCCGGCCGCGGCGTACGCCGTCGTCATCGCCCACGCCCGCGCGGTGACCAGGAACGCCTCAACCGCCGCGGCGCCGGCCGGCAGGTGCTGGGAGAGCAGCTCCGCCGCCAACAGATGCTGCTCGGATGCGCCGCCGTGCAAGCAGTTCAGGATCGCGTCGGCCTGTGCCGGCCGCAGCCGAGCGTAGTGCAGCACGACGGCACGGGCGTGGCGGCCGCGGTCGCCCTGGCCGGCGGTATGTAGGAGTTCGGTGAACGCCGCGTGGCCCGGGTCGAAGGTGTCCGGCAGCAGCCGGGCCTTGGCGGTGGCGGCCAGGTGCTCGGCGAAGCTGTGGTGCAGGAAGCGCAGCTCGCCACCGCGGACCACCAGCGGGCCGACGGCGGCCAGGAACGCCGTGAACTCGCTCTGCCAGCCCGCTCGCCGTTCGGCCGGCGCGGTGTGGCCGGTGACCCAGGCGCACGCCGCGGCGACCAGCGGGGTGTCGCGCTCCACTCGGACCAGTCCCAGATGCTCCAGCACCGGGCCGGCCACAGCGTCGAAGGGACTGTGGACAGTCGGCCGGGTGGAGCGCAGAAACTCCAGATATGCCTCGTACAGCTCGTATTGGTTGTCCGGGAGCGGCGCGTACTGCCGTTGCTCGAAGACGATCGCGGCGATCGTGGCCAGCAGCGGCACCCGGACCAACTCATCGAGGTAGGCCGCACGGATCTGCTGGACGAACCGGCGCGCCGCATCAGCCCCGTCGGCGCCGAACCAGTGGGCCGCGAACCGCCGCAGCGCCTCGGCGTCGAACGGCTGCAATTCATAGCGCCCGACACCGGACCGCAGCAGCGGCGCCAGCGCGCCACCCTCGACCGGCCGGGTCGTCACCACCAGCCGGTACGGCGAGGTGCGCGGATCGGACGCCCACGCCGCGAGCACCGCGACCAGACGGTCCCGCAGCGCGGCGGAGGCGACCTCGTCGACGCCGTCGACCAGCAGCAGCCACCGGCACCCGACCACCCGCCGGGCGAGCACGCCCGGGTCGACCTCGACGCTGAGGTAACCGCCGTACTCGGCTCGGGCGCTGCCGGCCAACGCCTCCGGAAACGGCAAGTCCAGCCGCGCGGCCAACTCCCGCGCCGTCACCCGCAGCGGCACCACCGGCTCGCCGAGCGGCGCGCCTTCACCCCCACCCCGCTCCCACACGTCGGCGACATCCGCGGCCAGTCGCAGCGACATCGTGGACTTGCCCTGCCCCGGCCCGCCGGTCACGAGCAGATGGTCGCCAGAGTCCAGAACGTCGCCCAGCGTACGAGCGGGCGGGCGCACCGCCAGCCGCAGCACCGGGGCGGCCGGCAGCCGCACCATCCCGCGGGCGTCAACCACCGGCTCCGGACGCTGCTCCGCCGCTGGCTCCTCTGCGGCGTTGCCCAACTCCTGCCGCACGTAGACCGTCTCCAGCGACGGCGTCCGTGCACCGGGCAGCCGGTAGGGCAGCTCCCGCCCGGACTGGACCTGCGCCCGCAGCACCGCCCGCACCTCCGCCGGCAGCGGCGGCAGCGAGGCCCAGCCGCCGCCGGCGGCACCCGATCGGCCCGCCCGTCCAAACGCCTACGCTGCCGCCCCTGCACCGCCGCACGCCACAACTCCACGGCTCGCTCGCGGTCCATCGCCAGCGAGGTCACCAGCGCGTCGAGAACCTGCCGGGTCGGCAGGTAACGGCCACCGCAGATCTCGGAGACCTTCGGCCGGGACAAGCCGACCTGCCCGGCGACCCAGGCCTGGCTGACCTGCGCCACGGCCCGGCAGCGCTCCACCTCGGCGGCGAACGCGCGCTCCTGAGCAGACGGCTCCACGACGCACTCCCCCGGTACCCCTACCTGTCCCGACATGGTCCCTGCGCTCGCGGGACCCCCGTTGCCGCCCACACGCTAGCAACACCCGACGACCCGGACAGGACGACAGGAGCGCCGATGTCACTGGTATTCATCAACTACCTGACCGACGACAGCGACGGCATCGCCGTACTCCTCGACCGCGAACTCTCCCGAACATTCGGCCCCGACAAGATCTTCCGGGCCGGCCGGTCGATCCCACCCGGAGCCGACTGGGAAGCGGCGATCCACACCGCGCTACGCCGCAGCCGTGCGCTGATCGCCGTCATCGGCCCCCGCTGGCTCGCCACCGTGGCACCGGCCGCAACACTGGACAACAGTCCACACTGGACCCGGCAGGAGATACAGGCAGCCCTCGCCGACGGCACGCGAGTCATCCCGGTGCTGCTCGGCCAGACCCCACCACTGGCCAGCGACGACCTCCCGTCGGCACTGGCGCCACTCGCGAAACGGCAGTACATCCGCCTCGACCACACCGACATCGACTCAGCCATCAACCGGCTCACCACCACACTCGCGCACCAGGTCCCCGCACTCACCCACCGCCGCCAACCATGCTGACCCGCCCCGGCTGAGGGCTCACCGTGGACGGCTCAACCCGTCCTGCCATAGGTCGGTCGTGGTGATGCCGGTGTGGTGGAAGTCCTTGATGTTTCTGGTGGCCAGCATTGCGTGGTGGCTGTGGCAGATGGCGGCGATCTGGCCGTCGAAGCCGTCGATGGGGACGCCCAGGCGTTCGCGCTGCGCCACGAGGCGGGCGTAGGCCGAGGCCGCCGCGTCATCGAAGGGCAGCACCTGGTCGGGGAACGCGGCGAACACCTCGTCGGCCGCGCGGGCCAGGTCGTCCCTGCGCGTGCCGTCGGGCAGCCGGGCGATGCCATAGCGGATCTCGGCGGTGGTGACCGCGGTCGTGAACAGGTCGGGGCCGGTCTGCTGACGCAGCCATGCGAGAACCACCGGCGCCGGCGTTGGGCGCATCAGCTCGGACACGACGTTGGTGTCGAGAATGATCATACGAGTGGATCGGCGGCACGGGCGGGCGTAGCCCGCGGCGGCACCTCGAACTCGACACCGCCGAGGTCGGCGAAGCGGTCGACGAGCGCTGAGAACAGCCCCTGCCCGGAAGCGTCGTCGCGGACCGCGGCGGTCAAAATCGCCCGCATCTCCGCTTCCATGGACCGGCCGTGCCGGGCAGCCCGCACCCGCAGCCTCTCGCGCACCGAGTCATCGAGGTCTCGAATGCTGACAGCAGCCACGGCCACCTCCCTGCCGCTAGCAATGCTAGCACCAGGATCGGCGCTCGCGCGGGTTCGACGTCGACGACCCGGCGACGCGGCCGCGCACGGCAGCAGGTGACCTCGGATGATCGTGACAGACGGGAGCCGGCTGGCATCCCGGGCAGGGCTGGCGATCCTGTGCCGACAAGTCGGCCGCCCGGTTTCCGGCGCTCACAGCCGTGGAGTAGTACCTGTTGTAGTACGCTAGGAACCGTGGACCAGATTCCCATTCGTACGCTCAACCAGGACACCGCCGGCGTGCTCGCCCGCGTCGAGCGCGGGGAAACGGTCGAAATCACCAACCGCGGCCGTCCCATCGCTCGCATCGTGCCGGTCACCGCGGACACCATGGCCGACCTCGTCGCCTCCGGCGTCGTCCTACCACCCACCATCACAGGACCCATCCCCATACCGACCGTACCCGCGGCGGCGAACAGCGAAGCAGGCCAACTCCTCTCCGGGCTACGCGACGAGGAACGCTGGTGATCTACCTCGACAGCGCGGCGCTGGTCAAACTCGTTCGGGCCGAGCCCGAGTCCGCGGCCCTGGTCGACTGGCTCAACGCCCGACCCGGCCAGCAGCTGGTGGCATCGGCACTGGTCGAGGTCGAAGTCCCCCGCGCGCTGCGCCGCAGCCAACCCGGCGTCCTCGGCGGCGTCGCCGCCGTCCTCGCCCGACTGCACCGCGTCGAGATCAACGCCGCCGTACGAGCCACCGCCGCCGCCTACCCCGACCCCACGCTGCGCTCACTCGACGCCATCCACCTGGCCACCGCCGACTCACTCGCCGCCTCCGGCCACCCCGTCACCGCATTCGTCACCTACGACAAGCGCCTGGCCGAGACAGCCAGCGCAGCCGGCCTGCCAGTCGCCGCTCCCGGACAATCGCCATGACATCCGCGCCATGCCTCCCGGGCCTGTCCGACGTCCACCGGGTCGCCGTACGCGCCAAGCTCCTTCGCCATACCGAGAGTCATGGCCAGCGTGGCGAGTCTCGCCTGAGCGCCGTCGTGCAGGTCCCACTCGACTGCCCTGGTCACCCATGGTGCGGCGAGCACGACGACGGCGCCGAGCAGGAAACGCACGAAACGTATCGGCGAACGTGACGGCGTGCAGTATCCGGTTCAGGTACGGGGTGAACATCGGCACCGGGGCGGGCCGCACCCGGCGGGTGGTTGCGGAACAGCTCCCACCAGAACGGGTAGCTCAGGTCGGCGAAACCGGCGAACCAGAGATGGCACGCGTACCCCTCCAGCACGGCTACCAGCATCGCGAGAAGCTGGTAAGCGACGGCGCGCCAGCCCTGGCCGTCCCGAACGTGGCGGCGGCCGGCCAAGGATGCCGCGGCCGGGCGGAATGCCGGCGGCGGCGCGACCCGCTCGCCGAGCGGCGACCCGGCGAGCCGGCGCCGGGGCCCGCCGAACACCCTGGCGACCCGAGTCTTCACCAGGAGAAGGAACGGCAGCACGCCCAGCGTGCCGGCAACCGAGACCGACCACAGTGGAGTGACGCTGGCGGTAGGATGCCGTCCGGGCTGCTTATCTTGGTATCTCGACCATGTCACTGGATCCCGGTGTGAAGGTGTCGTAGCTGGAAGGAGTGGACGACGGTGAGCTATCCCGAACGGGGCTCGACCGAGATGCCGGTCTTCGCGGGCGTCGGTCAGGTGATCAACCTAGTTCGGAGACTGGTCCGGCGACCGCGTCTCGGTGAGGCGCCGTTCGGGCCGCGCATGGGTCGGCGCCGGGCGCGACGGCTAGGTATCCCGATGGTGTGCCTTGTCCGGGAGAGCGCTCGGTCGTTTTTACCTACGCTCGCCGCTGGCTACCTCGACGCCGCCAGGCCGGGTCGCATTCCACATGCACTGCATCGCTGTCCGGACGAGCCACAGTCTGACCTGGCTCCAGGCGATGTCGTCTCGCCACCAACCATTGGGGAAGTGCCCAAGGTGCGAGACATCCTATTTGTCCTGTCTCGCGAACTGGTCAGTGGTCGCAATGCGAAGTTCGGGCGAATCCGGTTTCGCCGCTTCGGCTTGGTCTATTGGCTGATGGATCAATCGCTCACTCCGAATGTGAAGGACCCAGACCGGTTACTCCGGGAGAAACTTCGGGAGCGCGACATCGTGGTCCGGCCCGACGAGCGGATCCTCGCCGCAACCACGGAAAGCGTCTCGAGCGTCGTTACAATCCCGGCGTGGGGACGCCGGTTGATGGCGGTGATACCGCCGCTGTGGTTCAGCCTGAAGGTCAGCGGTCGCCTTCCGGTTGTCAGCAGCCCCTATCGGTGGTTCCTGCGGGGACAGCCTAACCTCGCTCCCCAAGACCCTGGCACGTTTGTGGGATTTGCTGAACGACTGACCAGGGAGAACTACTCCAAAGAAGATCCAGAGCAGGTCATGCGCCTGTTGGTCAACTCGTTCCTGGAGGACCTTCGCCGCGCATACGGGCGCTGGCCGTGGCGGCTCGCCGGGGCCCGGCGTATGACGTATGTTGTGGTGCTGCTCGATGGCATTACTCGCACCAACGGCGGCTATAGGCTGCTCGAACTCATCAACGACGTACGCAACGAAACGGGTGCGTTCGATCCGTTGCTCATGGTCAGTGGCAGCCAGAAGGTGCCGCCGTATGCGGTGGAGCCGGGTGGTGCCAACCCCGAGGTGGCCGTGTGGGATGCGAGGAACGCGGAGCAAGGCTATGCGGCGTGGCGCAACCAGTTCTCCCGGGACAGTCGGCGCCGCGCACCGACGGCTTGGTACCTGCCGATCCGAATCCCGGACGATGCGGGCGCGGACGCGAACACGCTGTCCGAAGAAGCTCGGGAAAATAGGCGCCGCAGCTACGTGGCGGCGCGGCAGGAACTCGCGGCCGTAGAAGACTTCACCATCGACCGACCACCCCTGTGGTCGCGTCGGTGGATACCAGGCATTGCTGTGATCGCGCTGGCTGCGACACTGGGCGTGGTCGGGTTCGACTATCGCCAGCGACACTGTGGAGAGCTGCCTGGCAGCAGTGGCGCGGCCTGGCTCACCACGGTCGGCGACGAATGCATTGGTGTCAGCGACGGCTCGCACGTCTTCCAGCCTACGAACAGTCACCTCGCCGCGGTCGAACAGAAAGTGCACGAGCAGAATCTGCAAGCCGCCGAACAGCACAAAGCGAGCCCAGGACGACCCTACGTGACCCTGGTCTACGTATCCACGGTCACGTCTACAGACCATCCACCGGACGAGTTGGTCAGCGCGCGGGAGCGGTTGGAGGGGGTTGCCGTCGCGCAAGCCCGCCAGCTCGCCCTCACCGGCCCCAACGAGCCAATAGTCCGGGTACTGATCGCCAACGGCGGCACCAGCATGGCGCACGGCGTTACTATGGCAGAAACCATCGTACGAATGGCGGCCAGCGATCCCAGCATCGCCGGCGTGGTCGGGCTTCACCAGAGTCGCCAGCCAACTGTCGACACGATCAGTGCCATAAGCAAGGCTGGTCTGCCGATGGTCGCGGCTACCCTGTCGGCCGACAAGCTGCTCGACTCCTCATCGTTGTACTTCCAGGTGTCGCCGCAAAATGTCCGCGAGGCGGCAGTTGCCGCGGCTTACACCAGCAGAAAACTCATGAAAGACGGCCACGATCAGCATAGATATGTCCGTATCCTCGCTTCTGCCGACCCAGCGGACTACTATAGTGCCAACCTAGCCCACGACGTGGCCCAAGCATTTGGCCACTCAGGGTTCACAGTTGATCCCGTCAAGTTCAACCCGCAAGGTTTCACCCCGCAAGGTAAGCAGCTATCCTACCCGTCAGCGACGACCCTCGCCGAGCGCGCCTGCGGATATGACGGAATGATCTTCTTCGCTGGCCGACAAGAGGACTTCGAGGAACTACTAAACGGTTTCTGGAGTCAGTGCCGCAAAAATCCGCCCCAGATCATCGGTGACGACGACGTGGCGAGATACGTCGCCGACAAGACAAAACGTGAGAAGTACTCTGAGATCCCGTACTACTACTTATCATTCGCCGTGAACCAGGGCTCGAAGTGCGCGTACGACGACGTGTACAAGACGCTCGGCAACCTATTTCCACAGGAGTGCGAGCTAGACCGCGATCCCTCTCTCGACGGGTCCATGGAGATGGCCTATGATGCTACCCTAGCAATGATCAAGGCGGCGACACACCTGCGACAGGACCACGACATTCCAGTGACCCCAGGGGGCCTTTGGCGCGAGCTGAGCGCCTTGAGCCTCGACGGCGAAAGCGGAAGAATCGACTTCGGCAAAGGCTCCATCGGCCGTGTCCCCGTGAACAAGTCGATCGCCGTACTAAGAGTCAAAAACGGGCATTTATCCAAAAACATTAGCTTCTGCGGCCAGCACATGCGCCTACAGTCCGAGAATTGGTGCCCATTGGACAGCGCAGGCCAAACACCTATGCCGTGAGGCAGGCACCCGCCACCTTCTCGGTCGCACGCTGAGCTACGCACTGCGGCGGTTCGGGCTATACGAGCAGGCAGCGCTGGCCGGGATGCTGGTCGAGGACCCCCGCGGGCAGCCCTGCGCGCCGGGTCGGCAGGCCAGCAGGGCTGTGATCGTTCTAAGATGATGAGACGGGAAGCTTGGACCGGTGCGCTGGCGAGGTTGAGTTTTGGTCGCGGCGGCGTGTCAGGCGTGAGGTGACAACGAGGCTCCGGTGAGACGCGGATCGCCAAGATCACGTCTTCCCCGGGAGCCTCGCTGTCCTTCCAGCATGCCACATGTACCGAACCCGGCGGCGAGCCCGGCGGCGCCCCGCCGCCCGGCCATGACGAGGGCCCTGGCCGCTACCGCAGCCTGCTGGAGTGCTTGCAGGCCGTTGCCGAGCCGCGGCGCCGACGCGGGATCCGGCACCGGCTGGCGGTGGTGCTGGCCTTCGCGGTGGCCGCCGTTCTGGCCGGCGCGGACTCGGTCACCGCGGTCGGCGAGTGGGCCGCCGAGGCACCCGAGCAGGTGCTGGCAGCCCTGGACGCCCGCTGGGACCGGTGGCACCGCCGACGGGTGGCGCCTTCGCCGGCGACGTCCGGCGGGTGCTGAAACGGGTGGACGCCACCGCGGCCGCCGCGGCGTTCGGCGCCTGGCTGTCCGGGCAGGTCGCCACTGACCTGGACGGGCTGGCTCTCGCGCTGGACGGTAAGACCATGCGTGGGGCCAGGACGGGCCAGGACAAGGCGCCGCACCTGCTGGCGGCGATGGTCTGCGGCGCTCGTGCCGTGATCGCCCAACGGGACGTGGACCAGAAGACCAACGAGATCACCCAGGCCAAGCCGCTGCTGGCCGAGGTGGACCTGCGTGGTGCCCTCCTCACGGCCGACGCGGTGCACGTGCAGCGGGAAACCGCCCGCTACCTGGTCGAGGACAAGCACGCCGACTACCTGTTCACCTCGGTGAAGGACAACCAGCCCAGCCTGTTCGCGGCGCTGGACGCGCTGGACTGGCCGGCCGCGCCCATCGTGCACACCGCCTCCGGCCGCGGCCACGGCCGGCACGAGACCCGCACCCTGCAGGTCCTGCCCGCCCCCGCCGGCTGCTTCCCCTACGCGGCACAGGCCTTCCTCACCGAGCGCACCGTCCACGACCCGCACACCGGCCAGCTGCGCTCACCCCGCAGCCGCTCTGGGCACCACCAGCCGCAGACCCGAACGCGGCGGCACCCCGACCCTCACCGCCACCGCCGCCCGCAGCCACTGGGACATAGAAGCCCTTCACCACGTGCGCGACGTCACCATGCACGAAGACGCCCACCGGCTGCGGGCAGGGTCAGCGCCACCGGTCATGGCCACCCTCCGCAACACCGCCATCGCCACCCTCCGCCTGGTCGGGTTCACCTGCACCGCCCAAGGCAGGCGATGGGCCGCACACGACGCCACCCGCACCGTCGCAGCCCTCGGTCTCACAATGTGAGAATGACCAGAGCCCTGGGCCGGTGTGGGCGCTCGCGGTGGCCTCGTTGGCCGGCGGTCGGGTTCTGGTAGCGGCCGCTGACCCGGGGGGTCGGATCTTCCGCTGGGACGGCGCGGCCGGCGAGTCGCTTGGTGCTCCGGTCCCCGCGGGTCCGGGGGTGGTCCGGTCGATGGTGGCGGTGCGGCTGCCGGACGGGCAGGGGCGTTGGTCACCGCCGGCCCTGACGGAGTGGTGTGGGTATTGGACGGCGGCACCGGCCAGCCGACCGGGGTGAGGTTGTCCACGCAGGCCGGGCCGGTGTGGTCGATGGCTGCGGTGACGACGCCCGATCACCCGGCTCTGCTTTTCACCGGAGGCGAGGACGGACAGGTTTACCGCTGGGATCCGTTGACGGGTGAGCCCGTCGGTGGACCGTTTGGCGACCACCGGGGCGCGGTGGCGACGATGACCGTGGCGACGCTGGTCGACGGCCGGCCGGTGGTCGCGACCGGAGACGACGACGGGAGCGTACGCCGGTGGGACGCGATGACGGGCCACTCGCTCGGCTCGCTGGCCGTCGAGCACACCGGGCCGGTATGGGGGGTCGCGCTCGCGCAGCTCCCATCCGGTGCTGTGCTGGCGAGCACGGGCAGCGATGGCCGGCTGTGCCGCTGGGACGCCGCCACTGGGGCGACATTGGGTCTGCCGGTTGCTGTTGGCGGCGGCTCGCTGCCGGCCGTGGTAGCGGTAACCGCGTCCAGCGACCGGGTGCTGTTCGTCACCGGCGGCACGGACGGCTGGCTGCACTGCTGGGATGCCGCCACCGGGGCTCCAGTCGGCCGACCGCGGTCGACCTCCGGCCGCGCGGTGCTGTCGATGGGTACGGCGATCGGCGCTGATGGCCAGGTCCGGCTGGTAGTCGGTGGCGGCGACGGGACGGTCACGGTGCAGCCGGTGGACTGGATGGACCCGGCGGAGCAACGGACCGCCGCCCCGCGCTGAGCGACTCCGTCCCCGTGGTCGACACGCTGGGACGCCGGATACTGGCGGCTCATCTCGGTACGCTGCTGACCGAACTTGCCAAAGACACCGCCAGTACGAGTGCGGTCGTGCACATCGACGGCCGGTGGGGCGCGGGCAAGAGCACGCTGGTCGAACTGCTGCTCACCGACGCTCAGACACACGGTTCGGATTGGGTGGACCCGCTGGTCGTGCGGTACGAGGCATGGCGCGAGAGCGCGATCGCACCGGAGTGGTGGTCTCTGTCGGCCGCGATCGCCCGTGCGGTAGGCCAGTCCCGCGCACGCTGCACCCGTGCGTTCATGTTCGGGTGGTGCCTAGCGATGCGCACCGGCCGGTCGCCGGCCTCGCTGACCGCACTGGCGTTGCT
>Ga0066388_100001226_pt1 | contig 14097 bp, 13 predicted proteins | sample PanSoiMetaGPlot6_FD_64539 | JGI IMG/M metagenome (GOLD analysis project Ga0066388, IMG submission 64539) | Tropical forest soil microbial communities from Panama analyzed to predict greenhouse gas emissions - Panama Soil - Plot 6 (Hybrid Assembly) | ecosystem: Environmental > Terrestrial >... | reverse complement strand
ACCGTCACTGGACAGCGCGACTCCCATGCCTCGCGCTCCAGCACGTCACGGTAGCCGCTGGCACTGTCATCGCCGGCGCCGCCGTGCGCGCGGTACCGGTAGAGCAGGGCTTCAATAAACGTCGGTCCGCCTCCGGCGCGCGCCCGTTCGACCGCGTCGGCCGCAGCGGCGAGCACTGCCAGCACGTTCATCCCATCTACGCGAACCCCGGGCATTCCGTGTGCGGCCGCCCACGCGTGAATCTCGCGCGGCGGCTGCCGCGTGGCCAGCGGGGATTGGACCGAATAGAAATTGTTCTCGCAAAAGAAGACCACAGGCAGGCGCTTGAGCGTTGCGAAATTCAGGCTTTCGGACGTGACGCCCTCCTCGGTCGTGGCGTCGCCGATGAAGACCATGACGACACGATCGGTCTTGCGCATCCTCGCCGCAAGAGCGGCGCCGGTGGCGATGGGAACGGCGCCGCCGACGATCGCCGAACTGCCGGCGAGCCCGACCTCTTTGTCGACAAGATGCATGGATCCGCCGCGCGACCCGACGCACCCATTCGCCCGGCAATGCATTTCGCAGAGCATCCGCTTCAGATCGCCGCCTTTGGCGAGATAGGCGCCATGCGTTCTGTGGCTCGTATACACGACGTCGTCGCGCCGCAATGCGGAGCACGCGCCAACGGACGCCGCCTCCTGCCCGATGACCAGGTGAATCGGCGTCTTCATCAGGTCCTGGTGGTAGCGACGCTCGATTTCCTCTTCGATTCGGCGAATGCGAAGCATCGAGCGATAGAGCATGATCAGGTCGTCGCTGGAATGCGCGCCGAACCGCTCGAAGCCGTGATCACCCTCGCCCTGATACCGATACCGGATCATCTGCCGGCGCTACTCATCGATGGCCCCAGCCGTCGGGCTGGTACAGGACGATCTGGCTGCCGGACGACTCAAACCGCAGCGGCACGCTGATCAGGTCGCGAAGCGCTTCGCGGACGCAGGTACGCCGCTCAGGCTGCACGAAGAGCAGCAGGAATCCGCCGCCGCCGGCGCCGAGGAGCTTCCCGCCGAGGGCGCCCGCCCGCCGCGCACAGTCGTACACGGCATCGACGGTGCCGTTCGAGACGAGGGGAGACAGTCGTCGTTTCAGCATCCACGACTCGTGGAGCAGCCGCCCGATTTGCGAGATGTCGGCGGTCGCGGACGCGAGAATCCCGACCGCCTCGTCGACCATTTGTCCGAGCGCCTGGAGGCTGCTCGCCTGATGGTTGATGTTGTCGACGACGGACTTGGCCACCGGTGACGCGATGCGCGCGATACCGGTGAACATCAGCATGAGGTGGTCCTGCAGCATGTTGACGCGCGAGCGGGGAAGAACGATCGGCGTGACCTGATAGCTGCCGTCGCACCGAAACGTGATGTGGTTGAAGCCGCCGTACGCCGTTGAAATCTGATCCTGCGACCCGACCGATTCGCGCAGGCAGTTCTGTTCCACGTGAATGGCCTGCTCGGCGAGATCGGATTTGGAGATGTGACGACCTTCAAGGGCGCGCAAGGCGTTGATCAGGCCGACAGTGAACGCCGAGCTCGATCCCAGACCCGATCGAGCCGGCAAATCGCCGTCATGGTGGATCTCCAGTCCCTTATCGAGCTCCAACCATTCGAGCACGCCGCGCACTGCAGGATGGCGAATCTCTCGGACCTCCCTGACGTTCTCGACGACCGAGTACACCAGCCGGATCTTGTGGTCGAAGAACGGCGGCAGCTCGCGCACGCTGATGTAGCAGTACTTGTCGATTGTGGTGGCCAGGACGGCGCCGCCGCGTTCGCGATACCACGCCGGGTAATCCGTTCCGCCGCCGAACAACGACAGGCGAAACGGCGTGCGGCTGATGATCATGAGCGGCGCGTCATTCTACCGCGGCCAACCGGAGCAGCGCGCCTTCGACCGTTCTGTCTACGAACACACCGGGCAGCGAGGCGACGCGCCCACTGTGCCAATCGACCTCGCCCAATTGGCCCAGCCCCTGCGGGATTGTGTAGATGCGGCCGCGGTACGAGACCAGATTGTACGTGCGCACACTGTGCAGCAGATTCGGCTCGGGATCTATTGTGTCGTCTGGCGGCAGGCGGTAGATGACGTCGTCGACAGTTGCACCGGGAACGATCTTCGGCGATGGTCCAATCGCGTCCGCCCACTTCGTGTACCCCGGCCGCCAGGAGACTCCGTAAATCAGACCTTGAAATGAGAAGAGATAATACCGGCGGCCATACGCCCACAGCGGAATGGGCAGCACGTCGGAGTCTTGCCCCTGGGCAGCCCTCGACATGGCCGTTGTGGCCAGCGCGCCGAAGTCGAGGGTCAAAGCGTCCGCTCGGCGGAAATTCTCAGACCGGGGATGAAGCGTCACCCAGAGGTGCAAACCCAGTTCGCGCTGGACAGCCTCAATCATAGGCCGGATGTCCTGAAAGAACTGGCTGGTCAGCGCGTCAATCTCGTCCGTCGAGAGGCCGCTTCTGCTTCGCGGCAGGATGACGTGCACCGCATCGGCCGGGCGCCCGCTTAGATGTGAATCGCGAAGCGTACTGCGAACAAACGAATACTCCTGTGCCGCCGGTATCACCATCCGACCGGCGAGCGACAGCTCTGTCAGTACAAACAGCCCGACCACGAAAACGCCGGCGATCCATCCGCGAACGCGTGTCGACCACTCGCCGGCCCGCAGGTTCTCGCCCAGATGGATCGCGCCGGTCAAGAACAACAGCGCCGAAAGCGGGATCAGATTCCGATAGACGGGCACACGAAACTGCGTGACCAATGACGGGAGAAACGCCAGGATGCAAAGACCTGCCAGCAGCGCCGGATAGAGTGCGGCGAGGACCGTGCCGGATCGATCCGCCCCCCGCGTAGCCATTCGGGCCGCACGCGCAGCAAACGTGAGCGCGGTCAACCAGAACACTCCAAGGACCATCAGTTCCAATGGGAGCGGAAGATCCACGAACCACAGCGACGAGGCGAGGGGAAGAGCCGAGGTGATGTACCAGACGGCGGTGCCGGCGAGGTCCGCGAACAGCGTTCCGCGCATGGGGTCCTCGGCGCGCAAGAGCGCAGCGAATCCGCTGATGTGCCTGAACCAGATGAAATACGCCGCCATCGGAATCGCACCGACGACGACATAGGCTGAGAAGGAGCGAACGGCCTTTCCGGGATCCCGCGACAGGTTCGCGGCGAGCATTGCTGCCGTCAGGGCCCAAAAGTACATCGCCGCGATCTGCGACATGAACAAGCAGGTCAGTACAAGGCCGGATGCCATGACGAGGAGTGCCGTGCGCCGAACAGGACCGACGTCCGGCCTGAGACTGAACGCCGTGAGTAGGGCAGCGCACGCGGTCGGCACCAGCGAGAACATCGTCGCGCCGGCGGTAATCCAGAAGCCGGCTGCAAGCACGCCGGGCAGGACGCTGGCTCCGAATGCAAGCGGTCCTGCAACCAGCCAACCGAGGCCGATGGCTCGAAAGTAGGCCAATTGCACGAGCGCGAAGACGAGGATGGCGCCCACGATGGTCGAACGAGCGACCCACGCCGTGTCGATCGTGTCGAACGACCGAAAGAGCGCGCAATGTACGTACGGCGTGAGTAGTGACCCCCTGATTTGCGTGTACCGATAGACGGGAGACGCTGCGCAGCTGGTCTTGACTGTTTTGAAGAACAGCCAATCGTCGTGGTACAGGTAGTCGAAGCGTAGTACGGGGGAATACACGGCCAGCAGCGTGATGCTGAGTGCCAGCGCCGCTGCCCAACGCTGCACTAGGTCAGAGCTCCGCCCGGACAGCTCGCACGGATTGTTTCGCGGGCGACGTCGATGACCCGGTCCACCACATCGGCCGGCATCATCGTCCACAGTGGCAGTCGAATCAGGCGTTCGGCTGCCCAGTCGGTCACGGGGACTGCGTCGTGCGTACGGCCGAACTTGCGGCCGGCCGGCGAGCTATGCAGCGGCACGTAGTGAAACACGGCATTGATCTGATGCGCGTTGAGGGTGGCGAGCACGCGGTCGCGCGTCGGCGCGTCGGGAACGATCGCGTAGTAGAGATGGCCGTTCCCCACGCACCGCGGCGGCACGGTGGGGCGTTTCAACCGGCCCTCACGCTCCAGATCCTCGAATGCCGCGTGATACCGCTTCCAGACGGCGACCCGTGAGCGCACGATCTCGTCGGCGGCTTCGAGCTGGGCCCAGAGAAACGCCGCCGTGATCTCGCTCGGCAAGTACGAGGAGCCCAGATCCACCCACGAGTATTGCTGCACCTCGCGGCGTTCGAATTGATTCCGGTTCGTCCCCTTCTGCCAGACGACGTGGGCTCGCGGGGTCAAGCGCTCGTCGTTGATGAGGATCGCGCCGCCTTCACCGGTGCTGACGTTTTTCGTCTCGTGGAAGCTGATCGTCCCCATGTCGCCGAAGTTCCCGAGCGGCCGTCCGTCGTAGGTTGCGAGGAGACCCTGCGCTGCGTCTTCGATGACGAGCAACCCTTTGCGGTCGGCGATCTCGCGGATCGCATCCATCTCGCATCCAATGCCCGCGTAGTGCACGGGCACGATCGCCCTCGTGCGCGAGGTGACCGCGGCTTCGATGAGACGCTCGTCCAGGTTGAGCGTGTCCGCTCGGACATCGACGAAGACCGGCGTCGCGCCGCGAAGCACGAAGGCGTTCGCTGTGGAGACATAGGTGAACGACGGCATGATGATTTCGTCGCCGGCGCCCACGCCTGCGACCAGCGCGGCCATCTCCAGGGCGACCGTGCACGACTGCGTGAGCAGCGCGCGGCGCGCATGCGTTCGTTGCTCGAGCCACGCCTGCGCGCGCGCGGTAAACGCACCGTTCCCCGACAGATGTCGGTTGTCGATCGCTTCGCGAATGTGGAGCCCTTCGCGTCCGGTTACGTAGGGCCGGTTGAAAGGCACCACGGCCATTACAGAGCGATGTCGGCGCTCGATTGCGGCGATTTCCGGGCGCGCGTGCCGGGATAGATACCGTTTGGCTCCGTGTCCTCGAGGATCGTCGCCCCGGCGCCGACGAGCGTGCGAGGCGCCAGTCGAACGCCGTTGCGAAGCGTCGCGTTGACGCCGAGGAAGCAGAACGGTCCGACCTCCGCCCGGCCCGACACCACCACGTGGGACGTCACGAAGCAATGGTCGCCGATCACCGAGTGGTGCCCGATATGGTTCCCGCTCCACAGCGTGACGTCGTTGCCGATACGGGCGAACGGTTGAATCGTGTTGTCCTCGAGGATCAGGCAGTTGTCGCCCACGACCTGCGCAAGCACGGTGCACCGCGAGCTGACGTAGCTCACCAATCCGTATCCGAGGCTCCGTGCCGTCTCGTAGCGCGCGGCTCGTACGGCGTTCATCTCCGTGTAGCCAATGGCGATGAACATCTGGTGCGAGGCTGGCGGATAGTGCGACGACACGTCCTCGAAATCCACGACCGGCAGACCGACGAACCTGTCGCTCTTCCGGAATGACCGGTCCACGGTGAACGCGACGATGCGATGCGGCGAGTCGGTCGTGAAGTAGAAATGCGCCAGCTCGGCGATGTCGCCGGCGCCGAAGATCACCAAATCAGCCATCGCTCAGCCTCACCAGGACGGTGAATTCGTGGGGCCAATAATCATCGAGCACCGTCACCTGGTGCGAAAAGTGTTCGACGCAGAACGTGGAGACCTCGACAGGATCCGCGTAATAGAGGTGGGCCCGCCGCCGTTCCGGCTGCACCCGCGTAGAGAGCAGGTTGAAGGCGAATCCCTTCACGCTCAGAGACGCCAGCTCGGAAATGACCACGCGAACGTAAGACGTCCACTCCGCGAGCGGCACATCGAGCTTCACATGCAGCACGCCGCTCGCCACCGTGTAGTCTGCGGGCCCGAGCTCCTCGCGGTTGCCGACGAACCGGCAGCCGCACCCCTGCGCGTGGCGTGCCGACGCAGCCTCGACCATCTCCGGCACCAGCTCGAATCCGCGATAAGCAGACGGAATCTGCTCCTCATGAAGATAGTCGGCCAGCGCGCCAAAGCCGGCCCCGTACTCGTTCAGTGAGAATTCCCCCGAGCCGTTGGTGACACGCAGCAGCTCCTGGAAGCGGCGTCTCTGGGATTCTGCAGATGGCCAGTCGACACCCGCCGCCGTGCAGCCAAACCGGTGGAAGGAATCGGCATAGTATCGACCGACCCGTTCGAGCAGACCGCACGGAGTCCGATCACGTGAGGGCATGGGTATCCTCGAGGATCGCCAGGCCGAACCCGGTGCGCCCATAACCGTTGCCGGCGTACAGCAGATACCGCCTCCCGCCGTGATCGAACACATACGGATATTCGATCATCTCGGAGTCCCATCCCTCAGCGGACACGGTGAGTCCGGCCCAGTCGATTCTGCGGATCCAGACAATCCCATCCACCGATTCGGCATAGCGAATTCGGTACGCGGGCCCTCGGGAGCAATACCACATCCGATACCTGTCAGCATCTGCCAGTACGCACGGCCGGCAGATCGCGTATTCGCCAGGTTCTTCAGCGTCGATGGCAACGAGGTCCCGCGTCTCCCACGCGATGCCGTCGGCCGACTCGGCGTACTTGATCACATGCCGCATGTGCGTTTTTCGAGGCCCCCACTCCGTGCTCGATCCGTACCACATGCGAAACGTTCCAGACTCGTGACGCACCCAGGGATAGGACAGCGTGTGTGGATCGGTGCGGCTGAGCGGAACGACCGGCAGCGTCGATGAGCGCCGGAAGGTACCATTCGGTTCGTCCTCGATCGCCAGGCCGATTGTGTTCCGCCAGGGCACTGTCGTGTCCAGGTGCCAGCCCATGTAGTAGAGATAGCGAACGGATCCGACGCGAAGCAGACACCCGATCGACACGCCGGCGTCATCGAACGTCGATGGCTCGCCAGGCTCCAGCACCGGTGTTTCGGCCTCGCGCAGGATTGTGGCAGGGTCTGAGAGGGCGATCTCGACAAACGCGATTGACGATCGGTTGCGAGCGTCGCGACTGGAAAAGTAGATGCGAAAGCGGTCGCCGCTCAGATGTTCAGCGACCGGGTTTGCCGCGTAGGCGCTCATCCACGGTTTGCTGCCGTCGGGCACGAAAATCCGGCCAAGCTTTCGCCACCGCTTCATGTGTCGTGGGTGCCGCGTGATTCTACCTTGTTGCCTGCGCTTGAGAAGTGCCGTTAAGATGCGCACGCCGCACCATGCTCGAGGCGTCTGAACCGGCTTCCGCGCGGGGCCGGTCCCCCAATCCCGCCGGAACCAACGTTCGGCCGCGCACAGTGGCGATCGTCCAATCGAGCTACATTCCGTGGAAGGGCTACTTCGATCTCATTCGCCGCGCCGATCACTTCGTTCTGTACGACGACGCGCAGTTCACGCGCCGGGATTGGCGCAGTCGAAATCGAATCAAAACGAAGGATGGCCCGCAATGGTTGTCGATCCCCGTCGAGGCGCGCGGCCGTCCGCGGATCCGGGACGTTCGCATCGCCGATCCCTCCTGGCCTCGTCGCCACTGGAAGCGCATTGCGGCCGCATACGCGCGCGCACCGTATTTCGGAACGTACCGCGCGGAGATGGAGGAACTGTACGGCCGCGCCACGTCGCCGTGGCTGAGCGAGATCAACCGGCTGTTCATCGAAGCGATATGCGGTTGGCTCGGCATCATGACGCCGCTGTCCTGGTCGAGCGAGTACCAGCTGTCCGGCGGTCGCTCCGAGCGGTTGGCGGATCTGTGCCGCCAGGCAGGCGCCCGCGAATATTTGTCCGGGCCGTCGGCGCGCGCCTACATCGACGCGGATCGCTTCGCTGGGGTCGGCGTGACGGTGAGGTACATCAACTACTCCGGGTATCCGGAGTACCTTCAACAGCACCCGCCGTTCGAACACGCCGTGTCGTCGCTCGACCTGATCGTCAATACAGGTCCTGCCGCTTCCCAGTATCTGCTACCGTTGTGAGGCGCCTTCGGCGCCTCCCTGGCGCGCGACCATGACGCTCTCCATTGTGACGACGCTCTACCGATCGGCACGACACCTGGACGAGTTCCATCGTCGCGCTGGAGCCGCCGCGTCGAGCGTCAGCGCCGACTACGAAATCGTATTCGTCAACGACGGGTCGCCCGACGATTCACTCGACGTGGCGCTGGCGATCCAGCGACGTGACGCGCACGTACGTGTCATCGATTTGTCGCGCAACTTCGGCCATCACGCGGCCTTGATGGAAGGCCTTCGTCACGCGCGCGGCGATCTCGTTTTTCTCATCGATTCCGATCTCGAGGAAGCGCCCGAGTGGCTCGGCGAGTTCCACGTGCACCTGACCGACGCCGGTTGCGACGCCGTCTACGGCGTCCAGCGCGCCCGGAAAGGCGGCTTGATCGAGCGGGCGACAGGGTGGATCTTCTATGAGGCTGTCGCCAGGCCCCTCGAGCTGCCCTGGCCTTCCAACTCGGTGACGGCGCGCTTGATGACCCGGCGGTTCGTGGATGCGCTCACCCAATTTCGCGAGCGGGAGATCGCCATCGTGGGGCTGTGCGCGCTGACCGGATTCGCGCAGCAGGCGGTGCCGGTGAACAAGATCTCGCGCGGCAGTTCGACCTACAGGCTCCAGTTGCGCATCGCGGCGCTCGTGAACGCGGTGACGTCGTTCAGCAGCCGGCCACTCGTCCTGGTGTTTCAGCTCGGCTGCGCGATCATGGCCGTGTCAAGTCTGGCGGCGCTGTACATGATCTGGCGACGGTTGGTTGGAGGCGTTGGCGTCGCCGGCTACGCGTCGCTGGTCGTCTCGATTTGGTTCCTTGGAGGCCTGATGGTGTTCTGCATCGGCCTCGTCGGCATCTACCTGTCCAAGATCTTCATCGAAGTCAAACAGCGTCCTTCGGCAATTGTCCGCGAGGAGTATCCGCCCGGGCATTGAACGCATCCGCGTGAACTCGCGCGTGGCGTTCAATCCCTGGGCGGAGACCTACCGGTCCGGCAGCGGCGAGTTGCGCATCAGCGGGGAGCGGTCGTCGGCGTTCCCGGAAAAACGATCGTCCCAGCGATGTCCGCGGTCTGCGTGCCGCCCTTCAACACGTCGATGACGCAGCGTGGAAGGGAGGTGCAGCCTGCACGGAACCGCAGTTGCACCACGCTGGCAATATGGAGCCGCATGGTCCCCCGACCCAAATCGATGAAGCCGGTGACGTCTTCGCTCGGCTTCTGGTAGAAGGTCTTGGGCACTCCGTTGTCGACGAACGACTCGGTGAGAAGAAATTGATCTCTCGGAATCGTGACGCGGTACTTGTTTCTCCCTGCCGCCACCGCGCGAAAGGAGACCGCCGACGCGAGCTGGATCCCGATCTCAGACACTTGGTGGGTGTCGCGGAAGCCCTGGCAATCCCCGCGCACACTGAAGCGTTGGAACACCAGCGTCAATCGGGTCAGATTGAAGATCTTGTCCGCGGAGCGCTCGATGTCGATCCCCCTGGCTGGCGTCATCTCGATTTGCCCGCCATTGACGTCAGTTGCCACCCTCACCACGTTGTCGCACGGGACGTTCTGCACCAACTGCAGCGTGCCGCCCAGGTTGGTGACGACGAGGGGCTGGAAAGTGACGGCAGTCGCCGACGCGGCCGACAGCACCATCGCGCTCAATCCACCGGCTACGAGAAGGTTGCGCTTCGTCTTCATCAGTCCTCTCCTGAGCGCTACTGAATGCGCACGATGGTGACGCTCTGCAGGGTCGCGTTCTCTTCGCGGAACGACGTGTCGATCCGCAGCGGGTAGGTGGCGGTCGTCGAGCTCGTGAAGAACACATCTTCCGCGCAGTCCGTACCGACGGTGCACGTTCCGGTGAGTCGCGAGTACGAGATCTCGGCCGTGCCGTTGTGCTTGTCCACCACATTCACCCGGAACCGCTCGTCCACGCCGTACTGGGCGCCGAACGGCCCGTGCACCACCAGACCCGGGTTTTCGATCACGTAGACGTTCCCGTCTTTGTTCAAGCTGATCGAGAACTCGATATCGTTGAGGGAGGGATCGAAATCCGCGGGAGGACTGTTGACGTCGCAGGGGAACCCGCACTGCGACACGCCCAGCACGTGCGACAACTGGGTTTCGATTGGGTCGTTTCCGACTTCGAATTCAACCCAGGCGTCCCCCTTCGTGATCACCTGCACCGCCTCGGATCCCGCATCGAAGCCGGCGTCCGAATTGGTATCGGTTGTCGGTTTGACACGCGTCAGGCTGTTGTCAGTCGCTTGGGTGCCGTCGGCCGGGTCGACGATCCAGATCACGGGTTCGGGAAACCGCCGCGGATCGACGAACGCCGGCGGAGCGAGCGGCGTCCCGCCGTTGTCGCATGCACCCGGGAAGCAGAGTGTCTTGTTGAAGTTCGGGGCGACCTTGGCGTTGTTTTCACAGTAGGCATCGACGCCTCCTTCCGGTTCCCCTTCGTTGGCGTTGAGCAGGTCCTTACATTTGGCGATGCAGGCCTTGTTGGCGTCCGCATAGACGTCGGGGATCTGCGTCGTGCAATTCAAGCAGACGGTGAGGCCGTCGGGATACGGTCCAAAAAACTCGGTCCTCATCGGGAGGCCGCCCGGGCAGTTGTTCGGCGAGTAGTCGAGCGCGAGAGTCCGGTTGTCGCCCTCGGCAAGCGCGACGGCGGCCCGGGTCGTCGGCATGCCGCCATCCGCCTCATCTTGCGTGGCGCACTGCGTGGTGCCGGGTTTCGGGATCTCGCACATGATGGCGCTCGTCCTGGGCAAGGGGCCCGGGTCGAATGCCAGAACGGGATCTCCAGCTCCGGGATAGGCGCTGGCATCCAACAGGCAGCCGGGCAGCGCAAGCAGCACCAGCGGCCAGAGCCAGCCGGCGTTCAATCGGCGGCCGCTCGACTTCAGGAAATTGCGCATGGACAACATCCTCCTCAAACGGGTTGAAACGTAGATCGAGGGCTGACGGGCCTTGCGCCCGTTGGTACGCCCCACCTAGACAGGCGGAATCCGATCGCCAAATGGCTAGCGGCGACGTCTCAGGGTGCCGAGTGGGATGTGTATGTGGGTGGGTCGCGTGGGCCCGCGGGCGGCCATGAATTCGCCGCCCGCGGGTTATTCCTCGTGGTCAGCGGGGAGCGGTCACCGGTGTTGCCGGAAACACGATCGCCCCGGCGATGTCCGCGGTTTGCGTGCCGGGCAGGATTTCGTCGATGGTGCAGCCGAGGGACGTGCAGCCTGCGCGGAATTGCAGCAGCGCCCCGACCTCGATGTGAAGCCGTACGGTCCCGCCGGTCAGATTGACGAGGCCGGTGACCTCGTTGCTCGGCCTCAGGTAGACGATTTTGGGCGCACCGTTGTCCGTGAACGTCTCGGTGAGGAGGATCTGATCCCTCGGAATCCTCACGAAGTAGGTGTCCCGGCCCGCCGCCGGCGCTCGGAAAGAGACCGCGGACGCGAGCTGCACCGCGATCTCGGAGACCTTGTGGGTGTCGCGGATGCCCCGGCAATCCCCGCGCACCGTGAAGCGTTTGAAGAGCAGCGTCATGCGGGTCAGATTGAAAATCTTGTCCCCGCCTTCGAGGTCGAGCCCCCTGGCCGGCGACATCTCGATGCGCCCGCCGGTCACGTCGGTATCCACCGCCACGAGCTTGTCGCAGGGGAGGCTCTGCTGCATGTGCAGCGTGCCGACTGGATTCGGGACGACGAGGGGTTGGAGGTCGACCGCCGTCGCCAGCGTCGCCGACAACACCGTCGCGCTCAATCCAGCGGCCACGAGAAGCGTACGATTCGTCTTCATCAGTCTTCTCCTCAAGGCTTATGGGATCGGGATGATGCGCACGATGTTGACGTTTGTGATGTTCGCTTTGTCCTCGCGGAACGATGTGTCGATCCGGAGCGGGTACGCGGGACCGGGCGTTACGTACGCAAACACGGGATCTTCGCCGCATGCTTTACCGACATCGCATGGCTGCTTGACGCGCGTGTAGGAGATCACAGCCTTGCCGTCGTGATTGTCTTTGATGTGCAGTCGGAACCGGTCGTTCGGCGTATACGGGAAGACTGGCCCGGCGACCGGGTTGTCCTTCTCGAGGGCGTACACCCCATCGTCGAAGTTCAAACTGAGCGAGAACTCGATGTCGTTCAGCGTGCGATCGATGTCGGGCGGCGGCAGATTGTTGGGGTCGCAGAAGGGCGAGCAATTCGACACACCTAACACGTGCGACTTGCCGTTTTCGCCGGCTCCGAATTCGATCCAGGCGTCGCCCGACGCGATGATCTGGGCGGCCTGGGATCCCGCATTGAAGTTACCGTTCTCCGGCGAGTCCTTCGACAGGCTGTTCGTCATCGCTTTCGTGCCGTCGGCCGGGTCGACGAGCCACGCCGCCGCTTCGGGATTCCGCCGGGGATCCACGAAGTCCGGTGGATTGCGCAGCGCCCCGTTCTCGCACGCTTTGTCGTAGCAGGTGTTCTTGAAGAAGTTCGTGGCGACCTTGGCGTTCTGCTTGCAGTAATCGTCGATGCTGCCCTCGACGCCGCCTTCCTCGAAGACGAGGTCCTTGCATTGGGCGATACACACCTCGTTTGCGTCGGCATACACCGCAGGGATCTGCGTCCCGCAGTTCAGGCAGACAGATTTGCCCTCGGGAAACGATCCAAACACCGGGATCTTGAGCGGCATACCGACCCCGCACTGGGTGTCCGCCTGGGCCGAATACTCAATCGCGAAGCTGCCGGTCTCGCCCTGGGCGAGCCCGACGGCGGCATGCGGCGTCGAGACGTTGGCGTCGATGTCAGCTTGCGTCGCGCAGACCGGAGCGCCGGGCTTCGGGATGTAGCACATGACGGCGCTCGTCGGCGTATCGCCCGGGACGAGGTCCGGTTCATGCTCGAGCCCGGCCTTGTACAAACCACAGGTGGGAAGAGTGAGCAGCGCCAGCGGCCAGAACCAGCCGACGCGCAACCAGCGGCCGCTCCGCTTTAGGAATTCACGCATGGACAAATCCTCCTTCAACGTTGAGAGCCAGATCCGAGAGCGGCCACAATGCGCCGCTGACGGGACCTAAGGTAGCGGCCCGCGCCTGGCCGGTCACCGCTCACGCAAGTAGGAGTTTTTTGGAGGCGATCGGCGGACTAGACGAGACGATTCCGGAGGGCCTTGACCACCGCCTCGGAGCGGGAGTGCACCTGCAGCTTGTCGTAGATGCTGCGCACATGGAAGTTGACGGTATTGATCGACACGCCGAGTTCGGCGGCCGCCGTCTTGTAGTTGTGGCCTTCGACGAACAGTTTCAGCAGCCGCGTTTCGTGCGGCGTCAGCTGATAGTCGGCGCGTTCTGGCGGGCGGATCTCTCGGAACAGCGACACGACGCGCCGCGCGACTTCCGGCGACATCGGCGCACCGCCCTCGAAGGCTTCCTTGAGGCTCTCGAGCAGACGCGCCGGCGGCGTCTTCTTGAGCAGATACCCCGACGCGCCGGCGCACATCGCGTCGAAGATGCGATCGTCGTCGTCGTAGACCGTCAGCATCAGGATCAGCAGATTCGGATAGCGCTGCTTCAGGATGCGGACGCCCTCGATGCCGCTCATGCCCGGCAGGCCGATGTCCGAGAGCACGACGTCGGGCATGGCCGCGGCGATGCCGGTGAGGGCTTCTTCCATCGTGCGGTATCGGCCCGTGCACGAGTACCCAGGGGTGCCATCCACGAGAAAGGTCAGACTCTCCCGGATGTCGCGCTCGTCCTCAACGATCGCGACTCTGATGTTCCGCTGCGGCGACGCCGACGGATTCGAAGGTGGGTTCGGAGTGCTTGGCATTCTGCTCGTCTCTGTCTGAAACTGTGTGCTGGCTGTGTCGCGATGTCACCGCATGTACATGTGGGGATCCGGCCGCGTCCCGGTTCTGCGCTCGTGAACCGGTCGGCACCATCAGGGTCACGGTCGTACCGCGGCCCGGCTGCGACGCGATGTCGAGCGTCCCCCGGAGGACGTTGGTTCGCTCGCGCAAGCTGGCCAGACCGTTGCCGCCGCTCGCGTGTGCGACGTCGAATCCCTGCCCGTTGTCGCGCAGCCTGAGCGACAGCCGATCGGCGTCCGCGCG
>Ga0066388_100001225_pt1 | contig 14101 bp, 8 predicted proteins | sample PanSoiMetaGPlot6_FD_64539 | JGI IMG/M metagenome (GOLD analysis project Ga0066388, IMG submission 64539) | Tropical forest soil microbial communities from Panama analyzed to predict greenhouse gas emissions - Panama Soil - Plot 6 (Hybrid Assembly) | ecosystem: Environmental > Terrestrial > Soil... | reverse complement strand
CTCTCCCAAAAGCTCACTTGCCGGAAAGCAGACTGTGGCGCTTGAGCACGGCGCTCACTGCAGTAGTCGTTTGCATGGCGGAGCTACCGGCAGCAGAGCGGGAGACAGGGCCGTAGCCATCTGAATAGCTCGCAATCGGGGGTGCGGCCGGCTTGGTCAGCCGGGCAACAGCAGGTTTAGAGGCACCAGACCGGCTGGCGCCTGCGCCAGAGCCGATCGGGTTTGAGGCAAATTTGCCGGCGAGCATATTGGTAGAGTTCCCTTTCGGCAGACTGGCGCCAGAACCGGCTGACCTCGCCGGAATGTTTGAACCCAACCGCGCTTTTGGCAGACTGGCAGGGCCAGAACCCGGCGCAGCGCTGCGCACCATCTGATTTGCCGGACCAATCTGCAAACCGCCGGGCGACAACGTCGCCGCTGCACCTGCTTGTCTGGGTACCGGCGCCAGCTGAATCTCGATCGTCCGTGCTGGCTGATCCGCCGTTCTCAGGTCTTTTACCACCGGGTCTTCATTGAGGATCTGGATCTGTCGGGGAGCGTTGTACCAACGCACCTTTTCCAGCGCATCGGTCCTCATCTTGAATCCAGCGCCCTGGGCTTGAGCCGGTACTGCTCCCATGGCGGAGACCAGACCGGATATCAAAGCGATGACAAGCAAATTTCTCATAGTAAACCCCTGTAGCCCGGCCCCTGGCTCTTAGGCCGGAGCCGGCAATCCTCACCTTACCGACTCAAACGGAAGCCAACGTCTGGCGACCAATCGCTGCACCGCCGCATTTCCAAATTGACGTTATCGACGTTGCACCAATTGTCCTTGTTCCGTCCGTGGCTGCCAACAGGAAAAACCCTGGAACTACTACCGGCAAATCGCCGCTTTTAGGCAGGACGCTCCGTGGCTTGCCCAAAAGCACTTGATCAACGCCAGCCAAGCCGCTGAGAGTCGACCCACGGTCAGCCGCTGGCCATCCAGGACATCCCGAATCAGCAATCATCGAACCGGCAGATGACCGGACTGGGAACAGGCAGCTTGGTCCCCAGGTATGGAATTCACCGGGATGTCAGTTATCATATGCTCTATGGATTTACAGGCCATACACCCTGGTGACAATCCGTATGAGAGACTACTTACTTTTGTATATCAACGGGAAAGAACACCGGCTCCAGGGTGCCGAGGTCTTCAGCCCCCTGTCCACGTGGCTGCGTTATGAGCAGCAAGCAATCGGCACCAAGGTCGTATGCGAGGAAGGGGATTGTGGCGCCTGCACTGTTCTGATCGGTAAGGTGAATAATGGAGAAATTGCCTACCGCCCGCTGAACTCGTGCATTCAATACCTCTATCAGCTCGATTGCGCACACGTAGTCACCATCGAGGGGTTGAGGATCGACGGCAATCTCAACCCTGTTCAGCTGTCCATGGTCGAACATCACGGGGCCCAATGCGGTTATTGCACGCCCGGGTTTATTGTGGCGATGTGTGCGTTGTTCGATTGCCAAAAGACAGCAACCGAACAGGAGATCAAGGACGCCTTGACCGGCAACCTTTGCCGCTGCACCGGCTATGAGCCGATCATCAAAGCCGGGCAGAATGTGGCAGTCGACAGGGTCATCAAACTCAACGACATCTATCCGCCCGCGGAAATGTTGAAGGCGTTCCGCACACATGAGCAAAATCCCGTTCAGATCAGGGCAGATGGCAAGATCTGCGCAGTACCTGTAGATGTGAAAGGAGCTGTCGAATTCAAGGCAAGCCATCCCGGTACCGTCATAGTCTCAGGGGGAACGGACGTTTGCGTAAATTGCAATAAGAAAGGCTTTGACCCGGACATCGTGATGAGTCTGTCCAACGTGGTCGGTCTGGAGAATTTGAAAATCGCCAATGACGTTCTCATCGTTGGCGGAAAGGTGACGCTGTTGGCCCTTGAAGAGTACACGCGTGATCTGGTGCCCCAGTTGTACGAGATGATGTGGCTTTTTGGCTCGCCGCAAATTAGAAACGCCGGGACTCTGGCCGGAAATATCGCGAACGCTTCCCCGATCGCGGATACGTTGCCCTTCCTCTTCGTGATGGAAGCCCAGGTTGAGCTCACCGGCAGCCAGGGCGCACGCCGGGTGAATATCAATAACTTCTACAAAGGCTACAAACAGACCGATCTGGCCCAGGATGAGCTGATCACCGGCATATTTATCCCTATTCCCCAGCCAGATGAGAGTCTGCGCCTCTTCAAGGTGTCGAAGCGCAAGAATCTGGACATATCCACCTTCACTGCCGCGGTTCGCATCAAGAAGAGCCCGGGGGGAAAGATCGATTCGGCACGGCTGGCGTACGGCGGTGTCGCTCCGGTCGTGCTCAGGCTCCCCAGGACAGAGGCATTCTTACTGGGCAAGGACTTCAACCTTGAGGTGTTCCAGGAGGCCGGCAGATTGGCCCGGGAAGAGATCACACCAATTTCAGACGTGCGCGGCTCAGCCGATTTCCGCTTTCAACTGGCGGAGAACATCATGTCGAAGTTCTTTTACGAAGTATCCAGCGAGAGGGAGTTGGCGTGCCGGTAGTCGGGAAAAACATTCCGCATGACTCAGCCAGCGGCCACGTCTCTGGCGAATCAATCTATGTGGATGATCTGCCGTTCGCCAAGAATGAGCTAATCGTCGATTTCTGGTGGAGCCCGGTCGCTCACGGTAAGGTCAAGTCAATCAAACTGGAAGAAGCCTCACGGGTTGCCGGAGTTGTCGGCCTGTATACACACAAAGACCTGGGCGGCGTGAACAAGTTCGGACCAATCTTTGATGATGAGGTCCTGCTTGTTGAGAACCTGTGCGAGTTCATAGGGCATCCAGTTGTGGTCATTGCCGCCGAGAGCAGACAGGCCCTTAAGCAGGCCAAAGCGGCAGTCAAGGTCGATATCGAAGAGCTCGAGCCGGTCTTCACAATTGACCAGGCAATCGCCAAACAACAATTTATCGGACCGACCAGGACAATCAAGCGCGGCGACGTAGAAGCGGCCTTGAAAGCAGCCGATCACATCCTGGAGGGAACCTTTGTCAATGCCGGCCAGGACCATTTCTATCTCGAGTCACAGGCATGCATTGTCTATCCGGGCGAATCTGACCAGCTAATCGTTCATTCCTCTACCCAGAACCCCACGGAGGTTCAGGAGGTGATCGCGCAGGTGCTGGGACTAAGGCAGCACCAGGTTGTATGCATCACCAAGCGCATGGGCGGAGGATTTGGCGGCAAGGAATGTCAGGCCACACATCCGGCAGCGATGGCTGCGCTCGTCGCTCTCAAGACAAAGCGCCCGGCCCGCATCGCCTTCAATAAGGACGATGACATGATCGTGACCGGAGGCCGGCACCCGTTCCAGAATCGCTACCAGGTGGGATTCAGCAGAGACGGGCTGATCACCGCCCTGAAAGTAGATCTCTACGCAGATGGCGGCGCTGCCAACGATCTCTCCACCTCGGTCATGGGGAGAGCAATGACCCACGTCGACAACGCATACTTCATCCCGAATATTGAAATCCATGGCACCGTATGCAAAACCAACTACCCGCCAAACACAGCCTTCCGCGGCTTTGGTGGGCCACAGGGCGTGGCCACCATTGAGAACATCATCGAGGAGATTGCAGTCTTCCTGAAACGGGACGCTTACGAGATTCGCACACTGAACTGCTACGGAATTGAAGAGCGTAACGTAACCCCATACGGAGAGATAGTACGCAACAACATGCTGCCCAGGCTATTTGGTGAGCTGTCCGAAACCTCGAACTACAAGGTCAGGTCAGCCGGTGTCAAAGCATTCAACGCCTGCTCCAAGACACATCTGAAGGGCATCTCGCTCACAGCGGTCAAGTTTGGCATCTCTTTCAACACCAAGTTCCTCAACCAGGCCAATGCCCTGGTGAACATCTACAAGGATGGCACCATCCAGATCTCGACGGGCGCGACCGAGATGGGACAGGGGGTGAACACGAACATTCGCCAACTGGTTGCCGACGAATTCGCCATCGACGTTGACAGCATTATTGTCATGCCCACCTCGACTGAGAAGAACAACAACACCTCAGCCACGGCAGCCTCTAGCGCCACGGACCTGAATGGCAGCGCCGCGGTTAACGCCGCAAGCAAGATCCGCCAGCGCCTCGCCGAGTGTGCTGCCAGCCATCTGGCCTCCCGCCAGCCTGATCTCCAGCGATCGCCGAGCAACATCGTTTTTGCAGATGGCTTTGTCTACGACAATCGCCGCCCCGAGGCGCGCCTGAGCTTCCAGGAGCTGGTAACAATCGCCTATCATGAGCGGGTCAGCCTGGGAGAACGGGGCTTCTATGCCACTCAGGGCGTTGACTTCAACTGGGAGACCGGTTCCGGAAACCCATTCCTTTACTACACTCAAGGCTGTGCGGTGGCCGAGGTTCTAATTGACAGATTTACCGGCGAGCTGAAGGTGGAGCGCGTTGATCTGCTCATGGACACAGGCAAACCGATAAACCCGGGCATTAATCGTGGGCAGATTACCGGCGCCTTCATTCAGGGAATGGGCTGGGTGACGACAGAGGAGCTGAAATATTCGGAAAGGGGTGAGCTGCTCTCGCATTCGCCCACCACTTACAAAATCCCAAATATTCATGATCTGCCGCCTATTTTTAACGTCAACACGATCGACAACGACCAGAACACTGTCAACATCCGTGGCACCAAGGCGGTGGGTGAGCCGCCGTTACTCCTGGCAATCTCGGTATGGACAGCCGTGAAGCACGCACTATCGTTTGCCTCAAACGGCGAGATTCCCAAACTGAAACTGCCGGCCACCAATGAAGAGATTTTGATGCGCCTTACCCACTATGCCAGGGCAGGTCAGCCGGCAGGAACGCAGAAGAAAGAGCACGCGGTGCTGCCCTGACCTGTCCCGACGGCCCCGCAACCGGCTGTGAAGGCACGCTCACTCTGGAAACAATCCAGCCCCGAAGGACAGCTACCTGATTCCGAATGGCTACCTTCTTTGAGAAACAATACGAACTCTTCCAGGCGAACAGGCCATTTGTGCTGGTCACCATGGTCGATGTCATCGGCAGTGCCCCTCAGAATCCAGGCGCCAAGATGTTGGTGACCGAGCAAGGGCTCTTTTATGGCACCGTCGGTGGCGGCAAGATCGAAAAGAAGGCGATCGAGGAGGCCCTGCGCCTTCTCAAGCAGGAGAACCCGGGGCAGAGCACCTGCTTTGTGCAATGGAGTCTCACCCGTGACATTGGTATGACTTGCGGTGGTGGCGTCAAACTGTTCTTCGAGACGTTTCACGTCAAGACCTGGAAGATCATCATCTTTGGAGCCGGGCACGTCTCAAATGCTCTGATCAATCTGTTGATCATGCTTGATTGCCAGATTACCTGCATCGATCCTCGCCAGGAATGGCTGGCCAGGCTGCCCGATTCTCCTAAGCTTACGCGTGTATTCTCCGAGCAGATGGCAGTGGAAGTCGATCGCCTGCCTGATGACGCCAGCGTGCTGCTCATGACCATGGGTCACACAACAGACAAACCGATCCTCATTGCACTGCTGAGAAGCGGCAAAAAGTTCCCATACGTCGGCGTGATTGGCAGCAAGGCCAAAGCCCATCGCCTGAGGAAGGACGTAATCGAAGCCGGACTGCCTGAAGAATGCCAGAAGGCATTCTACTGTCCGATCGGCCTGGAGCTGGGCAGCAACCATCCGGCGGAGATAGCCGTAAGTGTGGCAGCGCAGCTGATTCAGGTCAGGGATCGAACCCGGCCTGCCTAGGAGTCCGTCGCACTCCAGCTAACGCCCAGGAGCGCGACCTGCCGGCCACGGCAAATACACGAGGGTGCTGGCTGCTCACCCGATCCCGGCGCCCTCGAGCTGTTGAGGAAGGATCGTGCTGGCATCAGCTTCAGCTTCCACGGTGAAGAGATGATAGCCCCAGGCCGGCATATCGAGAAACAGACCGTCACCGACAAGCAGGTCACCGTCGCGTCTGTAGGAGGCCGAGCTGAAAAGGTCCGTGAGTCGAATCTGCTTGCCGCTGAGCTGGGGCAACGGCAAGCGCACACGGCATTGGCTTTGATGATCGGAGTAGTTCACGGCAGTCATCAGACAGCTATCGGACCCCAGCTGCCAGAGGCAAGCGACAAAGCAATCCCATGTCCAGTTGCCATCCCAGGCAGCGGCAACTTCCAACCGATGCCACTGTCCCGCTCGTACAACCGGTCTCTTCAGGCTTGCCAATAAGCGCTTGTAGAAGGCTTGAATCTCTTCATTGGGCTGCTCCGGCGGACGCCTGTTAAGGTGAACGGAGATCCTTTTCCGGTAGCCGTCTAGCTGCCCTTGATGGAAGAAGCGCAATCCCGGGCAGGTGAAGGTGATAACCGCCGCTGCTTGCTGCTGCTCTGGCAGGAACGCTGCCGAGGCTCGCGGCTCATCGTGGTTCTCCAGGAATCTGGCCAGGTGCCTCTGGTAGTCTGCCTCAGCCAGAAGGTGCTCCCTTACCGGGCGAGCCGGCCCCTGTCGCAGGCGGTCATATAATCGCTTGTCGTAGGTGTAGTCAAACCCTTGTTGTTGCAGCTGCCACTCCAGGTCCCAGTACACCTCTGCCATGAATGCGAACTCAGGATGCTGCTTTCTGACAGCGGCGATAGCTCCCGGCCAGAACGGGTCCATCCTGGTCCCCCAGGTCTTCTCAAACACCTCCGGCAAGACCAGCATGGCCATATCACAGCGGACACCGTCGCAGACAGCAGCAATATTCTCCAGCTCGGCAATCATCGCCTCCTGTACTGAGCTATTGCTGTAATTCAGCTGCAGCGTGTCCGGCCAGCCAGCGAAATAGGGATCTCGGCCATAGGCCAGGATTCGCGGTCCGCTGCCGGTAAGAAATTGCTTGTAGTTTTGAGGTTGACGAGCCAGCTGCTCTTCCGTTCCAGCCAGGTAAAATTCTGGCCTTTCAGTTACCCATGGATGGTCTTGAGCTGTATGGTTGGGAACGAAGTCCAGCATGAGCTTCATCCCTCTGAGATGGATCCTCTCCCGCAATCTGGCTAGAGATGCTTTGTTTCCCATCCGGGAATCCAGCGAGTAGGCGGTGATGGCAAACCCGGAGCCTGAGATGTCCGCTTCGCTAAGATCCGGCAAGCTGGCGCGAAACTCGGCAAGCCAGATTTCATTGGAGCGCGAGATTGCCCTGCCCGCCTCGCCAGTTTGCCAGACACTCAAGAAGTAAAGCCAATCAAAACCCTGGCTTTGCAGGCGGTCAAGCTCGGCATCGGGAAAATCGTCAAGGCTGGCCGACCCACCTGACCTCTCCGACCAGTCCCTCAGCCAGACTCGCGTGTTGATCTGATAAAGCGCGGGGTTCGTGGTCATCTCGCTGGTCCAATCTCGAACGTCGATCGCTATTCCTGAGTCAACCGGGCAAGCTGGCGCGTGGCAGAGGCGGAGAGCAGCAGCTCGCTTGTCATAACAGCATTGACCTGAAGGATGCGAGAGATTAAGCCTGTCCATCCGGTTTGATGGCTGGCGCCCAGTCCTGCCCCGTTGTCACCGTGAAAGTACTCATAGAAGAGAATCAGATCGCGCCAGTGAGGATCCGTCTGAAATTTTTCCGTGCCGCCATAGACCGGGCGCCGCCCGTTCTTGTCCCGGGTGAAGATGCTGATCAGGCGCCCCGTAATGTCCTGGGCTATCTCAAAGAGAGTCAGTTCCACACCCGAGCCGGTCGGATACTCAATCCTGAAGTCATTCCCGTAATAAGAGTAGTAACCCAACAGAGCTCGCAAAAGCAGGTAATTAACCGGCATCCAGATCGGTCCGCGCCAGTTGGAGTTGCCACCGAACATGCCGTTGTTCGACTCGCCCGGCTGGTAATCAACGCGAAACTCTTGTCCGCCCAAGTGGAAGACGAACGGATGCTCGAGATGGTATCGCGACAAGCTGCGGATCCCGTAATTGCTCAGAAACTCCTTCTCGTCAAAGAGTCTCGCCAGTATCCGCCGCAACTTGGACTCAGTTACCACGGACAGCAGGCGCCGCCCTCGATGCCCGGGTAGAGTGGGCAGGTGAAGGTTACTGGTCAATTCTCGGTGACGGAGCACGAATCCCTGTACTTTCTTGACAAAATTGGGAAGCCGATCCCAGGTTTCCTTCTCGAGCACCACGGTGGCAGCCAGAGGCAGAAGTCCTACCATCGACCGGACTTTCAGGCGCATGGCCTGCCCGCCCGGAAGCCTGAGAACATCATAGAAGAAGCCGTCCGCTTCATCCCACAATTCGTCCTGATGCTCACCAATGCGGTCCATGGCCCCAGATATCCACATGGTGTGCTCGAAAAACTTCTGGGCAAACTCCTCGTAGAGTGGATCATGCTGAGCCAGCTCGAGAGCGATATTGAGCATCTGCTGGCTGAAGAAGACCATCCAGGCCGTTCCATCCGCCTGCTCTAGCTGCCCACCACCAGGAAGCGGTGCGCTGCGGTCGAAGACACCTATATTGTCCAGTCCGAGGAAACCACCCTCGAAGACATTCTGCCCTCTCGGATCCTTTCGATTCACCCACCAGGTGAAATTGACCAGAAGCTTGGAAAATGCATACTTCAGAAACTCAACATCTCCCTGCCCCTGATTCCGCTCTTTGTCAAAAATGTACGTCTGGTAAGTGGCAAAGGCATGCACTGGCGGATTGACATCGCCAAAATTCCATTCGTAAGCCGGTATCTGCCCGTTAGGATGCAGATAGTCGTTGCGCAGCATCAGATCGAGTTGTTGTTTGGCAAAGTCCGGATCGACGATGTTCAGCGGAATCATGTGAAAGGCCAGATCCCAGGCTGCGTACCACGGATACTCCCATTTATCGGGCATCGAAATGATGTCGTCATTAAACATGTGAAACCAGGCGCTATTGCGGGCCTGCAGTCGCGCTTCAACACCCGACCAGGGGTCTACGTCATGCTCGCAAAGCCATTTGTAGAGATCGTAATAAAAGTACTCCTTTGTCCATAGCATGCCTGCCAGCCCCTGACGCATCACGTTGAACCGGTCGTCATTCGATCTCAGAATCGCGGGCGTGATTGATGCGTAGAACTCATCGGCCTCCGCCAATCGACTGGCGAAAATCTCATCGAACTCACCAAACGGCTCTGTCATGTCGGCCACACTCATCCTCAGTTTGACTGTCTGAGTCTCACCCGGGCCGATCACCAGGTGGTAGTGCGCGGACATCTTGCTGCCCTTCCCCTCCGGGTTGACCGCCTCCCTGTGCCCATGCACGATAAAGTTGTTGATGCCGTCCTTGGTATGCGGGCCGAAATTTGGTGCTCCAAACAGCCTGGAACTGTTCGTTTCGTTTTCGGTGAACAAAAGCGGAACAGATCGGTCGCAGAAGAGGTAGTGATCGGGCAACCACTCCAAGAAATACGGATCGGTGTGGCGAGCCAGGGCGACAGAACACTTGCCCTGCCCCAGGTCCTGAATCACCGGTCTGGTCCCACCGTCAAACCAGGACCAGGTGTTGCGGAACCATAAGGTAGGAAGCAGCTCAAGCTCGGCAGTTTCCGGGCCCCTGTTCACAACGCTGATTTTAATCAGCATGTCTTCGGGTGAGCGCTTTGCGTACTCGACAAAGACATCGAAGTACCGGTCTTGGGCAAATATGCCGGTGTCGATCAGCTCGTACTCGAATTCGATCCGGCTCCGCTGCCTGTTCGTGTCGACCAGATCCGCATAAGGATAGGCATTTTGCGGATACTTGTAGAGGTACTTCATGTATGAGTGGGTGGGAGTGCTGTCCAGGTAGAAGTAGTACTCCTTAACGTCCTCCCCGTGATTGCCCTCCGAGTTAGTCAGCCCGAAAAGGCGCTCTTTTATGATCGGATCTTTGCCGTTCCACAGCGCAACCGCGAAGCAGAGCAGCTGATGGTCGTCACAAACACCAGCCAGCCCGTCTTCGCCCCACCTGTAAGCGCGCGACCTTGCCTGATCGTGCGAAAAATAGTTCCAGGCATCTCCGTTCGCACTGTAATCCTCACGGACCGTTCCCCACTGCCTTTCGCTGAGATACGGACCCCACTTCTTCCAGGAATTCTTGCTGTCTCGACATTCCTTCAGTCTTTGAGCTTCCGCGCCAATCTTTTCAGCCATATAAGCTTTTTCGCCTCGCCGACCGTTCTTTGTAGTCTTTCCAGGAGACCACGATCCTCGATCAATGCCTGGCTCAGAGGTATCGCTAAGTACTGAGTACCCCCACCCTATCCACAGCTATCTGCTCGTAACCTTTTATTTCCTGGCCAGGACAAAGATCATCGTACAGCAGCTTCAATCTTCCTCTTGAGGTCCAGCCAGCACCGCTTGCACGAACTCCAGCAGTCCGGCAAGCAGCTGCTCATACTGCTGGTGAAGCATACGCGCATCATCCCAGGCTGCCTGCGCAGCAGCCTTCTCAAGTCCGGCACACACAGCCCTTAGCGGTTCCGCGCAAAGTGAAGCATAGGCGCCTTTCTGAGTGTGTGCTGCCCTGTTCAGCGCCGCGGCGTCCCGGTCCCGGACAGCAGCCCTTATCTTTTCCCGATAGGAGGAGGCCTCTTCTGTCAGGACGGTCAGGAGCGCGCGGCAGCCGGAACCACCGATCGCTTTCTGCAGCCGCGGGAGATCTAGCGGCGGCTGCGCCGCTTGAGCTGCACTGTTGGGGGGTCCGGCGGCTGGCGGCTCGGTCTGGCTGAGCACTTGCGCAGTCTCTGGGGGAAACCAGCGGTCTAGAATAGCCTTGAGCCTTCGAGAATCGATCGGCTTGCTGAGATAATCATCCATCCCGGCCGCCAGGCACTCCTCGCGGCTGCCCTCCATGGCGTGAGCGGTCATGGCAATTATCGGCAAATGCCGTCCGGTCAGCGTCTCTTCCTTGCGAATCAGGCGAGTGGCCTCGAAGCCGCTCATCTCGGCCATCTGCACGTCCATTAGAACAGCGGCGTAGGGCGTCTGGGCCAGCCTGTCGAGGCACTCTTGTCCATTCTCAGCGACGTGCGCCTCGAATCCCAGCTCCTTCAAGAGCAAAACAGCGACCTGCTGGTTGATGGAGTTGTCTTCGACAATGAGGAGAAGCTCGGATCTGCTGGTTGTTGCAGGCCCGGCCATGGTCGGACTGGCCAGCCGTTCCAGCGGCTGCTCTGGCGGGGCGGCCAAGCGCCTGCCGGTGCCGTGTACAGCCGTGGCCAGGGCATCGAGCAGATCAGATTGCCTGATCGGCTTGGTCAGATAGGCTTGGAAGCCCAGGTTGATCGCCTCCTCGCCCGTGCCTGGGATATCCAGGGCGGTCACCATGATGAGCTTGATCTCGCTCAGACTGCTGTCCTTGCCAATCGCTTTAGCCAGCTCAATGCCGTTTTGTCCGGGCATGACCAGATCGATGATGGCAACCTGATAGGGATCGCCGGCAGCCACAGCAGCGCGCAATACCGCCAGCGCCTGCTCGGCGCTGTTCGATTCTTGATTTCTCATGCCCCAGGAGTCAAGGTAGGAATGAAAAATTTCACGCGCTTGCGGCTGATCATCAACTACCAGCACGTGCAGCTCGCGCAGGTCTGTTGCCACACTCGGTCTGGGAGCGGATTGGCCCGGCCTCGAATATGGATTTGAAAACCAGAAGGTCGATCCTTGCCCGGGTTTGGTTTCAACGCCGATCTGGCCATCCATGAGCTCGACAAGACGCTTGCAGATGGACAGCCCGAGCCCGGTCCCGCCATACTTACGGGTCGTTGAGCCATCGGCCTGCACAAACGGCTGGAAAAGCGTGGCGACCTGCTCCTCACTCATGCCGATGCCGCTGTCGGTTACCGAGAAATGCAGGCGGACCTGGGAGGGGAGCTGACCCTCAAGGAAGGCCTTTATCACCACCTCGCCGTGGTGAGAGAATTTTATGGCGTTGCCGGCCAGATTGAGAAGAATCTGGCGCAGGCGGGCCGGATCGCCGAGCAGCGGGCCTGGAATCTGCGGATCGACAAAGGTTATGAGCGAAAGCGCCTTCTGCCTGGCCTGAGGAGCAAGCAGCTCCCCCACACTCTCTACAACTTGCACCGGGTCAAACTCGATCATCTCGAGCGACAGCTTGCCGGCCTCTATCTTTGAGAAATCGAGAACATCGTTTATCACGGAAAGAAGCGAGAAGCCGGCCTCGCGTATGGTGTTGAGATAACCTCGCTGCCGCTCATCCATCGCCGTCCTGTCCAGTATCTCGGTCATGCCGAGAATACCGTTCATCGGCGTGCGGATCTCGTGACTCATGTTCGCCAGGAACTCTGTCTTAAAGCGGGAGGCCTCCAGGGCCTGATCGCGAGCCGACTGAGCAGCGCCGCTTGCTGCGCTCAGCTCCTGATTGAGAACATCGAGCTCACTGACCCGGCCCTCCAGCTCCGCGTTCAGTCGCTTGACCGACTGTTGAGCCCTGACTCTCTCTGTAATGTCATTATCGATCTCCAGAATGGCCGCAGGCTCGCCATCCGGACCCCTCTGCAGAGCCCAACGGCTGGCTACAACCAGTAGCCTGCCATCGCGTGTCGTGTGCGAAACCTCACCTTCCCAGAATTGATCGGCGCGCAGCCGGGACTCGATCTGCTCGAGCGGGATCGGCAATTTCATTTGCAGGAGCGCTTGCGCATTCCGCCCGATCACCTCGCCCCGACTCCAACCATACGTAGCCTGCGCGCCGCGGTTCCAGAACGTGATCTCGTGGCTCATATCGCGGGCGATGATGGTGTCGTGAGCAAGATCGAGCAACTGCGCCTGGCCCTTCGCCTTTTCATTAGCTGCATCGCGCTCCGTCAGGGAGCGCTGGAGCATCTGGAAGAGCAGTACAAGCAGAACGGTGACCGCTGAAGCAGCCATTGCCAAAGTAGACGCCAGCCTGGATGTGGCCTCCCTCGCCTGCGTTAAACGCATCGAGAGGAGGTGCCTTTCCTCGTCCTCCATTTGCCAGAGAAGAGCACGAATGGCATCCATTGCTCCTTTAGAATCGGCCAGAATGTCCGCCCAATTCCCGGTCTTGGCCGACGAGCGGCTTTGCGCTTCGATCATCTGCTTGAGGTTCTGCAACTCCTCGGCAACTTTGCGCTGAAGAACAGGGATTCTGACCTGTTGCCGCTGGTTGTCAGCTGTCAGCTTGGTCAGATAGTAAACAAAGTAAGAGATCTTCCCGAGCGCCCTGTTGTAAGGCTCAAGGTAAGCCTGCTGTCCGGACAGCACGAACCCCCTCGCCCCCGTCTCAGCATCATCGAGCAAGGTCTGGACATCCTTCAGCTGCTCGATGGTCAGATGGGTATGGAGCACCATCTGCTCATTCTTGAAGGCCTCGATGCTATTGACGTACGTGAAGGTTCCCAGGGCGCCAAGGAACATGGCAAGCGCCAGCACCAACCCGATCAGGCCCCGCTCGACCGGGGAAAGCGCTGCCAGTGTCCTAACTAGACTAAAACGCCGGCCGGTCTTCATGCTCTGCAGTCCCATAACCATCAGGACAGGAAGCGCCGGTCCTGCCCGGGCAAACCGAACCGGTCTGCGACGCACGCCTTCAACAGGTAGTTAACTCGATTAGACAAAGCGCACCGCCTCTAGGTCTGCAGCTGAGCAGCTTACATTCTAATGGAAATGATCATGAGCACGAGCGAAGTGTTGCCAGGAGGACGGCTTTGCTGCCTCTGACGACTGGCCGTGAATTGAGGCTGCCCGCCACCGGGAGGCTGCGCACCCCTGTGCGCTTCTTGTCTCTCGATGCAGGTCCTGAATCTACGCTGCAGGAGCGACAGGCTCAGCCGTGCTGCCTGCTCTTGTCAGCGCTTCAGCTGGTTTCCCGGAACACTCTGTCAGCAATCTCCATGGCCTCCCAGGTTGCCGGGAATCCGGCATAGGGAGCCAGGTGCAATAACGCCTCTAGAATCTCCTCCTTGGTCGCTCCGTTGTTAAGCGCCATGCGTATATTTAGCTCCAGACCGCGAGACCGCCCAAGGGCAGCCAGCGCCCCCACGGTGACCAGGCTCTTGGTCCGCCTGTCCAGCTTCGGTCGGCTCCAGATTTCGCCGGACAGGAAGCCGACCACATATTCCTCAAAGTC
>Ga0066388_100001224_pt1 | contig 14104 bp, 11 predicted proteins | sample PanSoiMetaGPlot6_FD_64539 | JGI IMG/M metagenome (GOLD analysis project Ga0066388, IMG submission 64539) | Tropical forest soil microbial communities from Panama analyzed to predict greenhouse gas emissions - Panama Soil - Plot 6 (Hybrid Assembly) | ecosystem: Environmental > Terrestrial >... | reverse complement strand
TGCCGTCGCGGTAGAGCGGCCGGCCGTCGAAGGTCTCGGTGGGCACCAGGGTGGTCGTGACCTGGCCGGGATAGAGCGAGGCGCCGGACGGATTGCGATTGACGTCGATGACGCTGCGCGACAGCGCGGTGTGCACCGTGGTCGCACCGAGATCGGCAGCGAAGGCGTAGAGCTTGTCGATGTACCAGTCGGCGTCGTGACGCGCGAGCTCTTGCGAGATGAGGCCGTCCTTGCAGTCGTCGGGAATGTCGAGCCCGGTATGGGGGAACGATACGAGGAGCGGCGCAGTGCCACGGTGGATGGTGAGCCAGGGTTCGGTCATGCAGTATTTTTTCGCAAATAGGTGGTCAGGCGGGCAGTGCCTCTCACTCCCTCCCCCGCAAGCGGGGGAGGGGACGCGCAGTGCATGTCGGTTCGCCTACGCTCATTCAGCTGTACCTTCCAACGTCGGCAAGATCTCTCGGCCCGCCGTAGCGACGATCGCGCCGGATATGACCAGCTCCGCCGCCGCGGCGATATCCGGGGCGAGATAACGGTCCTCGGCCAGCGCCGGTACACGGGCCCGAAGCGTCTCTCGCACGCGCTCGAGCCTTGCGCTGGAGCGCAGCGGCGCATGGAAGTCGCACGCCTGCGCGCCGGCGATCAGCTCGATGGCAGCGATATTCGCGGCGTTCGCCGCCATGGCGACAAGCCTGCGAGCGCCGTGGGCCGACATGCTGACGTGGTCCTCCTGGTTGGCCGAGGTCGGGATCGAGTCGACGCTCGCCGGATAGGCATTCTGCTTGTTTTCAGCAACGAGCGCGGCGGCTGTGACCTGCGCGATCATCAGCCCCGAGTTCAACCCGGGATGCGGGGTCAGGAACGCCGGCAGGCGCGACAGGGCCGGATCGACCAGCATGGCGATGCGCCGCTCGGAGAGCGAGCCGATCTCGCACAGCGCGATCGCCAGCATGTCGGCTGCGAAGGCGACCGGCTCGGCATGGAAATTTCCGCCCGACAGCGCCTCGCCGGTGTCGGCGAACACCAGCGGGTTGTCGGAAACGCCGTTCGCCTCGGCAACCAGCGTCGTCGCGGCCTGGCGCATGAGATCGAGCACTGCGCCCATGACCTGCGGCTGGCAGCGCAGGCAGTAGGGGTCCTGGATGCGGTCGTCGCCGGTGAGGTGCGAGGCGCGGATCGCGCTGCCGGCGAGCAGCGCCCGCAGCGACGCGGCGGTCTCGATCTGGCCGCGGTGGCCGCGCAGCGCGTGGATGCGCGGATCGAATGGCGTGTCGGAGCCCTTGGCGGCGTCGGTCGACAGCGCGCCCGTCACCAGCGCGGCCTGGAATACCCGCTCGGTCGTGAACAGCGCCGTGAGCGCATGCGCGGTCGAGAACTGGGTGCCGTTGAGCAGCGCAAGGCCTTCCTTGGGCGCGAGCGTCGCCGCCTGAAGTCCGGCGCGTGCCAGAGCACCGGCGGCCGGCACGCGCTCGCCGTGACTAAACACTTCGCCGACGCCGATCATCGCCGCCGTCATGTGCGCGAGCGGCGCGAGATCGCCGGACGCGCCGACCGAACCTTGGCACGGCACCAGCGGAATGAGGTCGTGCGTCAGCATGGCGTGGAGGAGGGCGAGCGTCTGCGGCCGCACGCCCGACGCGCCGCGTGCGAGGCTCGCGAGCTTCAGCGCCATCATCAGCCGAACGACGTCGCGCGGCGTCGGCTCGCCCACGCCGGCGGCGTGCGACAGCACGAGGTTGCGCTGGAGCGCGGCGAGGTCCTCGGCGGCGATATGGACGTTCGCCAGTTTGCCGAACCCGGTATTGATGCCGTAGACCGGCTCGCCGCGCGCGACAATCGCCGCGACCGCGTCGGCGCTCGCGGCGACCGCCGCCATCGCGTCGTCGTCGAACCGTACGTCGGCGCCGTCGGCGACGGCACGCCACGCGGCGAGCGGCGTTGCGCCGGTGCCGAGTGGGACCGGCGGGGTCATGCGCCGTTCCAGACGCGCGCGTGCAGCGGATTGAAGCCGATCCGGTAAACCAGTTCGGCCGGCCGCTCGATGTTCCAGATCGCGAGGTCGCAGCGCTTGCCTGCTTCGAGCGTGCCGATGTCGGCGAGACGGCCGAGCGCGCGCGCCGCTTCGCGGGTGACGCCGAGCAGGGCTTCCTCGACGGTGAGCCGGAACAGCGTCGCGGCCATGTTCATGATCAGCAGCAGCGACGTCACCGGCGATGTCCCGGGATTGCAGTCCGTTGCGATCGCGATCGGCACGCGGTGACGGCGCAGCGCCTCGAGCGGCGGCAGCTGCTTTTCGCGCAGCATGTAGAACGCGCCGGGCAGCAGCACGGCGACCGTGCCGCTCTTCGCCATGGCGGCGACGCCGTCTTCGTCGGTGTATTCGAGATGGTCGGCCGACAGCGCACCGTGTTCGGCAGCAAGGCGGGCGCCGTGCAGGTTCGAGAGCTGGTCGGCATGCAGCTTGACCGGAAGCCCGGCGGCGCGCGCCGCGGCGAACACGCGCGCGGTCTGCGCCGGCGAGAACGCGATGCCCTCGCAGAAGGCATCGACGGCGTCCGCGAGGTTCTCTCGCGCGAGCGCCGGGATCATCGCGCAGACTTGATCGATGAAGCGGTCCTTGTCGCCTTGCGCTTCCGGGGGCAGTGCATGGGCACCGAGAAACGAGGTGACGACGGAAACCCGGCTCTCGCGACCGAGCCGCCGCGCTGCCAGCAGCATGCGCGCCTCGGTGTCGAGGTCGAGCCCGTAGCCGGATTTGATCTCGACCGTGGTGGCGCCCTCGGCGAGCAGCCGGTCGAGCCGGGGCCGGCTTTCCGCGACCAGCCGGTCCGCGCTGGCGCCGCGCGTGTGCTTGACGGTGGAGAGGATGCCGCCGCCCTGCCGGGCGATCTCCTCGTAGCTCGCGCCTTTGAGCCGCAGCTCGAATTCGTGGGCGCGGTTGCCGGCATAGACGAGGTGGGTGTGGCAGTCGATCAGGCCCGGCGTGACCCAGCGTCCATCGAGCGGAATGCGCTCGGCCGCGTCAAACCCGGTCGGCAGCTCGGCCATCGGCCCGGCGAAAGCAACGCGTCCGCCAGTCATGGCGACGGCGGCCGGCTCATCGATCCCGAGGCCGTCTCGGCCGGGCGCCATCGTCGCCAGCCGGGCATCGAGCCAGATCCTGTCGAAGCGCATGAGCACTGACATAATTGCCGAAGCTGCCTATTGTCGAGCGCCAATGCCGGAGTTCCGCTCTTGACGTCATTCCTGTTCGATCACGCCCTGCTGCCGGGCGGCTGGGCTCGCGACGTGCGCGTCGACGTTGCAAACGGCACGATCGCCGAAGTCGTGCCGTCGGCGCCGCGCCAGGATGCACAGCTTGTCGCCGGCATCGCTCTGGCCGGTCTGCCCAACGTGCATTGTCACAGCTTCCAGAAGGCCATGGCCGGACTCGCCGAGCGGCGCGGCCCGGCGCATGACAGTTTCTGGACCTGGCGCGAGGTCATGTACCGTTTTCTCGCCACGCTGACGCCGGATGATGTCGAGGCGATCACCGCCTATGCCTATATGGAGATGCTGGAGGCGGGCTTCACGTCGGTCGGGGAATTCCACTACCTGCATCACGACATGGACGGGCGGCCATACGCAGATGTCGGCGAGATGCTTACGCGCGTCGCCGCGGCGGCGCAGGCGACGGGGATCGGCCTGACCCTGCTGCCTTCGTTTTATGCCTATGGCGGGTTCGGCGGCGCGGCGCCGACCGAGGGGCAGCGGCGCTTCCTCAACGATCCGGATCGCTTCCTGAAGATCGTGGCGCGCGCCCGCGAGATCGCCGCCGGCGTACCCGGCGCCAACGTGGGCATCGCGCCGCATTCGCTGCGCGCAGTGACGCCCGACACGCTGCGCGCCGTGCTCGCCGCGTCACCGCCGGGGCCGGTTCACATTCATGCGGCGGAGCAGACCAAGGAGGTTGACGACTGTTTCGCCTCGATGGGACAGCGCCCGGTCGCTTGGCTGCTCGATCACGCTGACATCGGTCCGCGCTGGTGCCTCATTCACGCGACGCATATGACCACCGAGGAGACCGAGGCGCTTGCCGAATCCGGCGCGGTCGCCGGGCTCTGCCCGCTGACCGAAGCCAATCTCGGCGACGGCATTTTTGACGCCGAGCGCTTCGTCGGGGTAGGGGGCCGTTTTGCGGTCGGTACCGATTCCAACATCCTGATCGATGCCGCTGCCGAGCTGCGTCAACTTGAATACGGCCAGCGCCTGTCCCGGCGCGCCCGCAACGTGCTCGCCGATCTCGAAGGCCAATCGGTCGGCCGGCGCCTCTATGCCGCAACGCTCGCCGGCGGCGCGCAGGCGCTCGGCCGTCCCATTGGATCGATTGAACCGGGTCAGCGCGCGGACATGGTGGTGCTGAACGAGGAGCACCCCGATCTTGCCGCCGGCAAGCATGATTTTTGGCTGGACGCCTATGTTTTCACGGCCGGTCGCCGCCTGGTCGGCACGGTCATCGCCGGCGGCGAAAGGGTGGTTGCGAACGGCCGGCACCGTTCCCATGACTCTATCACCGAGCGTTATCGCAGCGTGTTGCGCCGCTTGTAACGCGATCACCGCGATAACGACGTCGGGTTTCGCCCGACACCATGCCAGCAATAGGGAGCGGTTCCATGCCCGTCACATTCAACCATACGATCGTTCATGCGCGGGACAGCCATGCATCGGCGGCCTTCCTCGCCGAGATGTTGGGCTTGTCGGGTCCGAGGCAGTGGGGGCCGTTCGACGTCGTCACCACCGACAATGATGCGAACATCGATTTCATGGCCGCCGACGGAGATATCACGCCGCAGCACTACGCGTTTCTGGTCGGTGAGACGGACTTCGATGCCATCTTCGGGCGCATCCGCGAACGCCGCATGCGCTACTGGGCGGACCCTGCGCAAACCAAGGAAGGTGACATCAACCGCCACGACGGAGGTCGGGGTGTCTATTTCGAGGATCCCGACGGTCACCTCATGGAGATCATCACGCGGCCGTACGGAAGCGGCGGCTGGAATCCTTAAGCGCCATCGGCGGCGGACGCCACCACCAGCACGCGACGATCGCCGAGCGCTATCGCAAGGTCGTGGCGCGTCTGGCAGCGAGTGACTGAAATGGCGACCCCGCCAGGATTCGAACCTGGGACCTTCAGCTTAGAAGGCTGCTGCTCTATCCCCTGAGCTACGGGGCCAATCGGCCCGGTTGTAGCCCAGGAATCAGGCGGCCCGCCAGCGCCGCGTCCGGTGCCGGCAGGCCGCTTTTTTCGCCGCATCTCCGGGTAGTTACGGCCGCGCTTCGAGCACCAGGTTGAACGGCGTTTCGGTCGCGCGGCGGAATCGCGTGAAGCCGCCCTTGGTCACGACCTCCTTCAGCCGCGCCTCGCCGGCCTGGGCGCCAAGCGCGAGCCCGACCTCCTGCGCCAACGACGCCGGTGTGCAGATCATGGTCGAGGCTGCGTAGTAGACGCTGCCGACCGGGTTGAGATTGTCCTCCAGTCGGTCGTGCGCGAACGGCTCGACGATCATCCAGGTGCCGTCGCGCGCCAGCGTCTTGCGCACATGCGCCGCCGCGCCTGCCGGGTCGCCCATGTCGTGCAGGCAGTCGAAGAAGCAGACGAGATCGTAGCCGTGCGCCGGGAAATCCTTGGCGGCCGCGATCTCGAAGCTGATCCGGTCGGCGACGCCCGCTGCGGCGGCCGCGTCGTGCGCCGCCTCGATCGAGGGCGCGTGGTAGTCGAAGCCGTAGAACTGCGACTTCGGGTAGGCCTTCGCCATCAGGATGGTCGAGGCGCCGTGGCCGCAGCCGACGTCGGCCACCACTGCGCCGCGCTCGAGCTTGGCGACGACGCCATCGAGCGCGGGCAGCCAGCTGCCAATTAGATTGTGGTTGTAGCCCGGTCGGAAAAAGCGCTCGGTGCCGCAGAACAGGCAGCGGTGATGCTCGTGCCAGCCGACGCCGCGCCCGGACTTGAACGCGTCGGTGATCTTCGGTTCGTCGCGATAGGCTGAGGCCGCGACATCGAAGAAGCCGGCCAGGAACACCGGGCTCTCCTCGTTGGCGAACACCATCGCTTGCTCGGGCGACAGCGAGAACGTCTGCGTCGCCTTGTCGTAGGTGATGTAGCCGTGCGCGGCCTGCGCGGAGAGCCACTCGCGCACGTAGCGTTCGGCGGTGCCGGTCGCCTTGGCGAGGCCGGCCGCGTTGGCCCGCCCGAGCTTGGCCAGCGCCTTGTAGAGGCCGAGCCGGTCGCCAATCAGCACCAGCGCGCCGTTGAGCGATGCACCCATGTCGCCGAGCATGCGCCCGACGAACTGGTTGAGCTTGGCTTCGTCGATCGGTTGCGGGTTTTCGAGCGCCGTCTGCATCTTCGCCTCCAATGGTTGGGGTGACGGCGGGAGGCTCGCGCGATTTCGAGGAATGCGCGTCGCCCGAACGGCTTACGCGTGCGGCCCGGAGGCGTGGCCCGATCGGGTTAAGGCAATCAGAGGAGGTTGCGGCGGGCGGCGTAGCTCGCGGCGGCAGCGCGGGTCGAGAGATCGAGCTTGGCCAGGATGTTCGCGACGTGGCGCTTGACGGTGTGCTCGGACAGATTGAGCTCGGCGGCGATCTCGGGGTTGGTCATGCCGCGGGCGACCAGCCGCAGGATGTCGCGCTCGCGCGGGCTCAGACGGCTGTCGTCGGTCCTGCCCGCATCGTCCGCGTCGGCCACGACGGGCGGCTCGGCCTTCACGGCGACGATGCGCACGGGCTCCGCAAGGCCCTCGACGGTCACGGTGCGGGCCTCGCCGAACCGCAGCTCCGAGCCGACCACCAGGTCGCGCACGATCGATGACGCGAAAATTTCGCCCGGCCGCGCCTGCGCGGCGATCCGCATCGCGACGTGAATGGCGAGCCCACCGGCGTCGCCGTCGTGCAGCTCGATCTCGCCGGTGTGGATGCCGCAGCGGACTGCGAAGCCGATCTCCGTCGCGCTGTCGCGGACCGCAACTGCGAACCGCACCGCGCGCGCCGGTCCGTCGAACGACACCAGCGTGCCGTCCGGACGTGTCGCCAGGGCGCGGCCGCGAAAGTGTTCGATAGCGGCGTGCAGGCGGCTGTCGTGGCGGTCGAGCCGGTCGGCGGACCGTACAGCTCCGGAAATGTCGAACGCGACGATCGTCGCCAGCACGCGGTTGTGCTCCGAGCGCGGCCGTATGCCGGTGAGGAATTCCTCGACCTCGTCGGCGATGCGGTCGGTGTCGCCGACCCAGAACAGATGATCGCTGCCGGGGATCTCGACGAATTTGGCGCCGGCGATGTGCTCGGCGAGATAGCGGCCTCCGGCAAAGCTCACGCGAACGTCGTCGCGCCGATGGATGACGAGCGTCGGCACGCCGATGGTCGGCAGCACCGCGCGCACGTCGATCTCGGCATTCATGCGGAACAGCGCAACGACCGCGGCGGGGCTCGCCCCGAGCCGTTCGTAGCGCGCCCACCATTCGCGGAAACGCGGCTTCTCCAGCATGCCAGGTGCGAAGGCGCGGAGGCTCGCGCCGGTGCCCCACGACTCTTCGGCCTTGGCGATGAAGCTCTCGAGGCGCTCTTTCGACAGCACCGACGAATAGAAATGCGCGTAGGAGCCGTACAGCACCAGCGCGCGTGTTCGCTTCGGATAGGTCGCGGCGAACAGCATCGCGAGCGGACCGCCTTCGGAGCCGCCAAGCAGCGCCGCGCGATCCGAGCCGGCCGCATCCATCACCGCGCGGACATCGTCCATCCGCGTTTCGAGGTTGGGCAGTTGCGAGACCGGATCGGACAGGCCGGTGCCGCGCTTGTCGAACATGATGACGCGCGCGAATGCGGCGAGCCGCCATAGCAGGTGCGCGTAGCCGGGATCGTCCCAGTGCACGTCGAGATTGGAGATGAATCCGGGCACGATCACGAGGTCGATCGGCCCGGTGCCGAACACCTGGTAGGCGATGTGGACATCGCCGCTCTTGGCGTAGTGGGTCTCCGGCCGCTGCATCGGGTCTCCGGTACGCCGCAACTAGTGTCCCGCTTCCGACGCTCGCATCACTTTGCTGCACGCTCTCGTGCGAGCGTCGGAAGCAAAGGGACACTAGCAACTCTATCGTGCTAGTGCGGTTTTGGTTCTGATGTTCCGATGAAAGATCTTGCCGCAAGACTGATCGGAACGTCAGAACCACCGCACTAGTGCAAGCTTAAGCCAAGTCGGCGGCAAAGCCGATAGACCGCCGGTCAGGCCCGCGCAGCGCGGTTAACATGCACGATCCGCCAGCCCTCGGCGAGGCGGTCGATGCGGGTCAGCGACAGCGGATCGATGACGAACCGCAGGGCGCCCTCCGGGGCGCTGTCGAGCGCGATCGCGAGCGCGGCGCGCACGGTTCCGGAATGGACCACAAGGACGGCGTCGCCGGCGGGCAGCGCGCTGAGGCAATCACGCACGCGCACGATCTGGTCGGCAAAGCTCTCGCCGCCGGGCGGCCGGTTGGTCGCGGGCTGGCGCCAGAACGCATGGTAGGCATCGCCGAGCTCGGCTTCGATCTCGGCGTGACGGCGCCCGGTCCACGCACCGAAATTCTGCTCGCGAAGCCGTGCGTCGGGAACCGGCGTGAGGCCGAGCGTCTGCGCGGTCTCCATGGTTCGGCGCGACGGGCTCGCCAGCACGCTCGCACCGGCCGGGAGCTTGGCACGCAGGCCGTCGAACCCGGCTTGATCGCTCAGGTCGGCCGGCGCGTCACTGTCGTGGATGATGCCGCGCGGCCGCGCGACCGGCGCGTGCCGGATCAGCCACAGGCGCGTCTCGTCGGTCATGCGCGCGTAAGCCACGTCGCGAGCAGCAGCAGCACGGCGAGCTCGGCGACCTGCTCGGCGGCGCCGAGCACGTCGCCGGTCTGGCCGCCGATCTGGCGGATCGCCAGAATGGAGACGCCGACCGCGCTTGCGACTGCGATCAATGTGCACAGCACCGCCGCGCCGACCGGCAGGCAAATGAGCGCGATCGCCGCCGCGATGGCGGCGGCCGTCGCCGCGATCGGCGCTTCCGGACGTCCGGCGTTGGCGGCGAGGCCGTCGCTGCGCGCGTAGGGGAGGGCGAGCGCCATCGCCGGCAGCACGCCGCGTGCCAGCGCGTGCGCCGTGACCAGCGCCGGCATGATCGCGCTGGTCGGCAGCGCCGCGAGCGCCGCGACCTTGGCGGCGAAACTGACGAGGAGCGCGAGCGCGCCGAACGTGCCGAGCCGGCTGTCGCGCATGATCTCGAGTTTCTGCGCCTTGTCGCGGCCGCCGCCGAACCCGTCGCCGACGTCGGCGAGCCCGTCCTCGTGCAATCCGCCGGTGAGGAGCGCGCCGGCGCCGAGCGCCAGCGCGGCGGCGGCAAGGGCAGGCACGCCGGTCGCGAGGAGCGCGAGCTGCACGAGACCGATGACAGCGCCGATCGCCGCGCCGACTAGAGGGAAGACACGATGGGCGCGGGTGAAATATGAAGGGAGTGCCCCGTCCGGATGCGGCATCGGAATGCGGGTCAGAAACGCCACGGCGAGACGCAGATCGTCGAGCCAGTCGCTGATCTGAGGCCGCGCTTGCGCCGTATCGCTCATCCGGAAGGCATCCCGTGCATTTCGCCAGTCTAAACGACATCCGCGACGCCTGTCGCGATCTGCCGCCGGGCGACGAGGCGGCAGCCGCTGCAGCGGCCGCACGTCAAGCGCAGCTCACCAAACCGCCGGGCAGCCTCGGCCGTTTGGAGGAGCTCGCCGCGTTCCTTGCGTGCTGGCAGCGCCGGCCGATGCCACAGCTCGACCGCGTCCATGTCGCGGTGTTCGCCGGCAATCACGGTGTCGCCGCGCGCGGCGTCTCGGCGTTTCCGGCCGACGTGACGGCGCAGATGGTTGCGAATTTCGCCGCCGGTGGCGCCGCCATCAACCAGCTGGCGCGTCTCGCCGGCGCAGAGCTCGCCGTGGTACCGATCGCGCTCGATCAGCCGACCGGCGATTTCACCCGTGATGCGGCGATGACCACGGCCGATTTCCTTGCCGCGGTCGATCTCGGGGTGCAGGCGGTACCAGCGAGCTGCGATCTCCTCGCCGTCGGCGAGATGGGCATCGGCAATACCACGGCGGCTGCGGCGATTGCGGCGGCATTGTACGGCGGCGGTGCGGCGCGCTGGGTCGGTCGCGGCACCGGCATCGATGAGGCGGGGCTTGCTCGCAAGCGCGATGTCGTCGATGCGGCGCTCATTCGTCACACCGCGGTCCTGAGCGATCCGCTGAGCGTGGCCGCCGCGCTGGGCGGCCGCGAGCTTGCCGCCATGCTGGGCGCGACCTTGCGAGCGCGGCAGCTGGGCATTCCGGTGCTGCTCGACGGATTTGTCGGCACCGCCGCGGTCGCGCCGCTTGCGCGTCTGCACGCCGACACGCTGGCGCATTGCCGCGCGGCGCATGTTTCGGCGGAGGCCGCGCATCGCCGCCTGCTCGACGTGCTTGGTCTCGCGCCGCTCCTCGATCTCGGCATGCGGCTCGGGGAGGCGTCTGGGGCGGCAGTTGCAATCCTGGTGCTGCGCGCGGCGTTCGCCTGCCACGCGGGTATGGCGACATTTGGCGAAGCGGGTGTGTCGGAACGCAACGGCGATCCATAACCCTCGCGGTTGCGCCACGCGTTGTGCGCCGTATGATCGGCCCGGAAACGGCAGGGAACGGGAGCCAAGGAAACGTCAGCAATGACCATCCATCAGAATTTCATCGCCGGCGAGTGGGCCAAGGCGCAGGCCGCCGGACCGAACATCAACCCGTCCGACCTCAAGGACGTCATCGGCGAATATGCGCGCGCGACCCGCGCCGACGCGGAGGCCGCGATCGCCGCTGCCAAGGCTGCGAGCTACGGCTTTGCGCGCTCCAATCCACAGGCGCGCTATGACGCGCTGATGATGATCTCGAACGAGATCACGGCCCGCAAGGACGAGCTCGGAAAGCTTCTGTCGCGCGAGGAAGGCAAGACGCTGATCGAAGGTGTCGGCGAGACCGTGCGCGCGGCGCAGATTTTCTCGTTCTTTGCCGGCGAGGCGCTGCGCATCTCCGGCGAGAAGGTGACCAGCACGCGGCCCGGTGTCGACGTCGAGATCACGCGCGAGCCGGTCGGTGTCGTCTCCATCATCACTCCGTGGAATTTCCCGATCGCGATCCCAGCCTGGAAGATCGCGCCGGCGCTCGCCTACGGCAACTGCGTCGTGTTCAAGCCGGCCGACCTGGTGCCGGGCTGCGCCTTCGCCCTGGCCGAGATCATCGCCCGCTCCGGCCTTCCGAAGGGCGTGTTCAACCTCGTCATGGGGCGTGGCTCGGAGATCGGCGAGACACTGCTGACGCATCCCGACGTCAACGCCATTTCATTCACCGGATCGGTGGCGACCGGACGCAAGGTCGCGCAGGCCGCGGTCGGCGCCTCGGTGATGAAGAAGGTGCAGATGGAGATGGGCGGCAAGAACCCGCTGATCGTGCTCGACGATGCGGACATGAAGACCGCGGTCGACTGCGCCGCAAACGGCGCGTTCTTCTCGACCGGCCAGCGTTGCACGGCGTCGTCGCGCCTCGTCGTCACCCAGGGCATTCACGACAAGTTCGTCGACGCGCTGACCGAGCGCATCAAGGCGCTGGTGGTGGACGACGCGCTCAAGGCAGGCACCCATATCGGCCCGGTCGTGGACCAGAGCCAGCTCGACCAGGACCTGCGGTACATCAAGGTCGGCAAGGACGAGGGCGCCAAGCTGCATTGGGGCGGCGAGCTGCTCAACCGCGACAAGCAGGGCTTCTACCTGCAGCCGGCGCTGTTCACTGGGGTCGACAACAAGATGAAGATCGCACGCGAGGAAATCTTCGGCCCGGTCGCCAGCGTGATCCGCGTCAAGGATTACGAGGAAGCCAAGACGGTCGCCAACGACACCGATTTCGGCCTGTCCTCGGGCATCTGCACGACCAGCCTGAAGTACGCGAGCGACTTCAAGCGCAACTCCGAGGCCGGCATGGTGATGGTCAACCTGCCGACCGCCGGAGTCGATTACCACGTGCCGTTCGGCGGCCGGAAAGGCTCGAGCTACGGCCCGCGCGAGCAGGGCCGCTACGCGGTCGAGTTCTATACCAGCGTCAAGACGAGCTACACGCTGCCGTAGCCGCGCATTCGGCCATCAGGCGAATTACGGGGAAAGCCTCCGCAACGCCGCGTGCGAGCGCGGCGCTGCCGCGAATGCGCTTGGCCACGGTTCTGCCCGGTTTGCTCGCATCCTCGTCATCCACGGCGCGTTGCGTGATTCGGCCGGAGGGGTGGGCCTTTTACGCGGCGCGAGGTGGATCTCATGACATGGCGGGCGTGGGTGGGGGCGGTGGTCATTCAGGCTGCCGCGATAGTGAGCGCGCATGCGCAGGCGACCGAGATGCTGCCGATGGATTTCTCGGCGCGAGCACGAGCCGAGGCGAACGGCTGCCAGCAGGCGTGCAAGCTCGAGTTCACCACATGCAACGTGACGGCAGATGGGCGGCAGCGCGGCGTCTGCGATACCAAGCTCGTCAGGTGCCGGATCGCCTGTCAGGACTGCGCCAGCAAGGTGGCGCGCTGCGGCTTTGAGGCCAAGTTTTCGTCGGCAGGCTTCTGCAGTGCGCAGGTCGGTGCCTGCCGTCCCCAAGAAGACGCGGCGGGAGGGCAGCAGGCGCTCATCACCTTCGATGGCGGCGACGGCTCCTCGACTGCCCAAGCCGTGGTCATCAAAGGTGCTCGCAACACGCGTGAGGGCCTGGAGGCGCAGTCACTCTGGGTCGGCAAGAATTTTTGGGGCTGGCGCCGCCATGCCCGCCGGGCCCCGGCCAAGGACCAGAGCCGGGTGCTCGACCAGGTCGACTTCATGACCCCGCAGGGCGAGGTCCGCACCGTGGTGTTCGACGTCAGCGAGTTCTTCGGCAAGTTCTGAGGTGAATTTATTGGCGCTCGGCCTGATGGTTCGAGACGCCCGCCGTCGCCCTTTCGCATTCACTTGTCGAGCGTCAGTCGATGGACCGGGCTAAGGCGGGCTCCTCGCCATGAGGCCTTCGAGGGGCACCGACTCGCGGAGGCCTCATGGTGAGGAGCGCGCCATGACGAAGCCTCGCCAATTTCGATTCGACGGCAGAGGCGCGCGTCTAGAACCATGAGGCCGGGCGACAGGTTCACGGGCTCTCTGAGTTTCCGCGGACGTATACCGCCCGCCGTCCGTGCGGTACGTTCCCTAATACCGGCGGCACAGCCGGACGGGGAGGCGGGCGATGGACCGGCGGAGCTTTCTGCGCCACGTGGGTGGCGGCGCCACGCTCGTCGCGTTGCACGGCAGCAGCGTCGCCCCGGGATTCGCGCAAGACCGCTATCCCTCGCGTGCCGTCACCATCGTCAATCCGTTCGCGCCGGGCAGCATTTCCGACGCCGCTGCGCGGCTGATCGCGCAATACCTGCAGGACGGGTTCGGCCAGCCTTTCATCATCGAGAACAAGGTCGGCGCTGGCGGCCTGCTCGCGGCGACGACCGTGCAGCGTGCGGCGCCGGACGGCTACACGCTCCTGCTCACCGCGAGCTCGGCGTTCTCCGGTGCGGCACTCTACAAAAGCCTGCCGTTTGATCCGGTGAAGGATTTCCGCCACATCGCTCGCATCGGCAGCTTCCCCTCGTTCCTCGCGGCCAATCCGAGCCTGCCGGTCGGATCGGTCGCGGAGCTCGTAGCCTATGCAAAGGTCAATCCGGGCAAGCTGTCGTACGGCCACGGCAACAACATGGGCCAGATCGTCGGCGAGAGCTTCAAGAAGCGCACCGGCGCCGATATCGTGCGCGTCGCCTATCGCAGCAATCCGGCGGCGGTGACCGACCTGATTGCCGGTCACATCCAGCTCATGGTGCCAGACCTCAACACTGGCCTGTCGCACGTCCAGGGCAAGCGCATTCGCGCGCTCGCCGTGTTCACCAGGGAGCGCAGTCCCGCCATGCCCGACGTGCCGACGCTCGACGAAACCGTGATGCCGGGCTTCGAGCTGCTGCCGTGGTGCGGAATCTCGGGTCCCGTCAGCCTGCCGCCGGA
>Ga0066388_100001223_pt1 | contig 14109 bp, 14 predicted proteins | sample PanSoiMetaGPlot6_FD_64539 | JGI IMG/M metagenome (GOLD analysis project Ga0066388, IMG submission 64539) | Tropical forest soil microbial communities from Panama analyzed to predict greenhouse gas emissions - Panama Soil - Plot 6 (Hybrid Assembly) | ecosystem: Environmental > Terrestrial >... | reverse complement strand
TGGACCTCGGTAGAGGCAAGGATCCAGCTCACGCAAGCCGACGACCGCGGCGAATGACAATGAGACACTGGATCACCTCCTTTCTAAAGGTTGACGACGGATCGAATGTACCGGGTATCATTGTGATTCGTAAATCGAAATTCCTCGCGACGCTCCGCTCTGCGTTAACCGTTCCGTAACGCGTCATCGGCGCATAGCTTGTCGGCTTTGCGGCGCCGGCTGGCCCGGTTAGACAAGGGCACCACGCACCACCAGCCGTGATCCGAGAGTTGCAAAACCGCACATGGCCGTCGCACGCGATTCACCCGGGCGCGCCGACCTCGATTTTCCCCTGTTCGTCACTCTGATGGTTCACTGCGTGGTGGTGCACGCTGTGATCTCGCTGGCGCGGGTCACTATCACCTACCGAACCATTGAGCTCGGGCTGTCGATCGTTTGGCTGGGCGCGATTGCGACCGGCTTCTCGCTGGTGCCGATCTTCGCAGCTGTTGGGCTCGGACGCTTCATCGATCGCGGGCACGACTGCATGGCCGCCCGCATCGGCGCGGGCTTCATGGTGTTGGCCTGCGCCGGCCTATGGCTGTGGCCGGTGTCGGCCATCCATCTGTTCGTCTGGTCGGTCATTCTGGGGGTCGGGCAGTTGTTCAGCATGGCGGCCCAACAGGTCATCGCGGTGCGCTGCGCCGGTCCGCGCATGCGCGAATGGGTGTTCGGCTATTTCATGGTTGCGATCGGGGTCGGACAGGGCCTCGGACCGACCGTGCTGAGCTTGTTTGGCGGCCCGGCTGCATTGCCGCCGACGCATGTGCTGTTCACCTTCGCGCTCGGCGGAGCGATCGTGGCGCAACTGGTTGCATTCGCGCTGCAGCCGGCGCCGCGCGCTAAGATCAAATCCGGCGCAGAAGCCCGCGTTCCGCTCGATAAGCTCTTACGCACGCACGGCATGTTCGCCGCCTTGTGGGCGAGCGTGATCACGGTCACCGCCTTCGAGCTGCTGGTGATCTATCTGCCGCTGCTCGGCACCGAGCGCAGTATCGACACCCGCGACATTGGGCTGCTGCTGGCGGTGCGTTCGCTTATTTCGATTCTGTCGCGCACGTTTTATGTCCGCATGATTGAGATGTTCGGGCGCGTGCGGCTCATGCTGATCTGCCTGCTCACTGGCGCGGCGGCATTTGCGTTGTTGGCACTGCCGACACCGCTCGCGGTGATGTATGCGGCGGTCGGGGCAATCGGGTTCGGGCTCGGAATTGCCGCCACCCTGACGTTCTCGGAGGTTGTGCTCATCGCGCCCCCGGACGCCCGCGCGACCGCGTTGTCGCTGCGCATCACCGGCAATCGGCTCGGTCAGGTGCTGTTGCCGTTCCTGGGCAGCTTCCTTGCCACGGTCGCCGGCGCAGGCGGCGTGCTTATTGTGACAGGCGCGATGCTGGCCGCGGCCGGGATTGCAGTGCGGATCAGCCTGCGCGATCACAGTGAAGAATAGAGCATGATCCTGAAAAGCTTGGCCCGCACTTGATGCGGGAGGACCCCGGCTTCCCGTCTGCGCGAAGCCTGGGCAAGAATTACCTGATGCGAAACGCTTCGGTGGGCGTAGGCAGGTCGTAAAGATCATGCTCCAATAAAACACCTCGATACCCGGCACCTTTGCGCGGTCTGGCCGTTACGGTATGTGGTCGCAATCCTGTGTTACGAGGTTTCCTTGATGTTTCCGATTCCGCAGCCTGCGCTGGTCCCAAATACCTACGCGTTTGAATCCGAGCCGATGGTCAAGCCCACCGGCTTTCGGGAATATGACGCGCGCTGGCTGTTCGGTAAGGAAATCAACCTGATGGGGGTGCAGGCGCTGGGCATGGGGCTCGGCACGCTGATCCACGACATAGGCGTTAAGCCCGACATCGTCACCGCCCACGATTTTCGTGCCTATTCGGCCTCCATCAAATACGCGCTCGCGTCCGGCTTGCAGGCGGCCGGCTGCAGGGTGCACGACATCGGACTCGCGGTGACGCCGATGGCTTATTTCGCGCAATTCGATCTCGACGTGCCGTGCGTCGCCATGGTGACGGCCTCGCACAACGACAACGGGTGGACGGGCGTCAAGATGGGCGTCAACCGGCCGCTGACGTTCGGACCCGATGAAATGACGCGACTGAAGGAGGTCGTGCTCGATGCAAAGTTCAAGCTCGTCGGCGGCGGCGCATATGAATTCGTCCCGAACTTCCGCGACCGCTACATCGCCGACTTGACCAAACGTCCCAAGCTCACGCGTCCGCTCAAGGTGGTTGCGGCGTGCGGCAACGGCACCGCCGGCGCGTTTGCGCCCCGCGTCCTCGAGGCGATCGGGTGCACGGTGTTTCCGCTCGACTGCGAGCTCGACCATACGTTCCCGAAATACAATCCCAACACCGAAGATTTGAAAATGCTGCACGCGCTGGCGGCCGAGGTGAAGCGCACCGGGGCCGACGTCGGCCTCGCGTTCGACGGCGACGGCGACCGCTGCGGCGTTGTCGACGACGAAGGCGAGGAGATTTTCGCCGACAAAGTCGGCGTCATGCTGGCGCGTGATATTTCGGCGCGCCATCGCGACGCGCTGTTCGTCGCTGACGTCAAATCGACCGGATTGTTCATGACCGATCCGGTGCTGCGCAAGAATGCGGCGCGCACCGAGTATTGGAAGACCGGGCATTCCTACATGAAGCGGCGGGCCAACGAGATCAACGCGCTGGTCGGGTTTGAGAAGTCCGGGCACTTCTTCTTCAACAAGCCGTTCGGCCGCGGCTATGACGATGGCCTTTTGTCCGCATTTGCGATTTGCGACATGCTCGATCGCAATCCGACGCTGAAAATGTCCGACCTCAAGAAGGCGCTGCCCAAGACCTGGGGCTCGCCCACCATGTCGCCGCATTGCCCGGACGAGGTCAAATACCAAGTCGTCGACGACGTCGTGAAGCATTTCGAAACCGCGAAAGCCAAGGGCGAAAAGGTCGCCGGCCAACCGATCCGCGACCTCGTCACCGTCAATGGGGTGCGCGTCACCGTGGAAGACGGCACGTGGGGCCTGGTGCGTGCGTCGTCCAACAAGCCGGAACTCGTGGTCGTGGTGGAAAGCCCGGTCTCGGACGCGCGCATGCGCGACATGTTCAAAGCCGTGGACGGCGTGTTGCGCACGCACTCCGAGGTGGGCGCCTATAACCAGACGATTTGATCAATTCGGCCAGGGCCGGCGCCACGCCAGTCCGGCGAGATCGCTGACCGGGCCGATCACGCTGTCGAAACGCATGGTCATCCGGTCCTCGCGCCGATACGGCGGCCATGCGGGCAAGCGCGCGTGATCGGGCCTGCCGGTGCGGGCGAATGCGATCCAGGCTTTGTGCATCGCGTCTGCGAGCCCGGCGGTTTCCGCGGTGTTCGCCCCTTTCAGCATGGGCGAGTCGGCCCAGTTCGGGAAATTGTTGAACACGAACGGAATCTCGAGGCAGTGGCAGGCCTCGAACCCGGCGGGCGACTGCCAGTCGAATTGATACACATAGGCCGGACGTCCCTGATCGGCGCGCCACTCGGCCATCCGCAGGCTGCCGATCCGAAACATCGCGTCCGACATCAGGTCGCCGAGCAACGCGGCATTGCTGCCCGACGCCCGCATCCGGCGAATCTCCTCGTAGTGCTCTCGATGCCCGGACTTGAACACGGCGGCGAACACGCCCTCGACCGCCGCCGCCGTGGCTCTCTCGATCTCCTTGTCGATGCAGTAGAACGCCGCCATCTCCTCGCGCGTGGTCCCGATCATCACATCGACGTCGGCACCGGCGTCCGATTTGAGCGCGCTCGCAACCTGCGTCGGGAGGACGTCGCCGTCGATCACCGGCCAGAACGGCGCCATCGCATCTGCGAACTTCTTCTCGAGCCGTGCGAGTTCGCCCTGTGCGGCCACGAACTTTGCCGCCGGCAGGGTTTTCAGCTCGGCCGTCTGTTCCGGCTTGAGCCCGAGCACCTCGAGCAAACGCCGGCCGATCCGGTGCGCGTCCTCGAGCTTCCGCGTCATGCGGCCGAACGGCGTGCTCTGCAGGATCGCACGCCGAAACAGCCCGCGTGCCGCCGGCATGGTCATCAACATCGCAATCGAGGAGGCGCCCGCCGATTGTCCGACCACGGTCACGTTATCGGGATCGCCGCCAAAGGCGGCAATATTGTCACGCACGAAGCGCAGGGCGGCGACTTGATCGAGCAGACCGAGGTTGCCGTTGCTCACGCCCGGCAGACACAGGAAACCCAGCGCGCCCAGCCGGTAGTTGATCGACACCGCGACGACGTCGCCGTTCGTGGCGAATCGCTCGCCCGAATACCAGGGCAGCGATCCGGCGCCGCTGCCGAACGCGCCGCCGTGAATCCACACCTGCACCGGCCGCTTGCCGGCGTCGGCTGCCGGCGTCCAGACCGTGAGCGTGAGACAATCCTCGGATTGCGGGCGCTCGAAGTCGCCCATGACATGCGCCAGTCGGGAGCGCGCCTGCGGGGCGATCGGGCCGTCCTGACGTGCATCGCGCGCCCCGGGCCAGGGCTGCACGGGTCGCGGTGGCGCAAACCGCAGGTCGCCGACGGGAGGCGCCGCGTAGGGAACGCCGCGAAACACCGCGACGCCGTTTTCCCGGGCGCCGCGGAGCTCTCCGGCCTTGGTCCGCACGACCAATTCGTCAATCGCAGCCATTGCCATGATCGAGCCTCCCTTTCAACGCTGCGCGAACCGCCGCTCGATCGGCACAATGACCAGCCGTTCGCCCGCCATGAAGATCAGCACGATCGCAAAGCAGGTGGCAAGGAAGGTTGTGCTGTCGGCCGCGGTCTGCGCGCGCAGCATGAGGTAACCGAGCCCGCTCGGCGCGCCCAGCAGTTCGGCGACCAGGGCGATTTTCCAGGCGATCCCGTAGGCGATGCGCGTGGCCGAGAGCCCGTAGGGCACCAGCAGCGGCAACCTCAGTCGCCGCAGCATGCGGGCGCGGCTGCGGGTGAAGCTCCATCCCATTTCCATGAGGTCCGCGTCGGCGTTGCGCAGCCCTTCCGCGACATTGATCAGACAAAACGGAATGAGAATCGCGACCTCGACAAAGATCACGCTGAAGTCGCCGGGCTCGAACCAGATCGCCGCCAGGATCGCCCACCCGATGGACGGGAACGAGTTGAGCACCGGCTTGATCCGCTGATCCACCACGGTTTCGAGCCAGGGCACGTCGTGGGCCAGGAACGCGAGGCCGCCGCCGATGAGGAGTGCGAGCGCGATCGACACCAGCACCCGCCAGGTCGATGCAAACAGGTTCCACAGAAAATCCGGTGTGACGAACAGCTCGGCGAGGCGGCGCGCAACCGCGAGGGGTCCCGGGAGGATGAATTCCGGCAATCCGCGCGCGATCGCCCACCACGCGACCAGCGCAAGCACGACCAGTCCTTCGCCGATCAGACGCTCGGCCGCTGCCGATGGCATGGATCGTAGCTCAGCTCGCATAGTGACGCGATACGCTTGCTTGGAGTGGCGCCAGGACGAACTGGTCGACGCTGTGCACAAAGGCGATGATCAGAATGATCGCCGCGAAGATCGTCTCGGTGTCGAACTCCTGGCGGGCGAGATTGATCATATAGCCGAGGCCGCTGTTGCCGCCGAACAGTTCCGCCGTCAGCGTCACCTTCCAGGCGACGCCGAACATGATCCGCAACGTCGCGAAAATGAACGGATAGAGCGACGGCACGATCACCAGGACCAACATCCGGGCGCTCCGGCGCGTGAGGCTTTGCGCCATCTCGACAAGTTCGCGGTCGATGCTTGCGAGTCCCGCCGACATGTTGACGAGCGCGAACGGAACCAGCACCGCGCTGATCGTGAAGATCACGGTGAGCGGGGTGACGCCGAACCACATGATCGCCAGCAAGGTCCAGCCGATCGCCGAGAACGCGTTCAGGAACGGCCCAAGCCGGCGCTCGATCGCAAAGCGGAGCACCGGCACGTAATAGGGGATGAGCGCGAGCAGGGTGCCGATCATGAACGAAATCGCAATTGCGGCCCCCACGTGAAACAGTGACGCGCCGAGGTGGCCAAGATCGCGCCAGCTGGTGATGAACGACCACAGCCGCAGGGCAACTTGCGCGGGACCGGGCAGCAGATAGGACGGCGCGACCAGTGAGGCGGCTTCCCAGGCGCCAAGAAACGCAAGGGTGAACAGGTGGCCGACCCACCTGCGCGCAGCTCGGCCGCGGCGCAGGGCGGTGCGACCGAGCGCGATGTCGGTCGCGGTCATTACCCGCGCAGCGCCTGCTCCCACACCAGCGTCCGGACATCCGGAAAGTTCTGGATCATTCCGATCTCGCGCGACAGTTCATAGAGCTTCATGATCGCCTGGGCGTGACTCTCCTCGAACGTGGCCGGCACGTCGGAGCTCTTCTCGAACCACCAGGTGAAAAACTCGGGCGGCAGGTTGTTCTGCGCGCCGACCGCGCCGAAGACTTCGTCCCGGTGGGCGAGCGCGTAGCGTACCGACTCGCGGAACATCCGGTTGAACTCGCGGAACGCGTCTGGCCGCTGCGCCAGCCGTTCCGGGTAGGCGACGTTGAGTGCGCTGATGAAGCGCATGCCATAGAGCTCGATATTGTCGCGTCCGGTCTCGGCTATGGGTCGGAATTCGCCGGACTTCAGGGCGCGAAACGCCTGGCTGTGAATGAGCGTCGCCGCGTCGATCTGGCCGGCCGCCAGCGCGGCCGGCAGGTTGGGGGCCTGGATCTCCAACTGCCTGAGGTCGCCGCCTTCGAGCGCGGCGTTGAGCCCGTATTTGTGGATGAGCGCCAGGCGCACCTGGGTGTAACCGGTGGAGCGAAGTCCGTAGGACCCGAGCGCCTTGCCCTTGAGGTCCTGCGGCCGCTGGATTGCGGAGTCCTTCTTGACCCAGACGCCCGCGCCTTCTCCGGCTGCCGCTTGCTGCAAGGCCGTCGACATGATGCGCAGCTCGAGCCCGCGCGCCGCCGCCGGCGGCAGCGCGATGACGGCCGTCATAATCACGTCGAACTGCTTGGCGGACGTGGCCTGAATGAGCTGCGGGATTGCGAGCCCGCGTGCCTCGACCGTGACGAGGTCGGAGGTTACTTTGCCGTTGGTCATCGCCCAGGTCACTGCATCGTAGGCGGGGTCCAGCAGATACGCGTAGGTCACCTTGTCCTTGGCCTGCGCCAATCCGGGCCTGGTGAGCGTCATCAGCGCCGGAGCGGCCATGAGCTTGAGCACGGTTCGACGTTTCATGCGATGCTTCCCTCTTCGAGCGACCGAAACAGTCTAATCAATTTCTCCCGATGCCGGACAGTGTCCTGCTCGCCCAACGCGCGTGGCCGCGCCGCCTTCAACTCGATCGTTTCGAGTACGCGGGTCGGCTTGTTCGACAACACGATCGTGCGGTCGGCAAGCTGCAGCGCCTCGTCGATATCGTGGGTGACGAACACCACGGTCTTGCCGGTCTGCTGCCAGATCCGCTCCATTTCGGCGCGCATGCGCGAGCGCATGTTGAGGTCGAGCGCGGAGAACGGCTCGTCCATCAGCACAATCTGCGGGTCGACCGCGAGCGCGCGCGCGATCGCGACCCGCTGGCGCTCGCCGCCCGATAGCATCGAGGGGTACTTGTCTGTATCGTCGGCGAGGCCGACGAGGTTGAGCAATTCGATGGCGCGCGACCGCCGACGTTCGCGGTCGCCGGCGCCGAAGCGAAGCTCTGAACCCAGCAGCACGTTGTCGAGCGCGGTGCGCCACGGCACCAGGCGCGGGGATTGAAACACGAAGGCGATCTCCGGCCACGCGTCGTGCGGATCGCGTCCGTCGACGGTGACGCGGCCGCTGCTCGCGTCGAGCAGCCCGCCGATGATGCGCAGCGATGTCGACTTGCCGCAACCGGACGGCCCCAGGACGCAGACAAACTCGCCCCGCCGCACATCGAAGTTCAGCCGATCATAGATGGGCTCTTCGCCGAGGACGACGCCGACATTCTCGAATGTGATGATCGCGTCGGGTCTCATGCGTCTGCGGGCCGCCAATTTTCATGCCATGGCCGCTCCGACCCGTCCAGTGACGAGGTGATCCTGGCACCCGGGGCCGCAATCCGATACGATCGTTGCAGAGACGGCCGCCCTCAACCTGGGCAGAGCCGTTCGACGCGGGGGAGGAAAACCATGCCAGCAGTGAATGCAGGCGCGCGGCTCGACCGCCTGCCGATCAGCTCGTTTCACTATCGGATCTTCTGGCTGGTCGGCGCCGGCATGTTTTTTGACGGCTACGACCTTTACGTCGGAACCTCGGTGCTGCCGGCGCTGCTTCAGTCGAAGTTCTCGACCCTGCCGCTCAACGCCCAGTTCGTGTCGTTTACATTTCTCGGCATGACCATCGGGGCGCTGGTAACCGGATTTCTGGGCGATCGTTTCGGCCGCCGCTTTACCTATCAATTCAATCTGATGATCTTCGGCTTGGCGTCGCTGGCGGCGGCGTTCGCACCCGACATGACGACGCTCAACGCACTGCGCTTTGTCATGGGATTGGGGCTGGGCGCCGAAATCGTGGTCGGCTACTCGACCCTGACCGAGTTTGTGCCGCCGGTCTCGCGCGGCCGCTGGCTTGCCTTCATGGCGTTTCTGGTCGTCTCCGGCCTGCCGGTGACGACGCTGCTCGGCAATCTGATCATTCCCAACTTCGGCTGGCGGCCGATGTTCGTGATCGCCGGGGTGGGCGCGCTGATCGTCTGGTACCTGCGCAAATCGTTGCCGGAATCGCCGCGCTGGCTCGAGATCAACGAACGCGATGCGGAGGCTGAGGCGATACTTGCCGCAATCGAAAAGGAGGCTTCCGCCGCGGGTCCGCTGCCGCCACCGGCGGCACCGGTGCCAACGCCGCAGTTCACCCTGGCGTCACTGCTGCATGGCGATTTGCTCAGGCGCATGGTGGTCGGCAGCTGGGTGCTGATCACGGTCAACACGCTGATCTTCGGGTTCGTGACGTGGCTGCCGCAGTTCTTCGTGGCCGGAGGGCTCACCGTCACGCGCTCGCTCGCCTATACGCTGGTGATCGTGATCGGTTCACCGATCGGGTGTGCGATCGGCGCCTATTGTGCCGATGCCTTCGGACGGCGGCCGACCATCATCGGCGCGTCGGTGCTGAGCATTATCTTCGGCTCGATCTATCCGTTCACCAGCGAGCCGGCGGTGATGCTGCCGGTCGGATTCCTGCTGATCGTGTCAATCTATATCCAGGTCGCGTTGCTGTTCGGCGTTTACACGCCTGAGCTGTTCCCGACCGAGGTGCGACTGCGCGCCAACGGCATCTGCAACACGCTCGGGCGCGCCGCCACGATTGTGTCGCCATTCATCGTGGTCGCGCTGTTTCAGAGCTACAAGATCGCCGGCGTGCTGAGCCTGATGGTGGTGTTGCTGCTGATCCAGATCCTTGCGGTCTGGGCCTGGGGAGTCGAGCCCCGCGCAAAACCGCTGGAGGCGCTCGATGCGCCAGCCGCGGCGCATTGAGACGATCGATTATTCGGCAGCTTGCTTGAGGCGTCGGGTCAAGGGGTAGTCGGTGCTGTCGTAGAGGCGGCGTATGCCGACGCTGTCGAACCGCTGTTCGTCGACTTCCAGATAGGCGCCGGCCAGCGATTGCTGAGGTAATTCCTCGATCGCAAACCGAATGGCCTCGGCGGCACGGTCGAATCGCCGATACCCAAGGGGCTGACGGCGGGACTTTCTATTCCTGGTGGGAAACAGCTCGGCCTGACTGCTATAGTTGAACGCACTCATCGCTTGATCCTAGCCTGCGGCAAAGGGGTCGATCGCCCGGTCATCGATCTCGCCTGCTCGTCGCGCGCCGCTCTCCTGTTCGTCATCACAACAGCTCGCAATATAAGCACGAAATGGCCAAATGCGAGTGCCTGATGCGACAATCTCGGGCGCGATTCCGGTGTGAAACCTGCTCCAGATGCCGGATACCGCCGGAATCGGCGGGGTTGTCGCGGTCACACAGCCATTCAACGGCCTGGTTTCGACGCTCAACGTGAGGCGGGCGACGCGTGAACGCGCGCGGGGAAAGGCGACATGACCTGGCGCTTATGGCAGATATTGCCGATGACTGTTGCGCTGGTTGCAACAACGGTTGCGGCAAAACACATCACTCCGGGCGAAATTCGGGTCCTGACCGGGGACATGATCGTTGCGCGTGGCGAGACCTATCGGTTGGTCGGATTTGACGCGCCCGAGACCGTGCAGGCGCAATGCCCGTCCGAGCGCAAGCTTGGCTATCGAGCAACGTTCGGCTGCGTCGTATCATTGCCGACGGCGGGCTCGATCTCGAACCGGTGAATTGCAAGGAGAACCACGCCTGCGCGATCCTGAGCGCGCGGGCAAAACGTTGCCGAGATGATGGTCGCCAAGGGGTTGGCGCGTCCGTTCGCGTGCAGCACCGCGAGCTGTTCGCCGCATAAAGGCTGGTGCGCCGGCGCGACGCACGGTTAACGCGCGGCGCAGCCTGCTCATATCGGCAAACACAGCAAAGGCCCCGACCTTACCCCGAGGTGGGTGAGGCCGGGGCGCGGCTTCCCGACGATTGAAGCTTAGCCGTGGCTTCCCGCAGTCCCGTGCCGGGCGTGCACCACGTAGCGCGGCTTGCGGCTGATATTAGCGCGCTGCGCCGTGCCGGCGGTGCTGGTCGCCGTGTAGCGCGGCGATGGATTGTTGTGATCGAGATTGCGCACGTCCTTGTATTGTTTGTTGGTTGCGGTCACCGCGTAGCGCGGTGATGGATTGTTGTGATCGAGGTTGCGAACATCCTTGTATTGTTTGTGTGACTCCATGTTCGGATACTTCGGCCCATCGTTAGGGCTTTGCGCGAGCGCGACGCTCGTTACGGCCGTCAAGGCGGTCGCGGCGGCGATCGTCAACAGGCTCCGTGTCATTAGCGTTCTCCCAGTTTCAACGTCGCCCATGCGATGATCCGTCGGTTGCTGTTTGTTTCGCGCAGTTGCGAGCGAAACGGTGGGTTCGGTGGCCCGCGTTCCGACGTTGCATTAATTATGATCTGGGAGCGCCGTGACGGTCGACTGCGGATGCGCGCCTCGGTGCGACATCGGACAATGTTTTGATCTAGTGCCCGGTTGCGTACCGAGCCTCGTATAGCCGCGGATCCCGATTACCGCGGCGGCTCCCGGAAGTAGCTTGCGCACCACACGATCGCGAGCAACGCGGCGCCGCCGAGCGCGTCCACCCGGATATCCGCGCGCGCAAGTCCGAAAGTCTCGTGTGCGAGTATTCCTAGCAGCGCCGCCGTCAGACCGGCGGCCGCCAGCGCGCCTAACAGAAAGATGGTCCGGCCGCCCATGCGCGAAATATGCCCTTCGAGGCTGGCAATGCAAGCATTCCTAGATTTGCCATAAATACCTACCACTCATAGGAAATCCATCCTTCGGGTGGCGAGGGAAGCGAACCGTTAGGAACCCATGGCCGGTCCGAACCGAAAATCCCAGGCCCGTCGCGTGCAGTACGCGGCGCTGCCGTTTCGACGCCACAGCACCTCCGGAACGGAGGTGATGCTGGTGACGTCGCGCGGTACCGGGCGCTGGATCATTCCCAAGGGCTGGCCGATGAAGCGCAAGGCGCCGCACGCGGCGGCCGCGCGCGAGGCGCTCGAGGAGGCCGGTGTTGTCGGGCAAATCGGTAAGCAGCCGATCGGCTCTTTCCCGCACGAGAAGCTCCTGAAGGAAGGCGAACTGGTCGTCTGCGATGTGCAGGTCTTCGCGCTCGAGGTGACTCGTCAGCGCAAGTCTTGGCCGGAAAAAGGCAAGCGCTCGGTCAAATGGTTTTCACGTGCCGAGGCCGCGCGCACGGTGCGCGAGCCGGTGCTGCGCGACATTATTCGCAAGCTCGGCAGGCGATCCTGATCGTCACGCTGCGGCGCGGCCGTCCCGCCAACTCACCCGCAAATCTCGATATCGACAACGGAGCTTTGTCCGGCGACGACGTTGAGCTTTGCGCAAGCGAGAGTGAGAATGCGAACCTTGCGTGGCTTTTGGGAGGTACATGCTGATGGCGCGGGTTCAAGACAAGGTCGCGCTGGTCACCGGCGGGTCGGGCGGGATCGGCGCCGCCACGGTGCGCGCCCTGCACCGCGAGAATGCGCGTGTCGTCATCGCTGACGTGGTGGTGCCGGCCGGCGAGAAACTCGCGGCCGAGCTCAAATCCGAATTCTGCAAGCTCGATGTCACGAGTGAGGACGACTGGAAGCGGGTGGTTGCGCAGATTGTTGCGGCGCACGGCAGGCTTGACGTCCTGGTCAACGCGGCCGGCATCGAAGGCGACATGACCCGCGGCACGCCCGAAGAGACCACGCTCGCGGAATGGCGGCACGTCATGGCGGTCAATCTCGACGGCACGTTTCTCGGCTGCCGCGAAGTCCTGCCGGTGATGAAGCGGCGCGGGGAGGGCTCGATCGTCAACATTTCGTCGGCGGTCGCTTATTTCGCGACGCCCAACAGCACCGCCTATGGGGCGAGCAAAGGCGGCGTCATGCAGTTGACGAAGTCGGTCGCGCTGCACGGCAGCTTCGACGGCCACCGTGTCCGTTGCAATTCGGTGCATCCCGGGATCATCGCAACCCGCATGATCGAGAGCATCAACGCCCAGCTGTCGGCGTTGAACAAGGTGGACCCGGAGGACGCCAGGCGCGCGTCGTTCGCGCGCATCCCGTTTGGCGAGCCGGGACAGCCGGAAGACGTGGCGGAGCTGATCGTGTTTCTGGCCTCCGACGAGTCGCGCTACATCACCGGGTCGGAGTTTGGTATCGACGGGGGCTGGCGCCTCATGGGCCGTCCGCGGTCGGTTGCGGCGGCGGCCGCGAAACAGTAGAAGCGCGCCACGGAGAACAGCATGACCGGCAAGATCGCGGTTCACGATCCGCGCGGATTTCCGCCCAAGGTCACCGGCAAGCGCCTCGCGCCGCGCCTCGAGAGTCTCGACGGCAAGGTGATCTTTCTGGTCGATTGTCAGTTCGACAATTCCGACATGTTCATGGCGCAGCTGCGCGAGTGGTTCGCCGAGCATCTGCCGCGCGTGAAGACCCGCATCATCGAGACGCGCGAAAGCTGGGTTGACGATCCGGACATGCGCGCCACGGTCGCGCGCGAAGGCGACGGCGCCATCCTGGGCGTTGGTCTTTGAAGCACCTGCTGCCCCGCGGTCGCGGGGATGACAATGGCGCTGGAGGAGAGCGGCGTCCCCGCCGTCGCAGTCCACACGCAACTCTTTGCGCGCCTCGCCAAGGCAACCGCGCTCGCCAACGGCATGCCGCGCACGCGCCAGGCGTTCGTGCCGCAACCGGTCGTCGGCGTGCCGCCGGCGCAGCTGCGGGCCTATATCGAAGGCGCCGACAAAGTCACCGGCCGGCCGTTCGTGCAGGAGGTGATCGAGGGGCTGACACGCCCGCTCGATACGGAAGACCTCAAGGGTGCGACGTTCGAGCGTTCGACGCCGCGGCTGCTCGAGCCCGACACCGAGGAAAACCTGCACGAGCTCTTCATCCGCAACCGCTGGACCGACATGCTGCCGGTGGTGCTACCGACCGAGGAACGCGTCGCACGCATGCTCACGGGCACAAGCCACGCGCCCGACGAGGTCGTGGGCCGGCTGCGCCCGACCGCGTTCCGCGAGGCCTGGGAATTCACCGTCGAGAAAGTTGCGGTCAACGCCGTCATGGCGGGCGCGCGCCCAGAGTATTTCCCGGTCATTCTCGCCATGGCGGCGAGCGGACAGACCGCGCGCTCATCGAGCACCAACTCGTTCGCGACGATCTCGGTCGTCAACGGCCCGATCCGCAACGAGATCGGCATGGATTCCGGCATCGGGGTGATGGGACCGTACAACCACGCCAATGCCACCATCGGCCGCGCCTACGGCCTGCTGTCGCAAAACCTGCAGGGCGGCTCGGTGCCGGGCGAAACTTACATGGGGACGCTCGGTAACTGGTACGGCTACACGGCCTGCTTCCCGGAGGCCGAGGAGCGCAGCCCCTGGCAGCCGTTCCACATGCAGCATGGCTTTGCGCCGACCGATTCCACG
>Ga0066388_100001222_pt1 | contig 14113 bp, 10 predicted proteins | sample PanSoiMetaGPlot6_FD_64539 | JGI IMG/M metagenome (GOLD analysis project Ga0066388, IMG submission 64539) | Tropical forest soil microbial communities from Panama analyzed to predict greenhouse gas emissions - Panama Soil - Plot 6 (Hybrid Assembly) | ecosystem: Environmental > Terrestrial >... | reverse complement strand
GAGCTCGCACAGCTAACCAGCAGCAGGACAAAGGCAACGATTCGCGGACAACTTTGCATCTGAGTCACTCCTCCAGTGCTTGCCTCATTATGCCACTCTCAAGCTGCCGGCCAGCCGGAATCAGGAGCACAACAAGCGACCGCCTTAACTGGCTGGTTGCTCAAGAAGTCGGGCCAGCCAAACCGCGCACCGGCTCACAGAAAGACGCCTAATGATCCCGCTTTCGGCGCATCAGCCGATAATTCCCATAAGCCTTGACGAATTCGTACTTGCTCAAGAGGTAATTCTCCATCAAACACTGATCTGCAGGCACCGGCTCATAAGATGGAAAGCCAAAGTCTTGAAAGGAGGCGTTGTTGACCTGCAGATTCCAGACGGCGTATTGCACCCGGTTCTTTTCCATGTCATCGATCATCTGCTGCATTTGTGCCGGGGTGTTATAGCGATACTGCAGGAACGGATATATGGAGGGGAAAGTCGTCATGCTGAAAAAGTTGATTGCCGTATCGTAAGGGTAGACCAGGACCTTTTCATACGGCTCTGTCCGGCTTTGAACGGCCTTGACGATGCTCAGGTCGTTACGCGTCACAATCGTCCCGCGCCGAGTCGTGACGAAATGCGGAACCGGAGCATAGAAATTCCGGAACCAGCTTGCGTCCAAAACAAGTCCAGCTACCGTTAAGAGGCAGAATGCTCGTACAGCCAGGCGTGTGACCGGAAATCGGTAAGAGAGCCGCTCAAGGAGGAAAAAAAGCAGGATCAGGAGCAGCTGGCTTCCCCAGAGCAGTCGCTTAAGGTCGGGACGATGCAGCTCCGCCAGCCAGAGCCCGTAGCCAAGCACCAATAAAATTAGGACTTTTGGTCGACTGCGAACCGTCTCCTGCCAGGTTCCAACCGAAAGCAGGTAAGCGGCCGAAGCGATGAACACCCAGAGCGGCGCTTGCTTGATCAGCTCAAAGCTCAGCCCGGACAGCGGACCCCAGGGAGTGGGAAAGGTGGTCATTAGCAGGTCCAGGAAATTGGCGTAGCCGTAAGATACCTGATTGACCTGTCGGTACTGCTCGCTGACAAAGCGGAAAGCGCAGTCCACCATGGGCTCCAGCGTTCCCGTCAAGCCAAGATATAGCAGCGTGCCAGCCATGACAATCGAGAAGCCGGAGATCATTGCGGCAAAAGAGTCAAGACCGTGACGGCGCGACCCGGCTTGAAAGCCGGTTAGCACCGCGGTCGCCGCCGAGCCGACAATTACAGCCGGCGCCACGTTCTGAAGGCAGAGAGTGCTGAGCCCGCCTGCAGCTCCAGCGAGAAAGAAGGTGTGCCAGCGCAGACCTTCTTTCTCAATTCCTCTCAAGAGAAGCATGGTGAACAGCAGGTAGAAGGCCAGCATATCCCACTGATGGTAATTGAAGGGGCAAAGCGGCGGGCCTATGGCAAAGAAAATGGCCGGCGGCATGAACACAAGCCAACCAGCCAGAAACTGCCGGGAAAGCGCTATGACCAGCGACCCGATTGCCAAGAACATCAGCAGTGCCACCTGCTCGCAGACCAGCCAGCGAGCCCCGAACAGCTTAAAGACCAGGGCCAGGAGCCAGTAGCTGCCGGGAAGCACTACCGTGTGCATGTCGCGATAGAGAAGCCCCCCACGCAAAATCAGATCCGCACCAAGCGGGATCAAGGCGAGATCATTGTTCAAAACCGTGACAAAGCAGATGGACCAGAGGAAGGCAACCGCCAGGATCATGAGGAAAGCCGCGGCGATCAGGAAACTGGTTCTTGATAAGCGCCTCGGCTCGTGGTTCTGGCTCATAACACTAGACCTGTCCGATCTACCCGCTAAACACAGGCTTGCTGACTCCCCGGCTCAGCCACATTGTAAGCTCTGCCTGAGCTCGCCAGCGACTTTCTGGGAAATTGCCTGCTGAAGTCCCGCCCTGGCTGAAATTGCCGGTCTTATGAGCAGAAGAAGCGGCACCACAGGCAGTACCTGGTCAACCAAGAGCTTCCTGCATTTCGGCCACGATTCGCCGGGCAGCATCACGTCTATCTTTAGCCGCAGTAATCGGCCGGCCTACGACCAGGTAGTCAGCGCCATCCTTAATCGCTTGAGCTGGTGTGACTATGCGCGACTGATCATCGGCGGCGGACCAGGTCGGTCTGACCCCGGGGGTAACCAGAAGAAACCCCGGCCCGCAAGCCTCTCGGAGCCGGCAGAGCTCCCAGGCCGAAGCCACAACCCCGTCCAGCCGGCACCGCTGGGCAAGCAGAGCCAGTCGACACACCTGTTCCTCGAGGCTGGCTGCCAACCCCAGCTCATCGCGCAGCACCGCCGGCCCCAGGCTGGTGAGGACAGTTACACCAAGGACCTTCGGCCGCCGGACGCCGGCCTGGCGGCATATCTCTTCGCAGGCCTCGACCGTCGCTCGCAGCATGGCGGATCCACCGGTGGCATGAACGTTGAACATCTCCACGCTCCGGGAGACAATCGCCCGGGTAGCTCCGGCCACCGTGTTGGGAATGTCCAGGAACTTGCCATCAAAGAACACCGAGATGTTTTCAGCGTGAAGCGTCTCGAAGAGCGATGGTCCCAGATTGCAAAAGAGCTGGAGGCCGACCTTAAAAACCCCTACAAACTCCCTTAACTCGTCGATCAGCCGGAGGGCCTCATCCAGGGTGTCTGCATCCAGGGCCAGAATCAGCCGCTCTCTGGCCGATTTCGCTAAAGCTTGCGAGGGCAAAACCATCCTCCAGACAATGACCTGGCCGGCAGAGAACAAGCCAGCGCTAAAAGCGCTGCTGGCCGGGCATCTGCATGGCCCTAATCGGAGTTAGCTGGACTTTCCCGTCTTATCCAGTTTGTAGCGCTTGACGAAGCGATCTACTCGCCCCTCTGTGTCGACAATCTTCTGCGTGCCGGTGTAGTAGGGATGACAGTTGCTACAAATCTCAACCCGAATCTGCGGCTTGGTCGAACCGAGCTCCACCTTGTTGCCACACACACAGGTCGCGGTCAATTCATGATACTTGGGATGGATTCCTTGCTTCATCGTCGGATCCTGAAACGATTTATGGAAACGCAAACAGGTATCATAGCAGACAGACCGGGCCGGGATTTCAACCGCCACAACCTCTTAAGAATTCAGCCAGCTCCAACCCTGCCCCGGGCCGGTTGGATTTGACAGGGCAGGAACTGGGATGGAGCGACAGCGCCTTTGCGAGAAGGCGGCCGCGGGGCGGGCGTGATCGGCCGGAGAAGATCGGGCAAAGAGCCTTTAGGGGCTATAAGCACTCGCCAATCGCCGCCCAGCACAAAGGACAGGTCTTTACGGTATCTATGTCACTTGGAAAACTAATATCGGCCATCCGCGGATTAATCGGTAAGCAGGAGTTTGAGATCGAGGAGGAGACGCAGGTTCGTCGAACGGGCAGCCCGGCAGAGCTGCGCGAGGCGATTCGGAAAAACAACCGGGACTTTCTGAGAAAGGTTCGCGGTTCCAAAAATATGTTCGAGCGTGCCCGCAAATCCAGTCAGGAAGCTAAGGACCACTGGCGAAACCGGGAAGGACAGACGCCACATCCGTCCGGAATGACCGCCGCGGAGGCTTATCTGCGCAAGCAGTCAATGAAGATCACCACCACCTGGACTAAGCTGGGGGAATGAATCTCTTTTTTCACGGCTCAGCCCCGACCATAGCGGCGGCTTAAGCGTTAGTTGATCGGCTGACGTATCTCCAGGCCCTCGCCTGCAGCTGTCGTCAGTCTCTCGCCTTCTACATCCAGGAAGACCGGGCGGGCTCCGGCCGCCTCCTTGACCGTGCGGCTCAGCTGCTCAAGGCGTGTCTCCAGGGAGCTGCTGCCGCCGCCGGAGGCAAAGCGGCGCGAGAGATTGAGCTCAATTGTCGAGCCGTTCTCATTAAGGCCAATTAGTATCGTTCCCCGGGGAATTTCAGTATCCAGACCCTGTTTCATCTCAAAGGCAGTCGGGCCGCTCAGCAACTCCGTGACCGCTGCTCTTAACTTGCTGCCGGGGGCATGGGAGCGCCTGACCTGGACCAGCCTGAGCTCTTCTCCCGCCGGCTTAACAAACCAGACATGAATCTCATCGGCAGCGACACTGCCGGTCGAGTCGTCGAGCACAGTCCGGCTGGTGCAGGCGGCGAGCACCAGCGCCGGTGCTACCAGGGAGAAAATTACAGCTGCTCTCATCGTTTGTTTACCACCTGCTGAGCAACCCTTGCCACCTTGGGCGCCACCAAGAGATTACCACTGAACTCGACTGCCTCATCGCCTACCTTCAAGGTTTGAAGGCGGAAAGCGTGGTCCAGGCGATCCAGTTTGCTAAAGTCTATCAACGGATTCAGCAGATCCTGAGCGAAAGCAGCAAACTTGTCAGGGTCAATGATGTCAGGTGACTGAGTCTGCAGGTCGCTGACCACAATTCTCGAATCTCCCTCCAGTTGCGGCTTGCCGGCGATGAGAATGGACACGCCGCTGTCTGGCTGAGCGCCGGCCGTGACCAGGGTAGACCGGATGCGCACCAAACCGCCTTCCAGATCAACCTGCGGATCGACGAACTGCAGCTGTTGCTCCCCCAGCCCTGGCAGATCGAGCTTAACCATGCGCAGATTGGAGGCAACCAGCGGACTCTTCAAGGCGCTGGAGATGTCTGTCTCCCTGACTGTACCGGCGGTTGCCAACAATACCGGCATTCTCAAGCCGGGGCGTTGACCCTGCTGCCGTCGGTAGCGTACCCATACCGGATTGGCGGTCGCTAGGCGCAGGCTGCCAAGCGGAACTCCCCGATAAGCCGAGCCGCTCAGCCTCAATTCAACCTTTTTGATCTTGCCAGCAACCAGATCTGTGAGGCTGAAGGTCTTGACCTTTACCCCGACCTTGCCACCGAGCTCATGACGCAGAACCATTTTTGCCACCTGACCGGCAACAAGCTCAGTTAGAAGGTTGATCCCGGTCCAGCGCTGGAGAGCACGGCTAAACTTGGAGCCAACCGGAAACGGCGGTTGGCTTTCCCCGGCCCAGGCCGGCAAAGCCTGCCAAAGGACAAGAGCCGCCAGTAAAGCGATTCGGCCAGTCCTCCAGCGCCGTCTCAATCTAGATGACCTCATCCACTCCGTCCTGTTGATTTAAGTCACAACAGGGCCGCCCCCTGACATCATCGACCGCTGAATCCGCAGTCGGGAGCGGTTGTCAGAGGGAAAGAATATCAAAGCCGGATACTAGCTGGAAGAGATTTCCCTTAAGCTCGACAAGCAAACGCCCGGCCAGACTATGTCGAGTGCCCTGTTGATGGGGAGCGCATCTTCTCATTGAGCGCCTCCTTGAGCAGCTCATTCTGCTTCAAGAGCGCCTTCAGGTGTTCATTAGCAATGGCCAACTCCGCCTGTAGCTCGGCTACCGTCTGCTCGTGGGTAACGCCGGTGACCGGATCTCTTCCCGGCATCTTCGGCAAAAGCACGTAACCAAGCTGCACGGCCTTCAGGGCCGCTGCCGTTCGCGTCGGCACCTTCAGCTTGGCAAGAATACACTCGATATGCTTCTCAACCGTTCTCAGCTTCATGTCGAGCTCTTCGGCAATCTCCTTATTGCGGAGATCCAGCCGGATCAGAACCTCGACCTCTCTGTCCGTCAAGTTTGTGTTCGGTAACGAGATGGAAGGTGTTTGCTTGACGAGCTGGGTAATCTTCGGATCACAGTAGGGCAGGCCCCTTGTCGTCTGTTCGATCGCTTCAAACAGGCTTCTCGGTCCCGAGCTTTTCAGACAGAAACCCCGAGCACCGGCCCGCAAAAGCTGGTTGTGATACTTGGTGGCATGATATGAGTCGGTCAATACCAGGATATTTGTATTAGGCAGCTCCGAGGTAATGCGCCTGCATACCTCAACCCCATTCAAGATATCCAGATCGACATCGAGAATCACAAAGTCAGGTCTCAATCGCCTGATCAGCTCGGTCGCCACCATGCCGTCAGCCGCTTCCCCGACCACCTCTACCACCTCAGTCACAACCCGTTTTAGCCCGAACCGTATAAGCTCATGCCGTTCGCATATGACAGTACGTGGCCGGAAGACCGAATGCCGCTGGATTGCTTGTTGTGTAATGTCCAATGAGAGTCCTGGATCCTTTGCTAGTGCTTGTGCTCGCTGCTGCCTGTGTCTTAGAGAATGGCAATCGTTGGTGCCGTTCAGGAGAACTCTGGCAACCCCGATGGAGCCTCGTTCACGGTCTTAATTGTAACAACGCTCTCCACAACCGGACGCAATTGCGCTAAACGCCCCCTAAATGGGTAAATTACGAGAACGCAGAAGCTCCGTCAAGTACATACCTTTTTTGCATATCTTTCAAACCTCCAGGAGTCGTATTAGGGTGTATAGTACTCTTCCAGGCGGTAAACCTTACCCAGCCCGGTGGCTGAGAGCCTGGGCTGTCAGGGCAGTGCCAGAATGCGCCTGCCAGGGCGAACACAGGATTGTCCAAGCTGACCCGGCATGAATGAATCAGCGCCACCCAATCAGCAAAGAGCTTTCTCTCTCTCCCTGTCGACCTTCCTTGCCACATCCTGGGCGCTGTTGACTCTGGTAGTGTTTGCCTACACCGACCTGTCGCTGCCCAATCTGGTCGAGACCTCAGATTATTTGATGGCCTTTTACGTGGCCGGGCACCTGGTCTCCACGGGCAATCTGGCAGCGCTTTATCCGGGTGCGGAGGCCAGATCCTTTGTCGATTCGCCCTTCAATCAGGCTGCGCACACGGTGCTCACGCACCTTCCAGAGGCATCCACCGCCGCCTACATGTACATGCCGCTGATTGCCTGCATCTTTGCGCCGCTCAGTTTGCTCAGCCCCACCTTGTCTCTCATCTTATGGCAATTGCTTTCTACGGCATCGCTGTTTGTGTCCACCTGCGCGCTCAGATTAAAGTCAAAGGAAAGGTGGATCGATACAATCGCAGCCGCTCTCTGTTTCGCTCCGGTCAGCATCACCATCTGGATCGGACAGCTTGGCTTGGTATTCGGGCTGCTCCCGTTTGCTGCTGGTTATCTTCTGCTGTTAAGGCAAAAGCCTTTCGCAGCCGGTCTAAGCTGGTCGCTCATCTTCCTTAAACCACAGCTGTTCCCAGCGGTGGCCACCATCGCCTTCTGCCTGGCCCTCAATAGGAGAGCGCGTTGCTTGGGCGGCTTGCTCTCTGGAACGGCTCTCCTGGTCCTTCTCAATATTCTTTGCTGTTCCCCGGACATCTTTGTCACCTGGCTGCAGAGCCTCTCAGCCAGCGAACGCATTCTCGCCGACCCCGCAGCAGCTGGGGTTTCCATCCCATCTGCTTTGATCTTGAGCCTGCCTCATTCCCTTCTCTTGATCTTGCCAAAAGCCCAACAGATCTGGCTGAAGCCAGCAGTTTACGCTCTCTCGACGGCGATCGGCGCGGTCGGATTGTGGTACTGTACCCGTCTATCGAGAGCGACGGGCGTTTTCGAGTCCAGGCTCGCGCTCATTGCCTCAATCGCTATCAGCATGCTTCCACTGATCATGCCTCATTTCCTCATTTACGATCTGTGCCTGTTCGTCGCTCTCGCTTTACTGTTAAGCAGCTATGCAGCGAGCCAGGCCGAGGCGGCTTCAATCAGAGCGCTGATCCAATTTGGCTTCTGGAGCATCAATGTTTATACCTTGATCCTGATTGTGGACAAACGATGGGTGCACCCGCTTCTCTTAATCGGCGTGGTCCTGGGTATCTTCGGCCTTCTTCTGAAGATCGCCTCCGATTTGGTTGGGAAGAGCAAGGTCGGGTCCAGCTCCCCTTGAGCTTACCCTAGCTTCCGAGCCGGCTTACCCGGGCGGCGCTCTAATTCCCTGGACAGGAAGCAAGCCCGGCCAGAATTTAACTCACCATGGGAAATATACGATCAGCGTGGGATAAACCCCAATAGACGTGTTCGCCCCGGAATCGTTAAGCTGTGCTCACGTTGACGGACAGCACACCGGCGATTCTCAGTGAACAACCAGAAAAAACTACTAATCGGTCTGAGCCTGGCATTGAGCGTGGGCATCAGCACCTCGGCAGCAGAAGCCACCAAGCTGTCGGCACCACCTCTGCCCCGTGAGCGCGAGGAGAAAGATTTCGCCCAGGGCCAATCCTTGATCGTGCAGACAAGCCGTTTCCAGCGCCGTCCCGACTACCGGGAGATGGAAGCGGAAAAGACAAAGGAAAAGGAGGAGGCCAATCGTCAGGCTGAGGGAGCCAAGGCCAAGGCTGCCGAAGATGCCAAAAAGGCCCAGCTGGAGCAGATTGAAAACCTCAAAAAGCGTCAGGAGCTGGCGCTCGAAGTCAACTACAAAGCTGTGCTCCTGGGCAAGCAAGGGCGCTGGCTGGAGGCGATTGAGACCCATGAAGAGGCGGTCAAGCTCGACTCTCAGAACAAACAGCTGCGCATCAACCTGTCGGCAGCGCGCACCACGTTCGGTCAAGCCAAGCTAAAGGGCGGCGACCTGGACACAGCTGCCAGCCTCTTCCGTAAAGCGCTCGCCGCCGCCCCGGACAATGGGCTGGCCGGACGCTTGCTGGGACAAGCGATGGGGCGTCAAGGAAGGGATCCGGCCTCTGCCGATGTCCGCCTGGCCACAGGCGACCAGCTTGCCGCCATCGGTGATCTTGAGGGCGCCTCGGTTGAATATCAGGCTGCCATGCAACTGGAAGGTTCAGCCCGCACCTATATGAAGATGGGCGACATGGCCATGCGCTTCGGGCAGGTCACTACCGCCACCAACTGGTACCGTCAGGCGATTGTCAAAGACCCGGACTACGGCCCTGCCCACAGGCAGCTTGGTCTGCTCTCATTGAGCCAGAGAGATTACACCGGCGCTGCTGCATCGCTGCGCAAGGCGGTCATCCTCGATCCCAAGGACATTGCAGCCGGTCAGTCGCTGGTGGAGATCTGGCGGCGGCAGGTGGCGGCAAATCCTCTGCTTGCCGAAAACCACCTCGGTCTGGCTGGTGCCTTGCAACTGACCGGTGATTTTGTGGGCGCCGAAAGCGAATACCGCAAGCTGGAAGCTCTCGATCCCAAAAATCCGGGACTGGAAGCCGGACGAGCCAGCATGGCCCGCGCCATCCAACACATCAAAGCAGAAAAACACAAGCTGGCTGCCGCAACGCTGTTCAACCAGGGACTCCGCCGCGAGGCGCTGTCGGAAGTAAGCCAGGCCGTCCTGCTGGAGCCCAGAAACGCCGGGTTCCAGTTCCTCCTGGGCGAGTGCCTGGAGGCAAACGGCGACTATCAGGGCGCTCATCAAGCTTATCTGACCTGCGTGCTCATTGACCCGGAGAATAACCAGGAGGCAGCTGCCCGCATGAAGCAGATGCAGAGCGGGAACCAGGGCCGCGCACCCAGCCAGCCGCAGTCGGCCAACCAGCTTGCCGGCCAGATTGCCAGCCAGATCGCCGCCCAGTTCGGTAGCCAGGCCCAGCTGCCCATGTCTGGACAAGCGACCTACCACGATCCAGCTCAGCAGGCGGTAATGGCTGCCCCCGGTGAGCTCACCACCGTAACCAGAAAGAACATGTTCGAAGGCGGACCGGCAACACAGCAAGCGACCAACGCCCCCGCCCTCAGTTTCCGCACACACGACGAGAGCGATGCACAGGCGGCTCAAGCCAGCCAGACAATCGGCGCTGGGCTCGCTTCCGCCCAGGTAGGAGCTGCCTCTGCCCAGCCGCTCACACCAGCAACGGCCAACGCTCAAGCGGAAAGCGACTCAAACCTCAATGATCAGCTGTCCAGGGTCACCGATGCTGAGGCGCAAAAAGACTACGGCAACGCTGTCAACATCCTGCGTCAACTGCTCGCTAACAACCTTCAAAACGCTGAGGTACACCACCGCCTGGCTGTCAATCTTCTCAACAGCGGTCAGATCAGCGAGGCCATCTCCGAATTTCGAATTGCCAGCGCCCTGTCCCCCAGCAAGAAGTCATACGCTGACGACCTGGCCCGGGCGCTGGTAATCCACAAGCGTTCGCTCATGAGTGACTCAGGGACCGGAACCTCTAGCGAAAACGCGGGAGCGATTAAATGAGCTTCTACTTTCAACCACCAGATCTGGCCGAATTCCCCAGGCGCTCCTACCGGCGCTTCCTGGAGGAGACGCTGGGCGAGCTCTTCGCAGAGATCTCCCCGATCGCCAGCGAGTTCAACCCGCGCTTCGAGCTCTCGTTCGTAGGACAGGACGGCAAAGTTCACTGGCGTTTCGATGATTACGCTCCCGATTCCGGCTACCCAACGTCGTCTGAAGCCGCCCGCAAGACCAACATGACCCACGCACGACGCATGCTCATGGAGGTCTGGCTGCGCGACACCCAGACAGGCGAGCTGCGCAAGTCAACGACCTATATCGGCGATGTGCCGGTGATCACCGACCGCGGAACATTCGTGATCAACGGCTCCGAGCGCGTCTGCCTGGCACAGATAGTGCGGGCTCCGGGCATCTACTTCCAGAGCCCGAACTCCATGCTCTACAAAGCTCTCATGCTAGCCGAGCTGGGCGCCCCAATCAGCTTCGAGCTTGATCTTGAGCCGGGCTCGGGCAGAGTAAGCCGCGCCAAGTGCCGGATAAAAATGCCCAAGCGCGGCTGGGTTGCCGCCACCACAGTACTGGCGGCCATGGGAATAGATCTGCAGACCATACAGAAACGGCTGGGCAGCCTGCTCGAACGCAACCGCATCGAGTGGAAACAGGTCACCCAGGCCGAGGCCCTCTCCGTTGTCGGCCGGGCCTGGAAGCCCGACGGCGGCGGCGGCACCAGCTCCGGCGTGGCAGCACTTAAGGAGTTGACCGACAGGCGTCGCTACTCGCTGGGTAGACTCGGCCGGCGCCGGGTCAATGCCAAGCTCGGGCTCGAGGAGGAATCGCTGCAGTTGACCGCAGAGGACATCCTGGTCGCGGTCGAGTACCTGCTCGGGCTGCCGCTTGGACTGGGCGCCACGGACAACATCGACAGCCTGGAAAACCGCCATCTGCGCGGCGTTGGTGAGATCATGTCCAAGGCCATTCGCCCGGCACTGGGACAGATGGCCCGCTCCGTCCGCACCCGCCTCGAGCTGCACGAAGACGAGGAAATTGGCAGCCCGAACGACTTTGTCGACTCGCGGCCGTTCGTCAATGCCATGAACAAGTTTTTTGCCGGCAACCCACTGGTTCAATATCTTGACCAGCAGAATCCTTTATCGGAACTGTCACACCGGCGTCGCATCACCTCTTTCGGCCCTGGCGGTATTGACCCCAATGCGGCACCAACCGAGATGCGTGATGTACACCCGAGCCAGATCGGTCGTGTTTGCCTGGTGGAGTCGCCGGAAGGCAAGAACTGCGGGATGGTCGCCTACATGGCCACTTACTGCCGGATTGACGACGACGGCTTCATGACCGTGCCCTATCGCCGTGTGGTGATGGGACAGGTCACCGATCAGGTCGTGTACCTGACACCAGCTGATGACCAGCGCTTCACGCTGGCGCCGCCCGACACCCAGGTTGAAGATGGACACCTGGTCGGCCCTCTGGTGACTGCCCGCCGCGGCGAGAGCTTCTTCGAGTGCCGGCCGGAAGAGGTGGACATGATCGGGATCGCCCCCCAGGGCTTCATCTCGGTCGGTTCCGGACTGATTCCGTTCCTGGAGCACGATGACGCCAACCGCGCCCTCATGGGTGGTGGCATGATGCGCCAGACGCTGCCGCTGGTCAGACCTGAGCGCCCGCGGGTCGGCACAGGCATTGAGAAGGTTGTCGCTCGCTCCTCCGGACACTCGATTGTCGCCCGCCGCTCCGGTGTTGTCACCAAAGTCACCGGCAGCGAGATCACGCTCCGGCAGGCCAGCGGTGAATCACGCACCTACAATTTGATTCGCTTTGACCGCACCAACCAGAACACGATCCTCGATCAGCGCCCGATCGTTAAGGTAGGCGAAAAGGTTGACGCCGGGCAGATCATCGCTGACGGGCCGGGCATCGACCACGGCGAGCTGGCTCTCGGCCGCAACCTGCTAATCGCTTTCCTGCCCTGGAACGGCTACAACTTTGAAGACGCCATCGTCGTCCGCGAAGGGTTGGTCAAGGACCACCGCCTCACCCACGTGGAAATTGAGAAGCATTCAATCGGCGTGCACCAGACGTTGCGTGGACCGGAAATCCTCACACCGGAGCTGCCGAATGTGGCCGGTAAGGATCTGGAGCATCTCGATGAGCGCGGCATCGCCAAAATAGGCAGCTACGTCCATCCCGGGGACATTCTCGTCGCCAAGCTCTCACCCAAGGAACAGAAGGCGCTCTCGGCCGAGGAAGAGCTTTTGCAAGCCATATTTGGCAAGGTCGCCGAAGAGATGGCTGACACCAGCCTGCGCGTCCCCCACGGCTCCGGCGGTCGAGTCATCGACATCCGCATCTTCACCCCGGAAACCACCCCGGAGTTGAAGGCTGGCATGATCTGCGAGATTGAGGTTTTGATAGCCCGCCTTTGCCCGGTGGAAGTTGGCGACAAGCTGGCCGGACGGCACGGCAACAAAGGTATCGTCTCCATCATCGTCCCCGATCAGGACATGCCTTACCTGCCCGACGGCACACCGGTGGACCTCTGTCTCAACCCGCTTGGTGTCCCGAGCCGCATGAACGTCGGTCAGGTGTTCGACACCCAGCTCGGCTTTTACGCCTCGGTCTTGAATCGCTATTACCGGATCCACCAGTTCGACGAGTCTGTGAGCCCGGATGCCTCCTACAACCTGGTCAACGCAGCTCTCGAGGAGGTGCGCAAGACGCCGGGCTTTGAATGGCTCGGCGAGGACGGCAAGGTGAAACTGTTCGACGGACGCACCGGCGAGCCGTTTGACCGCCCGGTCCTGGTCGGTCGTCAGTACATGCTCAAACTCAATCAGCTTGTCCTCCACAAGATAAATGCCCGCTCCGGACTGGGCGGCCCGTACGCGGCCGTGACCCAGCAGCCGGTCGGCGGCAAGGCTAACCATGGCGGTCAGCGCATGGGCGAAATGGAGGTCTGGGCCATTCAGGCTTACGGCTCCGCCCACATGTTGAACGAGATGATGACCATTAAGTCGGACGACATTCAGGGTCGTCATCAATCTTATGCCGACATCGTTCAGGGCAATATCATCTCGCCACCGGGACGTACCGCTGCCTTTGACGGCCTCTGTTGCGAACTGCGCGGGCTGGGGCTGGAGGTGACGCTGGGCAAGGTCGTGGACACCTTCGATCCTGTGGAAGACAAGAGTTGCAGTCAGGCCGGCAAGAGCCTGGAAGAAGAATACGGTGTCTCCTCGGTGGACCAGGTGGAGGAAGATGGCCTGAAGATCCTCGAGATCCCGGCCGGCGATTATGTTCCGATCCTCCATCCGGCTGGACCACCGGTCATCACCTCACTCACCAATGGCCGCAACGGAGCCAAGCCGCGGATTGAGATCTCGCAAGAGCCTCTCATCGACGACATCGAAGAGACACCGGAAGATGATCTGGTCCAGTCGTTTATCGACGATCAGACCCGCGATCTGATGGCACCGGATCAAGAGCCGAATTTGGACATCGACTTCAGCGTTCCCGATGAGCCGGATGATGAGACAGCAACGCTCACGGGCAGCCCGGCTGCAGTTGAGCCATCCAGGCAGCCGGAAACCGCTGTCGACGAAGCTGAGTCAATGATCGACTTCCCCTCATTGACCGAGCTCAAGTCGCTAGCCGCCCAGCTCCTCGGCATCGGCACTGCCACCAGTAAGGCTGACGGTGCCGGACAGGAGACGCTGATGCCCGATGCACCGAATACGATGCCGTGGCAAGACGACTTCAACAGCTAGTTTCAGGCAGATACGGAGAAGACAACATGTCGAGCAGGGTAACAAGGTCAACAAGTAGAGCAGCAAGGCTAATCGCCTCAGCCTGGCTCCTGGCCGCCGGACTGACCACCTCCCTGCCGTTGATCGCCTCCGCGCAGTTTGCTCAACCGCTCGGCGCACAGAGTGAACCGCTGCCACTGGGCCCGCAAGGCAACCCGCTACCACCACCCCCTGGCGACGGCATGCAGCCGCTGCCAATCATTTCCGGCGACACCGG
>Ga0066388_100001221_pt1 | contig 14115 bp, 16 predicted proteins | sample PanSoiMetaGPlot6_FD_64539 | JGI IMG/M metagenome (GOLD analysis project Ga0066388, IMG submission 64539) | Tropical forest soil microbial communities from Panama analyzed to predict greenhouse gas emissions - Panama Soil - Plot 6 (Hybrid Assembly) | ecosystem: Environmental > Terrestrial >... | reverse complement strand
CGCGGACACTTCGTGTAGCGGTTACACGATCACGAGAAAAGTCGGCGGCGTTTCGCGGGGCGCACTCGGTGCATTCCTGCAGCGTCCCGCGACGCCGGCGGCGGAAGGCAGGGCCTATTACGTGTAGAACTTACGATCGGGGCGTGTAGAACTTGCCGTCATTCACTCGCCGCGGCTGTTTTCATGGAGACCCCGCGCCGTAAATACCCGGTACGCCGCGGAGAGCGCGGGTGGCACGGACTTCGCACCGCCGCCGGCTGGAGGTGAAAGCATGAAGACAATCAATACGACGGGCGTGGGTCTCGTCACCTCTGCGCTCACACTGGTCGCGTGGCCGGCGACGAACGTTTTGGCTCAGGGCGTGGTCGGACCGCAGGCATCCGGCAGCTCGAGTGGGGCGACGCAGTCGGGCTCGGTCACGACGGCTGTCGTGGTCGCCTCGCTGCTCGCGGTCCTGGTGGTGCTCGGCGCGCTCATCAAGATGCTCGACCTCAAGCGCAAGCGTGAAACCGAGGCAGTCGTCGTCCAGGCGCGGATCTCCGATGCCGTGCTGCGCGATCCGCGGCTGTTCAGCCTACCGATCACGCCGACGGCGCACGTGCCGCTGTGGAAGGGCACGCCTGTCACGGTCGAGGTCGCGGGGCAGGTTCCGTCGGACGATCTTCGCGAGGCCGCCGTCGGCCTGATCGAGCGGGAAGCCGCACAGATGGGGTCGGAGGTCCGGGTCGAGTCGCGGATCGGCGTGGTTCCGACCATGGCTCGTCGCTCGGCGTGATCACCGGCGGGCACGGAGCGCGGCGCAGCGTAGAGAGGAGCGGATTGGTCAGATGCTATCGATTTGGAGCGCGGGACTGATCACCATGTCCAGCCGTGGCGATCTCGACCCACAGGATCGGCCGAATCCGAGAGACCCAGGCGTCGGAGGCGCGAGCGCACGGGACGGCGAGACGCAGCCGCCGTTCGTTCGCGAGGCCCAGAGTGTGCTGCGGGACCTCGGCTATCATCCCGGGCCGATCGACGGAATCTTCAGTCCGCGGACGCGATCGGCGCTGGAAAGGTACCAACTCGCCGAAAAGCTCCCGGTGACCGGTCTGCTCGACGCCGAGACCTTGCAGCGGCTGGACGTCTATAGGCGCCTGTTCAGGCCTGCCCGCGACCTGTAGGCTCTGGGGGGCGGGCGCGTGACGAGGCGCCCTGGTGTCGCGATGCCCGGTGCCGTACAATGCTCGTACCGTTCCGGGAGATACATGGAGGGCACCATGGCCAACGACGCTGCGCCCGTCCCGCCGCAGGCTTTGCCGCCGCGCGGTATCAACCACATGGTCCTCAACGTGCGGAACCTCGAGGTCTCGCACCGGTTCTGGACCGACATCATCGGCTTCCGCTGCGTCGCCGAGCTCAAGCCGATTCCCGGACGCCAGCGCCCCAAGATGCGCTTCTACAGCGGTGTCGACGCCAAGGGCGACGTGACGCATCACGACCTGGCGCTCGCCGAGGTCCCGCAGAGCAACGGTGACGCCCTCGATCAGTGGAGCCTGATGCCGGCTCGGGTCGGCCTCAACCACGTCGCGATCGCGTGGCCGGATCGGGAGTCCTGGCTCAAGCAGCTCGCCTTTCTCCAGAGCAAGGGCGTGCCCTTCCTGAGGCGGGTCAACCACGGAATGACGCACAGCGTGTACATCGCCGACCCCGACGGTCACGGCATCGAGGTCCTCTACGAGCTACCGCGTGAGGTGTGGGAGGGCGATATCGACGGCGCCCAGAACTTCGCGGAGATGCTCCCGACGGAGGGGGCGGAGTCGCTCGTCGACACGACCAAGAACCCCGTCTTCGCCGCGAAAGAGCCGGTCGCCGGCCGGGCCTGAGTCACATCGCAAAAGCCTGATCGGCGCGTGCCGCGCGCCCGCGTCCGATCGGGCCGTCCGTTCAGACCGACCAGCCGATCAGGCCGCTCGGCCGATTGGCCAGCCGAGCCATTCACAGAGCGCGCGGCCCATGATCCACTCCTTGTCGTCCGAGGAAAGCCACGCCAGCTCTTCGGTGAAAAGTGTCACGGCCTGGCGCCAGGGGCAGGGAAGCCGCGTCCAGTCCGTTCCCCAGAACATCCGCCTCGGTCCGAACGCGTCGTACACGCGGCGGACGTGCGGATGGACGTCGCGAAACGGGTACGCCTCAACCGAGTAGCAGGGCAACGCCGAAGACTTGACCGCGACGTTCGGTCGGCGCGCCAGCTCACAGAGGGCCGGCAGGCCCGCGAACGCATCCGGGCCCTTCGTTCCACTGCGCAGGCCCATGTGGTCGATGACGAGCCTGAGCTCGGGATGGCGCTCGGCGATGCGATCGACGGCGGGCAGCTGGCCCGAGACCGACATCATCATGGGAATGCCCGCGCGCTCGGCCGCCGGCCAGAGCCAGTCGGCGGTTCCGTCGGTCAGCCAAGGCCGTTGCTCGGCGGTATTGAACGTGAAGCGCATGCCGAGCATCCCGGGCTGACGCGTGAAGGCCGCGACGAGCGATCGGCTCTCGGGCTTCTCCACCGGAAAGCGCCCCATCACCGCGAATCGATCGGGATGCAGACGCGCCGCCTCGAGCGCCACGTCGTTGCGCTCACCCTCCCACGAGGGCGGGACGATGACGGCGCGGTCGACCCCCGCCTCCTTCATGCCCGCGAGCGCCATGTCTTTACTGACGGGGTAGGGTTTCTGGGCCCGCTGGGCTCCGCCCGGCGGCCACGGACGGTCCGGCGTATCGGCCGCCCACAGGTGGATCTGGGCGTCGACGATCAGCATGCGTGGGTGGCGCGCGGCGCCGGATTTAGGCTCGCCGCGCCAGAGGGCCCCGCAGAAGCTGGCCCGGCAAGGCACCGGTGTGCTTGCCCTCGCGCAGCAGCACCTCGCCGTTGACGACCGTGGCCGCGATGCCCCGCGTCCTCTGCACGAGCCGGCGCGCGCCGGACGGTAGATCGTCCACGACTTCCGGCATCTCCGCGGCGACGGTGTCGGGGTCGAACACGACGAGATCCGCGGCCATGCCTTCGCGGACGAGCCCGCGGTCGGCGAAGCCCCAGAGCGTGGCCGGCACCAGGGTGAGCATCCGCACAGCCTGCTCGAGAGTGAAGGCCCGCTTGCGACGCACCCAGTGATAGAGCAGGTGCGTCTGCAGCGAGGAGTCCATGAGCTGCGAGACGTGCGCGCCCGAGTCCGAGAACGTGACGACGGCCCGCGGGTGCCGCATCAGCTCGAGGGCATAGTCCTGATCTTCGTTGGCCACGGGCTGCAGGAAGAAGAGGTCGAGGTCCTTCGCGAGGGCCAGATCGATCATCGCTTCCGCCGGATGCTGGCCGCGCTCGCGCGCGACCTCCGCGACCGTGCGGTGGGGACCCTCGACCGTGTCGAAGACGAGCAGCCAGTCGTAATCCGGGGGCTTGGCCTCGGTTCCGAGGGGACGCCCGCCGTCCTTCTCGCCCGACGCCTCGACGAGCCGCCGGCGCACCGCGGGGTCGCCGAGGCGGCGGCGCTGTTCTGCGAGCGGCAGCGCGCGCAGCTCCTTCCACACCGGCAGGCGATCGAAGGGCGTCTGCGTCTTGAACGAGAGCAGGGCGCTCAGCGAGCGGCTGTGCACCTGCGCGAACATCCGCCCGCCCGCCGCGGCCGTCTCGTCGAGGAGCGCCAGATACTTTCGCCACACGTCGGGCACGCCGCGGCGGCTGAAGACGCCGAAGGTGATCGGCCGCCCGGTCTCGACCGCGAGATCGCGCAGGCGCGTGTGATAGTCGCGGAGTCCCGGATCGCCCGGCGCCCGGTCGACGCCCTCGCCGGCGATCTCGAACAGGCCTGCGTTCAGATCGCCCATCACAGAGACCAGCCGCCGCACCTCGTCCCACGTCGCCACGCGGCTGGCGACGGGCTGACCGCCGGGCGTCTCGTGGGCCGGCGATCGCGACGTCGTGAAGCCGAGCGCGCCGGCGCGGATCGCGTCGCGCACCTGCCGCTCCATCGCCCTGAGATCGTCCTCGCCGGCCGTCTTCTCGAACGCCCGCTCGCCCATCACGAACGTACGCACGGCCGAGTGACCGACGTAGCCGCCGTAATTGATCCCCTTGGGCAGGCTCTCGAGGACATCGAGGAACTCAGGGTATGTCGTCCAGCGCCACGTGATGCCCGCCTCCATCGCGGCCGACGGAATGTCCTCGGCGCGCTGGAGATTGCGCACGACGAGGTGCTTGTTCTCCTCGGCGCAGGGCGCGAGCGTGAAGCCGCAGTTGCCCATCACGACGCTGGTGATGCCGTGCCAGCACGACGACGTACCGAGCGGATCCCAGAAGATCTGCGCGTCCATGTGGGTGTGGCCGTCGATGAAGCCGGGCGTGACCACATGGCCGTCGGCGTCGATCACCTCGCGCGCCCGCTCGCGGATCCGCCCGATCGTCGTGATGCGGCCGTGCCGCACGCCGACGTCGGCCCGGTAGCCCGGCAGCCCGGAGCCATCGATGACGATGCCGTTCTTGATCACCAGGTCGTACGACATGCTCAGCTCTCCCGATCTCGACGAGCGGTCGGAGGCATTGGTCGGATCACGCGCCTGATTTCGATTGAAAGACTCGCCGCAGCGGAGGCACCGCTTCGGCTCGTACTACCTCTGTCCCTGGGCGCGGTCGGCGATCTGGACAGTCTTCTTGTCGGGGTCGAAGCGCAGGGTCTTCTTCGTCTCGACGTCGCCGCCTGTCACCCGGATGAAGAACGTGTCGTCGCCGTACTCGATCGAATGGATGTCGCCCACCGCGAACACGGAGGCCTTGCCGGGCTCGTTCATGAAGTCGCGCTGGACCTCGAGCTCGGCGTGGCCGGCCTTGCTCCCGTCGTCGATGCGGCGCCACCGGCGCATGCGCGTCGGGTTCTTGTAGTTGCCGTAGATCACCCAGCACGGGCCGTGATCGTGGGGCACGGACTTGCCGCCCTTCTCGCGGCCGTGCACGAGCACGTGCACGTCGGTCTCCGGATCGTGGCCGATCGTCGTCCGCTCGCGATAGGGCACTGGATCACCCAGGTGCTTCTTCAAGAGCTCGGGGTTGCGCAGGAGCTTCTCGAGGTGATCGCGGACCTCGGCGAGCCCCGACGGAACACCCTTCGATTTGATCGTGGCGCGCGTGTCGGCGAGGAACTGATCCAGCGTGTACGCGGTGTCCGTGGCCATGGAGGCTTCTCCTTATAGACCGGATGATAGCAGGTCGCGGTCGAGCGGAGCGCGCTGCGTTGTAGCATACTTGGCGGCCATGAGAGTCTTCGTCTTCGACCTCTTGCCATACGCGGAGCATCTGGACCACCTCAAGGACGGTAAGGAGCTGCCCTGGCCCCTGCCGAGGCGCCACTTCAAGCCCGAGGTGGCCGTGCGGACCTACGCCGAGCACCTCGAGGCCTGGGAGGCCATGGACCGCCTCGGCTACGACGGCGTGGGGTTCAACGAGCACCACACCTCGCCCTACGGCCTCATGAACTCGCCCAATCTGCTGGCCGCCGCGGCCGCCCAGCGCACCCAGCGGCTCAAGCTCCTCGTCTACGGCAACCTGCTCCCCCTGCACGACCCGCTCCGGCTGGCCGAGGAGCTGGCGATGCTCGACTGTATGTCCAACGGGCGCATCGTTTCCGGATTCGCCCGCGGCATTCCGCGGGAGCACAACGTTTACAACGTCGCGCTGGCCGATTCGCGCGCCCGGTTCGAGGAGGCGTGGGAGATCATCCGGCGCGCGTGGACGGAAGAGGTCTTCTCGTACGAGGGCCGATTCTGGTCCTATCGCGACGTCGCCATCTGGCCGCGACCGGTGCAGTCGCCGCACCCGCCGGTGTGGGTGCCGGTGACCGGGAGCAAGGAGACGATCGAGTGGGCGGGACGCCACAACATCCCGATCACGCCAGGCCTGGCGCCGATCCGCGGACTGCGCGAGGACATCATCCGCTACTACGAGCGCTGCCTGGCCCGGCACGGACACCGGCTCACGCCGGATCAGCTGATCATCCAGGCGAGCACGTACGTCGCAGACAGCAAGGCCCGGGCGGTGCGCGAGGCCGCGCCGTATTTCCTTTACTTCAACCAGACCTTGTTCAGTCACGGCAACGTCTCCGAGGCCGCGCTGCAGCGCGAGGCCGGCTATCTCAGCTCGACCTCGTTCGACTACGTACGCCCCGAGAACCTGCCGGCCGTGTCGGGCTCTCGCGAGCGCTTTCGCGATCTGACGATGGCCGACGTCGAGCGCGAGGCCGAGCAGTGGCCGTGGGGGACGCCGGACGAGGTCATCGAGCGGATCATCGCGGCGGCGGATCACGCCGGCGCCGCCACCGTGCTGGTCAACATGAACCGCGGCGCCATGCCGCAGGAGATGTTCCTCGAGCAGGTGCACCAGTTCGGTAACAAGGTGCTGCCCGCGCTGAGGAGCCACACCGTCGCCGCTCGATGATCGGCCGCCGCGTCGCGCGGTTGGTGGCCGCACTCGCGCTGAGCCTCTGGCCAGCTGTCACGCCCGCCGCCGAATCGACTCAAGAGCTGGTCGCTACGGGCAAGTATGTGTTCGGCGCGGCCGGTGGCTGCGCGTGCCACACGACCCCCGACGGGGCCGGCTTGAATGCCGGAGGCGCGAAGTTCGACCTGTCGTTCGTCGGCGTCGTCTACACGCCCAACATCACGCCGGATGCAGAGACCGGGATCGGGAAGTGGACCGACGCGCAGGTGGTCGATGCGATTCGCCGTGGCGAGCGCCCGGACGGATCACGGCTGTTCCCGATCCACCCGTACAAGTACCTGAGCAACATCGCCGACGACGAGATCGCGGCGCTGGTCGCGTACCTGAGATCCGTGAGGCCGGTTAAATCGGTGGTGCCGCCGCGCTCGCTGAAGATCCCGGTGCCCACCCGAACCATCGTCGCCGCGCCGAAGGTCGCGCCGCGCGGGGGGCTTGCGCGCGGCGAGTATCTCGCGGGGGGAGCGTCACACTGCGCCGAGTGCCACACGCCTCGACGCTTCGACGCGTCGACGGATGACACGAAATTCCTCGCCGGCGGGCCGGGGCAAGAGCGGAGCCTGGCGGCGAACATCACGCCGCATCTCGAGACCGGGATCGGGCGCTGGACTGAAGCTCAGATCGCGCGGTTCCTACGGACCGGCGTGAAGCCCTCGGGGCGGGAGGCATCCTCGCTGATGCGCACGGTCATCATGGGAACGTCGGCCGGGTTCAAGGACCTGACCGAGGCCGACGCGCTGGCGATCGCCCGGTACCTGAAGACGGTACCGCCGATCGACAACAAGGTTCGCTAGCCGGCCGACCTATTCGTCGCGGGCGCCCGACGTACGCTGCTTGAACTCGGCGGGGACCTCGCGGCCGGCGTCGGAGAACGCGCGGCGGATCGCCTCGACGTTCGGGCTGAAGATCGTCTTGCGGTTCTCGCGCGCCCAGTCGTTCGAGCCCTTCGTCATCGCGATCGAGCTCTGGAAGCGGGGCATCACGTAGCGGGCAAAGAGCTCATAGGAACGCAGCGTCTGCTCCCGCGTCGCCCACTCGTGGGCACGGAAGAGCAGGCCGCCGAAGCCGCCGTTGCTCTGCCGCTGCAGGTGCTCGATGCCGCGCACGACCGTCTCGACCGAGCCGACGAGCGTGGTGCCCATCTTCACGCCCTCGGTCAGGGGATCGTCGGAGCGGCCGGGCGGCCGGCCCAGCGTCTCCTCGAAGTAGGTGACGGTCTCGTGGCGCTCGGCCTTCTTGACCTGGCGCAGCGCCTCCTCGTCGTCCTCGGCCACGTGCACGTTGACGACGAGCCGCCACTCGTTGCGGTCCATCGTCTTGCCGTGCTTGGCGGCGGTCTCCTCGCCGATCTTCCATTGATTCGCCAGCGCCTCGGGCCCGCCCGGCAGTCCGGCGCCGAGCGAGAGCACGCCCAGGCCGTGCCGGCCCGCGGCGATGACGCCCGCCGGGGTCATGACGCTCGCCACCGCGATCGGGAAATGCGGCGCGGTGTACGGGGCCAGGTGAAGGCGCGCCTGGCGCAGCTCGAACCAGTCGGTCTTCATCGTCACCGGCTCCTCGCAGCGCAGGAGCATCATGATCGCGTCGAGCGATTCGTCCATGCGCGGACGCTGGGTCACCGGCTCGATGCCCATCATGTACGCGTCGGAGACGAGCGCGCCCGGCCCGCAGCCGAGCATCGAGCGGCCGCGCGTCATGTGATCGAGCTGGACGAAGCGCTGCGCCACCAAGAGGGGATGGTGGTAGGGCAGGCTCGTCACGCCGGAGCCGAGCATGATGTGGCGCGTGCGCTCGGCGGCGGCGGCGATGAAGATCTCCGGCGACGCGATCAGCTCCCAGCCGGCCGAGTGATGCTCGCCGATCCATACTTCGTCGTAGCCGAGGTAATCCAGCCACTCGATCAGCTCCATGTCGCGGCCGAGGGCCAGGGTGGGGTTCTCACCGATCCGGTGAAAGGGTGCCAGGAAGATTCCGAAGCGCATTCCTTTGTGAGCCATGGTCAGGATCGTAGCACGGCCCAGCCGCGAATCGCGCGCGAGGCCGCGCGTGCTACTATGCCGCCCCATGACAGACAAACCGATCCGCGTGGGCTTCGTCGGCGCCGGCGCCAATTCTCGGAAGCATCACATTCCCAAGCTCAAGGCCCAGCCGGGTGTCGAGCTCGCCGGCGTCGCCAACCGCTCGAAGGCATCGGGCGAGCAGGTCGCGCGCGAGTTCGGCATCGCGCGGGTCTACGCCGACTGGCGCGAGCTGGTGCGAGCCCCGGACATCGACGCCGTGTGCATCGGCACCTGGCCCAACACTCACTGCGAGATCACCCGCGCCGTGCTCGCCGAGGGCAAGCACGTGCTCTGCGAGGCGCGCATGGCGATGAACGTCGCCGAGGCGCGGAGCATGCTCGACGCCGCGAGGCGGGCGCCCGGGCTCGTCAAGCAGCTCGTCCCCGCGCCCAACACGCTCGAGGTCGATCCGACCTTGCAGAAGCTCCTGGCCGACGGCTACGTCGGTGACGTCATCGCGGTCGAGATCCAGGCCAGCCAGGGCCAGTTCGTCGACGCCGAGCAGCCGCTGCACTGGCGGCAGGACGCGACGCTCAGCGGCCTCAACGCCATGACGATGGGCATCTGGTACGAGGCCTTGATGCGCTGGCTCGGCCCGGCGCGCCGGGTCATGGCGATGACCAAGATCGCGGTGCCCAGGCGGAAAGACGCGACCGGCGCCTGGCAGGACGTGCGCGTACCCGATCACGTCGAGATCCTGGCGACCATCGGGCGCGGCGCGACGGCACACATGCGCTTCAGCACGGTGACGGCGCTGGCCCCACCGAGCGAGGCGTGGATCTTCGGGACCGAGGGCACGTTGCGGGTCGAGTCCGACGCCCGGCGACTCTCGGGCGGCCGGCGCGGCGACAAGACGCTCGGCGAGATCCCGATTCCCTCCGAGCGGCGGATCGGCTGGCGCGTCGAGGAAGAGTTCGTCAACGCGATCCGCGGGCGCGAGCCGGTCTCGCGCACCACCTTCGAGGACGGCGTGCGCTACATGGAATTCACCGAGGCCGTGTGGAAGAGCGCCGCCAGCGGCCAGGCCGCCGAGATCGCCGAGCTCTAGGGGTCCTCGGGCGCTCCGCCGCCCTTGGTGAGGACGCGGACCACCACGATTACGACCGCGCCCACCAGCAGCGCCAGGCCGGCGAACAGGATCGCCGCCGTCAGCGGGCTCATCGGCGCGTTCCTGAGCGGGCCGCCGTGATCGGCCGCCGCCAGCGCCGCGGCGGCGAGGCTCGCGAGCGCCCCGGAGGTCGCTAACGCGGCGCGACGAAGCGTGGAGGCGATCACCCGCCGGTCTTCGCAGCGGCCTGAAGCTCTCGAACGTGCTCGGCCCAGTGGCGGGCCAGCACCTCGAGGCGCTGCCGTCCCGTGACCGTCTCGCCATTCGGGCGGCGGAAGCACGGCTTGTCGAGGTGCGTCGAGCTGCGCGCCGCCTGCACGAGCCGCGCGTGCGCCTGCCGCACCTGGGTCAGGAGCTCGTCGAAGCTCTCGTGCGCGTGCAGGCGACGGCACACCTCGTTGATCGTGTCGGCGTCGGCCGCCAGCGGCCATGGTGGGCCGCCAAGCGCCGCCGCCTGGATGCCCCAGGCGGTCGCGTCGTGGAAGTAGATGAAGTGCATCAAGATGTCGCGCGCCTGCCACCGATCGACCCGCGCGCCGGTCGACCGGCCAGCGCCGTCGAAGTACGAGAGCGTGTCTTTGACGACACGATCCAGCTCGGTGAGGAGCGCGTCGTTCGAGGGCGAGCTCGCCATCCGCTGACTCCCCTTTCATAAGCGCGCCTCGGCCGGCGGGGCACCCAGCCCCGCGACGGCCTGCGGCGCGCGCGGCTCAGCGCTTCTTATTCAGGAACAGGTTGATGTCGTCCGGCCCGCACGACCACGGCGCTCACAGGGCCGGGCGCACCTTGGTCGCGACCAGCTCGAGCAGCTCGAGCATGCGCCCGAGATCGTCGCGCCGGAAGTCGACCATCAGGTGCGAGAGGCCGAGCTGCTTGTACTCCCCGAACAGATCGGTCACCGCCTGGGCGCCTTGCCGCGCCAGATCGTCGCCGAGCGCGAGCCGGAGCGAGATCGCCAGCGATTTCCACGGACGACCGGCGGCGTCGGCGGCGGTGCGCAGCCGCGCGATGCGGTCGCGCATCTCGGCCGGCGTCTTGCCCGACGCGTGCCAGCCGTCGCCGAACGTGACAACGCGGCGAAACGCGCCGGCGCTGTCGCCCCCGACCCAGATCGGCGGATGCGGCTTCTGCACCGGCTTGGGCGCGAAGCCGATGTCGCTGAAGCGATAGAACTCACCCTCGAAGCGCGGGTGATCCGAGGTCCACAGCTCCTTGAAGACGCGCAGCATCTCATCGGCCTGGCGCCCACGCGCGTGGAAGGGCGCGCCCAGGATCTCGATCTCCTGCTTCCACCAGCCGACGCCGACGCCGCAGATCAGGCGTCCGTTGGAGAGCGTATCGATCGTGGTCAGCATCTTGGCCATGAGGACGGGGTGGCGATGGCCGAGCACGAACACCGAGGCACCCAGCCGCGCCTTGCTCGTGCACATCGCCGCCGCGGCAAGCAGGGTGACGGGCTCGAGATAGGCCTTCTCCGGCGGATGAGGAAATCGGCCGCCAGGGTAGCCCGAGGACGTGTAGGGGAAGACGACGTGATCGCTCACCCAGAGCGAGGCCATCCCGAGCCCCTCGGCCTGGCGAGCGAAGGTGACGAGCGCGTCACGCGTGGCGACGGGGCCTTGCATCGGAAGCTGGCAGCCGATGTCCATGGGCGCTCCTTCTCTCAGCGTGATCGTAGTGGTTCTCGGCTGCGGAGACAATCGCTCGGCGCGGGTTATCCCCGGCGTACGATCTCGGCGGCTTGCACGATCGCCCGCAGCTTGGCCTCGGCGACGCTCGCCGACGCGACGGGATTGTCGGCGAAGGTGGCGAAGCCGCAGTCGGGCGTGAGCAGCACGCGCCCGGGGCCGAAGACCTTCACGGCTCGCCGCGCCCGTTCGGCGATCTCCTCGACCCCCTCGACACGCTCGTGCTTCTGGTTGACGACGCCAACGCCGACGCGGACGTCGCGCGGCAGCTCGGCCAGGACGTCGAGCTCGCCTGCGCGGGGCGTGGCGAGCTCCAGAAAGAGCGTGCCGACGTCGAGCGCGGACAGGAGCGCGAGCAGAGGCCGGTAGTCGCCGGCCAGCGCCGCTTCCTCGTTGCGCGTCCAGTTGCCGCGGCACACGTGCAGGCCCAGGCGCGCGCGCGGCAGGCCGGCCACGACCCGGTTGACGAGCCCGCGCGCGAACTCGAGCTCTCGGCTCGCGTCGCCCTTCTCGCTGAGCGCTCCGCACATGAAGCTCCGCGTGTTCTTGGCGCCCGTGAAGACCACCTCGGCGAGCACCGGCTCGTCGAGCTGGACGAGCGCGACCCCGGCCGCGAGCAAGAAGTGGATCTCCTCGCGCAGCACCCGCACGACGTCCTCGGCCAGATGCTCGCGCGAGCGATAGACGCGGTCCGAGACGCACTCGAGCCACATCAGCCGGGTGAGCAGATACGGGCCGGGCAGGGCGATCTTCACCGGCTTGTCGGTCAGCCCGCGCAGGAACGCGTGTTCGTGGCCGGCCAGCGGGCGGCTGCGGCCGAGCGGGCCGAACAGGGCGGGATGGCGAACCTCGGAGGCAGGCACGTCGAGCGAGCGCATCTCGCGCTCGAACTTCTCGGGGTCGTCGACGAGCGGAAGCAGGTCCGTCAGCGGGATCAGCTGGCAGTTGTCGAGGCGGCCGCCGACGAAGCTCGCATAGTTGTCACGCCGCTGCTCGCCGTCCGAGACGACGTCGACCCCGGCGCGCAGCTGGGCGTCGACCGCCAGGCGCACGGCATCGTCGCCCGTCGACTGGAACTCGGCCTCGGCGAGGCGCCCTTCGAGGTGCTCGTGGATCGCCTGGAGCATCCAGCGCGGGCGCGGCCAGCTGCCGATGCCCATCACCGCCAGCGAGCCCACGGCAGGCTCCGCCGCAGGGGGCGGAAGATCGGCGGGGATGGTGACGGCGACCGGCTGGCGCGTGACGGTCGCGAGTGCCTCCGCGCTCACGCGACGTGCCGGCGTTCGCTCGGCGAGCTTGCCCTTGCAGACCAGGAAGCTGCGCTGTTTGCCGCGCCGGACGAAGGACACGAGCTCGTTGCCGGTCATCCGGCACCAGGCGGGGAAGTCTTCCTCGACGGAGATCTCGGTGGAGCGGAACTCGAGGAGCTGGCCGCGCTCCATCGGGTCCATGTGCTGGCGGATCAGGAGCAAGAGCCCGTTGCCGCAATCCAGATCGCCGCCGTCGAAGCTCCGATCGGCTTCGAGCTGGTGGCAGTCAACGGGCTCCATCGCTCAGGCTCCTCCGCGCACGACGCCACCGATCAGTAGCTGACGCAGGGGCTACCCTCGGACAGGAACTCGACGAGCTTCGCGCCGCCGACGATCGCGGCGCCGGCCACCAGGTTGTTCTCGTCGAGCTTGCGCTTCTTGAAGCACGGTGAGCACACGTAGATGGTGCCGCCGGCCTTCGCGAAGTTGTCCATCAGCTCGCGCAGTGGGGCGAACCCTTCCTCGCGAATGTCATCGGCGTAGCCCTTCTGGGCGAGGCGGACGCCTTCGACGCTCAGGAAGACCAGGGTCTCCTTGCCCGAGCCGACCGCGGCGTTGGCGACCACGAAGCCCACCGTGGCCTTGTCCGGATTGTCCTTCGAGTGGGTGAGGCTGACACAGAATCGGTTGGCCATGACTCAGCTCTCCTTTCGACGGATCTGGTAGACGGGATGCTGCTCGGTGATCAGCGTGTGTCCGGTCATGCGGCACCAGGCCGGAATGTCGGCGCGTGCGCCGGGGTCGCGCGCGGTGAGCTCGAGGAGCTGTCCCGGTCGCAGGGCGTCCATGCGCCAGCGCAGCTCGAGCACGAGGTCGCCGCAGCCGAGATCGCCCGCATCCCAGCGGGCATCGGCCGCTCGCGGAGCCGGGGCGCTCGCGCTCACCGGTCGCCCCGCTCGCCGTTGCGCTCGTAGATCTGCTCGATCGTTCGCGTGTCGAGCCGCGACGTCGGTGTGTCCTCGACGATCCGCCCGTTTCGCAGCGCCACGATACGGTCAGCATACGCGCGGGCCAGGTGCACCTGATGGAGGCTCGCGACGACGGCGACACCCGTCGCGACGGCCGAGCGAAGCGACTCGAGCACGGTCGCGGACGATTCCGGGTCGAGGCTCGCGACGGGCTCGTCTGCCAGAATCAGCTTCGCGCGCTGCGCGAGGGCGCGGGCAATGGCGACACGCTGCTGCTGGCCGCCGGACAGCGCGTCAGCGCGCGTCGCTGCGCGATCGAGGAGGCCGACCGTATCGAGGCAGCCGAGCGCCAGCTGCCGGTCGGCACGTGTGAAGCGGCGCAGCACCACGCGCCACGTCGGCACGTGGGCCAGCCGGCCGACCAGGACGTTCTCGAGCGCGGAGAGGCGGCGGATCAAGTTGAACTGCTGGAAGATCAGCGCCAGCTCACGGCGCGCGCGCCGGAGCTCGCGGGGACTCTGCCAGATGTC
>Ga0066388_100001220_pt1 | contig 14122 bp, 13 predicted proteins | sample PanSoiMetaGPlot6_FD_64539 | JGI IMG/M metagenome (GOLD analysis project Ga0066388, IMG submission 64539) | Tropical forest soil microbial communities from Panama analyzed to predict greenhouse gas emissions - Panama Soil - Plot 6 (Hybrid Assembly) | ecosystem: Environmental > Terrestrial >... | reverse complement strand
GTGGGCCGATCACGACCGCGCCAATCGCCGCTGGATCGCAGCCGTTGCACCGCTCGTGCGGCGCAGCGGCGTGGATCTTTCGCATCGCCTTGCAGAAATCTACCAAACTGACTGGCCCAGGGAACGCATTCGGGTTGACGTGACTGCATTTGCGAATGCTTCCGGTGCATACACCACTCTTGATCCGCTGCGTGTGACTGTAGCGAGCACCGATACACGAAACCAAGGCCCAGAAGCCCTGGAGATTCTTTTTCACGAAGCGTCGCACGGCATCGCCGATAGCGTGCAGAATGCAATCCTGCGTGAATGCCGCCAGCGCGATAAGCCCGTTCCGCGCGATCTTTGGCACGCGCTGCTCTTCTACACCACCGGGGAAATTATCCGCCCAACAGTCGTTTCCTCTGACCAGGGACCGGCCAAGGCCAGCTATGTCCCCTATGCTGTTCGCGAAGGACTCTACAAAAGAGGCTGGGAAAACTATCTGCGCGTGCTGACGGACTTCTGGCAGCCTTATCTCGATGGCAAGACAAGCTTCGACGACGCCATAGCCCACATGGTCTCCGCGCTTTAGTTTTTGGGTTTGAACGCTGCGACTTAGCTACGCTTTTACAAGCGCCTTGAGCTTGGCTTGTCCGCCCACAACTTCCACGATGTACTCAACTTCCTTGCAGTTCTTCTCTTTTTGCAGATCTCTTGTCTTCTTTAGCACAAACTCAGCGAAGCTCTTAGGGGTCAGCTTTCCGAGGTCCTCGCCCGCTTTTTGTTTTGCCGTTACAAGCGCCTGATACAGCTGCTTCACTTTTTCCGCTTCGCGTTCCGGTTCAGAGCATGTCATTCGAAACGCGCCTGCATCAGCACCTCCGGGCGAACCACTGGGGGCCGCCTTCGCGGTCTCTGCCGCTTCCTTGGCACGCTGGGCTTCAAGTGCTTTCGCCGCAGCGCCAAAATGCCGCTGCGCCGTTCCTTCTTCTTTCTGCTTCAGTTTTTTTCGGAAAATATCTTTGTACTTCGCGTAGGTCTGGTTGAGGTTGTTGAACCGGAATCGCTGTCCCGATTTCAATTCGCCGCCGCGCTCGGAATAGCGCTTCATCAGCAGGTCAATGCGCCATTCAATTTCTGTCGGCGGACGCTTCCGGCCGCCCCCGAAATACTGGTCGTATTCGATCTTCAGTTGTCGGATGTCTTTTTCAATTTGGCCGAGATCTTCGTCAATGGTGGCCATGGGGACGGGCGCCTCGTCTAACCATGCTAGGGCCGCGCACAAGCACCGTCAACGGCCAGCATTTCTTAGGATGCACAACCTATACCTGAGCAGCACCCAACGTCACCTGTACCTCGGTACAGGTCGCGAATTGCCTCGCCTTTGCCCTTGTGCTCCAATAACGGGATGGATGCACAGCCCAAACGCGATGTCAACGCTGAGAAAACTGAGCTTTTGCGCCAGATTCCAAGCGTAGACGAGTTGCTCGCTGGGCCACGACTTGGCACCCTGCTTCGCCGCGTCGGCCGCCGGCTGGTTCTCGAATTAACTCGCGCAGTGCTCGCAGAAATGCGGGAACGTATTGCCGGCACACATCCCATCCGGGTCCAACCCCTGCGGCGAGAAGAAATCGAATCTATGATCGCCGACGAAGTCGAGCGCATACTTTCGCGTTCCCTTGTACCGGTCATCAACGCCACTGGCGTGATCCTTCATACCAATCTCGGTCGCGCGCCGCTGCTGCCCGCCGCAGCCGAAGAAATTCGCCTCGCCGCTACTCGCTATTCGAACCTTGAGTACGACCTGGAGGCGGGCGTGCGCGGCAAGCGCGATGTGCACACTTCACATCTCATCGAGCGCCTCACGGGTGCGGAATCTGCGCTTGTCGTGAACAATTGTGCCGCAGCTGTCTTGCTTGTGCTTTCCGCACTAGCCAAAGGCGGAGAAGCCATCGTTTCACGGGGCGAGCTGATCGAAATCGGTGACGGTTTTCGCATTCCGGAAATAATGGCCGAAAGCGGCGCCATTCTCCGTGAGGTCGGCACTACGAATCGAACCAAGACCGAGGACTACGAGCGGGCTATCAACGAGAAGACGCGCGTTTTGTTGCGCGTACATCCCTCCAATTTTCAGATGAGCGGCTTCACCGACAAGCCGGGACTCACCGACCTCGTCGCTCTAGGTAGGAAGACTAATCTTCCGCTTATCGAAGACATCGGTTCCGGCTGCCTACTTGATTTATCAGCTTTTGGAATTCACGAGCCGACGGTTCGCCAAAGCGTTGAGACGGGAGTTTCGCTGGTGGTTTTCAGTGGCGATAAGTTGCTGGGGGGCCCGCAGGCCGGAATCATTGCCGGCAAGAAAGATTTGGTGGAAAAAGTTCGGCGCCATCCCTTGTTTCGTGCGTTGCGCGTGGACAAACTCACGATTTGCGCGTTGGAAGCTACGCTCAGCGCTTATTTGCGCGGCGCGGCTGATGAGGTTCCCGCGCTTCGGATGCTTCGCGCGAGTTCCGCAGACCTCGCACAACGTTCAGACAATTTCTTGAGGGAATTGAAGCCACATCTCCCCTCCCCTGGGGTGAAAATCAAGCTTGTCGAAGGAGAATCCCTCGCAGGCGGCGGCTCCACTCCTACTCAGAGTCTTCGCTCTCCGGTGTTGCACATTCGAAGTGAACACCATTCCGCCGCCGATCTTGAGCGGCGCCTACGGCGTGGCGACGACACTCCTGTTATCTCGCGCATCGAGGACGACCACGTGGTCATTGATCTCCGCACAGTCTTCGAAGATCAGCAACCTGAATTAGTACGAGCGCTTTCGGCAGCCCTTCGCTGACGCTATTCGTTTCGCTTGGAGATTCCCCTGCTCGCATTCGTCGCTGCAAAAGGAAAACTAGCTCACAAAGAAAAGGCGCTACCACGGCTGCGTCAGGGCTGGGCGCGACTAAGAGTTCTTCTCGCCGGAATTTGCAACACGGACATCGAAATTCTCCGTGGCTATCACGGCTTTCGTGGCACGCCCGGGCATGAATTTGTCGGAGAGGTTGTTGAAGTTGCTGGGATTTCCGGAGCGAAAAAGAATGCCTGGCTTGGCCGCCGCGCAGTCGGCGAAATCAATATCTCCTGTGCTGCTCATGGATTCCAGCCAGTTTGCGCTTTTTGCAGACGAGGCCTGAAAACACATTGCGCGCGCCGCAGCGTCCTTGGCATCCTCGGGCATGATGGGGCGTTTGCAGAATATTTGTCATTACCCCTCGAGAATCTTCATCCCATTCCGAGGAATGTTTCGGATGAGAAGGCCGTGTTCATAGAACCGCTCGCCGCTGCGTGCGAAATCCTAACCTATATCAAGACTCAGAACTTTCGTTGTGGCGCCATCCTCGGCGACGGAAAACTGGCGCAACTCATTGGGCGCGTCTTGCGCGCGAAGCTCCCTCGAGTCGTCATGTACGGCAAGCATGAAGAAAAGCTGAAACTAGCTCGCGCAGATAAAATCGAAACGCAAAGAGTGCATGGCAATGAACGGGACCACGACAAATTCGCGGATTCTTATTCCCTCGTCGTAGAGGCCACTGGTTCCCCAACCGGCTTGCGCCTCGCTCAGAAAATGACGGAGCCGCGAGGGACGCTTATTCTCAAATCAACGTTTCACGGCGCCGCGCCGGTTGAAACTTGGCCTATCGTCGTCAAGGAGCTGAAAATCATAGGGTCGCGCTGCGGTCCGTTTGCAGATGCGATCGCGCTCTTGGCCTCAGGCAAGGTCGACCCCACACTGCTGATTTCAAGAACATTCCCGCTTGCAGAAGCGTCCATAGCAATTCAATTCGCGCAAGAACGAGGAGTGATGAAGGTCTTGCTGAGGCCATGAGAGAAGAATTTCCTATAGCCGGTTTATGCACGAAGCAACACACGCCGCGCCAAATCCGTTGTCGATATTCACGACAGTTACGTTGGATGCGCACGAATTGAGCATCCCCAGCAACGCGGCGACGCCACCAAAGCTCGCTCCATAACCCACACTCGTCGGCACGGCAATCACCGGCCCGCCAACAAGCCCGCCCACGACGCTCGGCAGCGCGCCTTCCATTCCAGCTGCACAAATGATTACACGCGCTTGATCCAGCTTTTCCTTGTGTTGCAGCAGCCGGTGAATTCCGGCAACGCCAACGTCATAGAGATGCTCCGCGCGATTTCCCATCGCCCGGGCCGTAAGCAATGCCTCTTCCGCAACGGGGATATCGCTCGTGCCGGCAGAGACAACAACAATCAGTCCCTTTCCTCTGATCTCGCGGTTTCTTTCAATCGCAATTACGCCGGAGAGTGGATGAAACTCTGCAGTTTTGTTTAGTTTCTTCACGGCAGCAAATGTCTTTGCATCTGCGCGCGTGATCAAAACGTTGTGCTTCGAGCCCTTTTTCTGGAGCATCGCCCGCGCAATCTCGCGAACTTGCTCGGGTGTCTTCCCTTTCGCGAACACGACCTCCGTAAATCCCTGCCGCAGCGCACGGTGATGATCCACCTTCGCAAAATCCAGATCTTCAAACGGCAAATGCTTTACTTGCCGAAGGGCCTCGTCCGGCGAAAGTTTCTTTTCTTTCACAGCCTGCAAAATTTTCAAAAGTTCGCGCGATTCCATGATGTTTTCTGTCACAGCAAATTCTATCATCCTCGCAAAGCGCCGCTCTTCTTGACTTGCGTTTCCTTGGCTGCGAGACTGGAATTTTCCGCGCAAACATGAGCCAGAACAAAGGACAAGTCGTAACTCTGGGTGTGACTGGCGCAAGTGGCGCCGTGTTGGCACAAAGAGCTTTGCAACTGCTCGCTGCCGACGCCCGCGTGACGAAAACCCATTTCGTTGTCACGGAAACCGGCCAACGGCTCTTTGCTGAAGAGCTCGGCATAGCCGGCGGCGACACGAAGCAACTTCCGGCGCGGCTCATCGGCAAATCCTTTGAAAAAATCGAAGTTCTGCCAAACAAAGACGTCGGCGCCTCTATCGCCTCGGGCAGCTACGAAGTCGATTCAATGATCGTGATCCCCTGCTCGATGGGCTGCCTATCTGCTATCGCGAATGGTTCCTGTGATGACCTCGTCTCGCGCGCCGCGGACGTTATGCTCAAAGAAGGCCGCAGACTCGTGCTCTGTATCCGAGACACGCCCTACAGCCGCATCCATCTCGAGAACATGATTCGCGCACAATCCGCGGGGGCCATTGTCATGCCAACAGTTCCGTCGTTTTATCACCATCCGAAAACGATCGACGACCTGGTAACGCAATATGTTTGCCGGGTTCTCGCGCAAGTCGGCCTGCCGCAGGATCAGATGTATCGCTGGACCGGTTCACATTCTCAAACGAAGAAAGCGGAGGCTTGACACACCGATGGCCGGCCGCGTTCGCACCGTTTTGGAAATGATCAAATTCGAGCACTCCGTTTTTGCGCTGCCATTCGCGCTTACAGGTGCTCTGCTTGCTGCACGATTTACGTCACACGGTTGGCCGACGCTTCGCCAAATTCTCTGGATTATCGTCGCCATGGTCTCTGCGCGTTCCGCCGCAATGACCATCAACCGCATCGCCGACCTGCGCTTCGACAAGGAGAATCCGCGCACAAAAATGCGCGCACTAGCCACCGGCGCGCTGTCCGTTTCCTTCGCGCGGATTTTCACACTCGTGGCAGTCGCAGCTTTCGTCATCGCGGCTTGGCAACTCAATTCGCTGGCTCTAAGGCTTTCTCCCGTCGCTCTCGCAATTCTCTTTTTCTATTCTTTCACCAAGCGCTTTACGAATTGGTCGCACCTCTTTCTCGGCTTCGCATTGGGAATTTCTCCTGCCGCTGCTTGGATTGCAGTCACAGGTCATCTCGATTTGCGCATGTTGATTCTTTGCGCGGCCGTCACGTTATGGGTCGGCGGGTTTGACGTTCTCTACGCCTGCCAAGACGTGGATTTTGACCAAAAGGCTGGGCTTTTCTCAATCCCGAAGCGGTTTGGAATTGCCGCTGCTCTTTGGATCGCCCGCTCCATGCACATTGGCGTCGTCACGCTTCTCGCTTGGCTTGCAGCAAGTTTCACCCTGCCTTGGCCCGCTTGGACGGGAATCGCGGTGGTCGCCGCGCTCCTCGGCTACGAACATTCCCTTGTCAAAGCGAACGATTTGAGCAAGCTGGACGCTGCGTTTTTCACCATGAACGGTTATATTAGTATTTCATTTCTTTTGTTCTGGGGTGCTGCTGCTGCGCTTTGGCGCGTGTGAAACGAGCGGACCTTTCGACGGATTTGAAATGAGTGAACTTCTTCTAACCGACCAAAACTTGAGGCCGATTGCGGACAAAGTCCTCGCGGGCGAACGCCTCCCATTTGACGATGGCGTCCAGCTTTACCGCTCGGCGGATTTGCTCGCTGTAGGGTGGCTCGCCAACTACGTCCGCGAAAAAAAACACGGCAATGTCACGTATTACAACGTCAACCGCCACATTAACCCGACGAATGTCTGCGTTGCACACTGCAAGCTCTGTGCCTTCGGTCGCGATCCGAACTCGCCCGGCGCGTACACTTACGCACTCGAGGAAATCTATCAACGCGCCGACGAAGGCGTCCGTCAAGGCGCGACGGAATTTCATATCGTGGGCGGCCTGCATCCGGATCTTCCATTCGAATATTTCCTGGAACTGATTAGCGGCCTGAAAAAGCGCCATCCGCACGTACATCTCAAAGCTTTTACGATGGTCGAAGTGCATTACTTCGCGCGCATCGCGAAGCTCTCCATCGAAGAAACTTTGCAAAGAATGAAAGCCGCCGGCGTGGATTCTTGCCCGGGCGGCGGCGCGGAAATCTTTCATCCTCGCGTGCGGCGTATCATCTGCGATCACAAAGTGAGCGGCCAGATGTGGCTTACTTTGGCGCGCAAGACTCACGAGGTCGGCTTGCGCTCAAATGCCACCATGCTATACGGCCACGTCGAAACGGAAGAAGAGCGTGTGGACCATCTCGTGAAACTACGCGAATTGCAGGACGTCACGCACGGATTTGTCGCGTTCATTCCACTGGCATTCCATCCAGACAACACGCCGCTCTCACACATTCCCAAGCCTACCGGCTACGACGACCTGCGCAACATCGCAGTCTCGCGTCTGATGCTCGACAATTTCGAGCATATCAAGGCGTATTGGATCATGCTCACGCCGAGCATTGCGCAGATCGCGCAACGTTTCGGCGCGAACGATCTCGATGGAACGGTAGTCGAGGAAAAGATCTATCACGACGCGGGCGCGAAAACTTCCGAGTTCACCCCGCGCACCGAACTCGAACGTCTCATTCGCGCAGCAGGCAGAACGCCCGTCGAGCGCGACACGCTCTACAATAAAATTGACCGTTCCAAGCTCCCGCCCGCAACGCCGCCGGGCCTCGTCTCGCTATCCCTGAACGTTTAGACTTCGTTCGTTCGTGCTTATCTGACCGTTGCTGCTTTCTCTTTCACCCGGCCCAGCACCGAAGCCGGCAATGGCGCGTATCCCCGTTCGCGCGCGATTTCCTGCCCTTGGCCGTAGATCCATTGGAGGAATTCATTCACGGCCTTCCCACGTTGCGGTTCTGCCGCATGTTCGGGTACATACAGCCAGGTAAAGCTCGCGATTGGATAGCTCTCTTTTCCAGGTGCGTTCGTCAGCGAAACGCGAAAACCCTGCGTCATTTTGCTCTCTAAGGCCGTCGCGGCTTCACTGATGCTCTTCGGATTTGGCTTTACGAACTCACCTGTCGCATTCTTGATCGCTGCTACACCTTCCGATGATTTGTCCACCCAGTTCGATTCCGTGTACCCGATCGTACCGGGAGTGGTTTTCAACTGCTCGATTAGGTCTTGTGTGCGCAGAATGCCAGAGCCCACCGGCCACTTTGGCGAAACGCTCTTGCCGACCTTCGCCTGGAATTCCGCACTCACTTTCGAGAGGTATTCGGAAAAAATATAATTCGACCCTTTCCCTTCGGTCCGGTGCAGCACCTTAATACGTAGGTCAGGCAGTTTCGTATCTGGATTGAGCTTTGCAATTTCCGGATCGTGCCATGAAGTAATCTTGCCCAAGAAGATGTTCGCTACAACGGGCCCTGTGAGCCGCAGTCCACTCCTTGCGCCGGGGACGTTATAAACGACGGCAATGCCAATCAGAACCGTCGGCAGCTCCACCACTTTCTGTTTCGCCGCGCTTAACTGTTTGTCCGGAATCGGCGCCTCTCCACCTCCAAAATCGCCGGTGCCCGCAAGAATGCGTTCCGCACTCTCTGCAGTTCCCTCCGCCAAATATCGGAACTGCACTTTCGGCTCTGCCTTGTGAAATTCTTCGCCCCAAGCCAGATAAAGTGGCTCGGGCATGCTCGAGCCCGTCGCGACGATCGTAATCCCTTCCTGAGCAAGACTGCTTTCAGCGAAAATGAACGACAGAGCGAGACAACATACAGCGAGCACGTGCACCTTCGGCCGCGTATTCGCATTCACGGAAAAAACTCCTCTCGACCAAAATGAATATGGGTTCGTTGGCTTAATAGGACTACTTTACAGAAACGGCAGACAAACGTTCCTGAAGATGGGCCGTCCATGTGCGGAAAAACCTATTGCCATACCGTGAAACATTGCCTCGGATGAATTTGCCCTGAGTGGTTTCTTCTCTTTATTCAGAAACACTTAGAATAAACAAGCATTCAATCATGTCCGACTGGAGCCAATTCCCTCGTGCGAACCATCCTTAGACGATTCAGGAAGTTATCACCCTCAGTGTTTTCGCAATTTTCTCGATGACTCATCTCGGCGAAAAGCTTCGTTGGAACGACGCCGCGGGCTTCGCCTGCATCTGCCTAGCAGTCTTTTTCGTCTTCCATAAGTGATAGTCTGTTCCTCGGACTCTTCCCAAGGATTGGCAATGCCCATGCATCGACTTCATGCGCTTATCGCCCTCGTCGCAACTGCCTCTATTTTGCTATTTCCGGCCAATGCCACATCTCCCGACCTGGGCAAGACTCCCCAAGTCCTTTTGCTTCATCGAGTAGATCTACCTGCGGGTAAGGTTACGGATTTTGTGTCCATTGAATCCCAAATCGCGAACGCCTATCGGGACGCAGCTGTGCCCGTCTATTGGGTTGCGCTTCAGTCTGTCAGCGGCGCGCCGCATATTCTCTACTTTGATGGCTACGACACTTTCGCGCAGATTGAAGCGGCCGGCGCCGCAATTTCCAAGGCGGAACAATCCCATTCCGATCTCGCTCGCATGCAATCCGACCTGACCCGTTTGATGCAGTTGAGCCAGGCGGTGTTCGGCCTTCGTTGCGAAGACCTCGGCTACCGCCAAGACCGTTTTGACATAGTGAAGTTCCGCTACGTCCGTGTGACCGTAATCCAATTGCGTTCGGGCTTTGAACAGGATTTTGCCGATGCCATTCGCACTATCCGCAAACCATTCGAGGTAGTTGGCAGCGAGTCTCCCTGGGCTATTTTCCAGGTTCATTCCGGCATGCCCGTTCCCACTTTCATCGCGATTCAACTTTTGACTTCCCTAAAGGAGTTCGACGACGCAATTGAAGCCCGCAAGTACGAGCGCGAAAACCCTTTCGACTTTGGCCGCTCAAAAACTCCTCTTATGCCAAAAGACTCCATCACATCGATGGAGTCCAATCTTTATTCGGTAAACCTCAAGATCAGCAACGTGCCGCCAGGCAATTCCGCGCACCTTTTCAGTGCTCCAACGAAAAGCGGATCGTTGTATCTCTCTACGCTCGCAATGAATCCAATACGCGGTACTATTAACGGTGGCAATCTTCAAGGGAGAAACTAACATGCAACGCAAAGGATCGGCAGTCTGGCAAGGCGATTTGAAGACGGGCAAGGGTGCCATTTCCACGGACAGCGGCGTCCTGAAGCAGACGCAATATTCCTTCAGCACACGTTTCGAAAATGGCGTCGGCACCAACCCCGAAGAGTTGCTCGCCGCAGCGCACGCGGGTTGATTCACCATGGCGCTCTCCGCCCAGTTGGGCGGACAAGGCATCGTTGCAGAAAAGCTTGAAACTACCTGCACCATTTCGCTTGAAAAAGTCGGTGACGCCTTCTCCATCACAAAAAGCCACCTCGACCTCGTCGCCAAAATCCCCGACGCAGACAAAGCTAAATTCGACACCGCCGTGAAAAACGCGGAAACCGGCTGCCCCGTCTCCAAGCTTTTCAAAACGGAAATCACGGTTTCCGCCAGGCTCATTTCCTAACCACATTTCCTTCCCTTCCATGGGAACGCGTACAATGCGCACATGATTCCTGCTCCGGGTGCTTTTGCGGCTGGTTTGGCGATCTTTCTCATCGTCCTGTGGGACGCGTTCGAGGCCATCATCCTCCCGCGCCGCGTGACGCGAAAATTCCGCCTGACGCGCCTTTTCTTCAAGGCCACTTGGGGAGCCTGGCGCTCTATCATCTGCGTGATCACCGAACGCAAAACACGTGAGGCCCTCCTCGGCTTTTACGGACCGCTTTCTTTGCTCTTGCTCGTCGCAGTTTGGGCGGTCGGCCTCGTGTTTGGCTTCGGCCTCATGCAATATGGAGCTGGGTCCGCGATCAACGTCACCGGCGGCAGCCCGAGCTTCGCCACGGACGTCTATCTCAGCGGCACGACTTTCTTCACTCTCGGCCTCGGTGATGTTGTTCCGCGCACCAATCTGGCTCGCGCCCTCGTCGTTTCAGAGGCGGGCTTCGGCTTCGGCTTTCTCGCCGCGGTCATCGGCTATCTGCCGTTTATCTACGGCTCTTTCTCCAGAAGAGAAGTAGACATCTCTCTACTCGACTCTCGCGCCGGCACTCCGCCAACGGCAGGCGAGCTTCTCCGCCGCCACAGTTACAAGAACGGCCAGGAAGCTCTCCACGATCTCCTCAAAGATTGGGAGCGCTGGTCAGCCGAGCTTATGGAAAGCCATCTTTCCTATCCAGTCCTCGCCTACTTTCGATCGCAGCACGACAATCAATCCTGGATCGCTTCCCTCACCGCAATTCTGGACACTTGCGCCCTTGTCCTCGTCGGTGTCGAAGGTGCCTGCGAGCGTCAGGCCGAGCTTACTTTCGCCATCGCGCGCCATGCAGTTGTTGATCTTTCGCAAGTTTTTGGCACGCCACCACGCGCGTTGCCGGAGGATCGCCTTCCGGCCGCCGATCTTCGCCGCATTCGCGACACGCTCGCCCATCATGGAATGAAGCTTCACAACGATGAAGCCGCCGACCGCCGTCTCACCGAGCTCCGCGCAATGTACGAGCCCTACATCTTCGCGCTCGCAGGTTATCTGATGCAGCCCCTCCCGGGATGGATCCCGCAATCAAAGGGAAAGAAAGACAATTGGCAGACAAGTGCGTGGGGCAAGGTCGCAGGCGTAGTCGAAAAGGAACATGCCATCGCCGGCGACGGCCATTTTTAGAACTGCGCGATTTCAGAATTTGAGGAGTGCACGATGAAAGCAATTCGAGTTCACGCCTTCGGCGGTCCCGAACAACTCAAGCTGGAAGAAATCCCCACGTCAAAGCCCGCGGCAGGACAAGTCCTCGTGCGCGTTCACGCCGCGGGCGTCAATCCCTACGACACCTACATGCGCGCCGGAACATACCCTGTCAAACCGGCTCTGCCGTACACACCCGGCTCGGATGCCGCGGGAGTCGTCGAAGCCATAGGTGATGGCGTCAAGAAATTCAAGTCCGGGGACCGGGTCTTCACCGCAAACACGCTTACTGGCGCCTACGCCGAGTACGCTCTTGCGACCGAAGACCAAGTTCACGCGCTGCCCGAGAAAATCAGCTACGCACAAGGTTCCGGCGTCTACGTTCCCTACGGCACCGCGTATCACGCGCTTCATCACGAAGCGCATGCTCGCGCGTCGGAAACGCTCTTGGTGCATGGCGCCAGTGGCGGTGTTGGAACAGGCGCGGTGCAAATGGCTCACGCGATGGGCATGACCGTCTTCGGCACCGCAGGAACGCCCAAAGGCCGCGATCTCGTTCTGCGTGAAGGCGCCCATCAGGCTTTCGATCACACTAAGCCCGGCTACACCGACGAGATTATGAAAGCGACCAGTGGCAATGGCGTGGATGTCATTCTCGAAATGCTGGCCAACGTAAACCTCTCCACTGACCTAAAGCTTCTCGCCAAATATGGCCGCGTCATCATCATCGGCAATCGCGGCGAAATCACCATCAATCCCCGCGACCTGATGGGACGCCGTGCTTCCGCTCGCGGCTTCACTCTCTGGGCCTTGACGGAAGCCGAGCAAAAATCCGTGCTGGCGGGCCTTTCTGCCGGTCTTGAAAATGGAACGCTCCGCCCGATCGTTGCAAAGGAGTTGGCGCTGAAGGAAGCCCCGCAAGCGCACATTGATATTCTCGCTCCCGGGGCTTCCGGCAAAATCGCCCTGATCCCGTGACTCGCGAATTTTTCAGTCTTGTAGCGCAGGGCTGCTCTTGCCCTGCGGCTTTTCATTTTGTCTGGTAGGTCTCTCACGCAAGGTGGGCGACTTTTGCCAATATCCCCGCTACCGCGCCGCCCAAAATTACCCACGCCGAATTCACTCGGTATCGCAGGACTAGCAGCGCCGAGATCACTCCAATAACTGCCGCCGGCACATTCACTAAAGTCCCGCGAGCAAATTGCCATCCCACAAACGCCATCAACGCCACGGCTGCCGCATTTACTCCATCCAAAAACGCGCTCGCAGTCGGCGACCTCCGTAACTTCGGCAAATGTTTCGTCGTCACCGCAACAAACACAAACGCCGGTAAAAACATTCCCACAGTTGCCAGAGCCGCGCCCTTCCAACCTGCAATCACGTATCCCACAAACGTCGCCACGGTAAAGAACGGCCCGGGTGTTCCCTGACTTACCGCAATTGCATCCAGCAATTGATTTTCGGTCAGCCAGTGCAACCGTTCCACCAGGTCCGCTCGGAGCAGCACCAGCAAAACGTACCCGCTCCCAAACAACACTGCTCCAACTTTCAAGAAATAAAGAAACACACCTGCAACGGTGGGCATCGAGACGCTCGCAGCCGCTGTTGCTCCACTTTGCGCCAGAATTCCGCCAAACGTCTTCGCGACTCCTTGCCCCCCGCCAAACCGCTCAGCCACAATCCACGCGACTCCCGTTCCAATCAGGAGTGCAATCGCCGAAACATGCATCGCCACCAACCCCAACACCACTACGGCAAGAAACACCAACTCTTTCGACTTCACTGCGACCCGCCCGAGCGACCACACGGCCTGCGCAATCAGCGCCACCACCGCCGGCTTCACTCCAAACAGCACCGCCCCGATCTGTGGCGCGCTTCCATACTTCTGATAAGCCCATGCCAACAATCCAACCAAAACAGCCGCGGGCAGAATGAACGAGCATCCCGCAATCAATAGCCCCGCTAATCCGCCCCGCAACTCGCCCAGATAAATGGCCAATTCCGTCGAACTCGGTCCTGGTAGCAATCCTACGGCTCCCATGCGATCCACAAAATCCTGGCGCGACAACCATTTCCTCCGCTCCACAAACTCCTGCTCCATCATCGCGATGTGTGCGGCAGGTCCTCCAAACGCAATGAATCCCAGGCGCAGAAACGCACCCGCGATCTCCATATATAGTTTTCTTTTGTTGGAATCCGTAGTGTTTTGGTCTGCCATGGCGAGGCAGAATTATGCATCAACTCTTCGGCGTGAATTGTGACAGTTCATAAATGCCATCCGCTTCTCCAATTCCGCCCGTAAATTGTTCCTTTTGTAGTCCGCACCTCTCGATTTATAATCGAAGTTCCCTGTGGCGCCCATGTTTCTTCTGAACAGCTTCATCTTCCTTTCGCAGAGCGGCCTGAGCCGCTATTGGCACAAGCTCACCGATCGCACCTTCACGGGCATCTACCACGCCAATGCTTTTGACCTCGCGATGATGATTCCCTACTTCATCATCCTCATCATCCTCGCCGGCTACGGCCTCCATCGTTATTGGCTCGTCTACGACTACTACAAGTACCGCAAGAATGTGCCCGGTCCTCCTCCGCCTGTAAAAGAATGGCCGCGCGTCACGATTCAACTTCCTATTTTCAACGAGCGCTATGTTATCGAACGCCTTGTCGAAGCCGTCTCTCACTTCGA
>Ga0066388_100001219_pt1 | contig 14125 bp, 10 predicted proteins | sample PanSoiMetaGPlot6_FD_64539 | JGI IMG/M metagenome (GOLD analysis project Ga0066388, IMG submission 64539) | Tropical forest soil microbial communities from Panama analyzed to predict greenhouse gas emissions - Panama Soil - Plot 6 (Hybrid Assembly) | ecosystem: Environmental > Terrestrial >... | reverse complement strand
TAGTCTCGCATTCTCGGACGACACGTTCGGGATCCTGATCTATTCCGCGCAACCGCCGACCGGGATCGTGTCGAACAATTCCGTCCAGGCCAATACCGTGGAGAGCTGCCACGACGGCATCTGCGTCCTTTGTCGCGACGATAGCAAGAATCTTCACACGACCATTCAGGGCAACATCATCTCGAAGAGCAGGCGCTACGGGATTTGGGCTTCGTGCGCCGTAGGGGCGGATCCACTCGCGGGAGTACGGGGCGTCGATATTACCGCCAACCGTGTCTCAGCGAACGGAGTGGATGGGATTCGGGTGGATCGCCTCGTCCGTGACGTGACCATCACCAGGAACGACGTGTCCGAAAACCACGGATATGGCGTGAGGATCTCGTCGGTGGGGACGCCGAACTCCATCTTCATCGATGGGAATCGTATTCACGACAACGCGAGGGCGGGAATCCAGGTGGACTCCTTGGCCGTCGGAGTCACCCTCGGCACCAATTCGGTCTCGGGGAACGGAAGAGCGCTACGCTAACGATAGGGCTCCCATTCGTACGGCCGTTCGAAGAACCCTGGGTAGCACTTCAGCTCGCCGACTGCCTTCACGACCTTCGCGGGATTCCCCGCCGCGACCATGTCGTTGGGAATCGATCTCGTGACCACGGAGCCTGCGCCAATCAGCGCATTCACTCCCACGACGACGCCAGGCAACAGCGTGCAATTGGCCCCGATCTTCGCGAGCGCTCGGACCGTGACACCTCCGAGGCACTCCTTGTAGCGCGGGCATCCCATAGGATGCGGGTCATCGGTGAACACCACACGTGGTCCAACGAACACGTTCTCCTCGATCACAGTCAACTCCAGAAAGCACCCCGAATGGATTCGAGAGCCGGCGCCGATGCGATTCCCAAATTCCAATACGGCGCTCGTGCCGATCGAGGCACCCTGCCCGATCACGTTGTCTTCCCGGATCGAGACGCACTGACCGGTCTGCACTCCATCTCCCAAAGTGCTCCCCGCGTAGATCGTTGTGAACGGACGAATGACGACGTCGCGTCCGATGACGAGCCGCAGCTCTCCTGGCTCCTTGCCGCGCGGCGGCTTCCCCAGAATCAAAGGAGGTTCGAGCTGCGCACCTTCGCCGATCTCGACGTTCGGATAGACCTGGACGCCGGGGAAGACCTCGATGGCGGCCGAGGCAGGATTCACCGCCGCGCTCCACGCCCCGACGCCAGCTTCCGCGCCTTCGCGAGCACCGCCACGTCCGCGGGTGCCGCGGCCCCGTCCGCGAGGATCTGCTCGAGACGGCTATGGTTCCGTCCGGACCGTTCGATCGCCTCCAGCACACGGACGACACGGAGTCCGCTCAACCCGTCCGTCCTTGGCCGCGCTCCCGTCATCGCGCACTCGAGAAAGTGGTCCACCTCGACCTGGAGCGGCTCGGTCGCGGGAATGTGCGGCGAGACGATGTCCCCCGTCCTGTAGGTGAGCGTGTACTCGTTGAACGTCTGGGGATCCTTGAATTCCACTCCGCGGTCGTACACTTTCACACGCTCCACGGCATTGGTATCGTCATAGATCAGCATCTTCTGCGATCCGACGATCGTGGTCTGGCGGAGCTTGCTCGGTGAGAGCCACGAAACCTGAATGTTCGCAATGGTCCCGCTCGCGAACTGAAGATTGATGAACGCGACATCCGAGATCGTCGGCTGGACATAGGCCCCTCCCATCATCGCGACCGCGGAAGGAGCCTCGTCCAGCCAATAGAAGAGCATCGAGAGATCGTGAGGCGCGAGATCCCAGACCACGCTCACGTCCCTCTGATGGATGCCCAGATTCACCCGGATCGCGGAGATGTAGTAGATGTCCCCCAGGCTTCCGGACTCGATGATCTCCTTGATCCTCACGACGGGCGGTGAGAACTCGAAGGTGTGCCCTACCATGAGCACCGCACCCGTGTTCTCCGAGACGCGGATCAGGCTTTCGGCTTCTCGGGTGGACGAGGCGAGGGGCTTTTCCACGAAGGTGTGCCGCCCGGACTGCAGGGACGCCATGGCCAGTGGGTAGTGTGTCGAGACAGGAGTTGCGACCAGGATCGCCTCGATGCTCCGGTCGGATAGAAGCTCATCCACGTCGCGAATACAACGTAGGTGCGGAAAGCGCTGTCGCGCCCGTTCGAGGTTCAACTCGTTCGGATCGCAGATCGTCACCGACGAGCATTTTCGGTTTTCCGTGAGATTCCGAATGAGGTTCGGCCCCCAGTACCCACACCCGATCACGCCGACGTGCATCGTGCCCTCCCCCCTAGAAGCCTCCCCTGCCCCGGATCATCGCTGGAATCGTCTGGGCGATCAGCCGCAGGTCGCGGCCAATCGTTCCCTGATGCGCGTAGTGAAGATCGAGAATCACCATCTCCTCGAACGTGACATGACTGCGTGCGGTCACCTGCCAAAGGCCCGTGCAGCCGGGCAGCACGTCGAGCCGTCTCCTCTGCCACGGCTCGTACAGATCCCACTCGTACGGAAGACATGGACGCGGCCCGACCAGGCTCATATCCCCTCGGAGCACGTTCCAGAGCTGTGGCAGCTCGTCGAGGGAAAGCGCCCGCAGCCATGAGCCGATACCGGTGATGCGCGGATCCTCGGTGAGCTTGTAGATCTTCGTTCCGTCCTGTGCGGTCGAGGCCGCCGCCCCGTCCTGGATGTAGGCACGGAGGTAGTCCTGGTGGACCTTGGAGTCGTTGCCGGTGACCATCGTGCGGAACTTGTACATCGTGAACCGCCGTCCGCCGCGGCCCACGCGTTCCTGCCGATAGAAGATCGGCCCGGGAGATGAGATCTTCACCGCGATCGCTATCGCTGCGAGGACCGGAGACAGGACGACGATGCCCGCCGCGGAGCCGACCAAGTCGATGAGACGCTTGACGGCACCCTCGGGTCCCGCCAGGTCCAACCGGCGGAATCGCATCGCAGGCACGCCTTCCACATCGGCGATGCTCGCGCGTCCCATCACCACGCGGAACTGGTCCGAGACGACCATGACCTCTGCGTATTCATCCAGACATGCGAAGACGACTTCGAACAGCTCGTCCAGGTCTCGGCCGTCGGGCTCGATCACGACCTCCGAGCAACCCTCGTCTCCGACGAGACTGGCCGCCTCGGACGCCCCCGTCGTTCCGAGCGAACGTAAGAACACGTTTCGATGCGAACCCACGGCACGCTGGAGATCTTCCGCCAGGCGCTCCGCGCGGGTCGTATCCCCGAGCACGAGAATGGAGCCGCGCGCCAGACGTGGATACATGCGCCTTGCAAAGGGAAGGATCAGGGCCAGGCGAACCGCAATGAGGAACGCAATACAAACCGGGAACGAAATCCCCGCAACGAGACGACTCTCGAGGGGGACGCGAGCTTTGATGAGAAAGGCGAGCAAGTGCATCAGCACCCATGCAGGGATCGCCGCGCCGATCACGCGAATGGCTTGCGTCAGTGCAGTGACGAGAACCCGCGGAGCGTACGTTTCCCTCGCGCTCAAGAGGGCGATCCAAACGAGGGGAACGAGCGCCAGCAGCGCGATTCCAACCGGCTTCACAGCGGCTCTCGCGAGCTCGTCGATCGGATAGCGGACCAGCGCTGAGAGGGCCACCGCGGAGAACACCGCTGCGAGATCGGCCAGGATGACTGCCGCAACGAATAGCTTGTGAGCCCTTGAGGAAACGAGAGGGAATACCGCAGTGCTGCGGTTGGATGCATCATGCGTAGAATCGCGCTTCTGCGCGAGCAGCCCATCCCGGCTCAGCACGGTCCTCCCGGCGAAGCGTCTCGCCGTATCGGGGTACGGACCCGCGGAGTCACCCAGCCCCGCCACCACATGCGATCAAGCTACGATATCGTCAGCCTGTCAACGGTTATTTCCTTGTCCTGCTTCGATTAGGGAGAAACACTTAATCCCCTGGGTGACTTCCGCAATTTGCTCGCTCGTCAGCTCGGGGAACATGGGAAGAGAAAGACCCTCGCGCGCCCAGCGCTCAGCAATCGGAAACGACCCGCTCGAGTATCCTAGGTGCGCGTAGGCGGGTTGCAAGTGCATCGGCACGGGATAATGAAGCCCCGTCTGGATTCCTCGCGATGTGAGATGCATGCGCAATTCGTCCCGATCAGAAGAACGCACGACGAAGAGGTGATAGACCGATTCGCATCCATGCGCTTCGGCGGGTAGCTCGACATGCGTGTCAACCAGCGCTCCCATATATTCCGCAGCATGCCCGCACCGTGCCGCGTTCCACGTATCCAGGTGGCGCAGCTTCACGCTGAGCACGGCTCCCTGGATCCCCTCCATGCGCGCGTTGTACCCGACCTCGCCGTGGTAGTAGCGCTGCGTCTGGCCGTGATCGCGGAGGCGCCGGACCCTGTCGGCGAGCGCGGGATCATTGGTCGCGACCGCGCCACCCTCGCCGTAGGCTCCGAGGTTCTTTCCGGGATAAAACGAGAAGCACGCGGCGTGACCGAAGGAGCCCACGCGCCTTCCTTGGTATCTCGCTCCGTGCGCCTGGCAGGCGTCTTCGATGACCGCGAGCCCCGACGATTGGGCGATCCCTAGGATCGGTCCCAGATCGGCCGGCTGACCGTAGAGATGAACCGGAACGATCGCGCGCGTTCGTTCCGTGATCTCCTCGCTCAGGAGATCGGGATCGAGATTTCCCGTTCGGTCGAGTACATCGACGAGTACGGGGGTCGCGCCCACGTGCGATACCGCTTCCGCGGTCGCGATGAACGTATGGGCGGGCACGATCACCTCGTCACCTGGACCGATGCCCAAGCCGAGCAGCGCCATCTGAAGCGCCGTGGTCCCGGAGTTCGTGCCCACGACACGATCAACTTCGAGATAGGCCGCGAACTCCTCCTCGAACCGCTCCACCGCCGGACCCAAGACGAAGGCCGAGCTTTCGATCACCTCTTGGATTGCAGCCCCGACTTCGCTTTGAATGCTCCGATATTGCGCCTTCAGGTCGACGAACGGAACGCTCACCGGACCCCTCCTCGCGTCCGCGCATCCCCCCGGCTGCCCAGATCGCAAATGTGATCCACGACGAAATCGCGCAGGCGGCTTTGCCGCATTCCAGAGTTCGGTGTTTCACGCTTTCTCACGATCGGGATCCGCCCCACGGCGGGAAGCTCGCGAATCGAGACGAGCTTCCCCGCGCGGATCAGCTCGGCATCGAGCGCCCCGACGGACCCGGTGAAAATGCTGTAGGCGGGCGTGCCAAGGAGGGCCGCCTCCCGGTTCATCGTTCCCCCGCCCGAAACCACCAGATCGGCGGCCGCGATCAGGGAAGGACCATCGAGCGTCGGATCAGGAACCAGAAATCCGGCCCGCACGGCTGATGCCGGCAAGATCTCTCCCGCGTCCCGACGCAGCCAGACCGTGCGCACGTTCGGTGTAGCGGTCAACCTAGCCGCGAGCGCATCGAGAATCGCTTCGCTTCTCGACTCGTGGTAGTGGGCCGTACGGCTGGGGGGACGGACCACGGCGAGGATCTCTTCGTCGGCGACCCCCAGCCTCGAGCGGATGCTTTCATCAGCCCGAAAATCGGCCAGATAGATCTCTTCCTTGAACCCATCGAACGCGGACCACGGGCCCGCGGGCAGATGACCGTTCGCTCCGTTCATGGCCGCGCGTGGGATCAGAATTCGATCGCAGAACCTCCGAAACAGCCAGGTCGAGACGTGCTCGTAGTCGAACATCGTGAGGTTCGGCACGCCGGCCAGCCGGGCGGCCGGCGGAAGGGAGCGTGATCCATGTCCCGCAGCCACGTCGAATCGCTTGCCTGCGGCGAAGCGCGTCAGTCCGACGGCGCGCGTGGCGAGCGATGCTGCCTTGGCGGCGGCGCTCCGCGGCTGTCCGCGGCCGACCACGGTATGTCGGATTCGAGCGGCTTCGAGCATCTGCGGCACGTAGGTACGGTCGCGCGCCGTGACGGTCACGTCGGCTCCGCGGCGCTCCAGCTCCGAGATGATCGGGCGGAAGATCTGGACGTGGGGTGCGTTGTCGACGTCGATCCAGACCCTCATGCGACCCCTGCTTCCTCGCGCTCCGGCTCCTCCTGGCCCAGGCCCGGTGCGCCGACGGAAGCCATCGCGAGCGCCATCCAGGCCTCCACCCATCGCGCGAACTCGCGCTCGTCCCGGCTGCCCTTCTGGATACGGTACGCGAAGCAGCCGCGGTCGTTCACCCAAAGATGCTCCAAGGACCACCCCGCGACCCGAATCGCCATGACCCTCCCCCGGTCTCGCATCTTGGCACTGAGTTGGGAGGACCGCGCAAGCGCTCCATACGTGAGGATCCCCTGCGCTGCAGAATGCGCGTCGAGCGGAGCGCCGAAAGCGGGTGTGAGCCGGGCCGCGCCATCGTGCATGAAGAACCGCTCGTAGGCGGCGAATCCGCGCGTAAGCGCCTCGGAGGACACCTTCGCGCCGAACCGTCGCAGATCGAGAAGCGCCTCCAGGACATAGCCGGTGTGAAACGAATCCTCCCAGCCTCCGGCTGGATCGAGGGAATAGGGCCACGAGCCGTCCTCGCGCTGGGCGGCGAGCACGAAACTCGTGAGGCGGTCGACGACCTGGCTGAGGTCTTCCGAGCGCTGCCACTGATTCGCGCGGGCGACGACGCGAGCGGCGAGCGCTGAGACGTTCACCACTTTCGTTTGGTCGTTGGCTGTATAGGAAATCGCGAGGCCGTCGGTGGTGGGGGTCATGTTCAGCGCGGTCTCGAGGAAGCGCGCCGCGCTGAGCCCGAGCTCCCGCGAACGGGCATCGTGCATCGCGTCCGCGTATTCGAAGAGATGCCAGGCAATGGTCGCGGTCACGACCGCGTTCGGAGTTCCCGCGGGAGCCCAGAAGGAGCGGGACTGCCATGGGAAGGGGTACCCCCATCCGAGACTGCCAGGGCTGGTGATCGTCCCGCGTGATTCGATTTCATGCAGGAGCTTTGCTGCGAGCTCTCGAACGCGGTGCGGTGGAAGCGCATCCTTTCCTTTGGCGAGTGCGCCGAGCCACAAGCCGAGCGCCTTTGGATTCACGCTGTGCGGGGGACGCGCGAGTGCCCGAAGCGCGCGCGATCGGAGGACGGATTGCGACACGGCGAAACGCGCCAGAAATCCGAACGGAGTGACCACGCGCCCCAGATTGGAAAGCAATCCGTCATAGGGATCGGCTCCGGCCCAGCCGCGAGCTTCCGCGCGATCGAGGAGAGCATGCAGTGCCTCGGGCGGCCTCATGGGCGTGCTTCACTCACCGGCACGGGGCGACCTTCGCGCAGGGAACGAAGCGCCGCGAAGGTCAGGCGCATGGTCTCGATGCTCTCCTCCTCCCGGATCGGAGTGGGTGCGCCGGACCGAACGGCTTCGAGGAACTCTCGCACTTCCGCACGATGCCCCTTATCGCGGGTCCACCTTCGCGTATGGCGTCTGCCTGCGCGGTGCGCGAGGGCTGAGCGAAAGTCGTCGATCACGATCGAGGTGCCCGAGCGGTGGATTTCGATCCGCTCCTTGGGGAGGGATGGGTCGCCCGAGGAGAGGTATTCGATCGCGGCGGATGCTCCGTTTGCGAAGGACATCGCGATATGGAAACTTTGAGGGCCGCTCGGATGGGCATCGCGATCGAGCGTCCGGGCCTCGACTTCCGTGGCTGTGCTCCCTGCGATGAACCGAGCGAAGTCGAGAAAATGGCAGCCCTCGCCGAGAAGGCGTCCGCCCCCGATTTCTGGATCGAGAAGCCAGTGGTCTTGTGGAAGTGGTCCGGCGTTGATGCGATAGAGGAGCCGGAGCCCGGCGCGATTGGTGCCGAGGGTCTGCAGTGTCCAGTACGTCGCGGGCGCGAAGCGTCGATTGAACCCGACCATGAGCCTTCCCGCGGTCGCGTCGAGCGCGGCGGTGGCCCGCTGCAGCTCGAGCTCTGTGAGCGCGAGGGGTTTCTCGACGAACACGGCCTTCCCCGCTGTGAGTGCTGCTTCCACGTAGCGGGCGTGGGAATCGTGGCGCGTCGCGATGAAGACGACTTCGGTCTGGGGAGACCGGAAGACTGCATCGGGGTCGGTCCCGGAGGCTCGGAATCGTGCGCGTTGCGCCACCGATTCTGCCTTGAGCTGGGTCGAGGTGACGACGTGTTCGAGCTCGATTCCCGTCACACTCTTTACAGACGGAAGCAGGTAGGAGGAGGCGAAGCCGCCCATGCCGAGGAAGGAAATCTTGAGTGGGCGCGGCGAGAACGATCGCGGCTCGCTCCTCCCGACGCTCTGGCAGGTGCTCGGGCGGGATACGGGAGTAGCCTCGACCTGCTCCGGATTGTAGTCCAGAACGATCGCGATCGGGGAGCCGCTCGCGGAGAGTCGCTCGTAGGCTTCGGGAGCGCGATCGAACGGCACGAGGCTTTCGTTGAGGCCGGCGAGAGAGAGTCTGCCGGAACCGAGGAGGTTCAGTACCTCCTCCATGTTCCGCCGCTCCGTCCACGGGACGAATCCGGTCGGATACTCGAATCCCTTCTCCTCGAACATTGGGTCATAGCGCCCTGGTCCGTACGAGCGCGAAACGACGACATTCAGCTCCTTCTCATAGAAGGGCTCGCGTGGGATCTCCAGCGGGATCGCGCCGACCACGACCACGCGCGCGCGGTCGCGGGCCGCCGCTCCGGCCAGAACCAAAGGGGCGCTGTCGCCGCCGCCGGCGGTGACGAGAATCACATCGGCCCCTCGACCGCGACTCCAGTCCAGAACTTGCTGTGCCGTGGATTGGTCCAGGCCCGTCTCCGCGCGCTCGGCCCCGGAAGCGAGGGCGAGGAGCGTGCGATCGGTGCGGGGGTCGACTCCGAAGACGTGCGCGCCGGCCGACGTGCAGAGACGCGCCGCGAGCTGACCGATGAGACCGAGCCCCAGAATCAGAACTCGGTCCCCGATCGCAACCTCGCCTGTACGGATCGCGTGAAGCGGGATCGAGCCGATCGTGGCGAACGAGGCATCGGCCAGAGAAACGCCTTCCGGGACGGGAACGACGAGGTTGAGCGGAACGGCAACGACCTCTGCATGGCACGCGCTGGTGCCGCCGCACGCGACCCGCATTCCCTTCGAGAACTCGGGACATGCGGCACCCACTTCGAGGACAGTGCCCGCAAGGGAGTACCCGAGCGGCTGCGGTGCCGCTAGACGCTCGTGAACCTTCTGCGCGGTCGCGACGAGGCCCTCGGTTCGAATCGAATCGAGCACTTTCGCGACCTGTTCGGGGCGCTCGCGAGCCTTCTCCCAGAGCGGCTTCGTGGCGAGATCGACTTTGGACCGTTCGGTGCCGGAAGAGATGATGGAGTAGCGAGTCGAGACCAGGACCCCATTGCGGGGAACTATGGGACGATCGAGTGTCAGGAGGTCCACCCTTCCGTTCGAAGGGTCCAGCGAGACCTGCTTCACGGAGTCCCCCCTGCCACAGCTTCTCCCAACGCTGAAGGTTCGTAGTTCGAGAATCGGTATCGGTCCCGGCCTTCGATGAACTCCTGGATCCAGGATTCCAGGGTGATAAGGGCCCAGATACGAAGACTATGGTCCTCGGCACCCCGCCGATGCTCCGTGACCAACCGGTGCACGACGCCAGGATTGAGTAAGCCGCGACTCGACACGCGGCCGGGACTGAGATACTCATCGACGAGGGGGGCAAGGTCCTTGCGAAGCCATGCCCGGATGGGAGCCGCAAACGGCGCCTTGGGCCGATGAAGGACCTCCTCTGGAACGATGTCGGCGACCGCGTCGCGCAGAATCGCCTTCGTCCTGTGCCCCTGGATCTTCGTGCGGTCGGGTAAACGAGAGATCAGGTCGACCAGGGGATCATCGAGCAGGGGCACGCGGACCTCAACGGACGCGGCCATGCTTGCCTTGTCCATGTAGGCAAGCCCGAGGCCGGGCAGGTAGTACTTCAAGTCGACGTAGGTCATGCGATCTACCACCTGGCCTGTGTCGCGTCCGTCCCACGCATCACGAAGCGTATGGATCCCCACAAATGGATCCACCTCCTCACGTGGATCCCGACCTAGCAACTCCTCGAGCTCGGCCGCGTTGTAGTAAGTCGAATACCCGAGGAAGCAGTCCCGGGCTTCAGCGCTGGCGTACTCGAAGAATTTCTTTGCGAAACGTGTAGATCTGATTCCCCTGGCCCCGACGGCGACAGGGAGCGCAGCAACAACCGGCTCGACAATGCCCCTACGGATAAGGTCTGGGAGCTTCCGATACTTCGCTGCCATGAGACTTGCTCGATATTTTCGGTATCCTCCAAAGAGCTCGTCAGCACCGGTTCCGCTCAGGAGAACCGTGCTCGTTTCGCGAGCTGCCTGAGAGATGAGATAGCAATTAATCGCAGCTGGATCTGCGATCGGATCTTCGAGGTGACGGACCACCTTCGGCATCAGGGAGATAACATCTGGGGAAAGAACAATTTCATGATGCTCTGTGCCCAAATGCTTGGCCACTCGCCGTGCGTACTTGAGGTCGTCCTGGGCGGCCTCCCTGGCTCGATCGATAGTGGAGAAGCCGATCGAATAGGTCCGTACCTTGTCTCGCCGCTGAGCCGCCGCCAGTGCGACGATCGCTGATGAATCCAGGCCACCACTCAGAAAGGCTCCGACTGGAACATCGCTCCGGAGCTGCATTCGGACCGCCTCGGTCAAACTCTCGCGGATCTCTCCGTGTTCCTCTGGCGAAATCTCACGCAACTCGGGAGCTGGAATATCCCAATACCTCTGAACGGTGGTGTGTTCCCCATCCCACGTCAGCATGCAGCCAGGCGGGAGCTTGACAATGTTCGCAAACAACGTGCTGGGATCGGGTATCCACAATAAGCGCAGATAGGATTCAAGAGCTTGCCTATCGAGCAGAGGCTGCACAATCTCGGAGCCGAGGATCGGCGTCAGCTCCGAGCCGAAGGCGAGCTCGCCCGGGATGGTGCAGTAATACAAAGGCTTTATTCCCAAGCGGTCCCTCACGAGTGTTAGCTTCCCTGTCTCGTCGTCCCAAAATGCGAATGCGAACATACCGGTCAGGCGATGGACCGCCAGTGTGCCCCACTCCATCAAGGCATGGAGCAACACTTCGGTGTCACTGCGCGAATGGAACCGATGTCCCAGGGTCTCCAGGTCGGCCCGGACCTCGATGAAGTTGTAGATCTCGCCGTTGAAGGTCAGCACATGACGACCGTCATCGGAGACCATGGGCTGGTGACCTAAAGGCGACAGATCGAGAATCCCGAGCCTCCGGTTGCCAAGTGCAATCGGCCACTTAGACGAGGCCCATAGGCCTTCGTCGTCTGGACCGCGGTGGCTCAACAGTCGAGTCATCCAGGCAGTGCGGTCGTGTGATCTCCGGCCAAAGAATCCGGCTATTCCGCACATGCCTAGTCAGCGCTGGGGGCGCATACGCCCCGAATGCAGGGACCAGTCGAACCAGACATGAAGCCACGCCCTCTGAATGAAGTGGTCGATTTCATAGATCTACCTAGAACACCATCACCGTGGTGAGCTTCTCCAGCACTTCCGACGTGGTCCCAGAAAACACCTCGTACTCGCGGGAGTATGTTCTCAGTTGTTGGATGGCGTCCCGATACCTAGTCCGGTGTGTGTCGTCAAACACCACCATGAGTCCGTTTGCGAACCTGCCGCCCGCGACCTCCTCACGGACGAACTCCGCGCACGCAGCTCTGTGCCGGCCATCAATCACGATGAGCTGGAACTCCAGAATCGAATCGACGGGGCGCTCGTACTTGGAGCCGAGCGGGCGCAGGAGCACTTGCGATGGGGGTTGGACTGCACGTTCGAGCAGGACATACCAGCTCGGATCGTGCTCCAAGGAGAGCACTGTGCATCCCTTCTGGATCAGCCAGCATGTCGACGATCCAGCGCCCCACTCTAGAGCCCTTGTACCTGGCTGGAGGCGCGGAGTCAGAAAGTCGACGGCTCCCGTTGTGAACCTTGGGAACGGATCGGAGAGAAGGTCGTGGGGTTGACCATGTTTCATAACCCAATAGAGACGATCCAAGCTGGGATCAGTGGCCGTTAGAAAGAGAAATCGCCAAGCGCTCGGATGCAGAAATCGGCTTAGCCTTCTTAGACGCTGCGGATTCACGCCGGCCCCAGGGTATCCGCGGAAGCCATGGCGGCACCCTTCGCAAGGGATTCCGTGGAAGCGGTTAGGTGCCCGACTGGATACCGCCCTGCTGCGAGGTGAACAGCCGAGAGCAACGCACCGACCATGCAGTTGATGTTCGCTTTGGTTTGCACGACAGATCTGGCTTGTTCGGACATCTCCCTCCAACGCGCCATATCCATGGTCAGCACGTCATGCAGTCTTGAGGCGAGCCCCTCCGCATCGCTCTCAGGTACTAGGAATCCGTTTACGCCATCGTCAACAACATCTCGCTCCGTCCCATCTCCGCCGGCTACCACGACCGGAACGCCATGCGTCATGGCGTGATTGATCGCAAGGCCTCCAGCACCAGGCAAGACGAGAACTCGTGCGCCGAGGAAGTACGGACAGACGCTGATGTAGTCGCGTATCTCTCCAGTAAAAAGTACCTTGTCGGAAACCCCATGCCTCTCTACGAGCGCCCGAAGCCTGACCCTCTCGGGACCCTCACCCACAATTACGAGTAGAGGGGCGCCTACGTTCCCCCGGCACACTCTCGCCCATGCCTCGATGAGAGTCCCGAGCCGCTTGCCCTTGGTCAGACGGCCCACGAACAGAGCGATCGAACGGGCGTTGATTCCGAGCCTCTGGAACGTCTCGTTGAGAGACGTATTGCTAGCGCGGTATTCCTTCTCGACGCGCTGGAGGAGATCCGTGTCGAGTGAGTTGTACGCAATGAACACACGTTCAGCAGGCAATCCCGCGGCTATAGCAACTTGCGCGGCCGCTTGGCTGTACGTGGCGATTGCTCGGCAGCTTCGCAAGATCCGTCGCAAGACCGGACCGCGGAGTCCCCCTCCAAGTCCAATCGTTCCGTCCGGTCGCCAGAAGGAGGTCCACCACACGACTGGAAGACCGAGCGTTCTTTGGGCGAGTGCCAAGCTAACGGACGCAGCGAGCGCTAGACGTCCTTCACACAACAGAACGTCGTGCGAACGTCGAAACGTTCGTGAAAACAGCACGGGATGAAGGAGAAAAGGTGATAGCTTCCTTTCGGAGAGTCTGACGCAGGTTGCGCCCCGGACAGGCGCGGCAAAGGCTGTCGAGTAGATCGTCAGGTCCACGCTCGTTTCACGCGCGATCCGCTCGAAAATCGGGATTCGGTAATCAGGCACCTGGCGCTGAAAGATCGCCAGGCTTAGAGTGGGTGCGCATGGCTCCACACTGGGGGAGGTTCTTCCTTCAAGCTGAAGCACGGGTCTCAAGCACCTCCATATCGTCGGCGCTTTCGCGTCCGCACGCACCATACAGAATCCTTAGCAGCCCCTCTTCGAATCTATCCTGTGTGTAAAGGCGGATGTAACGTTCTCTCGCGGCCAATCCGAACCTTTCCCTCATGCTCGAATCGAGCATTAGCTGACGAATCCGCTCCGATAGTGCAGCCGGATCACGTGGCGGAACCAGAAAGCCAGTAACTCCGTCGACGACTACATCTGCAATGGCACCTTGAGTCGTCGCTACAACGGGGAGCGAAGCCGACATCGCCTCAAGCAGCACCAAGGGCAATCCCTCAGGGAGGTAATAGGTTGGAAAGGCAAAGATATCTGCCTCTTCGAGAAGCTTCCTTTTCCGGGCACCGAAGACAGGGCCGCTCCATTCCACACAGTGACGTAGATGGAGTTCATCAAGAGCCTCGCTGAAGTCACTCTCGAACTCGGGATATCCAGCCTCGCCGGCGAATAGAGCACGGAATTCAAACTGAGTAGCCAGTGGCGCAAGAGCCCGCAGCAGGTCGAATGGTCCTTTCTCGGGAAGCATGTTCGAGAGGAAGAGGATGGTGGGACGTGCCGAGAGTCGAGGATCGCGACTCCCAAACTGATCTTCTATTCCGTTCGGCAAGACCTGCGCCCCCTCACCGGTCACGAATGAGGCTAAGTCTATGTTCAGGGACTCCGACAACCTAATGACCACGCAGTCGCGCAGTGCC
>Ga0066388_100001218_pt1 | contig 14140 bp, 12 predicted proteins | sample PanSoiMetaGPlot6_FD_64539 | JGI IMG/M metagenome (GOLD analysis project Ga0066388, IMG submission 64539) | Tropical forest soil microbial communities from Panama analyzed to predict greenhouse gas emissions - Panama Soil - Plot 6 (Hybrid Assembly) | ecosystem: Environmental > Terrestrial >... | reverse complement strand
GCTTCCAGAACAGATCCTTCTGCCTGACCGGGGCCCATTCACCCGGCCCCGAGCAGCCGGCCCTCAGTGGAGTCCCATCGGCTCAATGTGCCGGCGATCATGAAGCGAGCATCAGCAATGAGTGCGGGCCCGCTGTCGGGCCTGGTCAGCAGCTCCAGCCAGGCGGTCAGATCCACCAGAAGGCTCATTCGGCGCCAGGACGCTGGAAGCCTGCCGCCAGCTTCTCTATACCCGCCAAAGACAGCTTCTACGAACTGGTTGGAACAGCCAAGCGGCTCCCGCAGCAGATTGCCCAGATCGATGAACGGTGAAGCGCTGAGGGCGAATTCCCAATCTAAGACAGCGGCTACGTCCCAGCCAGTCAAGGAGCGGCAGGCGAGGATGTTTGATCCGCCGAAGTCGCAATGCGCCAGGCAGGGAGGCCCTGTCCATTCGTCAAGCAGCAATGCCTGTCTGTCCACGAAAGCGAGCACAGCCTCGGTCATGTTGCCGCCCAATCTCTGTCCGGCAGCCCCCTCGAAAAAGCATTGGCGAACGTAGGCGACCAGACCCCGGCTCCCCAGGTCGATTTCGGCGGTCACGTTCAGCTTCCCGTCGAGAAAGCCTGCCCTAGCGAAGGTGAAGCTGTGAATTGAGGCGAGTACAGCCCCCACAGCCCGACCGAGTTCACTTGCGCCCGCTGGGTCGATCGCTGGCAGGATCGTTTCCAGCCTGTCGCCCTCCACCCACTGCCTGATCAGGTAAGGGTGGCCGCTAAACGGATTGGTCGGTGAGAAGTACAAACACGGGGGTACAGGCACCCGGTTGCTGGTCAGGAGGCTCAGATTGTACTCCTTCTCAGCTTGACCCGGATCGCGCTGAAAGATCCGCAGCAGCAGCTGCTCGCCGTCAGCCAGCCTTACGTAAATGTTGGTATTAGCTAGTCCACCGGCAACGATGCTTCTCTGCACTACCGCCTTGCCAGGAAAGGCGGGCGCAATCAGTGCTTCAACCTGCGAGCGGGTCAAATCCAATGTTGCTGAGAAGCGGGCCCAGTTTTCTCTCACGATCGTGCTTTCTGGCTTTTGATCTAGTGACCGTGTAATCGCCGGCGGAAAGAATTGCAGACCCGGGGACAACGTTGACTACGTGCCCAATGATCTCCGTTTCAGTGTCCGCATCAGGGAGGATATTGTCAGTGCCATGGTAATAAGAATTCCGCAAGCGGCAAGGGCCAGTCCAGCCAAAAAGCTGTCTGGCATGAATTTGAACTCAACGACATGTCTGCCGGCCGGAAGGCGGACGGCCCGAAAGATGTAGTTAGCATAAAAGATGTCCGTTTTACTGCCATCCACATAAGCCTTCCATCCCGGATACATGAGATCGGTCAGGATCAAGAACCCTTCTTTCGGGCTGTCGGTTCGCACCCGCACAGTCGTCGGATTTGGTCTCTCCAGGTTGGCTTGCGCGGTGAATGAAGAGCTTGCTGTGCTGGTTGGCTGGTCGGGCGCATTTTCCGGCAGCTCCAGAACCGCCTGGCTGCGGGCATCAAAGGCAAGCCGTCGGATCATGTTCAGCGCCTCTTCCCGCGAATGCACACAGAGCGGCTCAAATATTACATATGCCGCCGGCACCGCCTTGAGATTCTTGTACACACGCATGCCATTCTTGGTCTCCTCAGCCAACACAAAGTGCCGGTCGGGCGCAGCGCTGGTTTGCCCAGCGGCTGGTCCTGTCGCTGGCTGGGTGCCCGCACCCTGAGCTGTGGGCATCGCTCTTTTGATCGTGAATCGAGCCAGTTGAATGCAAGCTCCGGTCGCTGTTACCTTCTTTCCATCGGGCTCAAGAAACTTTCCGGTCCAGGAGTCGTAGACCTTGAAGTCCAAGTACAGCTCCGCTCCGTCCTCCACGGACAGAGGGATCGGCACGTTGACCGGCCAGATAGTGAGGTGTTGCCCCGCTTGTTTGCTGCTGACCATCTGTTGCGGTCCACTCCAAACCGGGCGCGAGCGGGAGTCAAGCAGCACGTACTGAAGAGCATATCGGCCTGATGCGTACCCGTGCACTCTCAAAAGCAATTGTCCATCGGCCTGCGAATTAATCGTGTCGTAATAGATCGAGGCTTTCTGCAAGCGCAAGCCGAAGGCTATTCTCCCGGTTGATCTCACTGTCAGTGGCACACAGCCAGAGGACCATTCGCTGTCATCCACACTCGTGAGTATATCCCTGGTTGCTACATACTTGACGCTTGCAAGATCAACTAGATGGTCCAACCGCTCGGGCACGTTGAGCGATTGAACCTGGCAATGCCAGAAGTCGTGACTGTCAAAAAACTCACGATACCTGCGTGCGCTGAAGGGGTTGAAATTGCGACAGTCCATCACCTTGAACAGCAGATTGGTGTTGGGCAGGAAAAAGTGCTCTCCTGCCGCCAGACAGCGTCCATCATGCTCTTGCAAGTACCGCACCGCATCCGGCGGATTCATGTTGAACGATTCCTGTACGGGCAGAGATCTCCTGGATATCAGGGCAATGCTGAAGAAGTTCAATGCCACCAAGACCACGGCAAGCGTTGCCGGATGCAGGCGATTTAACGGCTTTGCCAGGCAGGCAAGCGCAATGGAAAGGGATGCCACCAGCCAGACCGCGATCATTCTGAGCTGATGTTCCTTGATGTACTGCCAGACAAGAGACGCACCACCAGCCACCAAAGCACCGCCGCTAACTCCCGCGCTTCCATCAGCCAGAGTTCCCAGGAGAACCGCAGCCACCGCGATGGCAAACAGCACCAAGCGCCCGCGCCCGGTTGCCTTGCCCGAGAACTGGGTAAGGCGATCCAAGCCAGCCCCTGCGCATAAAGCGGACAGCAATAGGAGCTCGGAGCACCCGTAGAAAGCGTTCAGGTAGTTAAACGGTTTGACAGAGAGGAGTTGTGCCAGCCATCCAAAGCGCATGCAGAACAGAAGGGCCAGACCCCAGACGGCAAGGACGGCCTTGGTTGTCGCCGAAGGTCTGAGAAAGGCAAGCGGAATGAGCGGAATTGCAAGCGCTCCCATGAAGGGCGCATTACGTTCCGAGGCCAGGAAGGCGCCCTTCAGATAATTGTGCAGCGCGGCAAGCGGCCGCACTTCCCCTTTCCATGTCTCTTTGTAGAAGAAGCAATTCTGCAGGAGCTCGACAAAAGGGAAAAGTAGAGGAGCAGCGGTCAGAAACGCGACAAGTGCCGTGACGGAAATAACCTTCAGCCAGGTCAGCAGTCGGGCCGGTAAGGGGAGTCCTGGCTTAATCGTAAGCAGCGCCAGTGATAAAAGGGCACCGCCAGCGACGGCGAAGAAGGCAAATTCGGGGTGCATGGTCGCGATCGCCAGGGTACACACTAGCCCAGTGGCAGCTGCCCGGGCGGCCGTCGGCTTACGCGCTAGCCAGACAAATGCCAAATCCACACCTGGCAGCAGGTACTCCTGACTCTCCAGGTGGCCAACATGAAGGAGCGACGGGCTGAGTGCAAATGCGGTGCTGGCCAAACAAGACCCCAATATTGAAATGCCGAGAAGGCGCCCGAGTGCGAAGGTGGCAAGGGCAGCCAGGGCTATTTTGAGAACGATATACAGATCGTAAGCCCTTAATGAGGAATAAACGGACAGCAGGTGGAAAGGTGAAAAGAGATGAGACTGCAAATCGCCGATTAGCGGGAAACCGCAGCCATTCAGGGGATTCCACAGTGGCAGCTGGAAGTCCCTGTACACCGATTCTACAAAGTGCGAGGTTGGAAAGAAGAGTCGATAGCTGCTTGGATCGATGTCAGGTTCAGCCCGAGGCGCCTTGATGGCCTGGGTATTGAAGAGAGAATCAACCTGGTACAGCTGATCAATCTTGGAGATAGGCTGTCCAAAAATTGTTGTCTTGTAAAAGAATAGACATACCAAAATCGCCAGACCCACCAGTGCGACGGCATTAGCGACACCAGGGTGGGACGCTTGCTTTTCGCGACTGCCTGTTCTGGACGCCGCGTTCTCGGCAATCAGCCTCAATTGGACCATACGTTGACCTGGGATACCCGCACATCTGTGCCGTCCTTGTAGCAAATCTCCGCTCGCACCCGATCGCCGAAGTAGAAGAACTCGCCCGGTAGTTTGCAGTCATGCAACCGCAAGTCATCATCATCGCGCTCGGAAAGGCGGGGTGCTACGCCCTTCAGCAAGTTGTTCATTACGCTCACCGCCGTCTCTCTGGTCGTCCCCGGAGAAGGATATTTCACCTCGACACCAATACACTTGCCGCCACGGCAGTGGATGATATACGTTCCTCCGCTGGAATCAGTCGTGGTGCTGTTGTATTGGACCTTGTCTCCAAAGTGCCCATGCTGATCGTAGAAGAATAGCGACTTTGAGGCTGCCGGTAACCCTTCCGGCATGCCAATTCGGACATCGTTGAGGCTGCTTAATTGTTCAGGTGGAGCTGCCTTGCCGCGAGGGCAAGCGGTCGAGTACACGGCTGCCAGAGACACGACTGCAAAAACTAGCAGAAGGCTACCAGCAGCACGCACAGGCATGACCTCGCGATTTATCACCCGGGGCGGCTACTTTTTTACCAGCTCTCCAGCACCTGTTCAAGCTACATGGCTTAATCTTGGGCCGCTAGCGCACCGGCTCGGCGAGTCGCGGCCATGGCCAGGCAAAACCGGTTATCACAGTTAATGGCGTGGAACGGACCGGTCGTCCAGTCCGGGCGATCTGTCATCAATATCGCCGGTCCGACGATCCTCTATCATCTTTGCGGGCAGCGCCGACCATCATGAAGATCCAATCATGATCGCGGGGCTGGTTGATGTCAAGAGGGCCGGCGTACCGTTGGCCATCCGCCGGGGCAAGAAAGTATGACAAGCCTTGACCTCATCAAAGGCAAGTACGGGTCGCTTAGGTCGGTCAGCGAGATTCGGGCCACCCTGGAGAAGCAGGGGTTCGCCGTCTTCCCCTGGCAGGACCGATCAGGGGCTGTTTACGACGCCCACAGCCACCCACACGATGAATACATTGTGGTAGCCTCCGGACAGATTGTCTTCACCATCGGTGCCCGGGAGTATCTTCTGGAGGCCGGGGACGTGCTTGTCTTGCCGGCAGGAACGGTGCACTCGGCCGTAAACAGAGGCCGCCAGTCGGTTCACTATTTTATTTGCACCAGGAGCTGAAACCCGGACAGTCAGTCACCGGGCCCTAATCTCGCTCGTGATCCTTGAAGCGATACCAAAGCCCGAGCGGATCGGTTTCCGATGCTCGCTGCTGCGGAGGTTCGACCGTTTGCTGGGCGGCCCTCTCCTGTGCCCGATCGCCGCCGCTGAGCCGCTCGGTAGGCGTCAGGCGATCTGCTCCAGCCTGGGGTCTTCGCGGCTTGTGAACGGCAGAGCGGTCACGGCCGAGAACCGCCTTCTCCTGCTCCTGGTGCCTGGACGGTCCGGAATTCAGAACCGGCGTGCTGGTATCGATCATGCTGGCCTGGGAGGGAGCCTGGACCGCCCGTGGCTTTTCTACAGCAGAACCGGTTCCAGTCTCATTAGGTTCAAATCGTCTCTGAGACGGCTTGGGCTCTGTGCGGACGGTCCCGACAGCGGTCTGCCTGGCTGCAGGCCAGGCCAAGTCATCTCCGGCCTGATCGCGGCCCTTCAGACTGCCGCTGGTGGTCCCAGCAGTGGCCTTCGTCTGGGCCCCGGCCGCCGGACTGACCGTTGCCGAGGGCGCTGGCCTGTTGACCGGCGGTCCAGCTGGTTTCCGTTCTCCCAGGCGTCCAGTAGAAGCATGCCAGTATCCGAGCACGAGAAGTGCCACCATCAGCAATACCAGCAGCGGCACAATCATCAGCGGGGGGCTTTTCGACCTGGCGCTGGCAAGCTTGTGAGTCCCGCCGGAGGCAGGAGACCTTGGTGCTTGTGCCGCCTTTCCCAACTGGATCTTATGCGCCTCTCCCCGAGCGGCTTTAGGAACGGATTGACCGTCAGTGGCAGCCTGCGCGCCCAAGCCTTGGGGAACGACCGTGTGCCCCGGCTCTTGAGCGGCTCTGTCACCGCCCTTCGTGTTCGGCTCCCAGCCTGGACCCTCTCTGGTTCTGGTCCCATCGTCATCATCTACTGTCAAGGTCTGAACCCCTCAATGCCGACCCACGACCCTACTTATCCCGCCAATATACAGGTTAACCCACCCGCAGGGATTAGTTGCCGCCCTCAAATTTACTCTTCACATCCTTTAAGGCAGGCAGCTGGAGCGGAAAGGCTGGTAGAATTGCCTGATGCGGCAGTTTGTCGATGCCGCCCGAAAAGGAGCAGCACATGTCTAAGGTTGAAACACAGATAACAGTTACCCTGCCTGACGGTTCCAGACGCAGCATGGATCAAGGGGCGACCTGTGCGGATCTTGCCCGATCCATTGCCGAGGGGCTCTATCGCAAAGCGGTCGGCGCTTTGATAAACGGAGAGATCAGGGATTTGTATACCCGACTAGCCGATGGTGACGCCGTCAAGATTTTGACGCCAGAAGACCGCGAGTCGCTAGAGCTGTTGCGCCACTCCTGCGCCCACGTCATGGCCGAGGCCGTACAGCACCTCTTTCCTCAGGCCAAGGTGGCGATCGGACCGACCATCCAGGACGGGTTCTACTACGACTTTGATATTCCTGGCCACACCCTCACTCCTGAAGATCTGATCAGAATTGAGGAGGAGATGAAGAAGATTGGCCAGGAGAATCAGCGCATCGTCCGGCTTCAGATTCCGGACGTAGATAAGCAGATTAACGAGTTCAAGTCTGCTGGCGAGAAGTATAAGGCCGAGCTCCTGGACGAGCACAAGCATGAGTCTCCGACCTTGTACCTGATGCAGGACGACAACGGCAAGGTGATCTGGAATGACCTTTGTCGTGGACCGCACCTGCCCAGTACAGGACTGATCAAAACGTTCAAGCTCCTCAAGGTGTCGGGGTCCTACTGGCGCGGCGACGAGAAGCGCGAGCAGCTTCAGCGCATCTACGCCACCTCATGGTGGAAGGCGAGCGATCTCGAAGATTATCTGAAGCGGCTCGAGGAGGCGGAAAAACGGGATCACAGGCGGCTGTCCAAGCAGCTGGACCTGTTCTCCGTGCATGAGGAGGTGGGCCCGGGGCTCATATTCTGGCATCCAAATCTTGCCACCGTCCGTGCCACCATTGAGGACTTCTGGCGTGCCGAGCACCGCAGGCGGGGCTACCAGTTTGTCTTTACTCCCCACATCGCCAGCGAAGAGCTATACGAGATAAGCGGTCACCTGCAAAGCTACGGCGAGAACATGTACTCGGCGATGGACATCGATGGTCAGCCTTATCGCGCCAAGCCGATGAACTGCCCCGGGCATATCATGATCTACAGGTCTCGTCTGCGCAGCTATCGGGATCTGCCGCTGAGGTTTGCCGAACTGGGTACCGTCTATCGTTACGAGCGATCAGGGGTATTACACGGAATGCTGCGCGTGCGTGGATTCACACAGGATGATTCGCACATTTTTTGCACTCCGGAGCAACTGGAGGGTGAGATTAACGGAATCCTGGACCTTGTTGACATGATGATGACCACCTTCGGCTACACCTACAAAGCCTATCTGTCCACCCGTCCTGAAAAGTCGATCGGAACGGATGAAGAGTGGGCGATGGCCACCGGAGCGCTGGAAGCGGCGTTGAAAGCCCGAAAGATGGACTATGAGATTGATGAAGGAGGCGGCGTCTTCTATGCGCCAAAGATCGACATCAAACTCTATGACGCGATCGGGCGTGAGTGGCAGGGTCCGACCGTGCAGGTGGATTTGAACCTTCCCAGGCGCTTCGACGTTACCTACATCGGAGAGGACGGTGAAAGGCACCAGGCCGTGATGGTTCATCGTGCTGTTTTGGGGTCTATGGAGCGGTTCTGCGGTGGCTTAATCGAGCACTACGCAGGCGTCTTTCCGACCTGGCTTGCCCCCACGCAGGCGGTCGTTCTGCCCATCTCTGACCGGCACAAGGAGTATGCCCGCTCCATCCACCAGGCTCTTAGATTAGCAGAGGTACGCTCAGAACTCGATGATCGCTCTGAAACGGTCAACTACCGCATTCGTGAAGCGCAGGTCCAGCAGGTGCCGTACATGCTCGTGGTCGGCGACAAGGAGGCTGCCGCCGGGCAGGTTTCCGTGCGCCACCGCCGGGACGGCGATCTGGGAGCAATGAGGAGTGAGGACTTCCTGAAGCGCATTAGCTCGGAGATTGAGGGCAGAAGCTAGGCTGTGGCTGTTCAAGGTTCTGCCAATTCGCCTTCAGCCGTGGCAAAATGCCAGCCTGATGCCTGCTCTTAACCCGGCAGGCGCATTTCTTTGCCATTTCAGTTCTCTGGCAAAAGCGACAAAGCGGGCAGGTCCGCTCCCCGTCCACTACTACTAAGGAATCAAGGTTGATAGGCATGGACCCGCTGTCCTGTGTCATACGTGGATCTCACATTGACACCCGCAGCAAACTTTCAGATATTGGTCGGGTAATGGAGGCACCTGGTAAGGGAATATGCTTGAGCCGTTCACATCCCCGCTTCAGAGAGCGGCAGGGGAAAACGAAACCAGCCCGCCGAAGATAGACATCTTCATCGGTTGGACTCCGAAAGCGCAAAGCGCGCCTACGGTGCCGGCGGATCAGTCGCCGGTGCCAAAGCCATCAGACACGAAGGGGCAGGATACGACTAATGCCGGGACCAAGGTTGCCGACCAGGCAGCGGCAGGTATGAGCTCGGCTGTCTCCAGCAGTTCACCAGGGATTGACTACTTCATTGGCTGGAGCAAACCGGACCGGTCCAGGGCGGCTGGACCGTCAGACCGGATTCAAGATAATCCGGTCAAGAACGGAGTCCTGGAGATACGCTACGGAGATCCAGACTTCGACCGGAAGCTCAATTGCGGCATCGATTTCCAAGTGCTGCGCATCACCAATATGCCAGCGGAGGTGCAGCTGCGCCACTGGGCCGATGATAACGGCTACTTCCTATGGTTCCCGAACGGCGGCGACAAACAGGCTCGGCACTACTATCCGCGCGGACTGAAGGTGATTGAGATTGACGGGCAGCGCCAGGACGTCGACCAGCAACGGCTCCAGGTTAGCGATGCAGTAATCGCCAAACAGCGGGGCACAAGCGACGGTTTTGGCAGTTTCGACAGAAATAGCAACGTCATGACCTACTTTCAGGGCATGAGCCAGGTTTCTGGGAAGGCGCTGGCCTTGCAGGAGAAAATCCTCAGGGAAGGGGCCGAGTCCTCCAAGAACCCCTACTTCAACCTTTACCTCTCGGATGTGCTTGTCGCTCAAGCCATGCAGCCGATCATCCAGCAAGCTCAAAGCGGCAATCGCATTCAGGTGGATAATCCGGAAACGCTCAGGAAGCTGGATGAGGCGATCGAGCAGGCCAAGCTTGCCGAGAAGCGCTCTTACGATGGGCTCTACGCGCAAAACCGCTTCCCGGCAGGCAACGTCATCATGCCGCTCTCCCCGCTGACTTTTTATAACAATCCGTTTGGCTTTTGGGGCGGCAGCTACCAGCAAGCGCAGCGCCGCGAGGTAGCGCTTACCTGGATAAAGGGGCTGATCAAGTCCGGTGCACTCAGCAACATAGAACTGCCCCACTAACGGTCCGCGAGCGGAAAGGGCAATCAAGACCAATCACCCGACATGTCACGGTCAGGCCCGTCAACGGCAGCGCTGCCGTAGCGCTGAGCCCAGTCAGGGAAGAACATGAAAGCGAGCATTTGGAGCGCGCCTTAATCTACTCACCTGTCTCCCGAGCTGATTTCCAGATAAAATGTCTCCTGATCTGCAATTAAGCAGACCGAAGCCTGACAGGGCATTTCCCATGAAGTCAATAGCCATTCTTGGTTCCACTGGCTCGATCGGACGCCAGACACTCGATATCGTCAAGGGTCATCCTGAGCGGCTTCGGGTGGTCGCCCTCGCTTCCGGCTCCGGCAATCTGTCCGCTCTTGCCGAGCAGGTAGAGCGGTTCAAACCGTCGCTTGTCTCGGTGCCGGATGCGCAGGCAGCACGTGAGCTGTCCGAGCTTCTGACGTCAAGCAAGCGCAGAACCGAGATCGTTCACGGCGACAAAGGATTGACCGCGGTGGCAACACACCCGGATGCGGAAACGCTCGTCACCGGTGTGGTTGGCTTCCTGGGATTGATTCCGACAACGGCCGCCATACGTGCCGGCAAGACCATAGCACTTGCCAACAAGGAGACGCTTGTCGCTGCCGGGGCCGTGGTAATGCCGATGTGCCGTCACTACGGGGCCACAATAGTGCCGGTGGACAGCGAGCATTCGGCAATCTTTCAATCGCGGGCCAGCCACTCGACGCAGGACATTCGCCAACTCTGGCTCACGGCCTCCGGCGGGCCTTTCCGCACCTGGTCCAAGGAGCAGATAAACAATGCCACCATAGATGATGCCCTCCGTCATCCCAACTGGTCAATGGGCCCCAAGATCACCGTTGACTCAGCGACGCTCATGAACAAGGGCCTGGAGATTATTGAAGCCTGCTGGCTGTTTGATGTACACCCGGACCAGGTTCGGGTGATGATCCACCCGCAGTCCATTCTGCATTCCGCGGTGGAATTTGTTGATGGGTCGGTCATCGGACAGATGGGACTGCCGGATATGCGCCTACCGATCCATTACGCTTTGTTCTGGCCCGAGCGGGTCAATTCTCGCCAGGTGCCTGCTCTGGACCTTGTGAAGCTGGGAATGCTCAGTTTTGAGGAGCCGGACCTGGAGCGGTTTCCCTGTCTGGCAATTGCTCGGCGCGTAGCGGAGGACAGTACCTTGCCATGCGTGCTGAACGCGGCCAACGAGGTGGTGGTCGAGGCATTCCTCAAGGGATTGATTCGTTTTGGCGATATCGCTTGTGCCATTGAGAAGATTCTGGAGCGCCATCAGCCCGTTTCCAAACCGTCGCTCGACGATATACTGGAGGCTGATCGTTGGGCCCGTGAAAAGAGCCGGCTCCTGGTAGGAGCTTCAGAAAATCGGTGAAGTAAAGCGCATTAAGAGGAATTGACAAACCATGACTTCCACGGCAACTAGCGTCCAGGTATGCGATCATCCGCTCATCCAGCAGCTTCTGACGCGACTGCGCGACTACCAGACGCCTTCCGGAGAGTTTCGGCGACGCGCCGCCCAGATGGCCCGCTTCCTGGTTTACGAGGCCATGAAAGAGCTGGGGACACGCCCTGCCGGCGTAGAGACTCCGCTAGGTCCGGCCAAGGGTACGGTCCTGAGCGACTACGTGATCCTGGCGCCGGTCTTACGGGCGGGACTGATCCTCTCTGAAGCAGCGCAGGAGCTGTTGCCCAATGCCCGCACCTATCACATAGGCTTGAGGCGGGATGAAGAAACACTCCAGGCCATCTCCTACTACGCCAAGTTGCCTGATGCGCTACCGCCAGAGAGCCGCGTCTATGTGCTTGATCCGATGCTTGCTACCGGTGGCTCTGCGGTCGCTGCCATCTCCTTGTTTGCTGAGCTGGGTGTGAATACAGTTCACCTGGTCTCCTTCGTGGCAGCACCGGAGGGCATCCAGCGGGTACACGAGAAGTTTCCCCAGGTCAAGATCACGACCGGGGCTGTCGACGATCATCTCAACGAGCACGGCTACATAGTCCCCGGGCTTGGCGATGCCGGCGACCGGCTGTTCGGAACCTAGGTCAACGTAGTCCAAAGATCTGCCGAGGATTGCCGGGTTCATTAGCACAAACATGCAGCGGACGCGTTGGGTCAAGATTGCAATGGTAACGGCAGCGACATTGTGCGTTGCTGCTTGCTCGCTTGATACTACGCCCGCGCTTGAACGCGATCCCGAAGCACGGTACGTTGCTAGCCTCGACCACCCGGCTATCTCACCCTCCGGCAAATATCAACTGCAGGTGCGAACCGGTAGAGAACGTACGGAGACAGGCAAATTCGACTATTTCGAGTTTGAAATTTGGCAGATACTCCCGGGCGGCAAGACCACAAAGGTCTACACCCTGAACAAAAGGTTCTCCCTTTATCACCGAACCATTTGCGCGTGGGATCAGAAGGACCGTGTCTGGATCTACAGCGGTGATTTTGGTCAGAACTTTCTATGGGCGATGGATGTGGCCGGACGCTGGCAAGAGCGCCCAACCGGAGACTTATTTGCACCAGGGGTCCTGAACAGAACTATGGGTGTGGCTTCTTTTCATATTCCCTACGACGGCTCCGAGAGCTCAAGCTTCACCTGGCTTTCAATGAGGGTTCCGAGAAGCGCATTTGCGGCCGGTGGCGACTCCCAGTGGATCACTGAATACAATTTGAGTGACACCAGGGACCGACAGAAGGTCCTGGAGCTGTTTACGAAGAGGCGTGCCGAGGCCTCAAGAAAATATGGGTGCAACAACCTGGAACTAATCGGATCCCTGTCTGAGCTGGCCACAGCCTATGAAGCGTTGGGGAATTACGACGAAGCCGGATCAGCGCTCGACAGTGCTCTTGCGCTCTGTGGCAAGATTCCTGACGGGTTAAGACCCTTTCCAGATAGAGCGGAATTATTGCTTCAGCTTGGGCGCGTCTGTGAGAAGGCAGGCAAACTTGACCGAGCAGAGAGGCTGTGCCTTGAAGCATCTGATCTTGAACGGAAAGCAACCGGTCCAAGCAGCAGTTACACAATCAGCGCGATTACTCGACTTGAAGCAGTCTATCGAGAGGAAGGCAAGCTGCAGAAGGCTGAACAGCTGTATAAGCAGGTGCGCTCCGCCGAGCAAGCCATGCTCAAGTAATTACACCCCACAGCTCTTGCCTCGAATTCGGGACAGGCTCACAAAGGCAATCGTGTCTCGTCAGTCAATCACCGCTTCCGGCAAATGAGCAGGCAAGAGGCTCGTGGCCCAGGGGTACCGGGCTGGATTCAATTCTCGTTGAAGCGGACATCCTAATCCACTAACCATTAGAGATCGCTGCAGAGAGGATCCCCTGGCGCGCATTTCCCACTCTTGATTGTGGGACTGAAGATTGGATCGTCCACCTTGCGGTGAGGGAGATTTCCCTGCGGTTTCTTGCCTGAGGCAGCTTCTGGGGCAACTTCCGGCTGCCTGACACTTGCGGACCCGTCCGCATGCCAGACATTCGTCTCGGGGAACACGCTGTAGACAGGTTCACCATCCAAGTCCCAGGGAAGCCGTTCTATTCGCTTGCTTTCGATGTCCCCATTCGGCTGGACCACAACGTCTGTTCTAGTTTCGACTACTTTGCCATCCTTATCGAGAACGCTCCAGTTGCCATCCGCTTGTTTCTGCATCTTCTTTCCGCCTTCCAGGCCGCTGATTTCAGTCGAACTGCCGGACTCGTCGTACTTAATCTTAGAGACCTTACCGTCACGCTCAATCGATGTGACGTGACCGTTAGCATCCTTCTCCATGACGTACTTAACCGGGCATTCTGATTCAACTATAGGATTGCCTTGCGAATCACGCAGCGGTGCGCCAAACCTGTCTAGTCCTTTGTAGTGGGAGATTTTTTCTCCCTGGACAGCTACTGTCTGGTTACCGTAATCATCGGTATACGTAATTTCGCGGGTGCCGTTGGCCCGCACGACCTGCGATTCAGGCAAGCCGGCATGGGCAAACTCCTGGTCCGCTGGACCTGCGCCCGTGCCTGCGATACCCTTGCTTTCGATATCTCCGTTGGGCTTGACCAGAACGTCTGTGCGGGTTTCCACGAAGTTACCCTTATCATCGACCACACGCCAGCTGTTGTCGGCATCCTTGGTCCACTTTTGTCCGTCGATACCGTCAATTTTGATTGGATTGTTGGCCTTGTCATACTCAATCGTAGTGAGGCTGCCCGGGCGCTCAATGGACGTGACTCGACCAGCGGCGTCCTTCTTGACGTCGAGAAAGTCCTTGTCGCCAACCCCTGGCGCAGCCACTTCCCGCAACGGCATGCCCGCATCGTTAACTCGCTGCAACTTATCCTGAGTGGCAAATTTGTCATTGGGGCTGACGCCGACCACGCCGTCCTCATGAAAGGTCTGCGTGTCCCTCTCTTTGACCTGTAATACAGGCTTGCCGTTTATTTCCGTCAGCACTTTGCCGGTGCTATCCGTAGCCGCTTCGTACTCCGTCTTCTC
>Ga0066388_100001217_pt1 | contig 14144 bp, 15 predicted proteins | sample PanSoiMetaGPlot6_FD_64539 | JGI IMG/M metagenome (GOLD analysis project Ga0066388, IMG submission 64539) | Tropical forest soil microbial communities from Panama analyzed to predict greenhouse gas emissions - Panama Soil - Plot 6 (Hybrid Assembly) | ecosystem: Environmental > Terrestrial >... | reverse complement strand
CTACGTCTCGGTTTCCGCGAGCGGCGTGCTCTGGATCCATCCCACCATTCTCACCTGTCACGCGCCGCGGATCTGGTACCAGGACCGCACCCTCGAGACACTTCCTCCGGAGGCGCGCCGGCCGGGGCGCCCGGAGTACCTCTTCCGGGTCACCTCGGACCAGGAGGTCGTGGAGATCGACCCGGACCGGGCGTCCTTCCGGGCGAGCGGCGCGGTGCGCGATACCGGGGAGATCCACGCCACGATCCGAACCTTCGCCCGCGGGCTCGCCGCATCGGGGGACACGGAGCGCTCGGTGCGGGCGCTCACCCATCTGGCCGAGAGCGACGCGGGAAACCTCCGCTCGTACGACCTGAGGCTCGCCGCGATGGCACGCTTTGCCTCCGGTGATTCGGCCGCGGCCCGCGCCTTGCTCGAGCGCGCGCCTCCGATCGACCGCGAGTTCGGCCTCTACGGCATCGCGAAAATCTACGGCGAGCCGACCGGACGCGCGGCGCTCGACTCCTGCGCGTGGCGGGCATTCGGCATCTCCTCCTCCGACCCGGAGGCGCTGCGCTACCTCATGCAGATGTTCTACGCGAGCCTCTTCAAGCCCCAGGCGATCGATTTCGCGCGCAGGCTCCTCGGGATCGCGCCCGGGGACTCGGAGAGCGCCGCGATCCTGGCGGAGATAAGCGCGCGCTAGCGGAATCTCCGCTTGTCCGGCCGCTGCCGCGCCTCCATGTGGATACGGCGCCACTTCCGCGCGCGCTCGAGCCGAAGCCGGATGTCGGTCTTGGCGGCCTCGTGCCGAGCCTCCCGCTGCAGCTTGTCGTAACTTCGATAGCGTGCCGCGTCCAGCTCCCCCGTCTCGAGCGCCTCGCGGATGGCGCAGCCGGGCTCGGAGGTGTGCGTGCAGTCGCGGAACCGGCACCGGGCCCGCAGCGCCTCGACGTCCTCGAAGGCGCGGGCCAGCCCTTCCTCTCCCTCCCACAGGAGCACCGTCCTCATTCCGGGCGTGTCGATGAGAAGCCCTCCGGAAGGAAGGACCACGAGATGGCGCGAGGTGGTCGTGTGTCGGCCGCGGCCGTCCTCGCGGATCTCCTTCACCTCGAAGCGCTCCTCTCCCAGGAGCCGGTTCACGAGTGTCGATTTGCCCACCCCGGAGGAGCCGACGAGCGCCGCCGTGCTCCCGGGAAGGAGGTAGGGATGGAGCGGCGCGAGCCCTCCCTCCGTGAGCGCGCTGACGGCGAGGACCTCGATTCCGCGCGTGAAGGGCTCGAGCGAGGCGACGACCTCGTCGATCCGGTCGCAGAGATCGGCCTTGCTCAGCACGAGCACCGGCACCGCACCGCTCTCCCAGAGGAGCGCCAGGTAACGCTCCAGTCGCCGCGGATTGAGATCGCGGTTCAGCGACTGGACCAGGAAGACGGTGTCCACGTTTGCCGCGACCACCTGCTCCACCGTGCGCGTGCCCGCTTCCTTGCGCGAAAAGCAGCTCCTTCGCTCGAGCACCCGGCGAATGACCGCGGGACCCGGGGCCGCGTCGCCGAGTGCCAGCACCCAGTCTCCGACGCAGGGGTTCGGAGCTTCGCCGCGCCCGATCTCATGACGGAGGCGTCCCGCGAGCTCGGCGTAGCGCTCGCCGCGCTCGTCCCGGATGCGGAAGCTTCCGCGCTGCTCCTCCACGACGCGCGCGGGGCGGAGGCCGCTCTCCCGCTCGCGGTCCAGCTGTTGTTGAAAGAAAGAAGTCCATCCCAGCGATTCCAAAGAATGCACGTCGGTCTCCTGTCGAGAAGGGAAGACGGCCGATTTGCCTTGTGCGTGGGATCGCGGAGCCGGCGCCGGAAGCGCTGGGCGAGACGGAACGGCGGAGCTGCGGGAACTCGGCCTAGCGGACGGGCGCGGCTTGGAGAGTCACAAGGGCGTTCGACATGGGATGGACCCTCCTTTCACTCCGGGGCGTGCGATGCGGTAACTGCCAAACCGACCCCTCGAACGTAGCGGGATCGGCGCCGGGTGTCAACGCTTCGAAAAACGAAAGGAGCGCCTGGGGGGCGCTCCTCGCTCACTCGCTTGTGGGTTGCGCTGGGGTTACGTCAGCGGGTCGACCCGCACCCGCGCCACGCCATCGTGCACGAATCCCAGGATCCGGGCCGCGCGCCGCGAGAGGTCGATGATGCGTCCCTGCACGTAGGGGCCGCGGTCGTTCACCCGCACGACCACGCTCTTCAGATTGTCGAGATTCGTCACCCGCACCAGCGTCCCCAAATCGAGGGTGCGGTGCGCCGCGGTCAGGAGGCGGTCACTGTAGCGCTCGCCGCTCGCCGTCTTCCTGCCCACGAAATCGGGGTGGTAGTAGGAAGCCGATCCAACCTGGCTGTCGTCGTGGAGCACCTCGACAGGGGCGGACGGCTGAGCCGGCTCGAGGAGCGGACCCACGGACAGGGAGGACCGGAGACGGGTGGCGGCACATCCGAGATTCAGGAGCGTGCAGAGAACGATAGCCAGCTGGAGGGCGGTACGTTTCATGGGAACCTGCTCGGCGAAGGTTTCGAAGGACGACGGACGAACGCGGGGATTTCTTTGGACTCCGAAACCCACGTAGGGGATTCGGCGCAACAAGAAATAAGCGTAGCCCCTGTCTGATAGGGCGGGAACCAGAAAGTCAGCCGCCAGCGTTTTTCCGTAGAACCTCCTGGGCGGCATTGTAGGAAACGAAAACGTGCCCCTGAAGGAGCTACAAAATGTAACTCGAGGGGGAGGAACGAGGCCGCCCGGGCTTCGTCCTGCCCCCAAAGGGATTACAGAAGCCCGTGAAATGTCAGTTTACTCTTTGGCAGATAATGACTTATCTGCCCCTTTGCGGCGGCCAGGATTGTCCATAGACCCCGGGATCGGCATCGGCTGTGGTTTGGAATTTGCTTTTTAGCGGGGCGGGTCGCATGAGACGACCCGGACGGCCGCCCGGTCGCGGGCCGTCCTGGGGATGTCAGGACGAATGGAGGATCTACGGACGCCGACCTGAGTCAGCGGTCGCGTCGTGAGGAGCTCGTATGAATATTCTTTGGACCATCATCATCGGATTGATCGTAGGCGCGCTGGCCAAGCTGTTCATGCCGGGCCGTGATCCGGGAGGCATCGTGGTGACCATCATCCTGGGCATCGCGGGAGCGCTTCTGGCCGGCTTCATCGGACGGTCACTCGGATGGTACGCCAATGGGCAGGGCCCCGGGATCTTCGCCTCGATCATCGGCGCCATGCTCCTGCTTCTGATCTACCGCATGTTCCGCAGAGGGCGCAGCGTCCCCATCTGAACGAGAGTTCAGGTGTGAGCGCCTGAGGTTCTGAGCTCCCGTCGTGAGGCCGACCCGCCCATCGGGCCGGCCCCCGGGAGCTCTTTTTGTTGCCACCGGTTCCTTCCCCGTTCGGGGTACAGTACGTTGTCGATGGGTCCGGGCGGATCCGATGCACGAGGGGCAAGAGGAGGGAGACGATGGGTAGGTCGATGCGCGTGTTCGTCCTGATGGCCGCGGTGGCGATCGCCGCGATCGGGTGTCAGAAGCGGTCGGAGCAGCGGAGCGAGTCGGCCGGAGGCGAGATCGCCTCGGGGATGGCCGGCGCCCCGGCGACCCATCCCTCGCGGGAGCGCGACTCCTCGCCGAGGGAGAGCGCAGTCAAGAGCTCGAGGAGCCTCACCGAGGAGGACGACGGGAAGACGGTCGAGCTCAAGGTGGGCCAGGTCGTGACGGTCGTTCTCGATTCGAACCGGCAGAGCGGACTGATGTGGGATCTGGCACCGGTCACCGCGGACGTGATGGAGCGGCAGGGCACCCCGGCCTACACGGAGAAGAAGGCCGGGGGAACGGAGACGTGGCGCTTTCGCGCGACGCGCAAGGGGGAGCAGACGGTCCGTCTCGAGTACCCGCGCCGCATGACCCGCAGCGTGCCGGAGCGCACCTTCCGATTCACCGCGATCGTGAACTAGGCCCAGGAGGAACCCATGCCCGCAACGCTCGCCATCGCCCGCCCCGAGGCCGGTGAATTCATCGAGTACTACGGCAAGTACATCGACAAGGTTCCCGGAGACGACGCGCTCCCCGCGCTGACGGAGCAGATCGGGGACACCGTTCGGATGCTGGAGCGGCTGGACGAGCCTCGCGCGCTCCACCGCTACGCCCCCGGAAAGTGGAGCGTGAAGGAAGTGGTGGGCCATCTCGCCGACGGCGAGCGGGTGTTCGCGTATCGCGCGCTCCGCATCGGCCGAGGGGACGCGACTCCGCTCCCCGGATTCGACGAGACCCAGTACGTCCCGGCCGGACGCTTCGACGCGCGCCCCCTCGGCGACGTGCTCGCGGAGTTCCGCGCCGTCCGCGATGCCTCGATCGCGCTGTTCCGGACGTTCGATGCGGACGCCCTCGTGCGGCGCGGGACCGCGAACGGGGCTGTGATCAGCGTCCGCGCGCTCGCTTGGATCGTCGTGGGGCACGAGCTCCACCACCGCGCTCTTCTCTCCGAGCGCTACGGCATCGCGCCCGCGCGGTAACCATGGCCCACTTCCTGTTCAAGACCGAGCCCACGACGTACTCGTTCGATGATCTGGTCCGCGACAAGAAGACCGTCTGGGACGGCGTTTCGAACGCGCTCGCGCTGAAGCATCTCCGCTCCGTGAAGAAGGGGGACACGATCGCGATCTACCACACCGGCGACGAGAAGCAGGTCGTGGGGCTCGCGGTCGCCGATTCCGATCCCTTTCCCGATCCCAAGGCCAAGGATCCGAAGCGCGTCGTGGTCCGGATCCACGCCGAGCGTGCGTTTCCGTTTCCCGTTCCGCTCTCCGCGTTCCGCGCGGACGAGGTCCTGGGCACGAGCGATCTCGTCCGGCTTCCGCGCCTCTCCGTGATGCCGCTCGACGCCGCGCAGTGGAAGCGGCTCCTCGAGCGGACCGGAATGCCCGGGGGAGGGACGAGGAAGAAGTAGCATGACCTCGCACTTCGGCAAGGAGTACGGCGGCAGCGCGCCCGAGAACTACGAGAGCTATTTCGTCCCGATCATCGGCGCTCCGCTCGCGTCGGAGCTCGTCGAGATCGCAGCCCTCGCTTCCGGCGAGCGCGTCCTCGACGTGGCGTGCGGGACCGGAATCGTGACGCGATACGCGGCGAAGCGGGTCGGCAAGACCGGCAAGGTGGCGGGGCTCGACGTGAATCCCGGGATGCTCGCGGTCGCGCGGACGGTCGCGCCGGCAGAGCCTTCGATCGAGTGGCATGAATCGAGCGCGCAGTCGATCCCCCTGCCCGACGAATCCTTCGACGTGGTGTTGTGTCAGATGAGCATGCAGTTCTTCCCCGATCCGGTCGCCGCGCTTACGGAGATGCGCCGTGTCCTCGTGCAGGGCGGACGTCTGGCGTTGAACGTACCCGGCAAGATCCCGCCGCTGTTCGCCGCGATCGACAAGCCGTTGGAGCAGCACATCGGCGCGGAGCCCGCGCGATTTCTGCGGCAAGTGTTCGCGCTCGCCGATCCCAACCGAATGCGGGACCTGATCGGTGAGGCCGGCTTCCGGGAGATCGCGGTGCGGGCCGAAGGCAAGACGCTGCCCCTGCCGCCTCCGGAAGAATTTCTGTGGCAGTACATTTCCAGCACGCCGCTCGCCGCCCCGGTGTCGCAGGCGGACGAGGGGACCCGCGCCGCGTTCCAGCGCGACGTGTTCCGGAACTGGGGAGCGCTCACGAAACCCGGTGCCTGGAAGCTCGAGCAGCCCGTCGTCGTCGCGACCGCCCGAAAGTAGCGACCGGCCCGACCACTGTTCAGAGTCTCACGGTGGTCATGTCCGGCCGTTCCTTACCGTACGGCTCACCCCAATCTTACTGAGACCGCCGTCTGGAGCCGATCTCCACGACAAGGTCCCATTCCGAAACGATTTGGTGGCGCGCGGACCGAGCGTCGCGGCGCGCCGCGCTCTCGTGGCATTCGTCTTGCCTGACATCGCGGTTCGTGGAGGTACGACTCATGTCCACGCCTCCCCGTTCACTCCAGGGCGACTCCGCCCCAACAACTCGCGTGATCAGAGGAGACCAATATGCGGAGAAGTAATGTCATCGTTTTGGGCCTGATCGGCGTGCTCCTCCTCGGCAGCACCGCTGTGCTGTATTCCAAGTACCGCCGGTCGCAGGCGGACTATGCACAGATGACTGCCCAGGAACAGGAGACGCGGACTCGGTACGGTCAGGCGATCGGCGAGATTGCCGCGATCCAGGACAGCCTCGATGCGATTGTCGTGGGAGAAACGCCGCTCATTCCCTCCGGAGGCGTGGCGGAAGCTCCGGGAACCCAGCGCGACCAGATGCTCGGCCGGATCGCGACGCTCAAGGCGGGCCTGGAGCGCACGAAGGATCGGATCCAGGATCTGGACGCCCGCCTGAAGAAGAACGGAATCAAGATCGCGGGCCTCGAGCGGATGATCCACGGGCTCAAGAAGAACGTGACCGAGAAGGAAGAGATGATCGCGCAGCTCAACACCCAGGTCGATACGCTGCAGACCCGCGTCGCCGGGCTCTCGACCGAGGTCGAGACCAAGACGCAGGAGCTCGCGACCACGAACCAGCAGCTCACCGACCAGCAGCACGAGCTCGCGACGGTCTTCTACACGATCGGCAAGAAGAAGGAGCTCATGAAGAACGGCGTCGTCGTGGCGCAAGGGGGCGTGCTGGGCGTGGGCAAGACGCTCAAGCCGTCCGGCACGTTCAACGAGTCGGTCTTCACAACCCTCGATACCGATCAGGAGCAGGTGATCCGGATTCCCGCGAAGAAGGCGCAGGTGATCAGCCCGCAGCCGGTCTCGAGCTACACGCTGCAGCCCGCGGGGGAGAACACCCTGGAGCTGCGCATCGTCGACCCGAAGGAATTCCGCAAAGTGAAGCACGTCGTGATCCTCACGACGTAGCCGCGAATCCCTCCGCCAGCCTTCCTCGACCGCCCCGGCCGCCTCGAGCGCCGGGGCGGTTCGTTTTGGAGTACCATCGATGTCATGAGCGAACCGAGCGAGCGGACCGGTCCCGATCTCGAAGCCGAAGGAGCTCCCCTCGCGAGCTTCTCCGAGGCAGGGTTCCTGGTCGGCCACTTCCGCGGCGAAAACGTCCTGGTGATCCGGCGCGGGGGGACGCTCCTGGCCCTCGGCGCCAAGTGCACCCACTACGGCGGCCCGCTCGGCGAGGGGCTGCTCGACGGATCGGTGATCTGTCCCTGGCACCATGCCCGCTTCAGCCCCGAGACGGGGGCAGCCATCGGCGCCCCCGCGATCGACCCGGTCGCGTGCTACACCGTCGAGCAGCGGGGAGACCGGGTGTTCGTGACCGGATCCCGATCGGCCGCGCGCCCGCGCCCCACACCCGCCGTCTCCCCCGAGTCGGTCGTGATCCTCGGAGGGGGAGCAGCCGGCTTCGCCGCCGCGGAGATGCTCCGGCGCGAGGGCTACGCCGGCCCCGTGACGATCGTATCCGCCGACGAGGCCGCTCCGTACGACCGGCCTAACGTCTCGAAGGATTACCTCGCCGGCTCCGCGGCTCCGGAGTGGATGCCGCTCCGCGCGCCGGAGTGGTACCGGGACCAACGCGTCGAGCTCCTGCTCGGAGCCCGCGCGACCGCGGTCGATCCGAAGAAGCGGCGGGTCGCGCTGGAAGGGGACCGCACGCTCGCGTATGGAGCGCTGCTTCTAGCCACCGGCGCCTCCCCGGTCCGGCTCGATTTCCCCGGGAGCGCCCTCCCGCATGTCCTCTATCTCCGCTCGCTCCGCGACGGTGACGCGATCCTCGAGCGCGCGAAAGGTACTCGCACGGCGGTCGTCGCGGGGGCTTCCTTCATCGGGCTCGAGGTCGCCGCGTCCCTCACGAAGCGAGGGCTCGGCGTCCACGTCGTCGCGCCCGACCGCGTGCCGATGGAGCGCGTGCTGGGTCCCGAGCTCGGAGGATTCGTGCGCGCGCTCCACGAGGAGCACGGGGTGCGCTTCCACTTGGGACAGACCCTGTCGGAGGTCAAGGAGGGCTCGGTCACGCTCAAGGACGGTACCCGCCTCGACGCGGAGCTGGTCGTGCTCGGGGTTGGGGTCCGCCCGAATCTCGAGCTCGCCGAGACGGCGGGGCTCCAGATCGACCGCGGGGTCCTGGTCGACGAGCACCTGCGAACGAGCGCCGAGGGGATCTGGGCCGCGGGGGACGTCGCCCGCTGGCCGGATCCCTGGAGCGGGGAGCGGATCCGGGTCGAGCACTGGGTGGTTGCGGAGCGGCAGGGGCAGACCGCAGCGCGCAACATGCTCGGGAAGCCCGACGCCTATCGGGTTGCTCCATTCTTCTGGAGCCAGCATTACGACGTCCCGATCAACTACGTCGGCTTCGCGTCCTCCTGGGACGAGGCCCAGGTGGTGGGGAGCATCGCCGACCGCGACTGCGCGGTGCTCTACCGGCGGGCGGGAAAGACCCAGGCGGTCGCGACGATCTACCGGGATCTCGTGTCGCTGCAGGCGCAGGCTGCGATGGACCGCGGCGACCGCGCCGCCGTCGAGGGGATCGCGGCTCCTTCCACGGTTTAGCCCGCGCTCTCGGCTACCAGGGGATGCGCTTCCGGTCGTGAAAGAATCCGCCCGTAGGTCCGCTCTTCGGCAGCGTCGCGAGCCACACAACCGTCCTGGCACCCTGCTCGACGCTTCGAGGCGCGGACGGTCCCCCCATGTCGGTGCGCACCCATCCCGGGTCGACACAGTTGACGCGCGCGAACGGTACGAACGAAGCCATCATCACCGTGATCGCGTTGAGCGTGGCTTTGGAGATGGAGTAGGCGGGCGCGTAGGTCGTCATGGACGAGATCTGTCCCGCTCCCGAGGAGACGTTCACGACGCAGGGCGCCGTGCCGCGCCGGAGCAGCGGGACCACCGCCTGGGTCAGGAGGAGGGGCCCGAGCGCGTTCGTCCTCATCGTGTCCTCGAACGTCTTGGCCTCCAGCGTGAGGAGGCCTCCTCCTTCGTCCAGGAGAATCCCCGCGTTGTTGACGAGCACGTCCAGGCGGCCGAACTCCTCGCGGAGCCAGGATGCGGTCTCGCGGATTGACGAGGGCCTGGATAGCTCGAGCGCGTGCGCCACGGCGCGCTCCCCGATCGTCTTGGCCGCTCGGACGGCTCCGCTCCGCGTTCGCCCCGTGACCACGACGGTTAGGTCGCGCGCGGCGAGCTGCCGCGCCACCTCGAATCCGATCCCCCGGCTGGAGCCGGTCACGAGTGCGATTCTGCGTGTGCTCTTCATGCGGCGATTCTAAGCCCCCCAAGGACGCAGGCGTGGAATCCAGCGGCGCACGTTCGCGCGATATCGCTCGTACTCGGCGCCGTACTTCGCCCGAAGCGTCGGCTCCTCGAAGAGCAGAACGAAAAGGTGAAAGGCGAGCGCCACGATGGCGGCGTAGCCGAGGAGCCGGGCGCAGCCGAGCAGGAGCGCCTGTCCCACGATGAGCGATACGACCGACACGTACATCGGATTCCGCACCCAACGGTAGAGTCCCGTGACGACGAGGCGCTCCGTCGGAAACGCCGGGGAGGGGGTCCCGAGACCTTGAACCGCGAACCGAGTGAAGGAATCGAGGAGGGCCGGAAGTCCCGCCGCGATCAGAACGACACCCAGGGCGCGGAAAGGAAGAAAGCCGAAGAATGGCGGCTCCATGCGCCACCGCGAGATCCCCCACGGCAGGAGCCCGGCCACGATTCCGGGGGCGATGACGAGAAAGACAGCCGATCCGAGTATCGCCGACGGTCGCCTCACAGGGCCATTTTTCGATTCTCGGGCGGGAGGACACAAGCGAAAATCCTGTGACTCGCCGTGCCGGGCGTCTGAGGGAGAACCTTATGAATCGTGCCGTCCTGTCGTGCGTGCTCGCGGTTTTTACCGTCGCCCCGCTTTCAGCCATCGCCGCCAATCGGGATCTCCGCGAGGAAGTGCGCGCCTCGGAGCGCGCGTTCGCCAAGACGATGGCCGACCGCGACTTCAAAGCGTTCGGCGGCTACATCGCGGACGAAGGAGTCTTCTTCGGACGGAAGGGTCCGCTGCGGGGAAGGGAAGCGGTGACGGCGGCCTGGAAGCCCTTCTTCGACGCGAAAGATGCGCCTTTTTCCTGGTCGCCCGAGACGGTCGAGGTGCTCGACAGCGGAACGCTCGCGCTGAGCAGCGGACCGGTCCACGATCCGCAGGGAAACCTGATCGGAACGTTCAGCACGATCTGGCGTCACGAGCCGGACGGCGCCTGGCGCGTGGTCTTCGACAAGGGATGCCCCGTCTGCGAGCCGGAGAAGAAGCCGTAACGGCCGATCAGTAACGGAAGGGGTCTTCGCAAACGGCGAGCGGGCTCGATTCCCGCTCGCGCCGCGCCACTTCCTCGAGGTCTTCGGAAGCGCCTTGCGCATCTCCCAGGCGACTTCGCGTTTTCGAGCGAGCGCGGAGCGGATAGATGAGCTCGGGTCTCAAGCGGAGCGACTCGTCATAGGAACGCATGGCCTCGTCGAGCCGGCCGAGACCGGCGAGGGCCACGCCCAGCGCGTAATGCGTTTCCCCCTGCTGCGGCGCGAGCGATCGCAGCCGCGTCGCGTCCTCCAGCGCGTCGCGATAGCGCCCTAAGCGCGACCTCGCGAGCGAGCGCCCCCGGTAGAACTGGGCGTTCTTCGGCTGCCCGGCGATCGCGCGATCGAAGTCGGGGAGCGAAGCCCCGTACGCACCCTGCTGGCACGCAACGAGCCCGCGGAGGAAGCGAAGGTAGGGCCGGTCGGCCAGATCGATCGCCGTATCGAGGTCCGCCTGCGCCGCGGCGAACTGACGCAGGTCGATCTCGTAGATGGCGTGCGTCTCGCGATACCAGGCCCGCCGCGGCTCGAGGGAGATTGCGTGGTCGAGATGGCGAAGCTGCTCCTCGCGGGACATGCCGCGCTCTTCACCGCGAAGCGCGACGACGTACTCGCGCTCGGCGGGATCGAGCGCGCAGGAAAGAGAGACGACGCCGACCGCAAGGACCAGCCCGAAGCGTACGCTCAGCGGGTTCGCCAGGGAAACAGTGACACACCGACGGAAGCCAGGATGCGGTTCGCGCTCGCGTTGAACTCGCCGTCGGCGTTCGATTCGTGCTGGTATCCCACGCTCATGTTCACCGCGGCCTTGGCGCCGACCGGGACGCGGACTCCTCCCGAGAGCATCGGTGCGAGCACCGCCGTGTTGTCCATCGTGAAGCCGTCGTAGAAGAGCGCGCCGAAGCCGAGGCTCGCGAACGGAATCACGGAGCCGTGCCGCGAAAAGTTGTAGGTGAGACCGGCGGTTGCACCCAGGGCCGTGTCGCGCTCCCCGTTCACCGACGTGTGGCGGGCGAGGAATCCCCCCGTGATCTCGTAGTGATCGTTCAGGCAGAAGCCGATCGTGGGCTTCACGTCGAGCTGCGTGAAGTGGTCCACGTTGCCGTAGCCCTCACGCTTGAAGTTCTGGTGCGTGAACGTGACGGTGGGGCTGAATTCGACGGCGCCCCCCGAGACCAGCGATCCGCCGGCCCCGCCCGGTACTTCCGGCGGGAGCGTTTTCGTCGAGGCATTCACCGCCGCGGGTAGCAGCCCGAGGCAAAAACAGATCAGGATTCCCTGAAGTTTCATGGTCGTGATCCTCCCCCGCGCCGCGTGGCCGTACGTGCGGCGCCGTTCCCTCACACGCAAATTCCGGACCGCGCGACCGCACGGCCGCGCAAGCTTGTGGCGCGGCTCTTGCCACTTCTGATTCGGCCACGCCGAAGCCAGGGGGAGGCAAGGCATTCCCATGCTCCATTCGTGTCGATCGCAATCACGCATTGCATTCTGCGCGGCCGGGCTCGCGCTCGTCGCCGTGGTGGCGCTCTGCGTGCTCGGCTGCTCGAAGCTCCTCACGACGAAGCCCACGCCGGGGGAGCGATTCGACCAGCCGCTCGACGGACTGTCCAACGGCGAGCTGGGGGATTTCCAGGATGGACACACCCAGTTCCGGAAGGCGTTCACGATCGACGAGGGGCTCGGCCCGATCTTCAACAACGTCTCCTGCGCGTCGTGTCACAGCGGCGACGGCCGCGGCGTTCCCGAGAACACGCTGCTCCGCTTCAGCCGAGGCACGGACCTGGACTATGCCGAAGGAGGGCCGCAGCTCCAGGACAAAGCGGTCCCGGGCGCCATCCCGGAGCGGCTGCCTCCCGGCGTCGATGTCTCCTACCGGCTGCCCCCTCCCGTGTTCGGCGTGGGCTTGATCGAGGCGATTCCCGATTCGGCGATCGCGGCAGGCGAGGACCCGAGCGACGTGAACGCGGACGGCATCTCGGGGCGGGTGAACTGGGTCACGCCGCCGGCCTATCTTCCCGCGGACGATCCGGGCGGAGGAACGGGCCCGCGCGCCGGGCGCTTCGGCCGCAAGGCCTCGGTCTCGTCGCTCGTCCAGCAGGTGACCGAGGCGTACCACCAGGACATGGGGATCACGTCCCCGTTCCGGCCGACCGAAAACGTGAACCCGCTCGCCCCCGCGGCGGCGGGCGCGGACCGCGCCGCCGATCCCGAGGTGAGCGACGCGAAGATCCACGACATCGCGCAGTACATGCGGATGCTCGCACCCCCGTCGCCGGGAGCCATGACCGCGGCGCGGGAGCGGGGGCAGACGCTCTTCTCCGCCGCAGGCTGCGCCAAGTGTCACACGCCCGTGATGCACACAGGCCCGCACGAGATCGAGGCGCTGGCCAACCGGGACGTGACGCTCTACTCCGATCTCCTGATCCACGATCTGGGGGATGCGCTGGCCGACAATCGTCCCGACGGGAGCGCCGATGGACACGAGTGGCGCACGGCTCCGCTCTGGGGGCTTCGCATCGCCCGCGAGTTCCTGGGGGGACGGCTGCTCCTCTTGCACGACGGGCGCGCGCACAGCGTGGACGAGGCGGTCCGGCTCCACGGCGGGGAAGCGGCCGCGGCGCGCGACGCCTACCTCGTGATGCGGACCGACGACAAGGCGGCGCTCGTCGACTTCGTGGAGTCGCGATGAAACGCGCCGCGCTCTCGCTCCTCCTCGCGTTCGCGCTCGCGTCCCCGGCGGAGGGGTCCACGGAAGCGACGGAGGAATTGCCGCTCTACCACGGAAGCCTGGAGAGCATCGCGTGGGGCGGCCACGGTGAGCTTCGCTTCGGCTACGACCTGACCGCGGGGGTGTCCGATCCGTCCTGGTTCCACGTGGGGCGCGCCAACGGGTTCCTCCTCGCGAAGCTCGGATCGCGTTTTCGTCTGGCGGGACAGGCTTCGTACGACCGCATGCCCGACGACTTCACGCTGGAGCGCGCCGAGCTGATCGCGCGCGTCGGACGGAAGCTCGAGGCGCACGGGGGGATCTTCCTCGTCCCGCTCGGCCGCACGAACCTGAGCCACGACGCCCCGCAGTACGAATTCGGCGAGCGCTCCCTCGTCGCGACCCAGCTCCTCGGCGTCCCGAACGCGGAGGCGGGTCTCGGTGTCCGGAAGGCGGGCGCGTGGGATCGGAACCACCCGGTGAGCTACGAGGTGGACCTCGTGACCGGATTCGACGACGGCGTCGTGATGGGTGGCGCGGGAGGCACGCGGATCGCCGCCGGACGGAACAACTACGGGGACCAGAACGGCCTCCCCGCGGGAGTGGCCCGGCTCGCGATCCGGCCCTCCAACGGGAGCGAGCTCGGATTCGCGTTCCAGAGCGGGCCGTACAACCAGACCCACATCGACGGCACGACCACCGACGCGACGCGCTTCGTGCACGTGGCGACCGTGGACGCTGAAACGCGGGCGTGGGGGCTTGGCCTGACCGCCGAGACCGCGGCCGTGCTCATCGATATCCCTCCGGGGCTCGAGGCGCTCTACGCGGAGCGGCAGTGGGGCGCTTCGCTCGAGGCCACCCGCACGCTCCGGGCGCCCATCTTCGCCGCCTGGCACGGAACCGCCTTGAGCGCCGGGCTGCGCGGGGAAAAGGTCGATCTCGACGCGCGCATTCCCGGGGATTCCCGGGCCCGGCTCGCCGCGAGCCTCAACATCCGGCCCCACCCGTACGCGATCGTGCGCCTCGGTTGGTACTACGAATGGCAGCGCGACCGGTTCGACAACCTCACCCCCCTGGCCGGACTCA
>Ga0066388_100001216_pt1 | contig 14148 bp, 16 predicted proteins | sample PanSoiMetaGPlot6_FD_64539 | JGI IMG/M metagenome (GOLD analysis project Ga0066388, IMG submission 64539) | Tropical forest soil microbial communities from Panama analyzed to predict greenhouse gas emissions - Panama Soil - Plot 6 (Hybrid Assembly) | ecosystem: Environmental > Terrestrial >... | reverse complement strand
GCGCCGAGAGATCTCGAATCAAGTCAGCAAGCGAAATACGCATATCGAGATCCAGTCCGAATTACACTACATCCATCTTTAAGTGTCAAGAATTAGCTTCCCATGGGCGTTTTCGTAATGCATTGGACATATGTCCGATAATCATCACCTATCGAAAACCACTTCTCCAGAGCGTCTAGCGGTCGACGGCAACACTTCGTCAGAACCGGGTTGAGGTTTCAACAGAGCCGTTAAAGCCTTATCCCGCCAGCCTTGCCCTCTATTATGGATATCATGTCTGATAAGCGCCATGGGGCTCCTACGAAGGCAATAATGATATTTTTCGAATATACTGTGGTAGCATAATTGATACCATTATCGATAGCTCCGGCTGTCGAAAGTCGCATCATCAGGGCAATTCAACCAGTCGTCAATTCGAATTCATGATGCGATTCGTCAACATATATGCATGCGGAAAATACGTAGTCGCATCGAAGAATCTGCGTGACCGGACCCGGAAACGATGGGCAGGCAAGCCCGGGACGCAGCATGGCGGTACTGGCGGATATCTCTACTTGGAACGTCGAATGGCAGTAGGGGCGCATCGTAGGCGCCCGTGCACTCGGTCATATCCTGCTCCGGTCGAAAAGACGTGTTTCTAGTGGCCAAGCTTGGCCAGCATGTCCCGGGCTGATTGGCTGTCGGGGTCGTTGGGAGACTTTTCGATGAAGGAGCGCAACTCCCTGGCAGCCTCGGAGTTCTTGCCTTGATTGGCCAGAAGAATTCCGAGATTGTAGTGAGCTTGAACCAGGTCCGGATTGAGAGCCAGTGCCTTCCTGTACTCGTCGATCGCTTCTGTTTTGTTTTCCGGTCCGGGCAATTGCGACGTCACCCAGGCTCGATTGTAGCGACACTCGGCACTCTGCGGATGCTCGTTCAGCCAGCGTTTTGACAACTTGTCCGCCTCGTCGGCCTTGCTGGTCTTAATCAGCACTCGCAGCAGCGGTCCATATACGGCCTGCCGTACCGCAGCGCTAGGATTTACCTCCAGGGCGCGGTTGTATTGAATTTCAGCAGCCCGCGGGTTGCGGTTCATCTCCAGATATTTTCCCAAGGCCAGATGAGCTTCGGCATTATCAGGACTGATCTCCGCAGCGGACCGTGCTCGCCGAATCGCGTCATCCAGGTCTCCGAGCCGTTCCGCGATGCTCGCCAACTTGAGGAGGACCCGCGGATTGTTAGGCCCGAATACCAGGGCCTTTTGATAGCGAGTACGCGCGGTTCTCAGATCGCCTGCTGCCAAATAGGCATCACCAGCCAGAAGGCACGATTGAACATCGTCGGGCCACTTGATGAACGCTCTTTCTCCCAGAACACATGCTTGCTCGGTGTTACCGAAGTACAAGTAAGTGCGCACGGCACCAAGCACGGCCGGCTTCAAGTCTCCCTGCATGGCGAGCGCCTTCTCGAGATCTGGCAGCGCCAGCTTCGGCTGCTCGAGAGCTAGAAACAACCAGGCTCGATTTGCATAGGCCAGGGCATAATCAGGCTTCAGCTTGATGGCCTGATCCAGCTCCTTTTGCGCCTGGCCCAACTGGCCCCCTGCGGCTAGACAAGCCCCGAGATTATTGCGCATCTTGGCATTTTGCGGGAAGTGCTTCACTGCTGCTTCAAAGTGGCCGAGGGCCTCTTTGAGGTTGCCGGCACCTACATTGTCGAAGCCTTTGACCTCAAGCAGCTCCGCCCTGCTAAATTCGCTGCGCTCCGGCTTGCCGCCCGGCATGGGGATACGCTCGCCAAATTCATCCAGGCAGGCCTCGCCGTTGCGTCCCTGCACGATTACGAACCAGCCAAGGCTGAAGGAATACGGCGCCTGGAAGTCAGAGAGAGACGTGTATACATGGACGCTCTTGTCTGTGCCAAAAGGCTCCACTTGCAGGCCGACTCGGTGATCGCGTTGCTGGCGCAGCATAATAGCCGGCCACATGGACACCTTTGACAGGAGCTGATCGTTGGCCGGAGCGCAGTGTGCGGGCGCATAAAGAGCCAGGCCGCTGATAGCGGACAGGGCAAAGACGACAGGCATTCTCTTGGAGCGCACGCGCATATCCAGATCAATCCATCACGGACCGCAAACTTGAAAGAGACTGGCGGCATCCGGGCCAATCAGTCTACACTGAAGGCGGCAGGCGAGGATTAAGTAAATGCGCTCTCTCGGGCTTCTAGCACTGATCGCCATGTTGGCATTGAGCGCCTCGCCAGTCGAGGGCGCAACCTGGACCGCCCGTGAGGGCCAAGAGCTCATTGGCCGCCCCGCTCCGGAGTGGGCCGGGTTGGTCTGGCTAAACTCGCCGGCGCTGACACTGCGCGGACTGCGCGGAAAGATAGTCCTGATCAGGTTCTGGTCTGCCGATTGTTCATTGTGCGCAGCGACGGCACCGGCGTTGAATTACTTGCACGAGCACTATCACGACAAGGACCTGGTGGTGGTGGGAATTCATCATCCAAAGTCGGCGCGGGGAGCTGACCCTACGTACGTACGCCAGCAAGCCGCTAAGCTCGGCTTCAAATTCCCGATTGCCCAGGACCGGAAGTGGGCAACGGTAAAGCGCTATTGGCTGGACACCGGAAACCGCTCCTTCACCTCCGCCTCGTTTCTTGTCGATCGAGAGGGGCGCATTCGCTGGATTCATGATGGTGGCGAGTTCCACGCCGGCGGCGCTCCTGGGCACAGCAATTGTGAAGCAGCCTTCCAATCTTTGAAGCAAGCGATTCAGACCGTGCTTGCAGACAAATAAATCGCGGCTTCGGTCTTCAGGCGATTACCAACAATTTCATCAGTGGGCTGATTATATTCTTCGAGCGGCCAATCAAAATTGGCGACCGCATTCAGATCGGTAAGGTAATCGGCACAGTGACTGACATTTCGTTACGCGCCACCACCGTATTCACCAGTGACAACATTGCCGTGATCGTGCCGAATTCCCAGTTCATAACCTCCAACATCGTCAACTGGAGCCTGCCGGACACGACAGTAGGGGTCAGTTTTCCCGTTACCGTTTCAGCAAAGGCCGATCCGGAAACCGTACAAGAAGTGCTTCTGTCCGTTCTCAAAAAGCAGCGAGGCGTCTTGAAAGACCCGCCGCCTTCCGTGCATTTCGAGGAGATGTCACACAACTCCATGAAGTTTTCGCTGTCCGTTGCCACTCGCGATTACATGACAAATCCGGAAAAGTTGCGCAGCGAGATTAACTTCGCTGTCAGCCGAGCCCTGAAAGGGGGGAACGTGGAAGTCCGCATCCCACCAGCGAAAAGCCAGACTTTCAAAGTGCCGCCTCCCGCCAGCCAGACCGGCTGAGTCCGCAGGTAAGCGTTTAGAATACGGGAGTGACCGCCGCTATTACCTTTGAATTGCAGGCCGTCTGTCCGTGGTCGGGAGCGCGGGCAGGCCGGTTGCTCACGCCCCACGGCCCGGTCGAGACACCTGTTTTTATGCCGGTCGGCACCAATGCCACGGTCAAAGCCATGCTCAGCGACCAGGTGGAAGCCACAGGCGCGCAGATCCTGCTTGCCAACGCATATCATCTCTACTTGCGTCCCGGCCACAGGCTGGTCGAGGCGGCAGGCGGGCTGCATACCTTCATGTCCTGGCACCGCCCCATCCTCACTGACTCCGGAGGCTTCCAGGTGTTCAGCCTGGACAGTCTCAGGCAGATAAAGGATGACGGGGTCTGGTTCAAAGATCACAGGAGCGGCAAGGAGCACTTCATAGGACCCAACCAGTCGATCGAGGTGCAAAACGCGCTCGGGGCCGACATCATCATGGCATTCGACGAATGCGTTAAGAATCCGGCAACCTATGAAGAAGCACGGGCAGCCATGGAGCGCACGCATGTCTGGCTGGAGCGCTGCATCGCAGCACACCGGCGCCCGAGCGAGCAGGCGCTCTTCGGAATCGTGCAGGGATCAGTCTACGAAGATCTCAGGAGGATTTCAGCCGCCAGCGTCACCGCCTTCGACCTGCCTGGATACGCCATAGGCGGCGTGGCGGTCGGCGAGAATCGCGAGCTGATCGAGAAGATGGTCTTGCTGACGGCACCTTTGCTTCCGGCCGCGAAGCCGAGATACTTGATGGGCGTGGGCACACCCTGGGACATTGCCTATGCCATCAGATGTGGTGTCGACATGTTCGACTGCGTGCTGCCGACGCGCCTGGCCAGACATGGTGCCGCCTTTACCGGCGAGGGGCGCGTGTCGCTCAGAAACGCGCGCTTCACGGAAGACTGCCAACCGCTCGAGCCCGGCTGCCGGTGCTTCACCTGCCGGAACCACACACGCGCCTACCTGAGCCACCTGATCCGCCTCAAGGAAATGTCAGGAGCTACCCTCCTGTCTATTCACAACATCACCTACTTGACCGAGCAAGCGCGCGCCTCACGCCAGGCCATACTGGAAGGCAGGTTTCGCCAGTTCTTCGAAAGCCAGCTCAGTCTTTCCTGTCGACCTCATTGACTTCAGCAGCTTCGACGCTGTCTGCCTGGTCCTTGGCCTCGATCAAGATCGGCTCTTTGTCTTCAACCACTAACTTGGGTGTGCTGGGATTGAGCTCACCCTTGAGCGCCATCAGCTCGGCTTCTACGTCTACCTGTCCTTCGAAGCTCTTGAACTTTTGCGAGAGCTGATCGGTACTGAGCTCAGCCATGGCGGCGGCCTTGGCTTCGCGCTCCTGCACCTTCTGCTCCATCTTTTCGATCACGGACATGGCGCCGTCGGGACTGGCCTTGGCCAGAATCTCGTTGGCCTTGGTGGTGGCCTGGGCAGCCTTATCGCGGGCAATCAGCACTTGCTTCTTGGTGTAGGCCTTCTGCACCTCGGACTCCAGCTCGGTCAAACGTGAGCGCAGGTTGGCCGTAGCATCTTTCTGAGCCTTGAGCTGGACCTCCAGCTCCGAAGTTGCCTGCGAATACTGTTGTTTGCGTTGCAAAGCCTGTCTGGCCAGATCGTCGTTGCCCTGTTGCACAGCCATGGCCGCGCGGTTTTGCCAGGTGGCCGCCTGGTCTTTGTTTTTTTGTAACTGCTGCTCTAGCTGCTTTTCGGTGGCAATAGCCTGTGCGACTGCCTGACGGACATGTATGAGATTCGACTGGAGCTCCTGATGCATCTGCTCGAGCATCACCTCGGGATCTTCCGCCTTACCGATCAGAGCGTTGAACCAAGCGGTAAGAAGGGTCATCAGCCGTCCAAACATGTTCAAAACACTCCTTTTCAACGACCCGCCGGAAGCCAAGCCCTCATAGCTCTTGGCTTTGCTTAAATAAGTTTATCAAACTGGCAAGTCCGTCAGCGGGGAGTTGCACTTGGAAAGTCCGGCTAAGAACAAAGGTCAGCCGCCTGCCGTTCAAGTAGACTTCAAGATACTCTCAGTTAGTCTCGGAGGATTGATCCTCAATGACGCGCAAAGATGCTGACCAAGAATCGCAGCCGCGCTCGGAGATGTTCAAGGCGGTGGCAGCCGCTTCTGACGCCGTTTTGGGCGCCGCGGTTTTGACCGGGCTCGGCGCCTGGGGCGGTCTGTACCTGGACGAAAAGCTTAACGCCTCCCCCTGGTTTGCCGTCAGTCTTGGACTGCTCGGTGCCGGACTCGGGTTGGCGCGCATGGTCAAGAAGGCGCTCGACGCAGAAAAAGCAGACGAGCAGCCAAAATCGCGCAAAGCTGGTGACAAACCCCGGGCAGTCCCGGACAATTCACAGGAGTCCGGGTCGGATTCCATCCTCTGAACCGGACTTGCGGGACGCGCAGGTGAGCGAATATGTGCGGAAGATATACGTTGCAGCAGACCACGCAGGACTTGCTGGCCAGGTTTGGGGTCCAACTGGCGATCTTCGAGGTAAAGCCGCGCTACAACATTGCCCCCAGTCAGGAGGTGGCCGTCGTCAGAGCAGATGGCCAAAGGCGGCTGGAGGCTCTCAAGTGGGGGTTGGTTCCCTTCTGGGCGAAAGATTTGAAAAAACTCAAGCCCATGATCAATGCCCGCATGGAGACACTGGTCGAGAAACCCACCTTCAGGGCCGCGCTTTCGCGCCGGCGTTGCCTGATTCCCGCCGATGGATTTTTCGAGTGGAAGAAGGAGAGTGGCACCAAGGTGCCTCTGCACATTCGCATGCGCGACAAGAGTCTATTTGCCTTCGCCGGCCTGTTCGATCAGTGGAAAAGTCCGGAAGGCGAGGTGCTCGAGACTTGCGCGATCATCACGGTGCCTGCCGGCGGCTGGATCACGGAAGTGCACGATCGGATGCCGGCAATCTTGAAAGCGGAAGATGAAGAGCACTGGCTTGATACCAACATCAAGGAACCCGCTCGCATTCTCTCGATGCTTGGTCCCTATCCGGCCGACCAGATGGAAGCGATCGTAGTATCGCCTGCGGTCAACTCTCCCAAAAAAGATTCGCCGGAGTGCGTGCAACCGGTCGCTTGAGGAGTAGAGCTCGTGCCCAACAAGAGAAAACCGCTAGTCGGCGTTATGGGAGCCTCGCGCTGCGGCGAGGAGGTGAGCAAGCTGGCATTCCGCGTCGGAGAGCTGATTGCCGAGCGCGGAGCCGTGCTCCTTTGTGGTGGCATGGGTGGTGTCATGGAGGCAGCCTGCGCCGGCGCTCGCCAGGCTGGCGGTCTGACCATCGGCATCTTGCCCGGGTTGGACGAGCGCGATTCGCCGCCCAACCAGTACGTTGACGTGCCTATCTTCACGGGACTGCGTGACGGGCGCAACTGGGTGAACGCTTGCGCTTGCGATGCGTTGATTGCCATTGCCGGGGGCTACGGCACTCTATCGGAGATCGCCCTGGCCCTCAAGCTCGGCAAGCCGCTGGTTCTCCTCAACACCTGGAAGTTCGAAGGCGACGAGCAACTTCCGGCACCGAAGAAAGCGGCGACCGCCGACGAGGCCGTGGAGCTGGCATTTGTGCAGATGGCCGAGGTTGCCAACAGGCCGGATTGAAAATTGCCGTCTGCTATCATCGTTATCTCGCGCAGCCGCGCGTGGAATTGTCGTGCTGTATTTTCCTTCGCCATTCAGGAGCCTGTCGGTAAGCCACCATGCTAGGTAAGAATCTTCACCTGTCTCAATTCATTAGTGACCCCAGCATAAGCAACATCAATTTCCTGGGGATGGGGCCAATCGGCGACATTCACGTCGACACGCTTCTATTGACCTGGGTGTGCATGGGCGGCATATTGGCGGCGTCGGCGCTGGTGGCTCCCCGCCTCGTAGTCGAAGGAGCAGGTGGGAGCGCTCAGGCCGTAATCGAGGGTCTGTACCTGTTTACGCAAGACATTGCCAAGGGACAGATCGGGCACCACTTCAAAAAATTCTTTCCGCTGATTGCATCAATATTTATTTTTGTGTTAACGGCTAATTTTATCGGGGTCGGGCCCTGGCGCGCCCTCGAGCATCTGCCCGGCTGGCCCAAACTGCCTGATGGGGAGCCGTTCGAGCTCGCTTCACCGACCACCGATTTCAATGTGACGGCCGGGCTGGCACTGGTGGCGTTGCTTGTCTATCTCGGCTCCGGCTTCTGGGCGCACGGTGCCAGCTTCGCGAAAGTCTTCGCCTTCAACCCGATCGAGTGGCTCGACACGGTAATTCGCCCATCCACGCTGGCACTGCGACTGATGGTCGTGATTACCGCCGACGAGCTGTTGCGCGGAGCGTTTTTGACGATCATGCCCGTGATTCTGCCCACGTTCGTCATGGCATTCGAGCTGTTCATCGGCGTGATCCAGGCGTTCGTGTTCGCGCTGCTCACTTCGATCTACATCGGCTTGACGGTAGCCGAGCACCACTAAAGAGAATTAAAAAGCCCTATTTGGCGCCCTGTTATAATCAGGAGCGGCTTTCTTGGGAGCTCCGCTCAAACGTATTGAGTGTGGGTGGGCAGCTTGGCGAAACGCCGGTCGTGTTTTGCCGGCCAGCGATCGCAGATGCTGCCAGTCGTGGAGAAAACACGACCGTCAACCTGAAGGCAAGCCAAGATCGACACCTTCGAAAGAGGAGAACATCAGTGGACCCCCAACTTATTGCTCAAGCCGGAACCGTTGCATCTAACGTCGACAGTCAGGCGATTATCAAAGCTGCTTCTTTGATCGGATCGGGAATCGCAGCCGTTGGCGTTTTCGGCCCTGGTATCGGTATCGGTGTAGCCGGCTCCAGAGCTCTCGAAGGAATGGCCAGGCAACCGGAGATGGCCGGCAAACTGCTCGCCAACGCCATCATTATCGCGGCGCTCATGGAGGCTCTCGGTCTTCTCGCCTTCGTTATCGCCATCATGCTTTTCGGTTTCGGTACCAAAGCCTAGTTCGACGAACAGGGAACAGCTCCAATGGGGCCGGCTGAGCGGCAGGCCCCGAAGTTGAATAACGATGCCTGAGATCTTTCAGATAAACGCCACGCTGCCAATCTTCGTAGCAAGTTTTCTCGTGTTCTTGTACCTGCTCAAGAAAATAATGCTCGAGCCGGTAGGTAGAGTGCTGGAAGCGCGCGAAGCGAAGGCCAAGGCAGACCTCGACGCCGGAAAAGCGGCACGCGCCCAGGCGGCCGACGTACTGGATAAGTACCACACGCACCTCCAGGATATTCGCACTCAAGCGCAGACGCAGATCAACGAGGCGATTGAGAAGTCCAACTACCACCGCGCAACCGAGCTTGGCCGGCTCAGGGAAGAAGGCGCGCAGAAACTGGCAGCAGCAAGAGATGCCATCGAAGAGGAAAGAACTTCGCTTATAGATGCACTTGTCTCGCAAGAGCAGGAGCTGGTGGAAGGCATTACCCGCAAGCTGCTCGGCGAGCCGGTCGCAGTCGGTCTCGAGAAGGAAAAGGTGCGGCACGCCCTGGAGGAAGCTAGCTAATGTTGTTCTTCGCCACAGTCGAGCACGGCAACGCCCTGTTCGAGCTCTTCGACAACAATATTATTAACTGGCTCCTACTTGTCGGTTTACTGGCCTGGCTCTCTGCCAAGCAATTACCTGGTTTGTTTGCCGCACGCAAGGATGCAATCGAGACTACGCTGAAAGAGGCATCACAAGCGCGAGCGGAGGGAGCGGCCTTCCTGGAAGCTCAGCAAACGAAGATTGCCAACGCCGAAAAGGAAGCTGAAAAGATTCTGGTCGAGGCAAAGCAAATGGCTGAGCAGATGCGCCTTCAGGCTGACGAGCAAACGAAAAAAGAGCTGACCGACTTCTCGGCGAAGATCGAGCAGCAGATAGCGAGCGAGCGGCAAGTGGCGATCACCCAACTAAGAGCAGCAGCAGCCAAAGCCGCAGTCAGGCTGGCTGAAGCCACCTTGCCGGCTCACATGACCGACGCCACGAAAGAACGGCTCATGGGCCAATTCTTCCAACAGCTCGAGGAAATTCGCAACTAATTATGAGTACAGAACTCGGCAGCATAGCGGCACAATGGGCGGAAGCCCTGATCGAACTGGCGGCAGGCAGCCCCGGCGCCACCGATGAAAAGGTGCTCGCGGATCTGGAAGCGATAAACAAAGCGGTAGCTTCGACTCCCGATTTCAGTGTCATTCTCGACCATCCGTCCATCGCCGGCACCGAGAAGAAGCAACTGCTTATAAAGGCATTTGAAAAGTCGGTCGAAGATCTGACGCTGCGGTTGCTTCAACTGCTGGCAGACCGGCGGCGCCTGAAACTATTGCCGTACATCGAAACCACCTACCGCCAGCTCCTTAACGAGCGCAAGAACATCACCACAGCCAGCGTCACGTCCGCCGATCCACTTTCCGACAAAGCGGTCGCCGAAATCAAAACCAAACTGATCAAGCAACTGGGTAAACAGGTCGAGCTGGCAGTGAAAGTCGATCGCTCACTGATCGGCGGCATCGTGCTCAGAGTAGGGGATCAAGTAATCGACGGAAGTTTAAAGGGTAAGTTGGAAGCGCTCGAAAGGAGCCTTCTTTCGGTTTAGTTCAATCAGGGAACAGCGCCGGCGCCGGCACTACGTTTAAGTACAAAGACAAGGACAAAGGTTCACAACACCATGGCCATCAAACCAGACGAAATCACCTCGGTTTTGAAAGCACAGCTCGAGCAGTACAAAGCAAAGTTGAATGTAACCAACGTCGGCAGCGTTCTGCAGGTCGGCGATGGTATCGCTCGCGTATACGGTATGGAAAAGGCCATGTCCGGTGAGCTCGTCGAGTTCGAGGACGGCCATGGGACGTTGGGCATGGTGCTCAACCTGGAAGAAGACAACGTCGGCATCGTCATTCTCGGTGAAGGACGCGAAATCGCCGAAGGCATGACCTGCAAGACAACGGGACAAATCTCGTCGACCCCGGTTGGTGAGGGGCTGCTTGGTCGAGTGGTCAATGCAATCGGGCAGCCGGTGGACGCCAAGGGGCCGATCACAGCCAGTGAGACATCCCCGATTGAAGTGAAGGCACCGGGGATCGTCAGCCGGCAGTCGGTGTGCGAGCCGCTCATGACCGGTATCTCTGCCATCGACGCCATGATTCCGATCGGGCGCGGTCAACGCGAGCTGATCATCGGCGACCGCCAGACCGGCAAGACTGCCATCGCCATCGATACCATCATCAACCAGAAGACACAGCCCAATCGCCCGGTCTGCATCTATGTAGCCATCGGGCAGAAAGAAAGCAACGTCGGGCGCATCATCAAGACTCTGGAAGAGCATGGCGCCATGGAGTACACGATCATCGTCGATGCCCCGGCTACGGCGGCGCCGGCCTTGCAGTTCCTGGCACCGTATACGGGCGCGGCCATGGGCGAGTACTTCATGAACAAGGGACAGCACGCGCTGACCATCTACGATGACCTTTCCAAGCACGCGCAAGCATACCGGGCAATGAGTCTCCTTCTGAGACGGCCGCCCGGCCGCGAAGCTTATCCCGGCGACGTGTTTTATCTGCACAGCCGGCTGCTCGAGCGTGCCGCCAAGCTCAGCGACAAGCTAGGCGGTGGATCGATGACATCGCTGCCCATTATCGAGACACAAGCCGGTGACGTCTCTGCCTATATCCCGACCAACGTGATTTCGATCACCGACGGTCAGATCTTCCTGGAGACCGACCTGTTCTACGCAGGCGTCCGTCCGGCTATCAACGCCGGTATCTCGGTGTCCCGCGTAGGTGGTGCAGCACAGACGAAAGCCATGAAGCTGGTGGCAGGCAAGCTCAGGCTGGACCTGGCTCAGTTCCGTGAGCTCGAAGCATTTGCGCAGTTCGCCTCCGACCTCGACAAAGCCACTCAAGATCAGATCCGCCGCGGCACGAAGCTGACCGAGGTGTTGAAGCAGCCTCAATACCAACCTCTGAAGCTCGCTCAACAGGTCTCGATGATCTATGCCGCCAATCGCGGCGTGCTCGACGATGTCGACAACAAAGACATTCAGAAGTTCAAAACCGAGTGGTTCAAGTACCTTTCTGCTCAAGCCAAAGAAGTCGAAGAGAAGCTCAACTCCGGCGACAAGCCATCGGCCGACGACGAAAAGGTTCTCGTCGATCACCTGGTGAAGTTCAAAGAGAACTACTTCAAACCATAACCCCCCTCTGACACGAAAACGGAAATGGCAAACCTCAAGGCAATCCGGCGGCGCATAAAAAGCGTGCAGGCCACGCAAAAAATTACGCGAGCAATGCGGCTGGTCGCCGCCGCCAAAGTCCGCAAGGCGCAGATGCGCGTACTGGCTGCCCGGCCATTTACGCAGCGTGTGGTCAAGCTGTTGCGTGAGGTGGTCAGGGAGACGCAGCCGATCGACTTGCAAGATCTGCCGCTTTTGCACCGCAGGCCGGTCAAGAAAGTGGGATTGATCGTGCTCGCTTCCGATCGCGGTCTTTGCGGCTCGTACAACACCAACGTCTTCCGGGCCGCGCTCGATCGCATCCAGGAGCTCGAGCGCGCGGGCAAGCAGGTCGCGCTCACTCTGGTCGGTCTGAAGGCTGTCAGCTTCTTCCGTACGATCAAAGTCGAGAAGTTGAAGACATACACGCTCTTGCCTGCCATTCCCAGCGTGGAAGAGGCCAAGTTGATTGCCGATCAGGCAGCGGAGATGTACATAGCGGGCACTGTCGATGCAGTTGAGCTGATCGGCACCGACTTCATATCGATGCTGCGCTCGCAGATAGTGAACACCAAGTTCTTACCGGTCGAGCTGCCGGAAGCGGAAGAGCACCAGGTGCAGGCACCAATTCGGCTGTTCGAGCCGAGTCTCGAGGAGGTCCTCGACAAGGAGCTTTTGCCTAAGTACATCGAAAACGTCATCTTCCAGGCCCTCCTGGAAGCGTCGGCCTCGGAGCTGGCAGCCCGCATGAACGCCATGACCAACGCCTCCAACAACGCGCGCGATCTGATCCAGAGCCTGACCATGGTCTACAACAAGGCACGCCAGGCCAGCATCACGCAAGAGCTGCTCGAGATTGTCGGTGGCGCCGAAGCGCTCAGGGGTTGACGCAGCCACTATAATTTGGTCATGCTCGATAAGTCCGACCGGTCTTATACGAATGATGATGAAGATGCGCTGCTGGCCGCGGCCATTGCCGCCGTGCATGCCTACATACGGGCCGAAGAGCTCAGCGCCTCACCGGCAGTTTCGCCGCCGGCAGCCAGCGGCTGGGCGTCCGAGGCCTTGCTGGAAGGGACATCGGCGGCCAGCAAAGTGGCACGTCCCTTGCCGGCAGGCGTGCGCAGCCGACCCTGGTTCGGGGCCGGTTTGAAATACCTGGTTTGCCTCACCCTGCTTGCCTGGACTTTTTTTAAGACCCCGGCACTTGCCCAGGCTGAGATGCCACCGGTAGCGCCAGGGCCGGCTATGGCCTTGGACAAGCCGCTCATCCTGCGCGTGGGCGTCGTGCCCGAGAGCCAGTCCCTGCAACTAAGCGTGCCCGATGGCGCCGAAATTTGCGACCGGCAGAGCGGATGTATTGTCGCCAGGTTGAGCAGCCAGGGTAAATGGACGGTAGCAGCGAGCAATCAGGCACTGGCTTTCAGCGCTTGTGCCGAGCAAAGTACGGCCGGCGTGCTGGGCACCCAGCCGATCCGCCCGGTGGTTTTTCGAACGGCGGCACCGCCGGCCAGCGCTTTTGTGCTTCCCTTGGCCCGGCTGCTGGCCATGGCTGCCGGTGGCGCGCCCGCGCAACCGCAAATCGCGTTCCCGAGCACAGCCGAGCCGGGAGCGGGCAGCTATGTTGTCGTGCCGCCGCAGCCGGATGGGCTGGTGGCCGTCAACGGCCGGCTCTACCGCGGATTGATCTCGCTCCAACCGTGCGCAAAGGCGCCCGGGAAGATATGCGCAATTAACGTCGTCGATCTCGAAGACTACTTGCTGTCAGTCGTGCCGGCCGAAATGCCCAGCAGTTGGCCTGCAGAAGCCTTGAAAGCCCAGGCGATCGTCGCCCGCTCCTATGCGCTGTCCAATCGCGGCAAGTTTGAAGCGCGCGGCTTCGATGTGAAGGCCACAGCCGAAGATCAGGTGTATTCAGGCGTTTGCGGCGAAACGGCCGCTACCAATCAGGCGGTTGCCGACACGGCCGGCATCATACTGACCTACAGAGGTAAGCCGGCATCGGCATTTTTTCATAGCACCAGCGGTGGTTACACCGAGATTGCCGAGAACGTCTGGGGAAGCTCGGCACCGTATCTGCAGTCCGTGCCCGATTATGATGACGCCTCACCACACTTTTCCTGGAGCCGCAAGTTCAGCCTGGCGGACATCAACCAGGCCCTGTTTTCGCCCGCTCAGGATCTAGGCGAAGTGCTCGGACTGTTCGTCGTCAGCCGGGCGCCCTCGGCGCGATGTCGGCAGGTCTTGGTCGTCGGCAGCCGCGACACCAGGATATTCGGGGCAGACGCCATCAGGCGCCTGCTCAAATTGCCGAGCACGAATTTTAATGTTGGCAGCTTGCCTGACTGTTATGAGTTTGCCGGACGCGGATTCGGGCACGGGCTCGGCATGTCGCAGTGGGGCGCCAAGGCTCTCGCCGAGCAGGGCTACAATGCAGCACAGATCCTTAAGTATTACTATAAAGACGTGGCGCTGGACTATCATGAGTCATTGAGGCGATCTGACGAGCGCAACATGGCGGCATCTTTCCCGGGCCAATAGACGAAGTGGACAGCTACCGCACGGCAGTTGCGATCGGTGCCGA